>Ga0075365_10000032_pt1 | contig 53471 bp, 93 predicted proteins | sample EndMetdeltDD1765_FD_71387 | JGI IMG/M metagenome (GOLD analysis project Ga0075365, IMG submission 71387) | Populus endosphere microbial communities from Tennessee, USA - Endosphere MetaG P. deltoides DD176-5 | ecosystem: Host-associated > Plants > Roots > Endosphere | place: USA: Tennessee... | reverse complement strand
TATCCCCTAAGGGAACTATAATTCTACATGACTGCAATCCTCCTAAATATGAGCATACAACTACAGGAATAGATGGTTGTTGGACAGGAGATGCCTACAGGGCGGTAATAGATGCTTATATCAATAAAGAAATTGATTTATATACTATTGATACAGATTGGGGATGTGGAGTTATCATTCCAAATCCCAATCCTAAATTAGATGGTAGAACTGCAGCAGCTATACAAGCATGGCAACATAATCCATCCTGGGAAATCTTTGATATGTATAGGAAAGAATTACTGAATCTTATATCAGTAGAGGACTTTAAAACCAAACTGAATGAACGAGCTTAGAATAATTACCGCGCAACCAAATGACCTCTATTTTAACTGGCAACTAAGAGTTCAACTAAATAATCTCAGAAAATATGGCTTATCAGACAAGTACACAGCACTTGTATGGAAACATAATGACAGAGCTAATAAAGAAACATTCGAAGAAGAGTGGAAAAAACTACAAGAAGATTATCCCGAAGCAAAGATTGTTTTTTATGAAGATCCCTCAGGGGAACTACATAGGATAATCAGGGCGATGAGTTATATCCCTCTCTTAAGACCATGGCTACTTAATAAGTATTTTACAGACTATCCTGAGCTAAACAAAAGGGTTATTCTCTACATAGATTCAGATGTAGTATTCACCAAAAAGCCTGATTTTTCGAATCTCCTCGATGATCCTATCTGCTACTTGAGTGATACAAAGAGCTATATATCAGCTGCTTACTTTGATAGTAAAATAAAAGATGTCTTGGTAGAGAAGCTAGAACCCTTTAAGGAAATAGATGTACTAGCAGATCTCTTGAAGGAATTTGGTCTCACCAGACAAATAGCAGAGCAAAACCAAGAAGGGTCAGGAGGAGCTCAATATTTGCTAAAGAATATTGATGCTGACTTCTGGAAAGATGTGTTCAGTGGCTGCATAAAGGTTCTATTAAACCTGAGGCACGTAAATAGGATGTTCTTTGAGAATGAAGACAAAGGATTTCAATCCTGGTGTGCTGATATGTGGTCTATCTTATTTAATCTTTGGAGAAAAGACTATCCTACAGGCTGCCCAAGGGAAATGGATTTCTGCTGGGCTACTGATAAGATAGAAAAGTGGGATCAGGTCCAAATATACCATGATGCTGGAGCTACTAGTAGGAATCATGACAATGCAATCCTCTTCCACAAGAGGGAAGCAAAATATATAAATAATTTAGGTACGCCTTTTGAAGATGATCTATCTGATGTTAATAAGGACTATTGTTCCAGTAAATATGTGCAGGAAATACAAGAAGCTGGAAGGGCTAAACACTTTAATATTGAAGGAATTAAACCCTTCTCTATGTTAGAAAACAAATAATAATTAATCATTAACCATTTAAACTTTACCTAATGGCAAAGCGAAACCCAAACCTAAGGGCTTTTGTCAAGTACGATAAGTACGGACAGGTGGTTCCAGGCTCACTAATTTTAAGATACAGCCCACCTGAGAGTGGAAGAGGCTACTTCTGGAAAGAAATCACCAATGATGAATGCTGTGCTGTACCCATGTCAAACTATGCTTACCTCGCAGCTGCTGCAAATGGAGAATTTGTTCTATCAGTTGGCGGGGCCACTGTAGTAGATAGTATCACAAGTACTAGCGGAACATTCCAGGCAGCCAGTGGGGATAGTGTAGTAGTAACTGTAACAGGAACTGATCCTACCAAAACACTTCTTGTAGTAGATGATACTACGGGAGTTATCTTGTCTAATCAGACAGGAACAACTGGTACACTAACCTATACATTTACTTCCCTTGGGAATGTATATACAGTGATAGCCCACGCAGGCCCAACAACCACAACTACTAGTACCACTACTACAACTACCACTACACCTTAATAATATTAGGGGAGCCGTAACTCCCCTAACTTATTAACGAAAAAATCCTAAACATGAACTCAGAAATGGATAAGATAATTAGTGCAGTTGCGTGGCCTACTACTTTATTATTAAATATAGCCACAAGTTTACCCCCTCTTGGAGTGATGTTAAGCACCGTTGTATCCGCTCTAGCAATAATTCACTATAGTATAGTAATAATTAAAGCAATCATAGGTAAAAAGGATAAAGATGATAAATAAAATTGGTTTAATCCTTGGTTTTGTAGGTCTCATTCTTTCCATAATTTGGGGAGTTATGTACTATGACAACAAGAGGCATGTTAAGGAGCTTATAGCCAAAGGGGAGAAAGAATTGCTAATCCTTGAAAATGCTGCCAAAGAAAGGCAAGACTCTATCATATTGGAGGTAAAAAAGAGGGATAGTGCAATAAAAAGTCTATCTGTAGCTCAAGCTTCAGCAAAAGACTCTCTTAACAGTGCTCTTAGAGTAGGCAAAAGACTATCTGCAGATCTCAGAAAGGCTAAAGCTCAAAAGGATACTGTAAACTATTACGCAAAAGGTGATAGCTTGTCTGAACAAATAGCTGTGTTGGAGGTAGATAATAACTTATATCAAGAAAAAGTTGAGTTATTAAATACGAATTTCAAGCAACAACTTCTCAGCAAAGATAGCCTATTAAGTTCCAAGGATAAGTTATACGGGCAACTTAGAGAATCATTTGAGGGCTCTATTTTGAAAGTGAATGATTTAGAAGAAGATAAGAAGAAGTTGCAGACAAGTTTACAGAAGTCCAGAAGAACTAGTAGATGGATGGCTGCACTTGGCATAATAATAAGTGGTAGTATTTATATCGCAACAAGATAATATGGCATATCTACCCACCCACCCGACAACAGAAAAAATGACTCCTGACAAGGCTATATCAAAGCTATTCTATTTCCATGATCAGGCACATTTCAATCATTTACAGACTACTTCTTTTGCCCGTCATAAAGCTTTAAATAAGCTCTACCAAGGGTTGGAGGAATTTAAGGATAGTATAGCTGAGATTCTTCTTGGCTATATCGTTCCAAAGAGAATTGGGGAAATAGAGAGAATAATCATTGACAAGAAAATGACTGACGAGAAACTGCTGGATGAGCTGTGTAAGTTTGCTGATGAGCTGTATGAGTATGGGGAAGAAACTAAATGGTGGGCTCTATCAAATAAAGCAGCTGATTTAAGTGGACTTGGATATCAAACCAAATATTTGCTAACTTTGTCTTAATGCAAGTCCAAAGACTAAACTTTCCACCTGTAATACCAGATAATGAATCTACTTACCTAAATTACCTTGAGGGGCTAATAGAAGCAGTAGATTATGATTCAGATATGATGATCTATAGAAAAGAGGATGCAGTAACTGTAAGAATATCCCCTTCAACTGCTCAGACTTTCCTTGTGATCCTTGATATAATAAAGAAATTTCATACCATGCTGGGTATACATGTGGAATTCTCAAAGAGTATGAAGGCTGGCAATAATATTACGTATTTAATAAATTTCTAAAAACCATGGCTAAAGTAACAGCAATGCAGGGTCAAAAGACCAAACCAGTATTTAACCCACATGCTAACTATAAGTGGGAACCTACAGATGTATTTGAAATAACAGGGCAGCAATTAGCATCCTTCTTTCATTGCCTCTCAAAAGAGATTAATGACGTTGGTGGAGCGAGCATAGCTCTTAAATATGAAGCATTTAACAGTATGATGGATGTATTCAAGAGGGGAGTGGAGCAAGGTGCAATTGTGGAGGTGAGCCACCCTATTAATGAGGCAGATATTAATGAATTAAGCGAAAATGTAGATAAATTATTCAAATCTTAAAACAGAGCCAATGGCAAAGAAAGGGAAGAAGATGTCAGCTACCCCAGTTCCCCCTAAGGGAGCTAGGAAGCAAGGAACTGGTACGGCACAAAATCCACTGGGTTACAGTACCTCAAGTGGATCTAAGAAAGGGAAGAAATAAAAAAGGAGAGCACTTGCTCTCCTTTTTCTTTTAAACTATTCCACCACATTCACCTTAGCCTCTACCGTAGCTCTAAACCTCAATGCATCTTGTTTCCTCAGTGGAATCTGTGACATGTACCAATCTCTCTGTTTCACTTTATCTATTCTCCTTAACTTACCTTTAGGATCAAATACTGGACTGTCTACTGTGTCTGTCTGCTCATGACCATCATCCAGCATGATCGTAAATTCCTCTGGCCCAGTCCAATGACCTCTAATTACCTTGTTAATATTGAAACAATCCCAATAAGTTTCCACTACTTCTGTGTCAGGTGGAGTTGTTCCATCCTCTCCAGGCACTCCTGGAACTTTTCTTTTTACTTCTCTCTGATAGAAGAACAGATTAGACATATTAATCATTTACTGGTTCATAAGTTTTCTCAAAAATATCTGGCTTACAGGGATATTTCTCTCCTTTCACTCCTGTAATTATCCAATCTCCCTCTGACACTGCCATGTTTCCTTCTAACGTTTTGATGTATACATCTGGACGATCATCAAATCTATCATGCCAGTTTCCTGTTGGAACAAATGGACCATCATCAATAACTCCATCTATTTTCTTACCTTTGAACCATTGTTCTGCTTCAATAATAACTGGTTTCTTTCTAAATTTTGCCATAGTTTTAATATTGCCAGGTTATTGCTTTTACTGCCCACATCTGGCTTGTTTGGGCTTCTGTGATAGCTACTGAGTACATTCTTTTCTTTTCTGATCCTTCTGCTGTGGTTCTCATGCTATCCAAAAGGTCAACCAACTCTGCATATTTCCTCTTTACAAGTTCTACCTCAGGATTTCCACCTGGATTAAATGTAAGACCCACAGCTTTTTGACCGAAGGTTAATGTACTTTGTCCTGCTTCTCCTACCATATTGAATTTGAATTGTTTACCTACTTCTTTCTCGAAGAACTCTTGCATCTTTTGATATAACCAATCTCGATGCTCCTGATTTCCATGGGCTATCTCTTCGTAAAGTGCCAAAAGTATTTTGTCCATGCAAATATATGATTTTTAGGTTAAACCAAACTTTTCTTTAGCTTTTTCTATAGCCTCCCTGTGGACCTCTGTAGGATGGCCATCAGTTTTAAGAGAGTGGCATGTCAAGCAACATAAGAAGATATTAGCTCTCTCCAATGCTAAATCTGGCCTCTTGCTCTTCTCAATTAAATGATCAAAATAATAACTTCTTACAGGCTCATGTAGCTTCTTTCCACATGACCAACACTTTCTATCTTCTGGGGAAGTAACTCTCCAAAACCTCATGAAAAAATTGTTTAGTTCTAATGTGTCTTTTTTCTTCGAGGTTCCAGGTCTGAGTCTTCCATTACCCCTTTTAAGTGGCGTTCTCTTCATCTTTTGATAATTTATAATCTCCATACCATAATCCTCCCATGAGAACCCATGTTCCGTATATGGGATGGGTGTAGTAATAGAAGAAATCAACTTGCCACCCATTGAGAGGATTATCACTTTCGTCCCTCTTAAATCCTATTGCTACTAGCTTTTCTTCTATATCTGCTAAGGGAGTAATGGGCAAGCCAATATCCTTATGCTTACCTGATTTTATACATCCCTCTAATTGGCATAGGGCTACTGTTGTCATGATTTGATTTTTAAAAGTACCTGATTTTCAATCTCTTGAGCTAGTTCAGGAGTTCCTTCCAGTATCTCTCTCAGCTTATCTTCTCCTTGAATCTTTAGAGCTCTATCTCCTTCCCCATAGCTGTACCAAGCTCCTCCTTTCTTTATAACCTCATATTCTGTAGCCAAATCTATCACTTCTCCAAGCCTATCTATCCCTTTACCATAAAGTATCCTAAATTCAGCATCCCCAAAGGGTTCTGCTAGTTTGTTCTTTATTACCTTACATTTAGTCTTATTGGCAACTGCTTCACCATCAACTCTTTCTACACTCTTTCTTACCTCTACTCTCATGTGAGCATAGAATTTCAATGCATTGCCACCATTTGTAGTCTCAGGAGAGCCAAACATTACACCAATCTTCTCCCTGAACTGGGAGACAAATATGACCAAGCAATTACCTACAGCAGCAGCGTTCATTATCTTTGGTACTGCTGTACTCATGAGTCTAGCATGTAAGCCTATAGCACTATCGCCCACTTCTCCTTCCATCACCTTTTTAGGTAACATAGAAGTCTGAGAATCAATGATAGCTACGCCAACTTCACCAGTCCTTATAAGTCTCTCAGCTACATTATAGCACTTCTCTCCTCCTCCTTCATCTATCTGATAGACCATGAGGTCTTCCATTTTGATCCCTAATGCCTTGGCATATGTAGGGTCAAGGCTAAATTCCCCATCCATATATAGGCACTTTAGGCCTTTTGCTTGTCCATTAGCCACAACCTTCTGAGCCACAGTAGACTTACCTGATGATTCCCACCCTATCAATTCCACTATCTTCCCCCTAGGGAATCCTCCAATCCCTGTGGCTAAATCCAATTTAAGTGATCCAGTACTTATTACCTCGATTGCATCAGATTTCCTTGAGATTATAGAACCTTTCCCATAATCCTTCTCAAGTTTAGCAATCTCTTTTTCAAGAAGACTTTGTTCTGCCATATTACAAATTTACAAAAATAAAATGGCCCTAGATAGAAATCCAGGGCCTAATCACACCGTCAATAATAATTATCTCCTACTCTCAATACTATACATTAGTTTCCTAAGCTCAGTTGCTGCTTCTTTTTCTGCTTGATGTATCCTTTCAAGCTTTTTCATCAACTCGTCTACTCTTTTGCTTTCTTCTTCTGTTAAGCCAGGTCTATATTCTTTCATGTTAAAAGGTTTTGGTTAGGAAAAGTTCCAAATTTAATCCATAAACCCATAACCAAACAAGTTATTCTGAACATTTATCTCCACCTATTATATTGAAGTAGGAATAAAACATACAGTTGCAAAATAAATGTCCAATGTGGTGCTCCTGACTCTCTGGATCAATCTCTTGTCCGTCAATTAGGGCTGCCAAATGTCTCTGCATGCTATCCAGAATCTCTTGTCTGTCTAATCCTTTTTTCCAATTATCTCTCTCGTATTTGTTTGATCCATACATAAGTACCTTAACCATAGGTTCCAGTGATTTGAAGTGAACCATAGACCATTTTAACTTTCCCTGGTTATACCTAAGAGCTTTTTCATTATGCTCCCTTAGGGCTCTCTGAAGCTGTATAAACTCAGGGTCTGCATCAAGATAGCTCATATTACGATTGTTTTTCAAGTAATTCGAACGCATCATGGAATGCTGACTGTTCTGCACTATGTCTATCTGGAGCTACTCCATACTTAGAGTCATCTACAGAATTAACCCTGACACTTAAATAGTGCCATTGAACTCCCAATTGTGGTTCGTAATGAACAGTAACTAGATAACCTAGGGAATCAAATATGTCATACAATTTCCTAGGATCCATCTGAATCAGTAAACCTACAAACATCTCTTTAGACTCTTCTGGTTTCTTTGGATCAACAAACTCATCTGTAACAGCTTGTAACTCAGGCTGATTGAAAACCCATTCTTGGATTTTTGCCACTGCTTTGGGATATCTTGCTTTAATCTGAGTAAAGTCGAGTGTTGGAAACACTGCCATATTATAGTTATTTTTAATAAAACAATGTTATATCAAGAACTTCTTTTTCCATGTCAGGAGAACTCCAAAGTTCCATATCATCAGCTATTTTCTCTCCTATCTTCTTTTCCCAATAGTCCCTAATATCTTTGGTTCTATTAAATATATGATAATGTAAAGAATGCATCACCTGCATTCCCTCAGGGGTGTTTGAAATAATCTCAGTTGGGAACATGGAGATATACTCAGGCCTGAACTTAGAGTATTTACCCTGCAAAAACAGTTGATATTCAGGAAGATATTCCTCTTTTATTTTATAAACTACTACTGTATACCCACCTTCATAATCATAATCTTCTAATATTGATCCACTTTCCTTCCTGTGTTCATACTCTAAGAAGTATTCATAAAACTCCTTCATGTCCTCTGGCTTAAACAATAGATATATAGCCTCTTCATAATGTACTTCGTGATTTACGTCATCTAAGTATGCTGCAATAAATCCAAACTGGAGCAGCCTTTGTCTGGTGTGTCCTACACTAGGAAGCAGAAATATGGTAGTACAATTCTTCTTATCTTTTTCTGTTATCATCTCTTTTGCTTTAAGGCTCAAATATTCTAATCGGCACTATTCCATTGTTCCTATGATTCTCCCTCGAAATGTTCCATATTCCTGTTCTCTTATGCCATATCATATCCCGTACTGAATTTATCACTCCTGGGTAGTACTTACCTCTTATTACAAATCCTCTCATACCCTGGTTAATATTATGACTATCTGTAATATATATAAGAGGACTTTTGTAATTGCTACTATCTACTACTATAAAAGCAGGCCATCTAACTGCATAGTTTTCTAGTTCAGGTTGCTTTTTTTTCCATTCCACAACTAAGTAGAAATATAAGGACGCTTGAATATAATACTTGTACTTAAAGTAGTTATTCAGAAACTCTCCTTCATTATCCCATGCAGTTTTCAAGTCATAAATATGTATCTCCTTTGCGGCATGATCTATTATGAGCTTGTCTACCAGGCACTTAGCTTTTGCCTCATCTTCAGTCACATCTTCTCCTAGGCAATCTTTTAAGCTATCTATTATTGCAAACTGATTATAGACTGTCACATTCTCTCCAGTGCTCATAGTCATGATCTGTGCAGTTATACTATTGGTTCTCAATTCATTAATTACATTTAGAGCATTATCTACCATCTGGGATTCAATCACATTTTTCCCATATGACAATCTGCGCTGACGGTAATGTATTTCCAGATCAGATCCCATAAACTTTCTTTTGACCACCTCAAAGCTATCTCGTTTGAAATCTACGACTGCCCCATTTCTATCATACTTTACATTATTGTACGCTTCTTCAAGCATATCTTCAAGATCTCTGGTCACCTCACCATTCTCACCTATGCTCCTTTCTGTTACAAGCATAAGTTCATCCACGAGTTTTCCATACTGCCCCTTAGGGACATCAGTAAAGGATAGGGAAAATCTATTATCGAACTCATCAGGGGTGAACATTAGGCAATCTACCAACGATCCAAATATAGTACTTTGGGTGTCTGAATCCTTTAGAGGTTCTTTAAGCACAAATCTTTTATAGTACTTCTTTCTGTCCTCAATGAACACCTTTATTGAGGAATATGAATCTATATCAAGTGCTCTGTATTGTGTTTCTGTCATCTGAGATTGAGTATTAGCCATATGGCAAAGATATATAATCCTACTTCCAAAATAAGAAGAATCGACCAAATTATTAGTTTAGTTTTGTTGTCCATTTTTCAGCTTGTTTTAGGTGACTCAAAATGTTTTCTGCCCCTATGGGGTTATCAGAATGGACAGCATATCCTGGAAGTGCCAATTTATGGTCCATACAATAATTGACTAGCCATTTAGCACATTCATATCCCGTTTTTTCTGTATATGATTCATACTCAACTCTACCAGAATCTATGATACTTCTATAATGTTCATCACCTAGATCATGATCAAATGATACAAACTCAGGAAGTCCCATATCTTCTATAGTATTCACAAATGATTTATAGTTTCTACATATAACCCAATCATTTTCAAGATAGATAGGGTTTTTTCTACCTATCCTATTTATACAATGGACAGGATTTCTTTTGCCATCCAAAAATAGTTTGTATCCCATTACAGATTTTTTACTTGTTTATAAGCTTTCACCAACTCTATCCAATCACTCCACATCATAGTTACAAGCTCATGTTCTGGCTTATAGCTATCTAGCTTGTGTATCAAGACTTTAGGCAATGAATGTACCTGATCCCCTGGGGGGAAGTGAAGATTAAGACTTTCTTTCATCCCCTTGAATATCTCATCTGCTTTAGGCCTTGATTTCTCATAGCCTGATTTAATTTGGACATTAAAAGGGAGTCCCCAAAGATCAATATCTGAATAGTCAGTCAGTTGACTGGCCAATCTTGCAGTTTTACAAAAAGTAAAACCCAAATCCTTGAATCTCTTTGCGAACTCCCTTTCTGCTGTGTGGCCCTTTGTACGAGAGTATAATTTTGATCTTGTCATTTAGCAAAGATACAAAATTACTGTGGAAGGATCTCAGTATGAGGAGCACTAAATGGTGTTGTGAAATCTTGCGCTGTTGTTTGAATATCAGAGCTAGTATATAATTGGAAGGAGGGAACACTTGTTACTCCTGTTATCCCATATGCCTCTCTTAAGGCAGCCTCTACCACAGCATCCTTATACTGATTCATTTCTGCCAAGCTTCCTCCCTTGGGGAGTGCCAATTTCTCCCCTATATAGTCCAGAATATCATTGCACATAATTATATCCCCATCATGAGCTCCTACAAGATCCTTTATAGCAGTCTGAATTACTTTGTTCTGTTCTGTGTAAACCTCCTTGGATATAAAGAACTTTACTTGGGACATTGAACTAATATGCTTTGTTCCATCAACACAAGCAACAAAGAGTAGTCTTCCAGCACCCTGCCTCATATCTGATTCTGCCAGAAAGCCCTTACCTATTAGATAAGCTTTTCCCTTTATTGAAAACCAAAGCGGTACTTTAGGTCCATTCAGAACCTCTTTTATCTTCTTGGTATTCAATAATCTACCTCTAAGTTGATAATTATAGATTGAATATCGAAGTTCTGTAGAGACCATCATATTGGATCTAAAAATATAGGGATAGTTTGGGCTCTTAGGGTCGAAATATAGGCCACACCCTCTCATATGCTCACTAAAGTAGATATAATTATTAGCATGGCTAAATGGATTTTCAATTAAGGATTCTTTAAAATCTAGTGTTGTCATGATACTAAATTTGCAGGTATCAAATATTCATACTTAAAGGGTACTTCTCTGAAAGGAGGAAGTCCTGATTTTTGCATCTCCACATTTGATACCCAGTTTGTTAAGAATGCTACCATGTGAGAGGCAATCATAGCAGCACAGTGAGAAGTCTGCTTGAAAGTGCATGCAGCTTCTTCAACTTCTTTATCATCAAATAACCAGTCTCTCTTGTACTCCTCTATCTTATCATCATCATCTCCCCGTATATTGAAGATCTGTAACTGCTCTGCTAGAAGTCTCCCATCCTGGAAAAAGCAACCTCTTCTTCCTTCAATAGGTAATGGTGTAATGTAATTTATCCAATTATTGAAAGCCACCTTTCTCGCTACCATATTATCAAACCCACATATCATAATGTTATTACTAAAACAATCTTCATCATACCTTATATTGTAGCCCTGAACTCTACACTTGGGAGAAAATTCATTGATTACTTCTACCATTGCAGTAGTTTTGTCCTTTCCAATAGCACTATTTTTCACAATTTGTCCAGTCATATTATGCACTTCATATTTATCCATATCAAATATGTGCAAACTACACCCAATTCTGGATAGCAATAATGCTGTCCAACTACCTATCCCACCTTGACCAAGTACCATTACATCTTTATTATAAAGAGAAGGGAACCAACTGGCTCCCTTTACTCTTCCAAACTGAGGTTCTATAGCTTCAATATCAAACATACTATTTTATTTCCAGATTTAGTGCTTCTGTTAAATGTGTTACCAATTCAGGGTAATCATCATCATAAGTTTCCAGAATCTCTACACACTTCTCCATTGTAGCTTCGAAATTCAGGAGCCTATGAGAATCTTCTGGGAAAGAATCAATATAATACTCTGTTGCTTTCAGTTCTACTGCATCACAAAATAAGTGGAGTGGATATAGACCACCATATTCTACATCCGTCTCAGGATCAGGAAAGAACTCATTGTCCAACTTCCTCATCACAGTGCTAAGAGTTCCCTCATAAAGAAAATCCATGCTTAAAAGCTTGGATAGCATAGTATAGACTCTTGGGTCAGTCCTTATACTCCCCACTCGCTCCACCACTGAGACTCTCTTTGTTCCTGATCCCACTGTTTCACGGGCATCCCCCCGCGTGAACCTTTCATCTTTTCCTCCCTTAGGGTGCTGAGTTGAACCTTTAACATCGTCAAAGAGTCCTGCTTGTCTCCATCTTTCATCAACGTTGAATCCTTTATAAGTCCCATTTTTGTGAGCCGTTTCAAAAGTTTTGCGAGCTTTTTCTTTTGTTTCTTTTTGCTCTTTGAGCTCTTGAAATCGGCTCTTAAAAGTGTCCTCCACGGCCTCTGTAGGTTTAATGATCTCACACTTGTACACATAGATACAATCATCTTCCTTTTTGCTCATCATCTTCCTATGCTTCTCCTTGCCCTCCTGGTTAAGATAAGTGATAGTAGTATGGTTCTCAGATGTGGCTTTTGCTTTAAAAGCAATTTTAGCACACATATCATTTTTGTTGTTTACAATCAATGATAAATAGAAGTTATGAAAACCACAGTTATCAACCAGCTCACCATCATCAGTTCCCGAGAAAAATACAGCCATGTTATTGTGGGAATGGATATGGCCTTTTTTCATCATCAAAACATCAGGGTTAGATCCAAGGAATTTAATAAGCTCAGGATCAGCAGGATCATATTCTGTATAGGCTTGGCTACCAATATCTAATAGGAAAAGGCTCTTAGCAACTATTTTGAAGTTATCTTCTCCGAAATCTCCTTCTGTCTCATAAAATAACATCCCTGACCATTCATCTGTCCATACTTCTTTACACAGAAATCTGATCTCTGCTTGGAGTTTATGATCTATGAACAAGGGCACTACCCGATTTAATTCCTGGAGTGGTAAGCGCAGTGGTTGTGAGCTTATGTGAGAGCTTTTCACAAGCTTTGTTTGTGATTTTTGGGTTTGCGTAGTACGTTTCATTTGTTTTTGTTTGTGATGATCTTTCTATTACCTCAAAGGGTATGATTTTTCCTTTAAATTCCAGACTTGATGGTGGATATACTATTTGAGTACTATTAGAATCTGCTGGCACATCATAATAAACCCCTGCAGCATCCTTACGTGATAATAATAAATGATAGGTATTACCTGTATTTAATAGTTCTCTTAGGTTCCATGTCATCATTTGTTCGGCTAATAGTTGTTCCAACTTCGCTGTAGCACTGCAAGTAATACTGCGCTCTGTTACTGAGAAGCTAAATAGCTTCATGAGCTCAAGAATTGGGTAACTCCCCAATCTATCTACAATAATACCAGCTGCTTTTTCTGCTAAGAAATCACTTAGGGAAGCAGCAGATCTTCTACTGGTAGTGCGTTTAAATATACTGTCTATAAACATATAAGGATGACCTTCTCTGGATTCCCATTCAAGAAAGTTTTTTATATGCATAAGAAGCATCATAAAATTAGCGGATGTGAACTTTGTACCAAGAAGAGCAAGGACTTGGTTTATCTCTCCTACCCCAGTGCAAAATGTATGAAAGCCGATATTTGATGTGTCTAGTCCTGGAAGGTGAGAGTGTATATATCGAGATAAAAACTCAGCTTCTGTGAGTGTTGTTCTCATTCCTGACATAGAAGTAAGTAGTGTGCCATTGGGTCTCAAGAATAACCTTACATATATATCTCTTATGAGATGCTTTTTTGAGCCATTCTGGATAGTAATTTCAGGGAAGCGGATGGTAATTTGGTAATCTAAAGAACCATGAATACTACTTTGCAAATAAATGGTTAATCCATCTTCTCCTTCATATGATAATATCCTGCTCAAAATTGATCGTTTATTAATTCCGATCTCTTTTGCTCTTAATATTAAGCTCTCATAACTTGGTTTGGTTATCTGATTATTTTCACTACCACATACTGAATCGAGCATTAATTTTATCTCAGCCAGTATAGTATAATCAGTGGACTCCTCTATCCGTTTGATTATAGGTTCTATTTTTTCTTGTACTGTTGTTTCTTGCATAAGAAAAAAGGGAGTCCCTAAAGACTCCCCGATTTAAATTATCCAAATATTTCCATGTTCTTCTGCAACTTAGCAGCCTCAGCCCTTAGAGAATTGAGGATAGGATCGTTAGAAGTCCCTGGTAGTGGAGCTACTGGCCTGCTTTTTACTTGAGTCAGTGCCTCAAGGGCTTTATCAAGTAGAGCAAATGCACGTTTAGAGCGGGCAATTGCTAAATCTCTTTCTGTTTTAAACAAGAAGTTGCCAGATTCTGGATCTTCTACTGACCAATCTTCATCTTCCCACGAGATAGCCTCACTATCATCCTCATCTTCATCATATGAAATCAAATCAGCATCCCTGTATCCACTTTTAACTTTTTGTGGCATGATAAACAGTTGAAATTCACCCTCAGGGAGTTCAGCTTGTGGGCTTTCCAGAGTTACCTGACCAGGATTAGTCATTACCTTCATACCTTCAAAGCGCACATTTGCTCTTGTTAAATCAGGCATAAGGTCTCCCCAAGTAGTCGCATTAGAAAATACTTCTTTCATGTTGTCTCCAAGAGTACTGTAAGTGATGATTCTACGTGCCATATTGTTTCTTTTTTTAATGTTTAGCTAAATAATTTATCTCTCTGATTTATAAATTCAGCAGAGGCGTTAATTGTTCCTGCAATACTTGTTACCACTACGTCTTGTTTAGAAGCATCAAGTGTGTCTGAAGCTTCTATTAATTCATCTGTGATTTCCTGTGTTACATCAGCAGGTTCATCTCTATCTACCAGTACAAAAGAATTCCTTGGAGGAATGGTCTTTTTCTTGGCAAGCTTTGGATGAGCAAAGAGACTCTTAACATCTGCTCCACTCAGAGCGTACCTCTCCTGAATACTCCCAAATCCTAAATCATCCTTTTTTAGTCTAGTGTAGCCCTTTTTCAAAAGATCCAATACATCTTGTACTACAATTGTTGGCTTGCTAACTGTGCTCATATTATTAGAATTATTGATACCCACTCTCTTATACTCTCTCCCTTGAGCTCTGTACTCTTCCTCTATCTGATCTTCCAGATCTCTTTGTACACATTTAGTCAGGTTTGATTCTCCCCCCAACGCCTGTTCGCATAACTTTTTCAGTTGCTGCATCCATGGAGTCTGTTCCATATATCCACTTTATTTGTTCATCATTAGAATCCTTCAAGATCTTATTGATCTTGGTGAAGATCTTATCATGTTTCCAGCCTCTATCCTTTCTTGCTGCTGCTGCAGGATGCTCTACCTCAAATCCCCAATGCAAGAAAGGAAGAATAGCCTTAGTAGTAATATGAGCATTTTCTCCAAAGGAAACATATATGAGTCCTTTTGTATAGAAATTGATCACATTTTCAAATAAATAGGTAGTAAACTTATCCCACAGACCTATTTTAGTATGAGAACTTGGCTTATTTACTTCAACTGTCAGACTGGTATTTAGCAAAAGGATACCTTGTTGAGCTAAGTACGATAGATCAGGGTGTCTGGGAATCTCTACACCCAGATCATCTTCCATGCCTGCATAAAATAGCTCCAGAGAAGGTTGACATACACCTGTATTACTACAACTCATTGCCATTCCATCTGATGTATATATAAGCTCATTATCTACCATTCTAACCCAAGGATATGGATCCTGAAGGACAAATATTGCTTTTAGCTTGGAGAAAGGGCATTCTCTGAAGGCCCTGAAGGTATTACTATGATGTGGACATATAATTTTCCCTTCTCCTTCTGGGGGTTTTCTAGCTTCCTTCTTCAAGAAGCTATATATCTCTTGAAAGTCCTGAGATTCAATAAATTCTTTGAACTTTGGTGCCCAATCACCCAATTGTGGAGCTACAACATCATATTCCATTATGCAATCCTCCAGATACCCACTTTCTTGCCGTCCTTAGTTTCAGACACCATGTAATCAGTAGAGTTGAGTCGCATGAGCTTCACTGCCCTTTCAAGTCCCCTTTTAACAGTACTTCTCCTTGAAGATATGTTAGATTCTGTGCAATCTTCAAAGAGAATTACACATTCTCCCTCCTTCATTTTCTTCAGAGGTAACTCCATGTAATTCACCCTGTTGGGTCTTGCATCCTTTGCTTCTTCTTGTGTTATTGAATACTTTGATTCAATATTGCTCTCTATTTTCATAGTTTTTTCTATTAATTGTGGTTTAATTCTTAATTCCCCTAATTGTTCCAATGGCCTGAAGTGGATCTTATCTGCTATGCATACAAGTCTTTCCATAGAAAGATCATCCAACTTCTGATTTCCTCTAAGGTCATCTTTCATATAGCAAGTAGGCATTGGTCCACTACTTATCCACAGGTCACCTGGTTTGTTTCGGTATGCTCTGCTATTTTTAACATGTTCAGTTATATACTGAATTGTTTGCCTTTTTAGGGTGCTCAATTGTGATCCATATGAAATCATATAACACCTTTTTGCTTAAAATAATTGATAACAATTTCCAAACCGTGATATTTTGCCAAATCTGCAAAATCCTTAATCGGCTTTCCCTCAGGGGTATTATACCCTTTCGGACAGTTTATCCATTTGAATCCAAACTGATTATAGTACTTACATGCCTGCACACCTACATCATCACTGTCAAAGTTAAGGTAAACTGTTCCACATCTTTGTGTAATGAGATCTATATTTTCTTTACTAATAGATATCTCACTCTCACTTTGAACGGAAGCTACATTGGGTAGAAACTTGGCCAATATCATTTCATCTTTCTTGGCTTTAGTTATCACCCCTTTCTTGCAGTCATTGGTTATCCTATTAAGGCCACTGATGTAATTATGTGGTACATTAGACAACCACTTATGTTTTTTGTCTGTGAATGGTCTATAAATCTTCCACTTATCTATTTCCAAATAGCCAAAGACCAGCTCAGTAGTAGGTAACATAATCCTTTCTCTGTTCACATATAGCTTTTTTACAGCATATACGTCATTAACCTTCAGCTCTTTCTCTGTAATATGATAGTCACCCCAATATTTCAGGTCTGCTGTATCAAATTTCCTGGCTATTACCTGGATAAGGGTCTCTTTTCTCTCTCTTATTTCAACAGAAACCTTTTCTCTATTCCCCTCAGGGGTGTCTCTTACACCAAGATCTCTAGCAATGAGTTTTAGAGCTCTATCATATCCCATTCCCATATATAGTTGCCTGACAAAATCTACACAATCACCCCGCTTGGTAGGATCTCCATAATCTAAATGATGTAGCCTCCCTGACCTTGAGACTATTATAGAAAAACTGGGGTCACTTTCCTTCCTAAAAGGAGAGCAAAATGTCTTTCCTAATACAAAGTCATGCCCTACATAATATCTATATATCTCATAGTCACTTACCTTATCAAGTATTTCTTCGATAGTGAGATTTACCTTTTTAGCTCCTTTTACCATAACGCGAAGTTAAAAATAAAACCCTAAGTGTAGAAACACTCAGGGTATTCAATAATCAAAATGAAAAAAACAAAACCGACGAAATTAGTAACTAGTATCATCCTCAGAAATTACAGCATTTCCAGCTGTGATATTCTTTGAAGGATCATATGGAGTTAATTCCCCAAGTGTAAAGTGGTCCTTGATTCCATATTGAGGATCGGTAATATTAAGAACAAATTTCTGGAGCTTACTTCTTTTCTTCTTCTCTGTGGCTCTTGCTCCTTCTATGAAGCTACTATCAATATTTCTTAGTCTGATCTGCTTCATTGTATAACCAGGAAGGAACTCCTTATTATATACTTGTTCATACTCCATTGGTTGACCTTCCTTATCAACTGTCCTCATAGTAACCAAACAACAGATTGTACCACTATACTCACCACTGATCTGATCTGCAATCTCTTTGACATTCCCTTTCATCAATTTGGTCCAATCAAATGCTAAAACTGTTTCAGCATCTCTTGTATCAAGCTTATTAAGCCAGGTAACAGCAAAGTTATATAATTCCTCTTCTCCTTCATGAGCCACTCTATGTGGCCTGGATGAAAACCAATCTGCAAGATTCTTTGGGTCATCTGCCCAAGTAGTCATACCAACATCGTTGATATACTGCATTTTGGTTCTATCCTTATTATATCTCACTTCATCTTTCAAAAAGAATCTGATATTCCTAAGTTCTCCACTCTTCACATCTCTAATCCAAGCCACAATGTTCAATTTCACAAATTCTTTCCCATCTTTTTCTTCCTTACTTAAGTATTCTGGATCCTTCTCCAGTGTGGTACTGAGAATCTTTTCCAGCTTTTCCTTCTCAGGATTAATGGCTATCACTTCTCCTTCAAAGAATCCAGTTTTCTTTACAAACTCCTTTTGTTCTCTTGCTTTACCTTTGATACTCATATGCTTATTTTGTTTTATACATCACTCCCCTGATAATCATCCAGTTGATAGTACGAGGATCCACTTGCCTTGTTCTGGAGTCATAGTCTGGTTTAGTTTCGTCTTTGGTAATTTCCATATCAATGAAATTAACACGACCAAACTCATTCTGAGAGCCATAGTGACGACCAACCATAGTTCTTTCTTTACCTGTTATCACAGAAGATATAATCTCTGAGATCTTCTTGTTATAATCTGCTTCACTGGCCATTCTTCCACCTTTGTTAGGGTAGATAGCCTTTAGCTGATCAATGGCATCCTTTTCTTTAACCTGAGTGTTAAAGTTTACAGTCATAGCTACCCCTGGGGAAGATAGAAATAAAGCTGCCATGTCAGTCTTTGTCTTTGTTTCTACTGTTGCATATTGTGATGCTGAGATTAAGTGAGCCTCCACAATTCCTTTATCTACTACAATATCCTGACCAACATCTGGCTTTAGCTGAACTTTATCCCCTGCAACCTTAACCACCGAATAGTATTGAGTTTCACTCAATTTTTCTCCTACTTGTAATTTTCTGAATTCTGTCATATGTGTGTAGTTTATAATGTACCTGTTTCTTTCGTAAAGAAGCCCCTAACCACATCCTCCCCACGGGAGGCTGATGTCCTGAATTTTGCAGTAGCTGCTGAATATGCAGCATATGTCTGCCCTATGCTCTCTGCAGTATTCTTGTGAGACAATGTATTACTAGCATCAATAGATAGCAGGTTGACAACATATTTTACATCTTCTTCTGTACCTACAAAGGTTATTGTAAACCCTTTTTCCTCACATCTCTTGATTAAATCAGAGACTGCTTTAGGGTTCTTCCATGGAGAATCTAGTGATGTAGAATTTTCCCGTCCATCTGTGAAGATTTTGACTAGAACCTTATCTTTACCATTAGCTTCTGTAAGCAATTTAGTTAAAGTATTCCCTACTGTCTCTAGCAAAGCAGTAGATCCCCTGGCTCCAGTATTGAATGGCTTAACCTTCCCTAAGGGGGATTTCCAGCAATATTCCTGGATGTCCATTGGATCTGAGAAGTGAACAATAGTTTGGGTAACTTCTGTGGAAGTGTCTTTTTTCATATCTTCCATCTCCATGTTGATACCCTCAATAGCAGCCTTGATCTTTGGTGCGTTATAAGGTGAAGCCATAGAACCAGAAGCATCTAATATATGCACATTGTGCACAGTAACACGCTCTAAGACTTGTGCTTTTTTGCTAGGCCTCTTTCTTGTCTTTTTTACAGAAATTGCTGGTTCAGTTGTGCCAGCTATCATAGACCTGAGATCGGTCTCATATTTTTCTGGACTAGAATAGCCAAATTTAGCTGCCAGTCTTTCTCTGGCAGCCGTATTAGCTTTCTTGAAATCCTCTAAGAGTGTTTCAAAAATCTTACTCATGTTTGATTTTTTGTTAATTGAATAAAGACTCTGTATCAGCTACTTGTCTCTCAGATTTCTTTGCAAATTCAACTACTTTCTTCAAAACTACCTCACAATCATTGTCTATTTTGTAGATGTCTTCTCCAAAAATCTTAGGAGGACATTTTGCACTTGTACCCTCTGCAGCCAGCTTGAAGAAGTACTTTGGCTTCTCATTCTCAAATTTACTATCAGCATACAGGACTATGGTAAACTCCTTTTCGATCATTCCTTCCCACTCTTTACCTTTAGTTTTAATCCTCTTCTCAGGTTCTCCTTCAATATTGATCACTTCATAGTGACCAGTGAGGAACATTTCCTTTTCCACAGACTTGATCAGATTCATAAATTTACTAATACCCCTGTTGTAATTATCCCATACATCAAACCCCCTGAAATTAGCTCTCATCTCATCCAGCAACATCTCAAATATTGCTGACATACTATCAACTACAATACAGTTGATCTCTGGATTCTTGTTATAATCCTCAATAGCCTTCAAAGCTCCTGCGAACTTCTTTGGCTTTGCATAGGACTTAAAGCTTTTCTCAAAAGGCAAAGGCTTATTTTCAGCATTTACAAAGCCTGTGGTGACCTCACTCATGTTTCTGAAAGAATAAGTCTTACCCTTCCCTGGGGGGCTTACCAAGCAAATCTTGTGATAATCTCTGATAGTTTTTGTAGCCATATGTTAATTAGAATTTGACATCTTCGAGAGTTCTCCAATCCCATAACTGATTAACATTCTTTAGTTTGAAGCCTAAAAATGTAGGAGAACTTACAGGTGAAAAAGGTATCAAATTTACCTCATTTTCCTGAGAATTCCTAATACTTTCAGGTGTTTTAGTCGCCCTTTTGTGTGTTTTCTTTCCCATCTGATAGGTACATTTCTTGAATTTTTTCTAATCTGCCATGAGCTATAGAGCATATTCTTATAGAGCCAAGAAGTGATCTAATGTCCTCTTGTAACATTTCGCTTCCTGTAGAAACTATTACGTTAGTCATGGTATCTATCATTTTGTCTATTAGCTCTTCTGACTCCTGTAAAGCCTGTATGGCTCTTAATTGACTTTCAAGTAAACCCATAGATTATATATTTATCCTTTTGCGAATATCAGCAAGGCTGTGATCTACTAATAACTTTCCATTACAGAAAACCTCTTCAAATGCACAGTTTTTTACTTCATCCCAGCTCACTTGATCTTTCATATAGAAGAAGCCCTCAGGAGTTTCGTGCACAGCTATAAGACCTTTAGCAGACTTCTTCTCACCTGAATCAGTAATTGGATCCTTGAAGATCTGACGACCTGCTGTTATTGCTGGCTGAGGAGGGTCGGACTCATACCATTCCTCCACAACTTCCCCATAGGTAGCTTTCATTGCCCAACCTTGAGTATCACGAGTATTGTACTGGTAAGTATAACTACCAATCCCCAGCACAACATTAGTTGAGGCGAAACCTTTCTGTTCCAATCTGCTGCATATAGTGTTAGCCCTATCCAAATTGATGCTGTCACCATATATAGCCCCAATATGAGGATCAAGTTCTTTGTACCCATTTGCATTGATTTTACCTCCAAAGGTATCCCAAAGGAGTTCTATTACTCCTCTGTCTTCAGGCATTTTAGGTATACCATTTACAGTATGGAAGGATGCGCCTTGCGAGAGTAATTTCATAGTCTCATATTGCTCCTTGGATTGATATTTAACCTGGCCACAGATAATGTCTACAGGATCTCCTGAGTCTGGTCTGATAACTACCTTACCATTTCTGGCCATGATTTCATCCTTGAGTCTGGGTAGATAATCAGTCAAAACTGCCCAAAGATCCCATGTGTCAGAGACTATACTCACTATGCCCTCAGGGTAGACTTCGGTAATAAGCCTCTTAAAGGTCTCAAATTCACCACCTTTCATACCCATACACATTACAGAGTGCTCAGTAGCTGGTACAGAACCGCCTATGAGCTCCTTATCTGCATCTGCATTATAATACTCCTCAAGGAAGTCTATAGCTGGAACAGTATCTGTACCTGTAAATGATAAAAGGTGACCTGCCCCAGACATTGCTGCAGTCTCTATGCTGCTCATCCCCCTGAAGGAGAAATCATGCCCTTGCCATGGAACAAAATCCATTGGGCCACCTGTCTTCTTTGCCCAGCTATCCAGTAGTTTTCTGTACTCTGCAGCCAAAGTAGCTGATGTACACATCTGCCACAGGGAAGCTGACATGCAGGTTTCCAGGTAGTTAACCAGCCAGAAGAATTCTGGTATAGTGTTCCACATTACGAAAGGAGGCACTTTAATCGGAACTCTCGATCCTTCAGGAAGAGCCATAATTTTAATAGGAAGATAGCCAAGATCATGAAGAGAAGAAATGTGCTCACTACCAATGGCATTGGGTCCAAGGGCAGTGTCTTTGCGGCGGTTGAAGCACTTAATAACATCGTCTTTTGGTTTATCAAAGAAGTTCTCATTCCATTGTTTAATCAGGTATTCTTTGATAAAGTACTGTAAACCAAAGAATACTACGTGATTTACATTTGGAATTCTACTCTTCCTTGGGGTGAAATTAGAAAATACTAGCTGTGTACCTTCTGGATACTGCCTTCTATGGTCAGCTTTATACCAGTCGATCAAATGCAATGGGTTGATCTTCATAATTAAAATTTAGAGTATTTTTTAGTGATGATGTAATTTCGGAACTTATCCATCTTAAATTTTACCCTTTTCTCGATTCTATCCTTAGGATAGAGCCTCTTGAGTACTTCCATCCTGATAATAACATCTCCGATTTCATCAATAATTTCTTGTTCCTCTGGAGCACCATCTATTGGCTTGTTAAGTTTCTGCATAAGAACAAGAGCTAATTCTATTAGTTCCTCAGCCGTTTTCTTAAAGTTGTGGTCTCCATTATGATTTACCATGTAATCAACCACACTCTGATCTGTCATATTTTTCTCTTTTTACTGTTTCAACCAATTGTACTAATTCTTGATAGACTTGTATAAGTCCTGCTCTATCATCCAATAGAGCACTGAAGAATGGCTTCCTACTTTCCCAGGGGAGGGTTATGCCATCAGTATTCACTCCATCAAATGGTATATCATTATCTTCCAGAAACTTGATGACATAAGAATGATCCTTATATGCTGTCCAGCAGACAAGAGTGCATCCTATTTCTTTTAAATCCCTAAGGAGTTGAATAACAGAATGATAGGTAGCCCCACTATTGTGATAATCATGGACTGTACCATCAAAATCAAAACCTATAGTAAGGGATCCATGCTTATAATACTCAGTGAGGAGTCTACTGTAAGAGGCCCCTGACTTTAGGTATTCATCCAATACTAATCCCGTATTTGTTTGGATCATATGCTAATTGTTTTAAGAATCCTGGAGCATTTGGTAATCTCTTTACCCCTAGGGAATCTGAGAAGATAATTTGATTAAAGTATTTGCCTAAATCAACAAATCCTTTGGAGAAGATCCCATGGGTGACAATGAGAGTAAGGCTTAATGGATTCCATCCAGTATCTCTTAGAGATTTGGCTATTCCAAGAAAGGTTCCTCCTCCATCACAAATGTCATCAATAATTACACAGTGTCTTCCTGCACACTTTTCAGGCTCAACAATTTGAAGAGTTATTCTTCCATCTTTTTTATCTCGATGCTTATTGCACTGTATGCTATCTACCAAATTGCTGTTCCATTTAGCATATTCGTAAGCTTTTTTAGCTGCTCCAGCATCAGGAATAATCAGAACTGCATTCTCTTTGTCATAGAGCTGCACAAGTTCCTTATTATCAACTACTTCAGATCTGTTGATTAGAGCTGTAGCTACATCAGAATGAGGATCGTAGAGGTATACATCTAAGAACTCAAGGGAGTTGATGATATTTGCTATAACTTTTAGATCAAAGCTGTCTCCTTTATTGATAATACGATCATATCTAGCTCCCATGAGATATGTGATGTGAAGTTCACTCTTTGAGATAGACTTATCATTGTCAAGAGCATTGGCCACAAGACAGAGTTCTAAGAGCTTTGCAGGACTGTCCAAAGAGACTATTACTCTAGCAAGAAACTCTTCATCTGCTACTTGAATATTTATATGGGGCTGAGAATCAGGGAAGACTGTTTTTGTATAGCCCTCCCCTGTGTTCAAATTGATGGTTCTTATCATATTACTGTATTTTAATAAATCTATTAGGGTGGCACCAGTGGGTTGTTGGAGGAAGCTCTTCTTTTGTGGCATAGCTCCTTACAAAGTTCAGCTTAAGTTCTAAGCCTACCCCAATGTGAATATGTTCTCCCTCATGAAACACTGCTGAGCATGTGTATTCCTTTCCAAGAACAAGTGCTGGAGCATGATCATTTCCTGGTAGAGGATGGCAAAAAATACACTTTAGTTTATCTCCTACTTGTATCATAATTAAGCTGCTACGAGTTTAGGATGTTTTCTAAATTCTTGTTTCAATGGTTCTGCAGGAGCTGTTTCTCCATCAAGAGCTAATAGGAGATCAACTACTGCACAGAGACCATTATACTGATCTTCCAGTATATTTTGCTCATCTTCTATTGAGTAGCGATGATAGGAAATTTTAGTATTGAATTCAAAGGCAGCTTCTATTTGAGCAAATTCTTCAGCTGTATAGCCTGCAGCATTTATTTCATGTTTATAACGATCATATGCAGTGAATTTGCTACCGCTATATTCTCTCTTACGAGACCATAATTCATAGCTCATTGTTCTCTTAAGTGTACGAGTACCTCCAATTTCTTGAAGCAAGTCTTCTTTTGTTACAGGATCCCCTATAGCATCATATATAATGTTACCACAGGCACATGCTAAGCAAGTACCTTTAGCTAATGTGCCTTCAAAATATGCTCTTGTAAGAGCATTATAAGCTTTGTTAAAACGTTCTGTCATAATTATCTGTTTTCAGGTAAAAAGAATGTGTTATCTAAAATAGACTCATAAATTTCAGGAGTCATATCTGCAATCTTTGGCATCTCTTTAAACATACCTATTACAGGCTGAAAGCCCAATCCTATTCGAATATCATCAGAACCATATGAGTTCTTTAGGATTTTCAAAGACCTATACATCTTCATTCCTTCTCTATTTCTAAGCATGGATAAGTCATACCCTGAGGGGTCTGGAACTTTGTACCTCATAGGATCAAATAAAGATAGTACTATATCAGCATCTTCCTGGGTTGCTCCAGTGTCCTTGAAATCCTCAAGCATTGGTTCTACATCTCCCGATTTAAGCCTTAAAGGGCTTGATATATCCCTATTGAATTGGGATACCTCTACAATAGATCCACCATAATAATCCCTTTCTCTTCTATCATCCTCTGAAGCTTTATCTATCACATCTTTCTTAGTAGCAAGACCACTTTCCTTTTTAATAAGGCCAGAGTGATCTTTTATCTTCATAACAATAAGATTAGGATCATTTGGTATATAGATTTTCTTATGCTCTGTCAAATCTTCTTCCCTACCATTGGCCAGGAAGAATTCTCTCATGAACTTTCTCATCCCCGTAGGGTTATCTGGCCCATCAATCATAACAATCACCTCCATTAGGGCCTCAATATAATCCCTACAGAGTAGAAAGAGATCATGCTCATCAGGAGTCAATCTTTGCTCCCGTGGGCACCAACCCATTAGCCTTGTTACAGGTATAATTACACCATGATCTATGAATATTTTTCCTGATACCCACTTAGCAAGCTTAAAGCCTTTTCTCCTCTCCATAGACCAATATGGTATCCTCAATCTTATCCTGGTAGTACTATAGTTCCTAACATACCAATCCACAGGATTAACTATAAATGCATGATCCAGCAAAGCAGTTTTTCCACTACCAGTATAGCCCCCAATCAAATATTTGGTTGATTTCCTTATACTTATGTGATTGTTCAGCCTCTTAAAACCCATTGGTACACCAGCATTGTTGCCTTCCATCCCACTCTGAACTTCTCCTGCTAAATCATCGAAATCACTCATCTGACTCTGTGATAGTTACTGAAAGGATCTTTTTTACTCCATCCTCCATTTTTACCTCAAGATCCCATTCATCTGTAAATGCTCCTGGGACTGTTTTTACCTGCTTTATAGGGTTTAACTCAGTTGCTCCTAGGGAATCCAGGATGAATTGTAACAGTGTAGCCCTGGTTGCCTTCTCAAGATTTGTCATACTAGGAATTTATTATATATATTGCAAGGCAGACGATTAGTACTAGTACTACTATTGCTAGTGGAATCCATATAGGAGAGCACACCCACCACCAAGACCAGTTAATTACATGTGTTAATTTAAGCACCAGAAAGGTGATAAATAGTAGAGTTGTTCCACTCACCCCATTGTAAACTACTTTTGTTTCTTTTGCCATAATTATATTTTTTATATGTCCTTATACATTTTGTAAATAATACTATCTTCCTCATAACTAACAAGGTCAACCATTAATATTAGCATTGGAAGGAAGAGCAGACTACTTAATATAAGTAGTGCTAAAAAGGCAATCAATTTCATACATGTTACAGTTTAAAAATATCTAATAGGATTACTGACGCCCTCACAGGACTTCCAACTTGGCTGTGCCGCAGATGGATAGTCTGACTGAAATCAAGCTCCCGCTTGACTTACGAGCCTATCTACCGCACCTTATGGAGCGTAGTTAATAATGGTTACCTTATATTGTTTGCTTTCACCCCATTAGATAATAATTTAAAAACCAGCCTAACAGCAAGCAGAGCTCCCTAATACTAGTCTTAGGGTGTACTGGGATACATATACAGATAGCTCTCTGGGTCTTGGGTCTGTACTCCCTCGGGGTTCCTGGTTTACTGGTTGGTACTATGAACCCTTTTTCGTCGGACAAGGTTTATATGTCTACTGCTCCTGTATTCACAGGTAATATCTCTCTTACTGTTCCTGTAGGATTTATGAAATTCTCAAAAGTTCTTTGATTCAAATAAGTAGCAGTGTTCTGCATATACTTCATCTTATTCTCATTATCTTTCACAGATTGCATCATCTTCAAACCTATTTCCCTTTTCAGAGCTTCGATCAAATGGTCAGCACTATATTCTCCTTCCAAGAGAATATCATTAAACTTCTTCCTACATTCTTCCTTTTTCTGCTTTAGTCCTCTTGAGCCACTAAATGTCCTGCCTGAAAAGGTAAACATGTCAGTAGCAGGATAGGTTTTCCACCACTGCTCAAATACATCATCTGCTTCTTTCCTAACCTTCTTTATAACCCCCTTCGGGGATCTGCTGGAAGATAGTGCTGTGAGTAATTCTTTGCCTAGGGTAGTTACTTTCCCATCTTCAGTAATCAGGCTTTTCCTATACAGATTTTGCTTCCATGCTACAATCTTGGAAGAGCTCATGTGCTTAGCTATGTCTGTACCTTCAAAAAGGCATTCCAATATGAATAGGTGATTTAGATCTATTCCATAGGTCTGTAGCTGCCCGAACCCTTCTATTGTGAGATTGAAAACGCATGAATCTTGGAAGCTTTGCTCTTGTTGTAACTGTTGCATGTTGGATATTTTTATGACGTCTTCTCACTTTTCCTACTATCACTTTAGCATATTCCATCTCAAAAAGCTCCTGCATAATCTGTGTTTGCTTCTCATATCTTTCTGCTTCTATGTACGCTTTATCTCTGAAGTATTCATACTCCTCATCTATTATGGAGGTTGTAGTCTTCATCATTAAATATTTGGTACAATATAGAATGCCGCCTGTAAGTCTTCAAGTCCATCAGAAGAATTAGCAGTGGTATTACTAATACTGCGCTTAGCAGAATTATTGTTATCCCCTGTATCCATTTCATTTCAAATTGGTTTATAGTACACATTTTCTGGGAATACTCCCCCAAAGATCCATTTAGTTACATCACAAAGCCATAAAAGAAGGTCATTATCATCATCAAAGTAATACCTTCCTGAGATAGTGGGTATTTCATCACATCTTTTAAGTATACTAAATCCTTTGGTTTTCTGTTCAGTAACCTGGAGTATTACTTCAGTATCTTTCTTGCCTCTCTTTGCCAGTAGATCAAGTAAATCATCTGCTCCTGCTACCATCTGTAGGTCTGCTGGATCTCCTCCTTGCTTAATGTATTCAGGAAGATCTACCCACCATGTTCCCTCAGGGGCCTTATAAAACTTAAGCTCTTTCATTAATCCTCCGCTTCTTTTGATCAAAATAAACTTATCTGATTAGGATCTGGCCTAATACCTTTCCTTTTTCTTCCTTTCTCTATGGCATAAATACGTTCTTCAGCCTTGAGTATATAATAATGATAATCAATATTATACTCCTCTATAGGCTTCTCCTTATTGACCAGGTTGGCTACTGTGCATTTCCAAGACCCTGCTTCACACTGAGTTATTTCATTACCATCAGCTTCTGAGTTAGCATTTTTTACTTTGAGTAGTTTCTTGCCATCAGTTGATACATAATACCTTATCATCCTATGGTATACCTCTTTTCTTCCCTCAGGGTCAATTGTCTCATAGTGATAATCTCTGGATGCTTTTGCACCAACACAGAAGTCAAAGATGTTAGTATGATTCTTAATAGTTTGTTCTACAGCCACTCCATCTACAAAATACTTTTCCATAGCCAGGTTAATTATTCTTCTACTTTTGTTCTTCTCTACAGGAAAGCTTGTAAGAAAATCACCCTTTTTCTTGACTTCTCCATCAGTTTTGATAGCTATATAGTCATTCACAGTGGCCTGAATTAGCTTGGAATACTGAGTATATTCTAGCTTCCCCTGTTCACTATTTCCCACCTTCTTTTCCCATGAGTAACAAGTATTATAGTAAGCTTCCTCCAAGCTCTTATCAAATAAGCATACTATACCATCAGTATTAGCACTAATGGTCTGAATACCATGCATTAGTAGATCTTCAATAAGCATTAGAATTTCAAATTGATTCCCTATAGTACAACTAAATTGCACGAAGGGGTCATACTGCCATGAATTCTTCTCATTAGTCTTACCAAATCCACCACCATTCAGGGCTAATTTGAGCATTTCACTGAGCCCCTTATACTTTCTCTTCTCTGCCTTGGGGAGATCAGTATTTTGAGATAGTTTCTTAAAGCTGATTCTCTTTTTAAAGGTGCTCTCATAACCAACAAGCCATGCTGTACTCAAGTGAGAAGGAAATAATTTCCTCTTAATAATAGACCATGGGTACTGAGATCCAATATCTGCATCCAGTAAAAGCTCGTTCTCTCTCGGCTCTATCATTCTATTCCTCTCATTGGAATGGATTCCTCCTTTAGCAATAACTACATGTAACCCATTAATAATGAACGGATACTCCTCTTTCTGCATCAGGTTTACCCTTATCCCTTTCATCTGTTCGTGAAATCTTTGAAACTGTACAGTTCTGAATTTCACATAATCAGGTATGCAATCTCCATAAGTGAACCTTTTAGTAGGCTTCCTGTTTTTCTTAAGGTCATATAACTGCTTGGGATTCAATCCACTAATATCACAATATGTCTTCTTATTAATTTCATCTCCTATTTTCACATCACTCCATGAAAGAGCTTTTGTAGGGAATCCCATTTCTGCAATTAAGTCAAGCCTATCTTGCACTTTGTTCCTACCTCTGTACTCATCATGATCTACTTCCCCTAGGGTATATTTCCAAAACTCATAAGTAGCTTCCACATCATTTCTACAATAATCTTTAATTTCCTGTATTTCAGTAGGAGTAAACTTCTCCTGAGTGTGTGGATAAGGCATCTCCTCCACATTGTAGAAATCCATGGAGAACTCAAGCCATTTCAAAGAAGTCCTCTTATTCTCATTATCATAGTGATGTATTTTCAAAAGATCTATCTGAGTATTCTCCATATCCTCTTCTCTATAAGGAGGAAACAGGTCATAGTTCTGATCATCAATGATCTTATTAGAGAACTTTTTAATAATACCCAGAATTCTTAGGCTGTCATAATCAATCCATCTCTGGTGATTGTCTAAAATGTACTGAAGTATCTGATTATCATAGCTGATCCCATTGTAAGATATACCGTACACTGCCCTAAGGGAGCATAGATGCTTTACCATAGCAAAAAGATCATTTCTATACTCAGAAATCTCGAACTCTACCCATGTTTCGGTAGCTGGATTATAACCTTCATATAAGAAGAGCCCAGAAAGGCATTCCAGGTCATATACTTCTACCTGCATTTCAGCTTTTCAAGCCCTTGATACAATTCCTCAGTTAATGTAGCATTTAGATCAGGATGCTGAGAGATAAACTTCTTAGCAGCATCTATACCCTGATTAAAGCCTTTTGCTCTCCCATCGGCCTCACCTGTAGAATAGCCATCTTGAAATGATTCTCTGGAATAGTCATTCTCTAATGAGCTTCCAAATCCTATAGCCATATAAAACATTTTAGTAGCGAGGGGAGGGATCGAACCTCCGACATTTGCGCTCTACCACTGAGCTACCTCGCAATATGTTAGCAATCGCCATTACACCATCCCCTAGCTTCGCAACTAGGATATCCCATATCACACACAAACTCCCTACTCTTTCTAGGCTTTGCTTTACGTTTGTTCTTTCTTTCCTGGGCTCTTCTTATTCTTTCAAGCCCATAATCACCTTTTTGGGTCCAATATTGTACATATGCCCATTTCATATAATAAAATTTAAGAAGCCAGAAGGTGAATCGAACACCTATCTCTCAGACACAACCTGAGGCTCTACCTATTTAAGCTATCTGACTTTTCGGCTTATTTATCTTGCTCTCTTATCTTAGTACCTGAATACCCAGGCACCTCTTCTACTTCCTTTAGGGGAATCTTCCCCACATAGTGATTTTTGAAGCTATCTCTGGAATGGTAGAGGACTGGGTTATTGTATACTGATGCAACTCTATCTACCTCTTCAGACCAATCTTGGTCACTATCCATATCATAGAATATGCTGATTGTCACTTGTGGAAAGATTTGTTTTATCATTCTGATCCTATGAGGTATGCCATAAGGATTTCTACCATCAGTAAGGCTTTCCACAGTTCTTTCAGGAGTCCCAAGTAAGATAACTGTCTCATCACATTCCCTTAGGGAGCTTGCAATCAAATGCAAGTGTCCAGGATGTAGATAAGGTACTTGAAATCTCCCAATTATGATTCCTGTCATAAATATGTTTTAATCTTTAATAAAATTACTGGGAATTTGATCTATCTCTTCTATAGGAGTAAGACATGCTGGCTCATTGTAGTCAGCTGTTGCCTTTACAAACCATATGGAACCATCAGTCATCTTAAAAATTATAGCATGATTATCCCCTCCATTTACGCTCCCTTCTATTACTTCCTGAATTGTTTTTCCTACCATACATTTTTTATTTAATGTTATCTAATGAATAAGCTGAGAGAATAGATTCTTTCTGCACAGTTACCAGAATAGGATCTTCATCGCATCCCTCATAGCCATGATATTCCACAATCTGGGATATTTGTCCATTACTAGCTAAATCATAAAAATTCATACAAACCTTCTCACTAGCGGCTTTAAGAGCAGCTTGTACATGAAGTTTGGCAAATTCTCTAAAATATTCGGCCATAAGATTATATTCTTCAGCATTGGCCCTGTGGTTTGGGTCATCAATGGAGCTAAAGGCATCTTTTGTCCATTTTTCGTACCATTCTTCAGATGTTGGTATCTTTTCCATCAGAATTTCATTTTTTCAAGCGCATCAATAAGTTTACCCATATTAGCATCATAAAAGCCACAGTGATTAATACACCCCAGCTCCACGATGTAATACTCATCATCATAGAGGCATATATCAAGGCAGAAAGCCCTGGCAGGTTGGAAGATTTTAGCCATTTTCCTAGCAAATATAATAGCTTCATCATTGTGATCCATATTTAAATAGTTGCCACGAGATCCTATTTTGTACTGACTAATTGTAACTGGTTCACCATCAATCATCCAGCATCTTATTTCCTGTTGGGTAGTTTTTGGTTTGGCTATGAGAATCTTCAGATTCTGTATCTCCATATTATCTTTTGCATAATCTTTCCACCGTGGCCCTGTGAATACCTGACCCGTGAATGCTTTTCCATCATCCACTGGCCTGCAGAAGAACTCAAGATAGCCAGTCATCTCTGGTTCTTCTTCCATCCACTTAAAAGTGTTCTCAACCTTCACAATCTTTCCATCAGAGTTCAACATATGCTCCCCAAAGGCAGGTAGGTACTTCTCCATAGTGAAGTTCTCATTGATAAAATGACCAGGAACCCAGTCATACTTCTTCTTGGCTACCATACCAGCATTAGTAGAACCAAAGAAGAATACATCTTTTCGGTCAGTTTTGACCTCTAATTGTTCAGAGAATGGGATATACTTAACTATTTCATAGCCAACTTTTTCATCATTTGCATCAGCATGATGCTCTTGAGTCCAAATTAGTCTTTCCAAGTGATCTATAAGAGCCTTAAATCCATATTCTCTGAAGAGGTTTTCCTGTATTACGTAGTACATGTGAAGGTTTTTTTGTATACATCCTCAATTGCAAAATATCCCTCAGGGGTAAGAAATCTTGATCCTATTCCAGCAAATACCTCTGTAAGAGTGGGGGTATCAATCAGGCGAAACTCATTTCCACTCTGACTCCACACCATCCAAAGATCAGTAGTCATATCATATACATATACTGGTTTCTCCATCTGAATACCCATTTCTACAGCCCAACCAGTACCTCCAGCCACTATTTCTTTGCCAGTATTGTTCTCAAAACCTTTGAAGTCTGTTCTCCCAGGAGCTATGATATGAGATACAGCATAGATGGCTTGTGCATGGTGAGCTGGGAACCAGTTCCTATGAACTAGTTCCACACCTTTGAACTCATGAGGTCTTTTTAGAGCATCAGCCGCAGCTTTTACTGCATTGAGCATATTATGGTATCCCTCAGTGCTCATAGCTTTAACATGATGGGGACGCCAATCTATTGTCTTTACTCTATGAGGCTTGCCTAGTTCCTTCCATGTCTCATCTGCTCCTTTGGCTCCTCCTGAATGATTTATATACATATGAATAGTTTTACAGTTCATCATTCATAGCAGCCATGAATAGTACAATTGTTTGTCTTAAAGGAGTAAATATTCCCAATTTACCACCCGAACAATCACTACCCCAAAATATCCTATTATGTTCTTCCCATTGCAACCATTTGTCATCTTCATCTGTTGGTTCAAATGAGGCTAATAAGAATCGATCTATTTCACCAAAGGCAGCAACTCTACATAACCCCAAGGCAGTATCAGGAGGACTACAGAGAAAAGATCCAATTCCTGACAATTTTCCACTTTCTGCATGTTTCATGTAAAACTCAAGATGTTTCTTATTCTTTGGCATGTTTAAAAGCTTTTTTAAGTAAATAATCAAGATTACTATTAATATTTGCTATCTCAGTAGAACTGAGACCTCCACCCATACCAAATCTCCACTTGAATGAGTTGGTCTTACCCTTATTCACTCTACTAAAGAATAGATGACTGGTAGAGGGATATCTCATCATATTATCCTTCCATTCTTGTGGAGTCATTAGGGATTCTACATACATAGGCTCCCCAAGGGTGGTTTTCTTTTCCTGCTCACTCATATGTCAGCATTTTTAAATTCTTCTTTAATAAGTTTTACCATCTCCATGAAAGTGAGCCCTTCTCTTCTAGGGAGGGCAAATATCTTTTGGGCTTCTTTAAGCTTATTTACATCTTTTGTGGCAATTAATGTAACTCCAATACTTAGTGTATTTAAGATGGATTTACTGAACTCTATTGTGCTTTCTTCTTCTGTCATGTTAAAGATTTTTTTAATCTGGCATCTCTGATTTCCACACATGACCACAGCTATTGCATTTATATTCAATATAGTAGTCTCCATTATAATCTGTTTCATGTACATCATCATGTTCCCATCTTCCTTCTTTTTCCAACTCTATAGGCATAGGTTTGCCCCTACTACATATGTTATCTCCCCTGGGATTTTTTGGCCAATTTTTCAGTAGAGCTTTAACTTCCCCCTCTGTCATATTAAAGATTTTTGATTCCATAATAGTTAAGTACAGGGTCATCGGAAGCTACTATCTTTTTTGAGTGCCAGCTTTTGGGATCTTCATTTTCCTTATTTATAAACCTGGCAAGGCTTTTAGATACACAGTCTTCTACAGGGTTACCAACGTTCCAGTTGTACTTCTGATGATCTATGTACCAATCTCCTTCCTTCAAAGGAAAATTAGATAAAACATAAGTAAATCCCCCATATTCTACTATTCCTGGGATAGGTACCTCTTTTCCTTTCATGTTGCTAAAGTTGGTGTTAATAGATGAGAAAATTTCTCCTCAAATACTATGTTATCAGGTATAGGATAAGAAGAGAACATATCTGCCATTTCCTTAGGGGAATAGCCATTGAGATTGGGGCCAATGCCATAGGCTATATAGAAATCACTTTCCTTGTTAAAATATGCATGTGCATATAAGCCTGAGATCTGCATCTCTATATAAACTCTTGGGATAGAAGGGTGCGCTGGCTTGCCTAAATCTTTGGTTATTATTGCATATGATCTCCCCTGAGGGCCTTGGGGATTACCATACTCTGCTCCAAAATGCCTATAAGCAGTTAATGCTGCCCCCTTACCATGCCTACCTTCAGTATTGGCCCCAAAAACAAATATCCCATTATCTGGGATATCATATCGATTGAGTATCAATCCTTTATAGGTTTTCATAACCTAAGTAGTTTTAAAATTAATGAACAAAAGGGATTAGGTATCAAATACCCACCCTCTGATTCCCATAAAGGAAAGAGACTAATAATAAATTTTCTCATGATTACTTATTTAAAAGTTCCACAATAAGGACATTTTACAAATATATCACAGTTAACGCCAAAGTAATTCCTTAAAGGGTTACTTCTCCAATGAGATAGTTCCCTCCTAATAGAAGCTCCCCCTGGCCTAGCTAGTAGTTCAGATTCATCAAACTCCATCCCTTCCTTCACCCATTTGGCTTCAGGAGATATTTCTCCTACTATTTTATAATCATCAGGAAGTAACCCTTTGTTAAATGTTTTCAATAACTCAGAATCTACATGAAATTCTTGACCATTGATATTTGTCAACCAATCTCCCACTTGTATATCTCTACTACAGAGAAAGAGTTTGTGTTCTTGTCCATGTGCCTTGGTAGCTGGTTTACTTCCTTCTACAGGAAGATATTTAGCAAAATATGGTTTCATATTATATTATTTATACATTCTTAATGTACAATCACAGGGATCTCTGAAAGTGACCTTTGAAGTATCAGAGAAGAATATAGTAACTTCTGTGCCTCCTCCAGTTACTACAGCTTGCCTTATAATCTTATTTCTAAGGAAAGACATATCAGTACCCATATCAAGGACTGACTTGTCAACCTCCATTGTACATCCCCAAAGGGAAATAGAGAGAACAAACAAATAAAGAAATCTTTTCATAAAAATAATTTAAGTGGCGAGGGATAGAGTCGAACTACCGATGGACTTACCCAGAATTTGTCCCACCAGATCTAATCTGGCTGCTTTTCCAATTTGCATACCCCGCCATAAAAAGGGAGGAGGAATCTATCCTATCCTCCTCCCGTGATTTTAAACACCACTGTTTACATACAGTTGTTTTTTGTATTGTGTTTTCAGATAGCCTTAAGCTAATATTAGTCCATTGTTCTATCGGCTGAACTAGCCCCGCTTGAATTGCCTGGTTCGGGGGTAGAAACCCAGGAACCAGGACTTTTTTGTTAACTAGACGACTTGAACTATGTGTTTTCTTTTTGCTTGACATTGGAAGATTGTCCTGTCAACTCCCAATACTTATGTGCTGTAATTTTGCCTCTAACAAAAAGAGATATAGGATTCCCTCTCCTCTCATTCTTGCGCTTATTTCTTCCTATTTTCTTACTGCCTTTACCACCAGCTTTGTTTGCCATATAATATTTCCTCCTAGAGCGGGGCAGGGGATTCAAACCCCTGACCTATGGATTTAGTTGGCTACCTGACACAATTTGAGTGAACTTTAACCTAAGTCTTTTGACACGAATCTAAGTCTAACTGTCTGGGGACTAGTAAACCTAAATCTAAGTCTGAGTCTAAGGTCAAATATTTAGACCAGTTCTAAAACTGGCTTAGTTGTACTATATGCTTCTCCTGCACCCCAATCCTGATCTTCATCCTCCTCAAGATCATTGGGTTCACATACACACTTGGTAACAGGTCTTCCACATTCAGAGCACAGAGGAACTTCCAAGATTTCTTTCACTTCCTGTACAGCACTTTCTTGGTCCTCCTTAGCTTTTATGTCCCTAAGGGCAGCTAAGATCCTCTGTTTAGGGGACTGCTGTTTATAGACACTTGATAGCCCGTCATTTACTAGTGCTACGGAAGAGCCTATTTTATCAAACAGTAGATAGAGAGATACTCCTTCAAAGGATAAAATTCCATAAATAGATAGTAAACTGTATACATTTGTATGAGGATAATCATTCAGAATGTGACCTGAACAATGACCAAAAGCACATCTCGTATTATCTGATAATTGATATGCTCCTATCGCCCACTTTTCTTCAGGGATAGCTTCAAACTTGTCTATGAAATACTGTGCGTCCATTTCCATGTTAAAACAGTTTTTAAATTTTCACCTTATTCTGCTGAGTGAAGATAGTTAAAAAGTTTCTCAGCAGAAAATTCTGATGTGACAATCTCAACATCATTTGCTTCTTTTATAGCACCGTTGATTGCTTTTAAGAGCTCATGTCTCCTTTGAAGAACACCAGCTCTGTAGTGATGAGTTGCCTCACCTGAGAAAGATTGTAAGGTGTAATCACCCAGATCAACAACAGTACTCTTCACTGATTTCAGGGGAGTATATTTGGAAGTGTCAGCCATATTCTTAAGGTTTGGATCCATAAGAATATATTCCTCTTTTTCAATAGTCCTGTTCACCCCTGAAGACATTGGACTCATGGATATATCTCTCCCTGCATACATTGGATCGGTGCAAGCATACCACAGCTCAGAATCACTCTTCACTGGTATAGAAGCATACATTGATTCTAACCCTTCTTTTTCAAGGATGGACTTTAACTTCATGAGTTCTAAGGTAGAAAGTCTACCAAAGCTTACCTCTATTCCATTAGGGCCTGGTACTTTCAGCTCTGCCTTAGCTACCCCTGAGGCATTTGTAGCCTCTATGTTCATGAGGCCATTTATATGATTTATAGAATTTTCCTCCAGATAGTCCAGCTTCTCTTTCACCGTAGTAACTACCTGTTTGAATTGCCTCATACTGGGCTCATCTTTTACTCCTTCCCTTGGAGTATAAGTTTTCCTAATGCCTTGAAATTCACCCTGTTTCTTCTCAAAGAAGCTCTTGTATTCTGCAATAAGCTTCCTGAACATAGGGGTAGATGATTCTACTAAAGCTAATAATTTGTTTAATTTTAACATAAATCTAAAGGTTTTTTAGCGACTATGAAATTTTACTATTGCATCTTGATATGCTTTAGATGGTGTGTATCTATAGAATGTCCCCCTTTTATTAGTCTTCACCCTCTTTTTAGCTTCTTCCATACCTCCTTTAACTAGGAATATGGCTCTAACAAGCTTTTCAGAAGGTGTATACAGCTCTTCAGGAGATCTATATACTCTTGTATCGAAGGGAGGCCTATTAGAATAAACCAGCCTATACCTTTTTCCTTTTACCATAGTCAGGGATTTTTCAGTTTAAGCCTTATTGACTATCACAGTTCAACCCTGTTTCACAACCATTTTCCGATACATATTTTAAAAAGGACTATTAGTAAGACAATGATTATCAGTGCCAAACACCCCCCATTTTCCCCATTGGTATTTTTTTGAATATTAGCTGCTCTCATTAGTATTTACCTTTCTATCAATATCTTATTTTCCTTCTTAGTAGAAATCTGGAGGAGAGTAAGTGTGCCCTCCCCTCCAGAATATAAATTGTTAGAACAATTCAGCCTTTAATGCTTCTAAAGCACTCAGACCATTTTCCAAGTCTTCAAGGTCTGTAATAGCCTTAAGAACCTTTTCAATGTCCAAAGGGAACTTTCCTTTTTCTTCCTCCAGTGTTCTTTTGGCAAAGTTGATGGCCTTTTTGTTCTTGAGGATTTGTCCATCTACATCCTGTTTAGCTTCCTCAACCTGAAGCTCTCTAACTGCTGCGTCCTTCTGATCCTTTGATCTTGCGAGAAGGTCTACATACTTTAAGGGCTCCTGTGTTTGTGATGCAGACTCTGCTGCCTGGTTTTGTGTTTCCATAATTCGTGTTTGATTTTTGAGTTTGAGAATTGTACGTATGTTTTGGTGAGATAATACTCTTTGCAAGAGCATCTCTCATCTCATCTACAGTGGGAGGGGTAGGATCTGAAGCAATGTTGGCTTGCTTAGCTTGTTCAATCATAACATGAGGTAGGTGCATTATTAAGTCATGAGCTCCATTGGCACCTATTCTGTAGTTATAAATCATCCCATCTTTCCATTCTACCTGTACCCAACCTGGTCTATTACCTGATCCTCTGATGGTACCAACTGATCCTATTCCTCCATCCTGATTACCCCATTGCCAACTAGGCCCTCTTTCTACTTTTACACCAGAGAGAGCAAGGACTTCTGTAACAACTATTGGCTTCATGATTAATTTTTTTTAAGAACCATCTCTACTCACCCCCCTTTGGGAGATAGACAATAACTCAACAAAGTTAACATGAGGATTAAATAATGTCCACCCAGCTACTCTGAACCCTTCCATGATTTCATGTTCCACTGCTGCCTTAAATGCAGCAAATACAGTCTTAACTACTTCATCTTCAGTCATATGTTTAGAAAGATACCACTTTCTACCAGACCAGTCTTTCAGTTCTCCTGTATTTACACAAGGGGCATTATACTGCACTTGAACAAAGATTCTCCCATCCACAGGTTGTTCATTGTCCCTTTCTACTCTCAAAGTAAATGAAGTATTTCCAAGACATTGCATGTCTATGCTCTTACATAAACTCTTTACTTGTTCAGGGGTCATATTAATGTGATTTTAATACATACCACCACTACTGTGTAAACAAACAGGAGAACAGACTCCAAGACAATGAAAACTCATAGGCCACATGGCCTAGGAACCCATATATCAAAGACCTGTGACGCGAGATAGTAGAAACTACAAGCCTGTAGTGGTGATATGTGAATAAATATTTTACTCTGGTTCCTTTATTACATGATCTACTTTATCTCTCTGACGAAGTTTCCTGATTCGCAAAGTGTAATCTCTACCTCCCTCAGGGGAATGGAGCTTATTGTGCTCTATAAACTGCTCTACTTTTGCAGTAGCTGTCATTACACCCTTTGCATCCACTGAAAAAGACTTCCTAATGTTTGGGTCATCATCATGGATGTACTGGATATAGTAGCTTTTTTTCACATCTGTGTCCATAATTTCTGAATTTAAGATTTCCCCAGCGAACCAGGGAAATCATTTATGGGAGCAGAAGTCAACAGAATATTCATTATTGTGGTCCGTAATCCACAGTATACGTGGATTCTGTATATGCCGTCTCATGAGAGCTCATAGGAAAGTTAAAAACTTTATAACTCCACCCTGTAGGAAATAAGACGGTAAAATACTTCTCACTTGCTCCTCCAGGTTGGCTGTCCCATACACCATACACAGAAATCACAGCATAATATGGTACAGGGACTGATTGGTCAAAAGTGACCTGAATTTGGAGTGTATGATTAGGCTGATAATTCGGACTCAATTCATAAGCACTCGCATTTGTGACATAAGGGTCAGTAAAAGCTTTTGAAGCCTTGAAGGGGTTAGTCCATGTTTCTTTGTCTACCGTTTTTGGTTTGGTTAAGTTCCATGGAGCAGCCATAGTTGTTAGAGAAGTTAGCATGACTAATGCTATCAAGAGTCTTTTCATCTTTCTTTTTTTGTTTAAAATGATTAAATAAAAGCAGCATTCGTTTAAAAGACCCCCTGGAGAACCAAGGGGTCGGATCTTTCCAACAAAAGACCAACTATAAGAAATAGGTAATAATTTGCAAGAGGTAGAGGAATTATTTGCTGTGGACTACATTAAAAAGTTAATCTCCTCCATCACCACCTCCTCCTCCATCTGATCCACCTGAATCACTTCCAGAGTCACCAGACTCTCCTGAGTCAGAGCCTTCTGAACTTTCTGATTCAGACTCTGATTCAGCTGTATCTGGATCATCTTCCATCTCTTGAACCATTGCATCATTAGCTTCTGTGTCCAGGTCTACATCTTCTTCCCCTTGTTCCTCAAACTCTTCCTCAAATTTCTCTTTTGGGTCTATTGAGGAATATCTCCACCCTGAGGGGCTGAAAGAGCTGACAGGTGAGGAGCTTTGGTAGTAGTAATAGCTTGTTTGTCCAGAACTTCCTGGGCTCATCATTATGTACCAATAAAGCAAGCTACCATCACTATTAGTGGTAGTATACTTCTTTGCCTTCTTGTGCTTATGGTGGCTTTGGGCTATGCAACCCACTATGATTGTTACTACTATTAGCAGTGCTAGAAGAAGTCGGTTCATGAGTTTCTGTTTTACAGTGTAAATAATCGACCAAAGATAGAGCTAATCCTCCAATAATAAAAGCGCAGTGGATGATGGTTTTCTTCCATACATCTTCCATATGCAAATGATCTGATTCCATGAATACCTGTAACATGTGGACAGAAGAAATACCAATGATGGATGTGCCCATCTTGATTTTCAACTGTCCACTGCTAATATTCTCAGCATCATAATCATGTTTCTTAGATATGGAGGAGTTATAGCCACCTGCTATCATCATTTTCATGAGAATTGCAATCATTGTAATATCCACATCCTCAATGAAATGCATCAACTGCTGCTGGCTGAGTTCTGGCTGAGTATATACAAAATATGCCAACACCATTAGATCCCAGCCTAGCTTAATAAGGAAGGCAAGCAGAATCCATTTCATATTGAATATGAATATCTCTATCAGGTCTTTGGTTTTTTCTCCTAATTTCATATTATTGTCTTGTTACATTCAACTGCCGTTATAAACGTCAGTGTTAATGGAACTGTTGGGATCTCTTCCAGAGATATCTTGGCTTGCTCAGACAAAGTATCTATACGTAGTGGAGGATACATAGAAAGAGCCATAAGTGATGGTCCCCATACAGAGTTATCTATTTTGTAGTATTTGTTATCTACCTTAGCTGTAAAAGCACCTACCTCAATGGGAACTTCAGGATACAATCTATGTAGTGCCTGCCATAATACACAGCCCTTACCATGTGCACCATTATGGTAGCCATAAGGAGCATTCTTGAAATCCTCTGGAAGGATTTCTATATTTAAGAGAGCATCATCCATTTCCTTTGAATTTCAGCCTGCCTGGCAGACTCTTCCATAATTTGGTTTACATCAGGCTCACCTGAAGGAAGTACTACTTCAAATCCACTTGCATCAAAACCCACTCTTCCTGTTTCCTCAAAGTAAACCACAGGAATGGATGTACAGCACATGCTTATACTACTCATACCTACAACAGTTAGCTCCTTTGGGAACTCTTTCTTCAATCTTAGTGCCTGAAGATCATCACTGTGTGACTTGCTACTGAAATACAAGCCCAGCAGATTATCTCCAGGATGTTTTAATGAAACAATATCTCCCTTTTTCATAACTGACTGATTTTAAAGGTTTATTAATTTAATTTACTCTTCTGTGATCTGTGATCAGAATGTCCCTTCTGTGCATAAGAGCCTTTAGCATACTATAAGATAGAGGGTAGTAATCCCTCATATTTATAGCTACATCAATACTCTTCCCCCAGGGAGTGTTATCCAAAGTACCATGAGAATAACCGTGTACATTCCAGCTTCCATATTGAGAGTTAGGCCATACATACATCCTACAGTGGTTGAGAATGATCTTCTGCCCATCAATGACAACGGTAACCTGCTCACCATGATATGTGCCACATCTTTTGTATATATCTATGGTTTCATCATGATCATGATTACCTTTAACAAAGTGTTTAATACCGTCCATGTCCCTGAGCATAAGTTCAGCCTCCTTTAGATCCCCAAGGGATAGGTCACCCAAGAACCATAGATGATCTGTTGGTCTGACAACCTTATTGTGACATTCCATAATATGTTTGTCATGATCCTCAATAGTTTCGAATGGTCTGCTATCATACTTCAGGACATGTTTGTGGCCCCAATGATAGTCAGAAGCAAAATAATGCTCTACAGTCTTTGATCGGGTGAATTTTAGACTCATTAGGTTAGTTTGGATGCTAAAAAGGATTTAATTCTGGCCTTTGGGGTTTCTCCATAACGAATCGTCCCAAAAGTGCCATTATTGTAAGCTTTGAGATCTTGACCTGCGAGACCAAATCTTTCCATCAGCTCTCCAGCTTTAGAAGTGGGGATCAGTTCTCCCCAACAAAGACCATTCATGTAATCCCCTGTAAGATGGAAATTCAAATGACCAAGAAAACATGCTTTTTGTTTGATAGTGCTGGTATCACCATTTTCACAAAACTTTTCTGTAATCCATTGATCCTCAGGAATGGATTCAGCAAAATCTATCAATTCTTGTATAGAGTTCATGCAACCTCCTTTTTTTGTCTTTTGGTAAAAATAAATTCGTCCACCACTTCCCCTTTGGATTCATGGATTTTCTTCAACTCATCCAAGGTAATACAGAAGGCTTTAAAGAGAGCTTCTTCATAGTTGGGATGCGTCAATACTGCCCGATAATAAGGAAATTCACAAGCACCAGTAGTTCCCTGCTCAAGTGTGTATAAAAATACATTTTCTAAGTGAAGTATTTCCTCAGGACTGTACATACCATCCGATTGCTCTTTTATTGATTCTAGTGCTGGATTTACTAACTTTTCATAAGCATGAGGAGTTGGATCCAGGAGAGTAGAACATCCGTTTGGCTTGTACCACCTTATTCCATCCCACTTACTAGTCCCATTTAAAAGATTTCCTACAAAACATGCACATTCCCTATACGGATCTACTTTTCCCTCTATGTAAGCTGTGGTAAGCTTATCGAATTGAGTTTTGAAAGGTATCATGCTGCCTCCTTTTGTTTCTGTTTGGCTTCATCCCTGATTTTCATAAGGATTCTACCAAGCTTGTTCAAACCTGTGCCATTGCATGTACCCCAATAGTCATCCTTCCACCAATTGGTCTCTTCCAAGTACCTATCCCCTGTTTCCAGAAGTAGGTTCCTTAGTTGAGGATTGGAGAACTTGATAACATTGATGTCATACATTATCTTATCCCTTACCTGGGTTATCAGATTATCTGGGCACAGCCCTGTATTCAGCCCACTTAACCAGTCTGCCCTTAGGGAGATAGATCTTCCCTTGTTCTTGGACTCACTAGGTGTAAAAGAGGCAAAATCTAGTCTTGTGATCATACAAGGTAGTCCTTTATCATCCCTCATTAGAAAAGGCTGAGGATCACCTGGGAGCATTTTAGCTGCTTGGTAAGCATTTTCATTTGAAGGATATATAATACCTTCATACTCAATTGAATGTAAATGAAAGTTGGATAAGTACCTATGTTTGTTAAAGAACCCATGTATGTGAGTATCAGTAACCTTGTAAATCGTGTTTATTCTTTCTTCATTCAGCTTCATAAGTAAAGTTTGAAGCAAAGAGCCAGCAGAAACTGGCTCTAAGCTCAGTTCTGCATTTTAAATTGACTCTGAAGAATAGTAACAGGAGTCAATATATTTAGGCATCTAATAACGCTTTAATCTCTACCTCTTGAGAAGCGAGCACTAATTCAAAATGATTACTATTGAACGCTAGACCAGGAAATTCCTCAAGTTCTATTGAACCATGGATTTTTCCGCATATCGAACAAGTGTAATCAATTTCATCACAAGACAGCATATAGGTAGTATTATGCAATAACAGAGGGTAGCCAAGACTAGAAAGCATATGTACTTCCTCAGCTGAGGAAAAGAAGTCTTCCCTCAGCTCTACGAGGCTTCCTTTTTTCATATGGATGGGTATTTAAGTGACTAAAATCTCGTTAATGTCAATGCTCATAGGTTCCTGCACTTCAATGAAATATGATGGATCATAGTGACCTGTTCCTAATTCTTCAATCTGGATTGTCAGCGTACTTTTGTTTTGTATGTGACAAAAGATCAAAAAAGGCCCTTTCGAAATAGTGTATAGTACTTCTTTTTCAGGCATCTTAGTGCCAAGTCTCTTTGCCAACTCATAATCCCTCTTGGTTACAGGTTTGGCGAGCATTATTAAGCTACCTCGTTGCATAAGCTACTGATTTTGTGGCTCTTCCCCAGTATCTTGCTGCTCTGCTCCATCTTGCTCAGCTCTCTGCCCTTCTTCTACCGCTACTCCGATAGTCTGATAGTACTCACGTTCTATCCGATCTATCTGTCCAACGATGGATAAAGCAGCATCTACTTTTTTAAGGAAGTCCTTTTTTGCTTCAAGAACTACCTTCTTAAACTCCTTTTCTTTGTCAACTATAGTCTTATCCAACCTCTTTTTCTCCTCAACGAGATCCACATAGTTGGATTCGAACTTCTTGAAAAGCTCCTCCTTCTTGTTCTGTACAATCCTGGTCATTATTTCAGGAATGTCAGACATTTCAATTTTGTTGGCTTTAGCCCAATTTGGGCCCCCCAATAGAGCAGTGAGTTGCCTCATTGCTCTCTCGAATCTGGCCTCAACCTTCTTGGCCTCTTTGCCTTGTTGATCGTCACTTTGTGGTCTGTTCTCTTCCATAACTCAAAGATTTTTTGAGATCCAAAATTACTTTACTCAATCCATAAGATACTTTGTCTTGATAATCAGTGACATCTATTGTAAGGAGAGCTTCCTCAAGTCCATCCAGGATCTTATCTCTGATGGGATTACCATATGCATGTCTATCTTTTACAACAGACAGGCTTGTAATGTAGCCTTGGGGGATGAAAGAGATGATAAAATGTTCAGGGTGAATGGCTGACCTTAAGCTTAGATCAGCAGATACATATTCTTCCTTAAGCCTGGCTATCAGCTTATTATAGAATATACCTCTGAGTTCAGCAGGAGCTCCAACAACCTGAGCATTTTGTTTAATCACCCAATCATTGTAGTCTACCAGAGCCCCATTTAAAATAGTTGTGTGATCAATCATGACTTATTGTTTAAAAGAGGTTACCCATGTAGTTACATATCCATGGTACTTATGTAAGAAGTCGATCTTTCCCTTAGACTTGATACCCACATCTCCTCTAGCTTGTGGCCCGTAGAGTAGCAGGATTTTCTTTGTGTCTCTTGGGATCAGAATGTCTGACTTCTGGTTCAATTGCATAACAACTGATTCTTCTCTGTAATTCTTATGCTTACTCATATATCTTTAAGGCACTCTACCACTTTGAGTAGCTCGCACTTTGTTCCCTAAAATCTTCAGAACTTTCTCATATTTGATCCTTTGCCAGTGCCATGCTACAAAGAACCCTATGGCTGCCCCTAGGGAAAGGATCAATATAACAAGTAGTGTCATGGCTTTGAGTTTTGATTCTGATCAGCAGCCTTTTTGATCCATGCCCATATGGCACCACCAAAGATTAGACCTACTACAAGGCCACTAGCTGCACCGAATAAAAAAGTACCCATAAAATAAGTTTTTAATGTTAAAAGAAGTTCCCTGTTTACTGTTTCCAGCAGTAAAAGTAGCCCCACTAGCTTTGTAGGTGAATGTACAGTTACTACTCTCCTTTCAGAAATGGTCCTGGAAAGACTAAAGAAGCCCCGTCCGTGTTCTGGCATGAACTTATGCTCTTTCTCCCTCAGGGAGCAGGGAACAATAATGAGAATGGTTAATCCTCACTATTCCTAAACATGAAAGGAAGCTTAATCATTTATAGCAGCAACCAGGCATTCTGTGATGTTTTCCACAGATTCCAGCTTTTTGGTATCAACGATATCAAACTTGGCACCCATTTTAGCAACCAGTTCATCATCCAGTTCAGCCAGGAATGAGGTAGCAGAAGAATCATTTCCTATTTGCAGGAAGGAGATTGCAATTTCCTCATCTTTTTCCATCTTTTTGGTGGCTTCAACAATTGCTCTTTTGGTAGCATTTCTGTCAGTAGGCTCACCATCGGTAATTACTGCAATCAAAACAGGTTTGGGATTGCTACCAGCGGTTTTGGCTGTGAAATACTTGTCAAATACCTGATTGAGCATCTGATCAGTAGGGGTTCCAGCTGCGGGCTCATTTTCAGAGAAGATCTTCTGAATAGCAGCAGTATCTTTCACATTGTCAATGAGTTTTATGGTGCTTCCACCAAATATACCCACTGTGATACCATCCTGATCATACTCCATAGCCTTAGAGGCCACAGCTATTGTGCCTTCTTCTGCGGCTTTCCAACGAGTTTGGCCATTGGGCATGTCTTTGGTTCCCATTGAACCAGAGCGATCCACTACTACGAAGATGTCATACTTTGCAAGGTCAGCAACTGTTGCCTGATTTGTTTCCATTTTGTTTGTGTTTTATGTGAAAAATAAATTATCCTTGTTCATGATGTTCTTTTGTTATCCTAATCATAAAATCAAACTCTAATTGATCATTTATAGTATATAATTGGCACTTGCTGGAACTTAGCTCCCAACATTTTGTATCAAATAACGCAGATACTTGCCCTGAGGGCAGTGTAGCCCCCATTGCTGCCTGTAACAAGACACAACCTATTTTCTTGTCTTTCATATTATATACTACAGTGAGAGGAAATTGAAATTCCATATTATTCAAGGTTTGGTTCTTCTTCAGTTACTTCCCATTCAAGGGTTTCTGTGAGATCTGATATGAATACTGGAAAGATTCTCCCTATCCCCTTAGGGTCATTAGATAACCAAACACCTTTCGGCCATTGGGAAATCCAATACCCAATTTTGCCATCAGGAGTCTTAACCTTTATTCCTCCCAGACTGGTATTTAGAGGTAATCCTTTGATTTTCATAAAGATATCTTGCTATTTGGTGTATCAATAATATCTTTTGCTACATTTAGTACAGAGTAGTTTAATATCTCCGATTTTACAGGCATTCCTGTAGGCAGTGGCCTAACTGAGATATTACTAAGAACTACTGCCTCTTCTTTAATTACGAATTCTTTCAGCCACTCTGCATTATCATTAGTAGTTTCAGGTGCTTTAATGATATGAGGGCCCAATTGCATGATACTAAGTCCAGCACTATTAGCCCATATGTGATCTCTTTTTACTGCATTGTAAAAGGATTCAAATCTTTTCACTGATTCATCCAAAGTATTTGTGTGTCCTATGCCATATTGTCCTTCACTTTCCTCGACTAACTCAATATAACACTGCCCTCCTGGTAGAGCAAATACAGTTAAATATACTTCCATATGAATTATTTTTAATGTTAAAGGGAAGATGTAGAAACATCGGGAGTCCTTGGTTAAGGCCTGATTTTTAAAATACGAAAGTTAAATATCTTTAGCCCCACTACTTTGAATGTGTGGTGTGTGGCTTTACACAGGGAAGGATTTTACTCCTCACCTCTTTCGAAGCGTGCATTACCCTGTGTCATCAGCTCTGCTAATGAATCCTCATGCTGACTGCTATGATACATTCTCGTACATGAGGCATTTCCGACTATGCTAGTAACCAGAAATAAGTTGCCCTCCGATCTTCTGGCAGTTAGATGGAGGGCAGTAGAAAGTAACCACTTACCCTTTTGGTTCCTATCCTACATTAAATATTTTCAATATGTTGTATTTAAGAGTCTAGGACGAGAATACATATTGTTACCTATGCGTACCCCTTCTTCATTTGAGCTTTTGTGTGGTCCACCTTTACAGCTCCTAGTTAAGATGATTCGTATCTAGTTACCCCACTATCCGTCTTGGGTGTATAGAGCTCTAGGACTATCATCAACTCTTAAATTAATTTGGGAGAGTATAGAAATACCCTCCTTGCATGAAAAGTGTGAATGAGAACATCTTGGTTTTAATGTGTTATATCAAATTCTATTACCAGTACAGAGCCCTCTATTCTGAGTCTTTTGAATGGTACTCTGAGTTCAGTGGTTCCTGATACTGTGTTTACAGATTCTTCTTTCCTTGCTTTAGGAACAGTTTTTGGGTACCTTTCTCCAAGGATGGTCATTGAACCTGATTCGTCCTGAACAGCTTTTCTCTTCCTTTTCCCATTGGACATGATGTAGCTATTTACCTCCTCTGATATGCGACCATACTTGTCTATAAACTCATCCTTTAACTTTCTTCTTTTCCAATGAGGAGCTTTGAGGATTGCTTGGAGACTTTTTATCTCCTCCTTAGTGAATGGAACTTCATTTATTGAAGTTACTTCGTTCTTCTTTTTCTTTGGTGTGGCTTTTTCTTTCATGTATTTAAATTTTAGTTTTTAAAAAGAGGGAGAAGATACCTATTGGCTGTGCTGCTCGTACCAACACAAAATCTATGGCTTTGACACAAAAGCCACATCCCGGATGACAAAACCATAGATGAACAGGCATATGTACCCTGTCTACCTTCTCCCTAAAGTTTTCAAAGAGTATACAAGAAAACCTTTCCTGATCTATGGATCTTCTTCAACAATAAAAATGCAGACTATCTTAATGCAAGTTGCATGTTTGGTATATCATGGAAATTGCCAGTAATGTACCTACAATGCCCCAAGTCATAGGTTCTTTTGCTTGTTTTTTCTTCATATAGATAGTTAAAAATGGGGAGGTTCAGGATTGTCTACTATTATACCCATGAAGCTCCCTTCCCCTCCCCAAAGATTTATGGAACAATTTCTTTTTTAATATATTGTGGTCCTAATGGGTGTTTGATAAACCACCATGTCTTTCTAAACACCCCTCGGGGGTATATAGTAATGACTTTTGTCCTATGTTCAGATCCTTCAATGTTAATGTTTACAGAGAAGTCAATAGTCTTAGGTGGTTCTATAACATATCTGCTTAAAGTTTGATATGTTATTTGCCCTTTTACAGTACCACTGCGAACCAATGTCATCTTAAAGACCTGTACAAAAGTGACACTTACCTTATATAAAGGTACAGGACATAGTGGAGCTCCTTGATCTTCATTTGATGTGAAATGAAAGAAATCAATTACATCCACTTTCCCAATTGGTTTCATGAGAGGATTTCTCTCAAAGGTAACAAGGGGAGAATACGGACATTGATCCTGTATATTTGGACCATATATCCACCATCCTCTGTAAAGATCTGCTGTCATATGCAGTTCAAAGTAGTTCGTATCTACTCTTACAGCATTGAAACTCCAGGTTATGGGAGTTACCTGAGCTTTTGATATCAGAGGCAGCACAAAGAGCAACAAGGTTATTATCCTACCACCAAAGTTTCTCCCTTTAAACCTACCTTCCCTTGGGGTCTTCTGAAATTCACTTTCAGGTCCAAAGTACTCTTGGAGATCTTGTTGATTAAATCTCCCTATAGATTTCCTACTGTAAAAACTGAATACTTCCCATGCCATACCCATTTGTTGTACAAAGACCTTATCTCCTTTAGCAATAAGGATCCTTTCCTCGTCACTAATATTGGAGACAAAATCACTTTTTGCTCGATATCTCATATTGGTATAAATGATTAGTGTTTTTTTAAAAAAAGGGAGGCTGGGAACCTCCCTCCTCTACTTAAATCGTAGATTGATCTACCCCTTGCTTCGGTCACAAACTATTTTCTGTTGGGTCTAAATCTTTTGTTGATACCCTTCTCTCTTTCTTCAAGCAGGAAGTTTCTCATTTTGATTATCATTTCAGAAGTTATTTCTCCCCCATCATATTCTTTTCTTCTCTTTATTACTGTTCTTACATAACTGTCTTCTAACCTTTCTGTTCTACCTTGTGCCTGCTCATTTCTTTTGTTAAGTATTGCCCTACGGTCAATTTTCCTCTTTTCTGTCATCTCCATCCTCTTCTTTGCTCTCATTACATCGGTAATTTCACTCCTCTTTACACCACTTGATACCAATAATCTATCTATGTACCAATTTCCAAGGAGCTTAACTGCTCTCTTGGTGGCTTTTTTGTGCTTTTCATTGCTTTTTGCTTTGTCTTCTTTAGATCTTTTAGTTCTTCTCTGCACTTTGCAGGTCAGGCAAGTATGATCCACATAGTATTTACCATTACGTTTTGATACTTGAAACCTGTCAATTGGTAGAGTTCCATGAACTGGGCAAGTAGCTTCTGATAGGCCAGTGAGCTCCTTTTTTCTCAGGAATGACATCTTCACTTTCTTCTCTTTCTCTCTTAGCAGAGGATTTATGAAATACATTTCTGGTATTCCCATATCATCTGGCAGTACAGTGGGAGTATACACGAGCTGTAGACTTCCCATGGGTATGTATGTACTCATAGTATAAAATTTTAATAATAAAAGATCCCCCCGTAGAAACGAGGGGATTTCTAACTTTTGCTTGCCAATATGCCCAGAACAACACTATAGCTTCTCTTCACAACGCAAGAAAGAAGGGAGCTATAATGAGGCTCTCCTACACTCGTAGGGGCAAGAGAGCTCTTGAGGGATGAGTTGAAACTACCCTCGCCTCTGGTATGTATGACAATAAAACTTTGAGAGTTGGCACTTGAATCTTTTACCACCTCTCTTGCCTCATAGTCTATACACTTAACCTTAAACCTTATCCCGTATCTCTTAAGGGCTCGAACCTTAAAGCATTCCATTGAGATAAAAATAAGGGAGTGGTAGAAACCACCCCCGTACACTGTTTTTTTTCCTTCCTCCACTCTGGGCAGAGAAATTCAAAAATGTAAACCATGAGAAATCCCAGGTTGACTCAACCAACAAGGCAAACTGGGAAAAGAAAGGGGTGAAAACCCCTCTCTGTCATTGAAGGTAGGCCTTCAAATCCGTAGAAGTCGGTCTATACTTTGGACTTCTGTCCTTATGCCACAGGATTTTGAGCCTGAGGTACAGGTGTAGGAGCCCTGTGGATTGTTCTTACTTGCGTAGCTCTCAAACTGCGAGTAGCTTGCTCAATCAGCTCCTGAGGTACGTAGTCCACGTTTGCTGTGGCTATCCTGTAATCTGCGTCATCTTTGGGCACTGCTTCAATTGTTGTCTTGAAGAAGGTGACTTTACCATCAATAATCCTTGGAACTCTATTTTCCTGATTTGCCATTTGGGGAGTTGAATACATCTCCCTGTTGATATAACCAGGCATCTCAAATCCCACGGGGAAATGGCCCTTGTCTATTACCTCTTTCTGAATAGGTTGTGTGTGAGTCCTGGTATTATTAAGACCAGTCTCTTCACCTATCATCTGAGATAAATACTTGGAGGTTTCAGAGAGGGTTCTATTTACACCATCTCTGCCTTCTTCAATAAATACAACATTTACCATCTCTTGCCATGCACCAGTTGATGGATTCTGGGTGGCAATTGTGTCTCCATGTCGGAGGACTTTCACTTTTCCTGCCATAATAATCGCTACAGAAGATCAGGTTTTAGCGTTAATAATAATTGTACGCTACATTTCAGTAAACCAAGTAGTTCGAACTATTGATCCCTTCCAGGTATAGGTGCACTCTATTCCCTTAGGGGACTACAAATTAGGGTCAATTGAGGAAAAATAAGGACTCTGGTTCTTCCAGCATATCAAGATCGATCCTTTCGACCTTCCATGGTGATAGCCAGAAGAACTTACCAACTGATAATTCCACCATATATACCTCCTTTTTGTATTAAATAGGAGTTCCCCCTGAGAACAAGGGGAACTTATCTCAATTGACCAATAGTGTTGAGGCTACTGGCCTTCTTGAGCAATTGACGTAAAGAAATACAAATTTTGACTAATGGAATTTTACAACAAATACATTGTTTCTTCCTACTAGTTGGCTCAAAGTATATACTTGGGCATCCTTCCAGTTGATGAGGCCGTGCCTTTGGCATTCGATGTAATACGCATCGTCTTTTGGTAAGGTTTGTCCTTGATGGTGGGGAATCCATCTCTTCATAAGATCCAGCAGGTCTACCTTTCTCACAAACAGCTTGGGAGCCTGAGCTATATGGTAGCAATCCACTTTAAGCTGGGGCTGAAAACTGTGAGCATTTCGCTTCATATCTGTAGGTATTAATGAAATAAAAAAGAACACAACCTCTTTAGAGCAAGAATACTCTGCTTTTGGTTGTGTTACATCTTATGAAAAACATCTTGACAAACTAGAGCAATAAAGTGCACCCCCTGTTAGAGAATGCACTTTTGATTGCAACGGTACTAAAACTGGTTGCCCCTATCTGAATTGAACAGATATCTCTTTATAGCTTCTTGAAAAAAGGGTTCTGGTTAATAATTACCCTTACATTTGGGCGATAAAGCACTCTACCGTTGAGCTAAGGGACAATGAAAAAAGGACTGTTGTAACCAGTCCTTTCTATTGTAGTAGAGGGCGCGTTCTCCTATTAAAAGGGGTTTAGTCTACTACAACCATCTTGAAAAGATACCATAGAATAAGATAATGAATATAACAGCTCCTGTTATCAGGCCGCTATAATCAGTCTTCCCATTGTATCTTCGACTGTAGCTCATATGTTTGAGATTAGAGATTACAATGAAAAGGGGCAGGGCAGAGACCTATTCCTCCCCCTTATAGACCTAACTTTAACCTAGGGGAAATTACAAACGTTTTTTGTGGGTATGCTGATTATGTGTATATTGGCCTCTGTTCTCAGCAAAGAGTTTAAACATGGGCAGTTGTCTACCCATGTTTTTTTGTGCTAGTACCCTACAAGGCCTTTTGTGGCATAGCATCCCTTTTTTTGGGATGCACAAGAGGATAATAACATCATACTAAGCGCCAGTGTCAGGGTTGCTACCATCACTATTCTTAATTTCATGAATTTATCTTTTGGGTTTAAGGAATAAGGGAGGATGGCCTCCTCCCTCTATTTTGATGTAATTTTTCAGGGGGTTGCAGACTGTTTAGCTTTCACAGGAAATAGTGTGCTATATCAGTCTATTGAAAAACTCCCCTAAGAATAGAGGAGTCTTTTTGTCCAAATGCAGCTTACCTTTACTAAAGTTCTGTGATACCCAGTTCGATCTTTAGTTTGTTTATCTCACTGGTGAGATCCTGTATAAGTTGTGGGGCACCATTTCCAGCTACCTCTCCTTTGCCAATTTTCTCCTTGAGGCGCTCAAGTTCTTTCTCTCTAGCTTTTAGTTGAGCCCTTTTTTCTTCTTGTGTCATAGGCGAATTACAATTGTGCCACCTAAAGATGATGGGTTTTGGAAAATCTTGGTGCCAAACACCCCATATCTCTCTTCAGCCTTCCTGGCCCTGCACCTTGGGCAGTTCTTTTCATGCTCCTCTCTTTGCTCCTCATCAAACTGCCTTTGGGCTGCTTCTATAAGAGAATCTAAGTGAATGGCAAGTAAGGTATACTCTCTGATATTTTCAGATGAGGAGGCTGCATATTCGAGAGTATCAAGTCTGTCTGCACCTCCCTTTTCTTTCAAGCAGCGGCCTACAAAGTGCATTACAGATTTGCAGAGTTGCTCTGCTTTCTCCTCTGTAAGACCAAGGCCTTCCAACATTGTCTTGGCCTTGGGAT
>Ga0075365_10000031_pt1 | contig 56060 bp, 58 predicted proteins | sample EndMetdeltDD1765_FD_71387 | JGI IMG/M metagenome (GOLD analysis project Ga0075365, IMG submission 71387) | Populus endosphere microbial communities from Tennessee, USA - Endosphere MetaG P. deltoides DD176-5 | ecosystem: Host-associated > Plants > Roots > Endosphere | place: USA: Tennessee... | reverse complement strand
CTGTCTCCAGTAGTCACGTAAAACACCTCCACGAAAGGTGGGCAACGAGCACGGATGTGAACGTCATTACATATTATACAACTTTTTTATCATTTCTTCAATTACGCTCACCTCTGGTATACTGTCTGTAAATGGCTAAGAAAAAACCGAACCAAACGAAGCAAATAACCAACCGTCGGGCTCGACACGACTATGAGTTGGGTGATTCGCTTATTGCGGGCCTCGCACTAACTGGCGCTGAGGTTAAAGCCCTCCGTATGGGGCACGGCCAACTTCGTGGTGCCTATGTCACTGTTAAAGATGGCGAGCTTTGGCTCTTTAACGCCGCGATCAATGGCACAACAGGTGTGCCGATTGACGAATCAGTCCAAACCCGGAGTCGCAAACTCCTGGCCAAAAAGCGTCAAATTGATGCCCTTATCGAAGCCAAGCAACAAGGCAAGACGATCGTGCCACTTGAAGTCCTGACGCAAGGACGATACATCAAAGTCCGCATCGCCATCGGACGGGGTAAAAAACTGTACGACAAACGTGAAACCCTCAAACGTCGTGACGCCGAACGTCGAGTGCAGACCATCGTTCGCTAGCCCCTAAATATAGGCGATCACAAGCGATACAAAACGCTATACATTGTATATACGCATTTACGCTGCATACTGACTATGGTTAAATAGTAGGGTTAGTCGGAAAAACTATTTGATGAAAATAGCGATGATGGTGCGGGGATACCTACCAGTTCCTCGTCCAAAAGACATTATTTACGCACCAGTCGATTTGGCAATTGCCATTGGTGAAGGGCTTGTTAAGCGAGGCCACACCGTCGATTTTTATGGCCCGCTTGGTACTAAACTGGAGACAGGGATCGTAACGCGTAATTTACGTCCGCTTGTTCATAATCAAAAAGAAATTGGCGAACTCTTTGGCGACCTTGGCCGCATGTCGCACTATGTTCCAGAGCTCTGGGATAAATATTTGGTAACTGAAATGTTCCGTCGGGCTAATTCCGGCGAATACGACCTCCTGCATTTTCACCACCCCGAAGTCGCACTGGCCGAGGCAAGCATTAACACCAAGGTTCCAGTGGTTTATACGCAGCACGACCCGGTCTTTCCATGGTACAAAGAGATTTACGAGCTCTATCACTCACCAAACCAGTACTTTATTTCGATCTCAAATAATCAACGTCGTGACGCACCCGATCTGCCGTATATTCGCACTGCCTATAACGGTGTCGACCCACAGCACTACCCGTACAGTGACAATCCCGAAGATTACCTGCTGATTGCCGGCCGAATTGTACCCGAAAAGGGTTTCAAAGAAGCTATCCAGGTGGCCAAACAAACCAATAATCGTTTGCTGATTATTGGCCCAACCTATCCCGACACCCAGGACTACTTTGACCAATACATTAAGCCACAGCTGGATGACCAGATTTTGTATCTGGGATACGTGGACCGCGATCAAATGTGGCGCTATTACCAAAAGGCCAAAGCCTTCCTGACACCGGTGCAATGGGAAGAGCCCTTTGGACTCACGACAATCGAAGCTGGAGCTTGTGGCACACCAACAATCTCACTCAATCGTGGTGCCGCACCCGAATTGATTATCGACGGCAAAACCGGCTACGTCGTTGACAGTATTGCCGAGATGGCCACTGCCGTCGAAAAGATCGACAAAATCCACCGCAGTGACTGCCGCGACCATATCAAAGAAGTATTTTCTATCGAAAAAATGGTTGATGCCTACGAATTGGCCTTCGAGGATGTCTTGCGCAAACAGAAACAACGACAATCGCCAGCTCAGCGTGGTAAAGAGTTGGCCAACAAACTCAAGAACGCAAAGCTTCCAAAGAAAATTAAAGCAGCCTTGCCGCACAAAGCACGCACAGGCAGTGCCAGCCGCTCCAAAATTAGTTCTGAGTTTAAAGAAATCATCCAGGAAATCGCCAACGGCCCCGCAAAAGAGCCAACCGATCTCGCGTAACGCTACTTTGGCTTGTCAAGAAGGGGATAATTCGCTATAATCACCCTTGTTACTTCTCAAGATCAAACACAGAGACAGAGAACATGAACGCACGTATTCCGGGGTAGCTCAGCGGTAGAGCGGGTGGCTGTTAACCACTAGGTCGCTGGTTCGAATCCAGTCCCCGGAGCCAAGTAAAAACACTTTCCAATCGGAAGGTGTTTTTACTTTTTATGAGACAATGGCTATATGAAAGAACTCCAATTTTCTATCGAAATACACGCTCCCAGAGAGAAAGTGTGGGACATCTTGTGGCAAGATAAAACATTTCGCCAGTGGGCAGACCTTGTCGACCCCGGCACCTATATGACCGGCGAGCTACAGGAGGGTAGTGAAGTGCAGTTTATCTCCGCCAATGGCTATGGTGTCACCAGCCTGGTCGAGAAAGTTGTCGTACCCGAGTTCCTACTGCTTCGCCATCAGGCTGACACCCAGGAATATGGAAAACAGGAGCGCAAAAAAGAATGGACGGGTGGTGAGGAGAGCTATCTGCTCGAAGAGAAGGACGGCGTAACCACGCTGACTGCCCAATTTGGCGTGCCGCCCGAGATGGAAGAATACTTTATCGTTAACTATTCCAAGGCTCTTGAAAAAGTTAAAGTACTAGCCGAAGCACGGTAGCCAAGCGCCAACAACTTGACTTTTAGCGACTTTGTCGTTGTAATGTTCGCTCAAACACTCGGGATATTACTGCGCAAACTGCCGTAAGTATGACCAAGCATCAATATACTTATTTGTACTGGACTGCAAAGCTAGGATAAAATTAGCTTGAAATCTCTTTGAGATCTCAACGCCCGTCAACAACGGTGCGTATCAGCGACAGAGTGGGGATACTTGTGGCTCCCGTCAACTGGCTCGCCAGAGTGCATGTCGTCATAACAAGGGAAGGAGCCGTCGCCTATCTGAAGGTCACCGACCCGACCGGCATCGTGCAACTGCAGCAGAATGTGCAGATCAAGCGAGATGCCGCCTTCGACGACCTCTCGGTGCTGCGTGCTGGTCAGCTGCAGATATGGCAGGGTGCAGGTGCCGTTCGCACGGTGTACGTACGCGCCGCAGGTCATGCCGCCATCCAGACGCTCACCGAGTTCATCGGCGGGCGCGGGCGTCTCAGCCTGACAAATGCCATGACCAAAGCGCAGATCGACTATGCAGCTCTGCGTGATCAGAGTGATGCCGACGGCGACAGCAGCATCACGCTGATCGGCTCGGGTACGGCCTGCGGCACCGTCGGTGTGGACACCTTGCAACGTCTCAACGACAGCGCACATGCGGTATACAGTCAGGCTGGCTACAATGCCAGCGCCTCACACGACACCCTACCGGAAGTGCCGATCTTCTGACATACACCAGCTGACCTAGACGCCGTACAAGACGCCGGTGGCGGGATGTCGCAGTTTTCTGTAGCTTCGATACCCGAAGCCGTCCCGCCGCTCGCACGTCATCTCCACTCCGTCCCTCACCAACATACGAAGCAATTTGAATATTCCTATCAAAAGCCGTACTATGGGCACATACATATCAAACAAACATGAAAGTAAACTGAAAAATGGCTGCTAAAAGTCGTTCTATATCAAAGTCCCGTAGCACTACACGGGTTGTTTCTAATAGCAAATCTTCACTTTCCTGGCTTCGCAGAAAGTGGGTAATTGCTGCTATTGTTCTGGTTATAGCGGCAATCGGAACAGTAACCTTAGTTCTGACTCGAGCCGCAGACCCGGCGGGGGTCATACAACTATCTGCTGGCAACTTTTGCCTGGACAATAACGCCGGGCGTACCGACAACGGCAACCAGATAAGCGTCTGGGGATGTCATGGACAAAAAGCACAGCAGTGGACTGTTGCTGCAGACGGGACCATTCGCACACAAGGCAATTGGTGTCTCGATGTGCCAAATGCCAGCACACAACCCCAGACATACGTAGAGCTCTGGAGCTGCCATGGTGGCGCCCCACAGCAGTGGCGAATCAATAGTAATGGCTCTATCGTTAACCCTCATTCCGGGCTCTGCCTTGATAATAAAGGAGCAACACTACGCGACGACAACCGTGTCTGGATGTGGCCCTGCAACAATAGCAGCGCACAGATTTGGATAACGCCAAAACCAGCTGTGACGCCGACGCCGCCCACGGCACCAACCACTCCGACGGCCTGCAACCCGTTACCACTGACCATGCCCTCGATCGCATCAATGCGCGCCTCAAAAAAGAAAGTCTTTGCGTTCTACTTCCCGCCATTCCCGGTCTCCATCGACAATAAAGCCCCGGCCAATGACAGCTACGCCAGTTGGGTTAACTCATACAATTCAGAGGGTGGCAAATACGATCTCCGTGATCGTCCTATTGGTCGAAACATAGCCACTCGTAGCGACTGGAAACAGGCGGATTTTGAGACTGAAATTCGCCGTGCCATCGAAGTGGGCATTGATGGTTTTGTTTGGGAATATCACACTTCGAGTGATGCACGCTGGAACCAATTGCCAGCCATGTTGGCTGCAGCCAAAAAGGTAGACCCAGGATTTAAAATTCAGCTGAGCCCTGACTTTGACGCCGCCGCTGGCGCAACGCCGGACAGCGTCTTTACCGATGTTATGAAAGTTGCAGATGACACCAGTATCTATCGCACTGATGACGGTAAAATCGTTTTGTCACCGTTCTATCCAGAACGCCAACCGGTATCGTTTTGGGACTCACTCCAGAGTAAGCTTGCCGCCAAAGGGGTGAAAACGGCTTTAGTTCCAATGTTCCTGTCATGGTCTGGCAGTACCACCGAAAAAGCAGAATGGACAAAAGATCATGTCTACGGCTATTCGCAGTGGGGAACCCGGTCAACCAGTGGCATAAACACACTCGATAAAGATGCCGCTGAAGCACACCGCCGTGGTGGTATTTGGATGCAACCTGTGGCATTTGAAGATACTCGATCATATGACGGCCGCTTCTGGGAGTCAAATAACAGCAGTCTCCTTCGTGAGTCGTTTCAGTCAGCTATCGCCAACAATGCTGATTGGGTTGTCATGAACACCTGGAACGACTATACCGAATCATGGATGTCGCCCTCCACCGAACGAGGCTACGCCGTTACCGATGTAGCGTCCTACTACATTACCTGGTTTAAAACAGGCAAAGCGCCCAGCATCTCTCAAGACGCGGTGTACTGGTTCCATCGCAGCCAGCGAACCGATGCACCCTATGCCCAAGCACCAACTGGTCGCAACGGTCAAAAGGTCACCATGGCAGTCCCAAACGGTAATGCTGCTTCGAATGACGTCGAAATGGTGGCTTTCTTAACCGCGCCAGGAAGATTGACTATCACCCAGGGAAGTACGGTAAAAGTAATGGACGCTGGTGCAGGTGTTACGTCATTTAAGACATCAGCCATAGCCGGCACCACACCCGTTTTCACCATCCAGCGCAATAGTCAAACCGTCAAAACCGTCACGAGCGACACAGCCGTTCGAGCGAGCGTGCCATTTCAAGACATGATGTATCATGCAGGCGGCGGTGCCACCACTACTTGTGCGCGCCCATAAATCGGCCAAATATTAAAAAGCCGGGCAATCCATCTCTGTTCTTTGATGTAAATAGTACTAACATTTTTATAAGAAAGTGCTACAGTAAAAGTACGATGGCATCGTCACGCTACCATAATTCATGGCTTACTCATCCTGAACAGGATCATGTTGTGGTGTATTATGACAGCCAGCAATCCCTCACAGAAACACTCACCGAGTATATCCTGACTGCCGATGCCAATGAACGCTGCATTGTCGTTACGCAGGCAATTACCATTAAGCAGCTTGTACGGAATCCCGAAATCCGAACCCGACTGCAAGCAGGCGATCTGCACTTCTTTAGCGCAGAAGCAATGCTCGAAGATATTTGTGATGCATCTGGTCGGCTCTCAGACCAACGTTTCATTGCAAAGATAGGCGGCCTGATTGCGTCGATCGAACAGTCTGGCAAAAAAGTTCGCGTCTACGGTGACATGGTTGTACTCCTCTGGAAATCCGGCGCACGAAGCAAAGCTATTGCCCTTGAAGAACTTTGGAACAAGCTATCACAGGTACAATCGTTCTCGCTCCTTTGCGCATATCCCGAACAAAGCATCGTACAAAAAAACGCTCGGCTGCATATTGATACGTGTCATGCACAAACCTTCTCACTAGCTGCTGCTAGCACATAAAATAAACCTCCCCAAATGGGGAGGTTTTTAGTATGAATTCAGGCTATCAGCGTGGTGCAGGTTCGGGACGGTCTCGGTAAATGGGGTGGTAGCGAGGCTGTGAGCCACCACATTGAATCCGAGACCGTCCCTATCGACGAACCGTTCTGCCCTACGGCAACTCATACGGGGGAGTAGAGTGCCGCCAGCACGGTCGTCGAGCTCTGTTGCACATAACGTCAGGCACTACATCTGTGGCTTCGGTTCCTCACGGAGATCGCGTCAGGTGATCCCTGGAGAAAGATGTGAGTGGGTGACGGGTGCAAAACTCGGTTGATCTCTGTAGGTGACGCAAAAAACGTGTAGTCTTTGTGGTCTCCAGCAGGTCAGGAGTGTAGATCGGCGAGATCCGTCGGGGAGTAATGACAGGGTTTAAAAGCGCTCATCGCAGATCAGACACTCAAACGAGTTCGAGCAAACTTCCACGGGTGTGGTAGTTAGAAGAATCGTACCAGATGACAGCTGTTTTGCAAAGCGTTTTTATGCATTGCCCAATGCCGGAGATGACGGCCACAGCGAATGGGCCATTCGACGGCCCTTAGCGCTCAGCTCAATCCAGGTGTCAGTCGCAGCCATACGTACCTGGATGAGGCCTTTTTGTTTCAGGTGGCCAATAACCTGTAATAATTTTCGGCGTTCAATGGCGAGTTCCAGCGAAAGACTATTAACATCTTCGCTGCCGCATTCTTCGACTTGCTGGATAACCAGCGCTTCGTAAACATTGAGTGCGATATTCTTCATATATCCTCCTTGTTAACACTCATTACTGTAGGCATCCCAAATGAGATTTGGCTGAATTTTTGGCACAAAACATAAGAAGCATCCAAAAGAATCATATAACGGTCGCTTTTGCTTGCAGTCCATGATACGATATTGCATGAAAACACGAGCGCATCCGTGAGGGCAGCGTTAGGCACATCGCCAGTGTTATTTGTTTTTGTAGATAAGCAGGTTAATAAGTTATGTTCCGGTACCGCAAGAATACCAAAAATTACAGAAGGCATACTGATGAATTATGTCCATTTTGTCACCCCAAACCAGAGAACATACTAACCGAAACAGCCTACTCACGCGTTATCAAAAACCTCTTTCCTTACGATCACTGGGAGTACCGTACCGTAACTGAGCATTATATGGTCATCCCCAAGCGCCACGTTCGAAGTCTCAACGAGCTAAAACCAGCTGAGCTCATCGACCTAATGAATATTATTGCCGAGTACGAGGGCGATAACTTCAACGTCTACGCACGCTCCAGCAACAGTGTCGAACGCACAATTCCGCTACACCAGCACACACACCTTATCAAAACCAACAACAAGCATGCCCGTGCAGCGTTCTATTCTCGCAAGCCATACATCTCCGCCAAAATCTAAGTCATTGCTTACTGCTATTGTTAAATATGCTACAGTAGAGAAACAAGCTAAGGGGGTGTTTATGAAAAAAGTACTTCTTTCAATGGCAGTGGCAGCACTGGCAACCGTTGGCGCGCTGCCGGCAGCATCAGCCAGTGCCGCACCGTATTGCGGTATAACATGGGGAAGTGGCGCCAAAGTCAGCGGACCGGCATCCACCAGCAAATATCTAACGAACATTCGGGCCGGGCAACACGATTGCTATGATCGCCTGGTACTTGATCTTAACGGCGCGACAGCTGGCTATGACGTCCGCTACGTAACTAATGTTGGCGCAGAGGGAACAGGAGATATCATTCCATTGACAGGCGGTGCAAAACTTCGCATCACGCTCAAAGCGCTTGCCTATAATAATCAGGGCCAACCAACCTACGGCGGTATCACCGGACAGCCATTACCGGGTATTGATCTTAAAGGCTATCAAACATTTCGCCAGGCTAAGTTTGCTGGCAGCTTTGAACAAACATCAGTTGGGCTTGGTGTGCGAGCCTTGTTGCCATTTCGGGTACTACAATCCGAGAATCACGTCATCATAGATGTTGCGCACAAGTGGTAGATAAAAAAGAGCCCTTCGGGGCTCTTTTAGTTTCCGATTTCTACTGTTTGGCCGCCAATATTCTCGGCAAAATAGCTGTCGTGTGAGATGTAGATAATCGCGCCGTGATATACAGCCAGTGCGGACTCCAGCTCTTCGATACTTGGCAGGTCAAGGTGGTTGGTGGGCTCGTCCAAAATCAAAATCTGCGGATCATTAGCAAGCATAGCAATGAGTTGGAAACGGGCCTTCTGGCCACCACTGAGACGCTCCAACGGCATATCACCATCAGTTGCAGGGTTAAAGAGATAATCACTCAGTAGCTGTTTGATACGCTGATCATTCACGGATATATTCTTGTCCCGATACGCTCGCTCAATAGCATCATGCAGTGTCAACTCAAGGTATTGCGGGTCAATCTCTTGTTCGTAATAGCCCAGATTCAGTTCTTTTTCGGTAGCAATATGGCCGGCAAACTTGTGAGACGGCAAGGCAGTACCTCGAACCGTTGCCATAACGGCTTGTACCAGCGTTGTTTTGCCGGCACCGTTGCGGCCATGCAGACGGAGACGATCGCCTTCGTGCAGTACAAACGATACATCGCTGAACAGTGCCTGCTCGTCATATCCAAGACTCAGCTTGCTAACATCGATCAACTTACGACCGTTGTTACTGTCTTTGCTGCGGGTGCGCACACGGATAGTGCGAGCCTTGTGCTTGTCATAGGCGGCAAGCATTTTATCATTCATGCTGGCTGTCGACTCGCGATCAATCCAAAACGACGGCTTGTCCTTAGACTGCAGTTGCTCCAGCTCTTTTTCGGCTCGCTCTTGCTGTCCCTTAAAACGATGAATCGTGCCCGGGTCGCGCGCTTTTTCTTTGAGACGTTTGAATCGAATGATGTCTGCTTTAAGATTCTCGATACGACGCTGCGTCACATCATATTCATTTACCTGTGAGGTAATCTGGCTCTTATTGGTTCGCAAATAAGCGTCGTAATTGCCACGGAAGGCATAGGCATGACCATCGCGGACCTCAACAATACGGTCGACCGTTCGCAATACATCGCGGTCATGCGTAATAACCACGACGGCTTCGGGTGTGTTTTTGAGCCAGGCAATAAAAGCATTTTTAGCGACATAGTCCATGTGGTTGGTGGGCTCGTCGATCAGCGCAAGATCCGCCCGGGATCGCTGAACTTTCATCAATTCCACCAGTCGCTTCTGGCCACCGCTCAGATCGCCCAATTTGGCGTGCATTTTTGAATCGTCTAACTGGTAATCGGCAAACATCTGACTAATCTCATCTTCGAGTTGGTAATAGCCAAGCTGTGCAAAGCGCTCCAAGGCGTCAGAGTATTGTTGCATCTTATGCGTGCTATCACCCATATGCTCGGGATACGTGGTCAGAATGTGACTCAAACGGGCATACTCGGGTAGGTCGCCTTGTATATATTCCAGAGCGGTCTTATCTTCAAAACCGTGATGCTCCTGGCGACTAGTAACCACGATGGCACTACGCTTGGTGGTAATCTCGCCCTCAAAATCTTTGTCATGGCCGGCAATCATATTAAAGAGGGTTGTTTTACCCGTACCATTCCGGCCGATTAGACCAACTTTTTCATGCGCAGAGACGCTAAAAGACAGGTCATTGTACAAGACCTTGTGTCCGAATGATTTTTCACCAATTTCGACAGACAATAACATACAGGTCTCATACTACCATCTTCACCCCTGAAAACCCAGAGACAACCGTAAGATCACCAGAGTGTCTGTGACATAATTCATAGTATTTTTGCAAGCAATACGCCAGGCTAGAGATAGAGAGGAGAAAGTATGTCATCCAAAAAAGTTATTGAATATTGCCTCGATCAAGCAACCGCCGTCATCGTACAACTACGCCCCGAACAATTTGCGTTCGCCACGCCATGCACTGAGTGGGACGCACGAACCGTCGCCCAGCACATGCTGTATGAACTACTGTGGGCGGGGGATATCCTGAACGGGAAAACCATCGCCGAAGTTGGCAACCAGCACGAAGGCGATATCGTAGGTGCAGACATAGCCGAATCCTGGCAGGCTGCACTTAAAAGTACTCGCAAAGCGCTTAAAAAAGCAAAGCTTGCTGATGCTGCGCATCTATCCTACGGTACCGTAACCAAAGAGTTTTATGGCCTGGAGTTTGCAACTGACATGTTGTTGCACGCCTGGGATCTTGGACAGGGAATTGATGTTACCGTGACGTTCGACCCAAAGATAGCCACTGCGCTATATGAAAATGCCCTCCCGAAGGAGGACATGATCAAGGGTAGTGGACTGTTTGCACCATCATTGCCGGTAGCGGACGATGCCGATCCACAGACCAGACTACTCGCGCTTTTTGGTCGGTGCACTGAGTGGGCCGAACGGGCTGAGGCCTCACGCGAAGCCTAGAACCCTAAAAAGGCTGAGCGAGCTGTGGGTTTTCGAGCGTTTCAGAAATACGCAACAACTCGTTGTATTTCGCGATACGGTCAGAGCGTGAGAACGAGCCAGTTTTGATCTGACCAGTATTCAAACCAACTGCCAGGTGGGCAATGGTTGCGTCTTCGGTCTCACCAGAACGGTGCGACATAACAGTATTCCAGCCTGCTTGTTGTGCCATTTGGACAGCCTTGATTGTTTCTGACAAGGTACCGATCTGGTTTGGCTTAATCAAAATTGCATTTGCTGATTTTTCGGCAATAGCTTTTTCGAGCAACTTGGTGTTTGTAACCAACAAGTCGTCACCAACAAGCTGCAGGCGGTCGCCGAGCTTTTCGGTCAGCTGTTTCCAGCCGTTCCAATCGTCTTCGCCGAGGCCATCTTCGATAGAAACAAGAGGGAATTTTGTAGCCAGGTCGTCATAAAAAGCGATGAGCTCTTCAGTTGTAAAGAGTTTACCTTCGCGTGCAAAGTTGTAGCTACCATTCTCAACCAGCTCGCTCGAGGCGACATCAAGCGCCAGCTTAACATCAGTTCCCATGGCGTAGCCAGCCTTCGTAACTGCTTCTTCAATAAGTTCAAGAGCCTCTTGCGAACCGCCTGCAACGCTTGGCGCATAGCCGCCCTCATCGCCAACAGTCGTCGCATAGCCTTTTGCAGCCAGAACCTTGCCCAGCACATGATAAATCTCACTGGCCATTTGCATCGCTTGGCTAAAGCTCTGTGCCGAGAGTGGCATAATCATAAATTCCTGGATGTCGGTTGAACCGGCAGCATGTTTACCACCATTCAAGATGTTCAGCATAGGCATCGGCAAGGTAAACGTTGTGTTACCCACAAGCGAACCAACGTAGGCATACAATGGCTTGCCCTGTGCGAGCGCCGCCGCTTTAGCCAGCGCCAAAGAGACAGCAAGGGTTGCATTCGCGCCAAGCTTACTCTTGTTTTCAGTACCATCCAGGGCAAGAATCTGATCATCCAGTTCAAACTGGTTTTCAGCATCTTTACCAATAAGAGCGGGGGCAATGATGGTATTTACATTTGCGACTGCCTGGCTAACACCCTTGCCGTTAAACGCGTCGCCGCCATCGCGAAGCTCCAAAGCCTCACCCGCACCGGTAGAAGCGCCAGAAGGCACTGCTGCGCGGCCCAGGCTGCCGTTTTCGAGCACAACATCGCACTCAACAGTAGGGAAGCCGCGTGAGTCAAAGATCTGACGAGCAATAATATTTTGAATTTTCATGGCCAAGCCTCCTATAATACTAACTTATGACAAATATCACTTTTTACTCTACAACACCGTTAGACCAACAGCGTTTTACGGAGTTGTTTGCGGGCACAGATTTTCAATGTGAATTTGTTTCCGGTTCAATAGACCACCAGCATAGTAACGCCGATGCGACAGTAATTTCAATATTTGTAAGCGATCAAGTCACCGCTAAAGTCATGGATAGCATGCCAAAACTTAGGTTGATCGCCACTCGTTCAACCGGTTTTGATCACATCGACCTCGAGGCGGCCAAGCAACGGGGCATCACCGTCGTAACCGTTCCGCGCTATGGCGAAGCAACTGTTGCGGAATATACGTTTGCACTTTTACTCAGTCTTTCACGCAAGATCTCCGCCGGTCAGCAGGCAATCAGCACCGGCAAGGTCGATACCACAGCATTGTGTGGCTTTGACTTGCGCGATAAGACCATCGGCCTCGTTGGAACGGGAAAGATTGGTCTACATGCTGCGCTGATCGCTAAAGGTTTTGGCATGAAGGTCATAGCCTACGATCCATATCCTAACGAAGCGAAAGCACAGGAAATCGGTTTTGAATACGTACCGCTTGAGGCGCTCGCCGAACGCAGCGACGTCATCTCCCTACATGCTCCAGCGACACCCGAAAACCATCATCTGGTTGACAGCGCATTTCTGAAGCGCGTAAAATCCAGTGCGGTACTCATCAACACTGCACGAGGTGAGCTCGTAGACACTGGCGCACTGCTGGAACGGCTCCAAGCCGGGGCGATTGCCGGTGCAGGTCTGGACGTCTTGGAGTACGAGGCACATCTGCACGGCACGGTTGACGAAGAAGACCCGGGTGTTCAGACTGTTCGAGCGCTTCAGGGGCTCCCGAACGTTATCCTGACGCCGCATAATGCGTTCAATACACACGAAGCTGTCGACCGCATTCGACAAACAACAGCACAAAATATTATTGATTTTTATAAGGGCACGACGCCAAACAAAGTTGAAGGATAGTTTATGGCAATGGGACAATTACTAATTACGCGTCACTGTGAATCAGAGTGGAATGCACTCGGAAAGTGGACCGGCACAACCGACGTCCACCTGACTGAAAATGGCTTTCACCAGGCAGCACAGCTAGGCGAAGCCTTAAAAGACATCAAGATTGACTATGCATATTGCTCATTACAGATGCGCACCAAGGAAACGCTTGAGGGCATTCTGGATGGCTCCGGTCAGATTGAAGTTCCCTACGAGCGCGCAGCTGATCTGAACGAACGCGACTACGGCGATTACACCGGCATGAACAAATGGGAAGTACGTGACAAAGTTGGTGAAGCTGAATTTAACAGCATTCGACGCGACTGGGATCACCCCGTGCCAAATGGCGAAACGCTAAAGACCGTATATGAACGTGCAGTGCCATTTTACCGGCAAGTGATTCTGCCTCGTCTGCAGTCTGGCCAAAATGTTCTGATTGTGGCGCACGGCAACTCAATTCGCGCCATGATTAAATACATCGAAAGCGTCAGTGACGAAGACATCGCTTCGGTCGAGATGGTTTTCGGAACCATCCTCGACTACACCGTCGATGAAGAAGGCAAAAAAGCTCAAAAAAACGAAATTAAGATTGAGCTGACCGCGCCGCCTGCCTAATAGATAATTTCGCCAAAGACACGGGTACGCATAACATACAAGCGTAATAAAATAAGAAAACCGTGAAATATTGCCATCCACAGGAGTACCGATTGGATGGCATATTTTATAAGATGCGCAAAGCTGGGTTCCAGCATCAACTGGTAATCGTTCGCCAAACAATGACGAATCAGGGGTGCGGCCGCTATCGTAAACCCAACAAAAATAACGCCAATCGCCAATCGCCAAATAGTTCGGCCAAGCAGTGAGCGGTGCATTGGACTTTGGATGATCATGCCTGCTGCGATACGAACTTCAGAACGCGCCTCGCGCCATTCATGAATACTAGTGGTAATACCGGCGATTCCAGCGTATAACAGATAGCCAAAGACGCCCCATAACAGCATGCCCAATCCATTATTAAGCGTTACATTGGTAACAAATCGAGTCATGGGGTCGCTAAATGTCGTCTCGAATGACGGTGCGAAACTGCTGTCAATGATTTGCGGATAAATATGGTTGTTCAGGCTAATGACAAAACAGTGCACCACGATGATCAAAATAGCAAGCAAGGAAGTTGTCATCAGACTTGCCGTAGAAGGCATGAGAGCGTGGAACAAAAGATAAACAGAGGAAGGAGTTTTATTTTTAGCGAACATGATTCTTATTATACGTTGTCAGAGGTGTCTCGTAAATTTGATTGTCCGACCAAAAAGCTCATGCTATTATGAGCGCATAAAATAACAAACAAAAATGAAGGTAAGCTGAAATGGCCACAAAAAGTCGTACCAAAACCAGTTCCAGATCCCGAACCACTAGTAAAGCCAAGGTCGTAACAAACAAAAAATCCGGCTCAAGTTCGCTCTTCCAAAGCAAGTGGACCGGCGCACTGATCGCGCTGGTCGTGGTAGTTATCGGTGCCGTAACACTAACGCTTACGCGAGCCGCTTCTGTGACAGGGCCGATTACCTCTGGTGTAGCAGCCAATAAATGTCTCGATAACAGCGCAGCAAGAGTAGCTGACGGCAACAAAATTCAACTGTACGACTGCAATGGCACAAAAGCCCAGAGCTGGACACTGCCGGGCGATGGCACCATTCAGGTGCAGGGCTACTGTCTGGATGTTAAGGGCGCCAGCAAGAATCCTAAAACACTGGTTCAGCTCTATCATTGTAATGGCACCGTTGCACAGAAGTGGAGCGTAAAAAGCGATGGATCCATTGTCAATCCAAACTCTGGCCTCTGCCTGGACGACCAATATCGCGGAACCGCCAATGGAACAATCATCTGGATGTGGGAGTGTAATGGCACCGTTGCACAGAAGTGGACAGTGCCAAAAGTAAGCACTCCTACTCCCACACCAACCCCAACCCCGACACCGACACCCACTCCTACTCCCACACCAACCCCAACCCCATCAGCAGGTTCACCAGTTGGCAAAGCGCTCTATGTAAGCCCAAGCTACGCCAAGGCAGGACGCCCAGCAGCACTGTCGTCACAGGCAATTGCAGAATGGTACGGTGACTGGACACCAACACCGGCTGGCGCTATTAAAACAGTTGTTGACGGGGCAGCCGCCAAAGGCCAACTTGCTCAATTAGTTGCCTACAACATTCCGCACCGTGACTGTGGCAGCTATTCTGCCGGTGGCGCTAAAGATGCAGCCACTTACAAGAGCTGGATCCGCAACTTTGCCAGTGGTATTGGACAGCGCGAAGCGATCGTTATTCTTGAACCAGATGCGCTGGGACAGCTCTACTGCCTTAATACAGGCGATCAAAACGAGCGCATGACGCTAATGGCGGACGCGGTTAACGTCCTTACAACGCAAACAAAAGCCTATGTCTACATCGATGCCGCACATTCAGCCTGGGGTGGTATTAGCATCGACGAGTGGGCAAGTCGCCTGAACAAGTCAGGCCTCGCTAAAGCCCGTGGATTCTCGACGAATGTTTCTAATTTCCAAACCACCGCAAACGAAACTGCGTTCGGCAACAAGATCTCCGCCAAAACGGCCAAGCCGTTTGTCATAGACACCAGTCGTAACGGTCAAGGGCCGATTGGCAATGAGTGGTGCAACCCTGCGGGTCGCGGCCTCGGTAAGAAGCCAACCACCAGCACTGGCGTCACCAACGTCGACGCCTACCTTTGGATCAAGCGAGCAGGTGAGTCAGACGGCACCTGCAATGGTGGCCCCGGCGCCGGTCAATGGTTCGAATCGTACGCGCAGATGCTTATTCGAAACGCAAAGTACTAGCGCTCGTAGTACCTGCAAAAAAATGGCCGTCAGTACTGACGGCCATTTTGGTAAATATGTTACAGCCATGGAGGCACGATTCATCATACGCTCATACTATGACAACAAAAACACAAAACCCCGCATCAAATATTGGCCTTTTTATCGGTGCGCTTTTGCTGCCGTTTGCCGCTGGAGCCATCGGATCACTTGCAACTAACTCTGAAATCACGACCTGGTATGCAAGTCTGGCAAAGCCAGCATTCAATCCACCCAATTGGGTCTTTGGGCCAGTCTGGTCTGCGCTCTACCTACTACAGGGCATCGCATTCTATATGATTATCAAGCAACCCCATCGACTACGAGGCAGGGCGACAAAACTATTCATTGCCCAACTCGTAGCTAACACGCTCTGGAGCCTTATTTTCTTTGGTGCGCACGCACCAGCATGGGCATTAGCTGACATAACCATATTGTGGTCACTCATCGTAGCCACTATCTATATCTTTTGGTCAATCAAGCCAGTAGCTGCGGCACTACTCGTGCCATATCTGGCATGGGTAACATTTGCGACCGCCCTCACTATCGGGATTATTGCGCGCAACTACTAGCTCCGTGCGTCCTCTTCGTCTTCGGGTTCAAGGCTGACAGACACGACCTCATCATCACCACTCTCCGGTAGTACATCATAGCCAGCGGCATCTGCTACACCGCCCAGGTAAACTTCGCCTGAGTCCATGTCAGTATCAGTTGTTGGATAGTCCTGGGGCATTCCCTGCGTATCGACATCAGCAGGTGCAGCAGGGGTAGTACCGTCTTCGGCAAGGACTTCTTCGTCACGGGTCGGACTAAAAAAGCCGGTGTCTCGCTGCAAGTCATCATTGGTTTGTGAATTGTCGTCGTTCATATGGGACCACTCCTTTTTTATATGTCACAGTATGCACTGTATAAAATAGAAAGCTGTTATATGTTTCACAGGTTATAATGAGAGACACTATGGGAATATTTGACGAGCCACTGGTTTTTGTTGATATCGAGACAACTGGCCTCAGCCCGATACAGGGCAGGGTTGTTGAAGTAGCGGCTATTCGGGTAGAGAAGGGCGAAGTTACTCAGACGTTCAATAAACTCATTGATCCCGGCACCGAGCTACCATTTTTTATCACCAATCTTACTGGCATTACCAGCAACGATCTTCAACATGCCCCGAGCTTTGCCGATATTGCAGATGAGCTTCATGCCATCATGCACGAGGCACTCTTTGTTGCTCACAATGTTCGATTTGATCACTCTTTCCTAAAAGAGGAGTTCGGCAGAGTAGGTACTCTTTTTGAGCCACGAATGATGTGCACCGTGCGACTCTCGCGCGCGCTGTATCCCGAGCACAAAAGCCACAAGCTGGCAAACCTTATCGAGCGTCATGGCTTTGCATATCAGGCGCGGCACCGCGCCTATGACGATGCGCATATTCTGTGGCAGTTTTTGCAGCAGGTTCAAGCAGAATTCACTCCTGAAGTTCTTCGAGTAGCGGTCAGTAAGCAGCTCAAACCGTCCTGTTAGATATCTCACAGCCATCATGCACACGCAGCTGTATGCTAAAACCTGGTGTTGCTAGCGCGCCACAATATCCAGATGCTAACAAGAGATCATATCTCGCGGACAATAAGGAGATTACGCGATGCGTATAGCAAAAAGCATGGCGGCAGTTGTCGTCGGTCTTTCCTCAGTAGCCTTAGTAACAGCGACGGCACCGGTATCAGCTAAGGCCAACCCTACGAAAACCAAACACACACTTGTAGCACTCGAGCAGAAAAGTGGCGCAGCAGTGGATGTCAGCACCGAAGTTGACTGCACAACGCACACCATTTCTGCCAAAGTTACAAATAAATTAGATAGTAAAATCACACCAACCGTAACCTTTAACAAAGATGAGCCAACGCTGCCCTCAACATTCCCCATTGAACCAGGGAAGACAGGCAGCTACTTCTACGGCTTCAGCGGTAACCACTTGCTCGTAGACACCACCATTGCAGTTGATGGGTACGAAGCGGTGACTGTTTCACCAACAATTCATTGCGAAGAACCAGTCAGCTTCCGCGTTGATCAAACCAGCAAAAGCGCCGTAACGGGCTATCTGCAAAATAACAGTAGTCTTGTTTCGCAAACAGTGTTAACACGAGTTAACAACGGCGACATTCACACCGAGGTGTTGGCGCCTGGGGAGTCTCGACTAGTCGCACTGCCTTTTACGGCTAACGAAGGTCAGAATTCCGCTTGGGTAACCATTGGAACAGCGACAGGCTACGAGGGAACATACTCTGTTGACCTTACTAAAAATCCTATCATCATAAAATAACATAAAAATTGCTAGTGTTTTCGGGCTCGACCATCTGTCGAGCCCGTTTTTTAGCGTATGATAGATATATGCGAAGTCCCGTACGCCTGGTGCGCAACAGTGATGCCGGCCGATTATTCGACACCTTTTTGATAACCTCGATCGCCGCGGTCTTGCTGACGCGCCTCTTCTTAAGTCTCACCGGCTACCCAAGTATCGGCGGCTCCGGCCTCCATATTGCCCATCTGTTGCCGGGCGGCATTCTCATGCTTACCGCCATTCTTATTATGATCGGCTCAATCAACCGTTCGTCACGAGACGTGGCTGCCGTATTGGGAGGTATTGGCTTTGGGTTGTTCTGGGATGAACTCGGCAAATTTATAACTCGGGATAACGACTATTTCTTCCAGCCTGCCGTGGGCATTATTTATCTGTCATTTGTCGGTTTATACCTCTTAACGCGCTATGTCATCCGTCGTAGCTATCATCCGCAGGACTATCTAGCCAATGCCATCGATTTGATTATGGAAGGGGCGATTGGCGAGCTTGATCCTCGTGAATACGCACGCGCCAAAGAATTGTTGGCCAAAGCTGACAGTTCACACCCCATGTACAAGCCGGCTATAGCATTACTGGAGCAGGCTCGTCCCAGCAAAGATTACCATCCCTTTATTGTCGATCGTTTTATTGCTGCCTTACACCGACCGTTCCATGCATTTATTCGCAAGCCCTGGTTTTCCAAGGTGTTACTCGGCATCTTTTATGCATATGCGATAGTGCTCATTGTTACCTTTATTCCACTGACTGTTATGCATCCGCACCAGCCATTATTCATGCTCTTTGTTCCAGGTGCGAATACTAATGCCGTTGCCGCGATCTCGTCAGGTATTTCTGCTATTTTTGTTATTCAGGGAGCTTGGCATATTCAAAAGCGACAAACTCAAACAGCTCTCCGTCGTTTTGAAACCGCACTTATCATTAACATCTTTGTTACGCAGACATTCTTATTTTTCCGGTATCAGCTAACGGCAACTATCGCGCTGATCGCAGCACTGGCGCTTTTGCTGGCGATTCGCATACTCCTCAGCGAGACAACCGAAGCTAATCGTTAACGTGTTAAGCTTTCTTTAATTGACGCGCCCTACACTGTGGGGCACTATGAAGCGTTTTATCATTCGTTGCTGTCAGGCCGTTTTCATAACCAGCCTCGTCATTGCCGTCGCCGTTGCCGCGGTGTATGGTGTTAGTGGAAAGACACTGGCAAGTACTGTCTCGAAAACTCTCGGTTCTAAAACAACCGCCAGCAGCACAGACGATACCGCCAAGAAAGCAAGCGCAAAGCAGACAATGATCAGCACGATTCAGGCAACGGCCGCAAATTACCCAAGTGTCGAAACAAGTGTTTCGTTGATCGACCTGGATTCAGGCGAGCAAACAGATGTTGGCGAAAGTGCAGCCTTTACTGCAGCAAGCACTACAAAAGTGCTAACCGCAGCTGCATACATGCACCTTGTCGAAGAAGGCAAGGCGAGTTTGCAAACGACCATTTCAGGATCGTCAGCTCAAAACCTCTTGCAACGAATGCTGAATGTCAGTGACAACACAGCCTGGGCTGCCCTTAATGACTACATTGGTAAAGCGGCTCTCCAGACGTATGCAGATGGTCTTGGTCTGACCTCGTATGTCGCGACCACCAATGTTATTACCGCTCACGACGAAGCCCAAATAATGGCCAAGCTCTACAAAAATGAGTTAACAACAAGCCAACACACACAATTGCTCTTTTCGTACATGCACAATACCAATAACGAGGATCTCATTCCGGCTGCAATGCCCACCGGTGCGACCATCTACCACAAATACGGCTACCTGGGTGGCGAGCTCCATGACGCTGCCGTGATTACCTATGAGGGTCACCATTTTGTTTTAGTTATTTATACAAAAAACAGCACCGGAACGCTCGACGACTATACCGAACGGACACAATTATTCCACAGCATAACAGATGATGTACTGACGTACATGACTGTCTAGGCAAATTCTCAGGATTCTTTAAAGATTACGAGGTAGCATAGGGTTATGAGAATACTGATTATCGAAGATGAACACAAAATCGCACGCGCCGTTAAAGAAGGGCTCGAAGAAGAGTCGTATGCCGCAGATATTTCTTTTGACGGACAAGAAGGCCTTAACGCGGCCCGCTACGAAGAATACGATCTAATTATTTTGGACCGCATGTTACCCGGCGGCATGGATGGTGCTGAAATTTGCGCAACCCTGCGTAAAGAAGGCAACCACACGCCAATCTTGATGCTGACCGCCCGTGACCAAGTTCGCGACCGTGTCGCTGGCCTCAACGCCGGGGCTGACGATTACTTGGTAAAGCCGTTTTCATTCGAAGAGCTCCTGGCACGCGTAAAGGCGCTTTTGCGTCGTCCGCACGAAAGCCTTGGTGAGGTACTCGAGGCAGGTGATCTTTCGATGAACACCACAACCCACGTCGTAAGTCGCAGCGGCAAAACAATTACGCTCTCCAGCAAAGAGTACGCACTGCTTGAATACTTATTGCGCAACAAAAACAAAGTACTCAGCAAACACAATATCATAACCCATGTTTGGGATTTTGACGCAGATATTCTGCCAAATACTGTCGAGGTATTTGTCGCCTACTTACGTTCAAAAATTGATAAGCCGTTTGACAGCCCAGCGCTTTTGCAGACGGTTCGCGGTTTTGGGTATAAAATTGAAGCATAGCCAATAAAAGGATTCCATGACGAAAGATTCTTTGCTCACGTTTGCACGCTCTCGAACTGCCCGCTTAGCGGTCTCGTATCTCGCGATCATTATGATCATGAGTGTCGGCTTTAGCATGGTCTTTTATAACACATCCTCTCATGAAATTGGCCGCAAACTACCGCCGCCGTCTATTTACACGCAGTTCTCAGATAACGTGCAACTTGACTACCAGCACTATATTGACAAGCGAATCCAGCAGGCACGCACCCGCTTACTGGGTAACCTCGTATTGCTGAACCTTGCAACGCTCGTAGCCGGCAGTTATTTTAGCTATCTGCTGGCTCGGCGAACGCTTGAACCAATCGAAGAAGCGATGGAAGCTCAAAGCCGGTTTGCATCTGACGCCTCACACGAGCTTCGAACTCCTTTGGCCGCCATTCAAACTGAAAATGAAGTTGCTCTGCGTAAGAATAATCTGACGTTGGACCGAGCTAAAGAATTACTGCAAAGCAATCTCGAAGAAGTTAAAAAACTTCGAGAACTTGCCGACGGACTTCTACGCTTAGCGCGTGAAGACAATCATGAACTTGCTATGGACGCTGTATCGCTCAGCACGATTGTTACCGAAGCGACCAATCGTGTTATCAAACCCGCACAGCAAAAGGAAATTGAGATTCACGACAAAATTACCGATGCTACGGTGCTCGCCGACAGCGCAAGCGCAATCCAAGTTGTCTCAGTATTGCTCGATAATGCCATTAAGTACTCAGCCAAAAAGCAGCCCGTCACTATTACAAGTTGGACAAAGGGAAAGTTTGCCTTTGTGAGTGTCACCGACAAAGGACAGGGCATTGCCGAAGAAGATTTGCCGCGCATTTTTGAACGATTTTATCGTGCTGACAGCTCACGCTCAAGCCAGAATGTTAGCGGCTATGGGCTTGGGCTCAGCATCGCCTACAAGATTGTCAAGCAACATGGTGGCACGATCTCAGTCACCAGTGCACCTGGTCAAGGTTCGACATTTACTATCAAGCTGCCACTCGCCGAAGCGTTATCTGAATAGCATCCATCGACCACGTGAACCTATCGCCTAGACTTGGGCGATAGGTTGTTTTTTGCTTTATTTGCGGATGAGCCTGTGGTAAACCATGAGCGTTCAAGATAAAGGAGTTTTATGAAATTTACAGTTTCTCTCACAAGCCTAACCATTGGCTTTATTCTTTCACTGCTAACGACAGTAGTCGTACAAGCCGCGCCTCAACCGAGCATAGCCTATAGCCAGCGACATATGATACAAACCGTAACGGCTGATGGAAGCGGCCACCGGTCACTTGTGCCTGCTAACGCCACCAGCCTGCGCTGGTCACCGAATGGCAAGTGGTTGGCATTTATAAATACTACTTCGAATACGCTCGAGATGGTCGACGCCCGGGGCTCCAACCGACAGCTTGTTACTATGCGTGGTTTTTGTGCCGCTGCAGCACCGGCATGGTCGCCAAATAGTAGCTCAATTGCGTTCTCTTGTTCCCGAGCAGTTCACGCTCAAAAGCAGCAGGCACTCTTGCGCTTCACGCTGCAGACAAAAAAGACAGACCCCATACGGCCATGGACAAAACACGAAACCTATCGATCGCCATCATGGTCGCCCGATGGCAACAAGGTAGCGTACGAGGCGATGACCACAAACAGCACACGACTGATCATAACGGATCTCGGAAAACATCACACCAAGCCGCTTGCAAAGCTTTCAGATATTACCACTGTTCGAGATATCTCATGGTCACCAAGCGGTAATAAAATCCTCTACAACGACAGCGAGAACGAGCTCTACACTATCTGGACAGACGGCAGTCACCGCAGCACCATTTCCGATGGTGACAGTTATGAAGGGTCTTGGTCACCTGACGGCACTCGTATCGTCTTTATCGAAGATCGTCATGATAAAACACTCAGCATAAGCGAGTTGGATGGCTCAATCACTTATCTATCGCTGGATACCATACCGACCGGAGCAATAGGCACACCACGCTGGTCATCCGATACATCAAACATAGCCTTTACTGTCGACGGGGTAGACGGTGGCTTATTCGCCATCAATACGCAAGCACGCCTCATTAGCAAACTTGCCGCAGGGCCAGTCGACAGCTTTGGCTGGCAGCCTCAAAAACCTTAGCCAGTTATACGTGACCGTGCATAGTGTCGGCGTGCTATTTTATCTGGGCTCGCAGTTGTATACTCAAGCAGCCTGTCTTCGAGCCCCTCAACGTGATAGAGGCATCGAGCGCCAAGTTGTCGAGCAACCATCCGGCGCTGCGACATAACTTCGCGCCACGTTAATCGAGTACGTCCATTGTCCTGACCCATCTCAGCACGCCAGACATAGAGCCCATGATCTGCCTTAGGATGGTCGGCAAAAGCGTGCTCTTGCAGTTCACCATCACGAACTTCTGGCAGAACAACTGCATAGTACTGATCTTGAAGCGGAAGGTTAGGGATCTTGGTACGCACCATGTATGCACCGCTCCATCCTTGGGCATACTTTTGTAGTCGCCACACACGCTTCCAGTCCACCCACTCCTCGTGGTCAATAGGGGCGCGCTGCAAGCCATCCGCAGAGGGATTCCGCTCTCGATCTTCTTGCAATCCAGCAGGCAAGATCTCCCATTCCACCCATTCATCTTCAACCAGATCAACCAGTTTATCATAATAGGTAGGCTCTAACGGCTGCTCACGAAGCTTCATCATTGCTTTCATGATGTCACTATATTTCAACTCACCACTTGCGATACCATCAACAAATTGATGCGCCGAGTGGATGGCGGATATGCGCGCTTCCGTATCAATCATCTCGAAATCGTTTGTTCCGCCGATTGAATTCTCGTAGCCCCTCCGTATGCCCTTGTGCACGGCAAGGGCTGCGTCATATTCGTCTAGAACGGGAAGTTCAGCACCCAGCAATTCCTTAAAATGTCGAGCAGTCTCACGATAGGCCTGGGCGTGTAGTGCTCGAGTTTTCTTGGTGTCACCAATTTCAAGAGAAAACTTATCTTCTTCAGTAAGGCTTCGACTAAAAAAAGTCGTACCGTAGTAGGTTATTACCTGCCGCTCAAATGCCTTGTCGTTCTGGCCATGATAGAAGGAGCGAAGGCAATTCATACTCGAAGCAAAAAGCTTGTCAGCATCAGAGGCGTTCTTGCCAACCGTGGTTTTTTTATTCTGCTGGATGGCCACACAAGCCTCTTGCAGCGCGGTGTCGATATCGTTGTCAATCTCGGCCTGCGTCGATGAAGCCTCCACGCCCCGGGTCACATTTTCATAGTGCTTTGCAGCTTTAAGGCGTGCACCGATCATTACAAATGACACCGGAAGAAAGGAACTCTGCAGATAGTAGTATGATGCCTCTTCGGTACCTGAATCCTGTACGCGCTTTATGCTGTCCCGAACACGCTCCATACCTCCCGAGAATATTTTATTGAGAATCATGATCTGACCCGCTTCGTCCTCGGGCATTGGTTTGTTGCGACGCCCACAAAACTCAGCAGCAACAGTTCGCATAAATTGGTCGATACGTATGTTGGTACGTTCCAAGCATTCAGCTACGTAATCAGCCGGAGCCTCTTCTACCTGCTGCTTGTTGCGCTTCATAAACGTCAAGTCGTAATCGGCCTCCATTTCTTCAGGTGTGATCGTTCGACGTGTCATGTTGCTGTATCGTGAGTCGTATTGACAAAAGTTCTGGACCGAAGGATTAGCTGCAAGTTCTGCAAATTCTTCCCACTCCGGGGAAATAGCACTGGTTAGGGTATCGGCAAATTCTTCGTGAGGTGTTCGTAACTCTGACATAACTTTTATAATAGCGCAAATACGTGGTAGTACCACCCTTAAGCCAGCTTTAAATAATTATTACTACAATCTGAGCATTACTTAATATAAGGAAGATTATGAACGTAATAACGAGAGGTATCCGGAACGCATTCCGCAATACCATACGTACTTTTTCGATTGTAGTCATCTTGGGACTGAGCATCGGCCTGGCATTGACCATGTTGGTAGCTCGCCAAGCTGTCAGCAACAAGATTGAGTCGGTTAAAAGCTCGGTGGGCAACACCGTATCCGTCTCACCAGCCGGCGTACGGGGTTTTGAGGGTGGCGGCGAGGCGCTCACCAGCAGCGAGATTGCCAAGGTCGAGAAGCTGAATCACGTGACGTCAGTCGACAAAACACTCAGTGACCGCCTTGATAGCGATAGCACCGACCTAGAGTCTGCAATTGACGCTGGCTCATTAGGCCAACGCTTCTCGAATAACAGTGGCCAGCAGGTGATCATCAACGCACCACCAGCCGGAGCACAAGACAACACGAGTGTTGGCGGCGACTCATCGAGTAACGTAACGCGCACGTTTACACCGCCTGTTACGGTTATTGGCACGACCAATCCCACAAACTTGTCATCAACGCAAGGCGGCGGTACCTTCACCCTAAAGAGCGGTAAAGTCTTTACTAGCGATAGCACCGAAAATGTTGCGGTTATTGGTAAAAGCCTAGCCGACAAGAACAATCTCAAGGTTGGCTCAACATTTACTGCGTATGACACCAAGATAACCGTTGTGGGCATCTTTGACGCCGGCAATACTTTCTCAAACAATCAGATAATCATGCCATTGACAACCGTCCAAAAGCTGTCTGATCAGTCGGGCGCTATCACCAGCGCTACGCTGAATGTCGACTCAATTAGCAACGTTGAATCTGTAACAAGCGCCGCAAAAAGCGCCCTTGGATCAAGCGCTGACGTAACAAATGCGGCTGCACAGGCAGAGGAGAGCATCAAGCCACTTGAGAACATTCAGACCATCTCTATCTACAGCCTCATCGGCGCTGTAATCGCGGGCTCCGTAATCATCCTCTTAACGATGATTATGATCGTCCGCGAGCGTCGTCGCGAGATTGGCGTCGTAAAAGCAATCGGCGCTTCAAATGTCAGGATCATGTCACAGTTCATGACCGAAGCAGTCACACTTACCGTGCTTGGTGCAGTCGTTGGTATCATCCTGGGAGTCTTTGCCAGCAACCCAATCACCAACATGCTCGTGACAAACAGCACCAGTAGTACAGCCACAACAATGATGCGTCCCGGTGCAGGTCCACGCATGCTTGGTGGAGCTCGAAGCGCCGTCACGAATGTGACCGCTAACGTCGGCTGGGACATCATTCTCTATGGCTTAGCGGCGGCAATCGTCATTGCCATTGTGGGTAGCGCAATTGCATCCTACTTTATATCTAAGGTTCGTCCAGCAGAAGTTATGAGGGCAGAATAATGTTACAAGTTACTGATATTTCAAAAACGTTCTCTTCCGGAGACACTAAAGTTACCGCACTCGACAAAGTCACCTTCAGCGTACCAGCCGGCCAGTTTGCGTCCATTATTGGACGCAGCGGGTCAGGCAAATCAACGCTACTCAGCATTCTTGGTGCACTGGAAAAGCCAACAGGCGGTAGCATCGAAGTCGATGATAAAGACATCGCTAAAATGCACGACCACGCGCTTATCGCATACCGTGGTCAAAAAATTGGCTTTGTCTTTCAAAACTACAATCTAGTGCCAAATCTAACCGCAATTGAAAACGTTATGCTGCCCATGGAGTTTGCAAAAGTTCCTAAAAAGCAACGCCTCGAACGTGCCAAACAGCTACTGACGCAGGTTGGCCTCGAGGAAGACCAACAACAGCGCAAACCAAGTCGTCTCAGTGGTGGTCAACAGCAGCGTGTTGCAATTGCTCGAGCACTTGCCAACAAACCAAAGCTCATTCTGGCGGATGAGCCAACCGGAAACCTCGACAGCCAGACCGGCAAGATGATCTTTGATCTACTGCATGACTTAGCAAAAACCGAGAACACCACCATACTGGCTGTTACGCATGATCTGTCCATTGCAGGGAAGACCGATAAGACGTTTATGCTCAACGACGGTGTTCTAACGGAGAAATAACATGACCGAATATTCACCATCAACCAGTACAAACCAGAAGCATGGTCAGTCCAAAAATCTGCCAAAGTCAGCTAAAATTGCCATACTGAGCGTTGTCGGTGTCGTCAGTCTTGGCTTGAGTTTCTTGGGCGGCATACAGTTCCAAAAAGGCAAGAGCACTCTAACTACCGCCACAGTCGGACAATCAGGCCAATACGGCACCATGAACGGCCAGATGATGGGCCCTGGCGGGAACGGCGTTCGAATGCGCGGCAACTTCGGCGAAGTCACAGCAGTAAGTAGCACAAGCATTACCTACAAAAATAGCAACGACGAGAGTAAGACGTTCACCATCAACAGCGATACTAAGATCACCAACGATGGCGCTACGGCTACAACTGACGATATTGCGGTTGGCGATACCGTCATCATATCCGAAAACACTTCAGACGCCAGCGTTGCGGCACGAATTGTGATCAACCCAACCATGGGCAACGCTCCCACTAACGCACAAATAAATACAAACTAACAACCGTAAGAACCGCTTGAAAATCCTCCTCTTCAAGCGGTTCTTTTTTACTTTTGCAGCAAAATTTGCGACAGCCTGTCTACAGTAGAGTCGGTAACCCAAAAGGAGCAACCCATGCTATGTCCAACTTGTAACGTCGAACTTATTATGAGCGATCGCCACGGTGTCGAGATCGACTACTGTCCAAAATGCCGAGGTGTCTGGCTGGACAGGGGTGAGCTCGATAAAATACTTGAACGTTCAAGCGACAACCACCAATCTCATGATACTCGTGACCGCTATGACGAGCGAGATGACGATCGTCGTCACGACGGCTACAATGACCACGATCGTCACAGCAATGGCTACCACAATGGTCAGCACAAAAAACACAAAAAGGAGTCATTCCTAGGCGATCTATTCGACTTCTAGTACCCTCTATTCTTAGTTGTGTTTCAGGCTAAATCTACCTAAGATACTCTTAGGAGGATGCATGAAGAAATTTATTCGAGACAATGCGCTTGCGGGGGCAATGTTTGGTTTTTTTGTGGTATTTCTGGTCGGCTTAGCGCTTACCGGACATCAGGAGCACAATCAAGAGCTGGCCGACCATCAACAGACCGCGATAACTTTGTGGCAGTATATTGCCAGTGGTCCGTTTGTTGAAGCTGTATTTGAAAACTGGGAAAGTGAGTTTCTGCAAATGGGAGCTCTCGTAGTTCTGACGGTGTGGCTTCACCAAAAGGGTTCGCGCGACTCCAAGAAACTCATTGGCAAAGATACCGTCGATACAAGTTCGCGCTACTCAATTATTCGCGCTGCCACATGGTCAAAACGCAGGCGAGCCCTTGCTGAAACACTCTACGCAAACTCACTCAGTCTTGCGCTGTTCGGCCTGTTTATCGTGTCGTTCATGCTGCATGCCTGGGGAGGCCTGCATGCTCACAATCAGGAGAGTCACCTACATGGTCAAGCCACGTTTACACTGTGGCAGTACATCGGCTCAGCACAGTTTTGGTACGAATCATTCCAAAACTGGCAAAGTGAATTTTTGTCTGTTGGTATGTTGATCGTACTTTCAATATTCCTACGCCAGCGTGGCTCACCACAGTCAAAACCGATCGGAGAACCAAATACACAAACTGGCAGTTAGCTAGTTGTTGTGATCCGATGGCAGCGTAATGCCACACGCTTGCAGAAATGGCATCACACGACCATACGATTCAGTCTCAAATGAACGTCTCGTCAAATAAGGAACGTTAATCCAGGGTAAATTTCTACGCATTGCCACAATATCTTCAGCGTCATGTTTATCCTGTTCTTCGCCGCGTTGCAGGATAGCTTTTAGCAAAATAGTCTCTTCGGGCGCCGCAAAGGGAAGTGGCGCCCACTTTCCCATGTGGATATGCGGATGGCTCTGGCGTATCACATTGCGACTCATGCGCAACGGATATACCTTACCGTCACTGGCATGAATGTCCATTCGCGCCATAATTTCCACATCGTCATGATCGCCAATACGAATTATGTAGCGATCATGACGTTCGTCGAGCGATACCGGTGCTGGCATATGCTGGCGCAAGATATGGTAGGCTGTTTCAATCTGGCCATCAGGCATCCAGAAGTCCACGTCTTGAGAAACGCGATGCCTACCGATTTCTGCTGCCTGCACGCCCGACCACACTCGAAACGGGATGCCCCGATTGAGCAAGAGACCCCCGACATCACGAGCTATAGAAATAAGATGATCAGATTGTTCAAAAGTATCTGGTGCTACATCAAGAGCCTGTGGCTCGGGTGCGAGAGATTCAAGAGTTGCCATAATTTTTGGGGTAAAAATATCCAGACGCGGCTAGGCCTCGTCTGGATATAGGGGAACTGTCCTACTATAGCACCGTCAAAGCATACACACAAGATGCGTATTACTATGGGCGGCCCATACTCGCATAAGTAATCCCGGCCGCACGTGCCGCTTGCGGATCATAGATATTCCGACCATCAAAAATAACTGGAGTCCTGAGGGTCCCAGCGATAGCGTCCAGTTGCGCACCCCGAAACTCCTTCCACTCAGTGGCAATGATCAAAGCGTCAGCATCCTGCAGGGCAGCGAACGCATCAGCGACGAGCTGTGGTTTGCGTTGGCGTGCAGCGTATACTGCAGCGATATTATCGCGAGCCTCAGGGTCATATGCCGTAACAGTAGCACCAGCGTCCAGCAGCGCATCGATAATAGCCAGAGAGGGCGCCTCACGGATGTCATCGGTGTCCGGCTTAAAGGCCAGGCCCCACAGTGCAAAATGTCGGCCAGCAACCTCGCCATTAAAATGCTTCGTAATCTTTTCAATAAAAAAGTACCGCTGCGCTTGATTGGCAGCAAGTACTGCTTTGATAATCTGAAAATCATAGCCGTGACTTTCGGCCGTCTTGGCCAAAGCCTGTACGTCTTTCGGGAAACAACTGCCACCATACCCAATGCCAGCCTGCAAAAATCGCGAGCCGATTCGGGGGTCCGCACCAACGGCACGTGCCACCGCCTCAACATCAGCACCAACTCGGTCGGCTACGTTAGCTATTTCGTTGATAAATGATATCTTAGTGGCCAACAACGAGTTGGCAGCATATTTCGTCAGCTCTGCTGAGTGCTCATCCATAACCAGGAGCGGATGCTGCTCATCAGTCAGCGGGGCATACAACTCTCGCATGACAGCCTCAGCCTCCGGCGAACTTGTCCCAATGACCACTCGATCGGGCTCCATAAAATCACGTACTGCAACGCCCTCACGGAGAAATTCGGGATTAGAGACGACTGCAACGCCTTCAGGATGTTTAGCGAGAATTCGTTCACGCACCTGGTCAGCCGTGCCTACCGGCACCGTACTCTTATTTACCACAACTGTGTACGAATCACCCAGAATATCGCCAAGCTGGTCAGCCACAGCGAGAACAGCCGATAAATCTGCCGAGCCGTCAGCACCAGGTGGTGTCGGAAGCGCCAGAAAGACCATCTGAGCAGCGCTGACGCCTTCGCGAGCGTCAGTTGTGAAGTGCAGTCGATTACGTGCCTGGTTCTCGTGCAGCAGCTCCTCAAGGCCTGGCTCGTAAATAGGTACGTGCCCCTTTGTAAGTCTGTCAATTTTAGATTGATCAATATCTATGCAGGTAACGTCGTTCCCAATTTCGGCGAAGCAGACCCCCGAAACAAGACCGACGTACCCGGTCCCTATAACTGCTATCTTCATGTTCCCATAGTACTATAGAAGGCTGAAAGTTAGACAAATAAAAAGACCCGGCATTCCGGGTCCTCTCATGGCATCGTAGCGCCTAGACAAATGCACGAGGTGCATCGGTGGTATTAACCAGCGTCCAGGTTGATTCACCAGTGTCGAACTTGAGGCGATAATTGGTGTCACCATCAGTCATATCAAATAACTGAATTAAGTTCTGACCTTTTTCTACGAGATAGCGTATGCCAGACTCGAGAAACGTATATTCCTGGCCATCAAACTCCATGCGCTTTGGAAAGCTCTTGAGTTGGTGGTCATTGCGGAAGTATACAGCGGTGATTGCTACTTCTTTGTTAACAGATACACGATTAGCCATGGTTCAAGCTCCTATAGACTTTTTTTGGTAAAAAGTAACTCTCGAAACAAAGTTCGACAGTGAACGGCTGTGAGGAGAAGTATTCCGCCAAAGATTTATGCGCCGTCTGGAACATCGTCTTTTGCATCTAACGGAAAACTGCTTGAAAATCGTGGAGGGAATTGCAGTGACGCCTGGATCGTACGATCCGGTGAGTATGCCTCCCAAAATGCATCTAAGCCTGTATGTAAGAAGATCAAAATGACCAGCACACACATTGCTAACTTAAATTATATGCCTGTCAGAGGCTCAGCTTCAAGGTCTAATTATCAGATTATCGTGGTAAAATCGTCAGCACTTATGTATCTATAGGACACTGTTGGTAACGGTATTATTTAATGGTCTGAAAAAAATTACCGCACGCACCACAAACTATATGCTATACTGCCATCTGTTAGAAGATTAGCTGCACAGTCAGTTCTAACATTAGTTAACAATCGCTTGGGGACGTGTAGCTAGCTGGATGATGCGTTATTTGTTGCTCAGTTACCTCGGGTTTATATATTACATAAGGAGACCACTAACGTGGCAACAAAACTATTCGTAGGCGGCCTGCCCTACAGCGTAACTGACGACGAACTGCAACAGCTGTTCGCACCTTTTGGCGATGTCGCATCGGCAAAGGTAATCATCGACCGTGAGACTAACCGCTCAAAAGGTTTTGGTTTTGTCGAATTCAACAACGACGACGAGGCTAAAGCAGCTATCGATGCATTGCATGACTCAGAACTCGGTGGTCGCAAGATCGCAGTAAACGAAGCACGCCCACAAGAGCGTCGCGAACGCAGCTTCGGCGGCGGTGGCGGTGGTGACCGTGGCGGCTTTGGTGGCGGACGCCGCTACTAATTCCAACTCTTTGGAATTCAAAAAAGACGACCTCTCTGGGGTCGTCTTTTTTATATAGCTACGACAATATTTAGATGTCGCGGCTATCAACAAAGGTAAATGCGTAGCCCATACGACCAGCGCGACCAGCGCGACCAATACGGTGTACGTAGTCTTCGTAAGCCTGCGGAGTCGTGTAGTTAACAACGTGGGTAATGTCAGAAATGTCGATACCACGTGCCGCTACGTCGGTAGCAACCAAAATGGTAACGTCATTCTTTTTAAAGCGGCGAAGAGCGCGCTCACGCTGACCCTGGGTCTTGCCACCGTGAATTGCGTCTGCAGAAAAACCACGGCTCTGCAATTCTTTGCTCAAAGCCTCAACACTTCGCTGAGTTTCATCAAAGACCAGAACTTTCACGACAGCTTCTTTGTTCAGGAGATCGTGAAGCTTTTCGAGCTTATCATCACGATTAGTGTAAGGAATAACATCTTGCTCGACGTTATCACTAGTTACACCAGTTTTAACCGAGATCGTAACGTGATCATCCTTCAGGAAGGTGTGGATCAGTGTTTCAATCTTGCGGTCCATGGTTGCAGAGAAGAAGAACGACTGGCGGTCTTCGGTCAGTGCACCAACAATCTGGCGCATGTCGTCAATAAAGCCCATGTCCATCATACGGTCAACTTCATCCAGAACAACCATGTTGAAGGTTGAAAGGTTCAATGTACCGCGTTCCATGTGGTCTTTAATACGACCAGGTGTACCAATAACGATACGAGGGTTAGAGCGAAGATCGCGCAACTGGATACCCATTGGGGCACCACCGATAAGCAGCGCGCCAAACAGGCCACTGCGCTTACCAATTTCGCGGCATTCGTCCTCGATCTGCTGTGCGAGCTCACGAGTCGGAGCAACAATCAGTGCTTTGGCATTTTCGTCGTTCATCAGGCGGTGCAAGACAGGAATTGCGAAGGCTGCAGTCTTACCGGTACCCGTGTTGGCGATACCAACGATGTCTTTACCGTCAAGACCAACAGGAATAGCCTGGTCCTGGATAGGTGAAGGAGCAATGAAGCCCTTGAACGACAGGTTGTTTTTAATAAGTTCTTCAACAGCGAAGTCTTCAAACGAGTGCATTGGCTCGTATTTTACTTCTTCGCGTGGCTTAGCGGCCTGGATAAATCGACGTGGGTCGATGTACTGCTTTTGGGGTTTGCGACGGCCGCCACTGCGACCACGAAAACCACCGCCGAAACTGCGTCCACCGCGATTTTGGGACTTCGAAGAATGATAAGTGTTATTTCTATATGTCATAGGAGATGTTAGAATCCTTGTGCTTTCAGGTTGATTTTTGTCGATTGTCGAAATTAGAATCGAGCAAAAATTCCTATAGCCCACGATTCATCGAAACAATATACATAATATAGCATTAAACACTAGCATAGTCAATGCCATATACACATATTATACATATAATTACCTTTTTATGCCAGTCTATTACATAATAACGCTTATGATAGGGCTGGGGAGGGCCTAGACTGAGCCCGGATGGAAGGTTTGCCGCATAAATGTCCTCCAGCGGCGCATCAAAAACTGGCGGCGGGAACGACGTTTTGTTGGATCAGTTTCGTGTGTCAGGGCCTGATTAATAGCCCAACGACCCATGACCTCAAAGTTAGCCTGTTCGGCATTTACTGCCTTGTTTTTCTGGTCAGGACGATTTTGCAGACGAAGGCGCAAGGAGTCCCGTCGGTCCTCGTACCACTGGCGAAGTGCCCGACGCTTGGCCGACACTTGCTTCGCCGAGTCTCCTTGTTCGGGACCTTTCGGACGAGTTACGGGGTAGTTGGTGCCTTTTTCGGGCACAAATGGGTTAGGAGGGGTGTTACCGGAAGATTCCATAGCAGCTCCTTTCTCTAATTTACGCGCTTCACAAGCGTGTTTTTACGATACCACTAGGTAAAAATATCTGCAGTAACATATCTTACAAGCTATTGGGGAAGACCCTGCGGACCGTTATAACTGCTTAGAGACACTGATAGTCTGGTTGTCTTCGGCCTGGGGAGCAGCAATGGTGACAATTGTGCCGGCTTTATTAACCGCGATCGTGTAGGCACTCGTGTATTGCTGGTTGCTCACATTACACGCATCACTCGTCTCGGCATCGCCCGACAACGGGTCGAAAGGGATATCGGTAAGATAATCGGGTACGAGCACCTTACAGAGATCTATCTCGCCCTCAGTATTACCAATTGTTTTAGGGCTCGTAGAGACCCCCTCCGGGAGTTTACCGGTCTTCTTGTGATAGGCGCCCACCACCTGAGCAATCATCGCAATGTCCAGCTGGCGCTCGGCGTTTCTGCGTTGCACATCTTTTGAATCAGGTCGCAGGATAAACAGAGAGATGCCAGCCAGCAATGCAATAATGCCAATGACTACCAGCAACTCTGGAATCGTGAACCCGTCCTGACGCCCCAAACGTGTCTTCATATACCGTCTATGATACTCGTTTTTGGCACTTCTGTACACGCTGTAGTGGCTTACAGGGAGCTCTCAGATATTTTTAATGCAAACTGAGGTATACTAAAAGGGTAAATAAGAGGTCACTCGTGAAATTAGTTGTACAGGTATCCTGCCTTAACGAAGCAGAAACACTGCCGCTGGTTCTTTCTAGCATTCCAAAAAAGATTAAGGGAATCGACTCTATTGAGGTTCTGATCATCGATGACGGCTGTACCGACAATACCGTTGAAGTTGCTCGTAAGCTGGGTGTCAAAAACTTTGTTATCCACCGTCGTAACAAGGGTCTGGGGCTTGGTTTCCGTAACGGAATCAACAAGTCTCTCGAAATGGGCGCCGACATTATCGTACACACCGATGGAGATAATCAATATCCCCAAGAAAAAATTGGTGACCTCATTAAGCCAATCCTTGATCAGAAGGCTGACATGGTCATTGCCGATCGTCAGGTTCAGTCTATTGAACACTTCTCGAAGGGCAAAAAGATCATGCAGGCTATTGGAACAAAGATTCTCAACAGCGCCGCAGGAACACAGGTGCCTGATGCACCAAGCGGATTTCGTGCCTATTCTCGCGATGCAGCCATGCAGCTCAATGTCGTCACGCGCTTTAGCTACGCCATGGAAACACTGATCCAGGCAGGCAATAAGCGGATAGCCATTGCCACGATTCCAATCAAGACCAACCCCAAAACTCGCGAGTCACGCCTGTTTAAGTCGTCGTGGGAGCACGTATATAAGTCGGGTGTAGCAATCACCCGGGCCTTCATTATGTACCGCCCGTACATCATCTTTAACACCCTGGCAGCCGCACTTGCTGTACTTGGGCTTATTCCATTCGCGCGATATCTCTACTTCTTCTCGGTTGATAAGCACCCGGGCGACCACCTGCAGTCACTTATTTTGGGCAGTGTTCTGATCATTTCAGCGTTCATCGTTCTTGCCATCGGCATCATTGCCGACCTAACGCGCATAAACCGATCGCTTACCGAAGATATGCTTGAGCACATCAAACGCAACCGCTTCGATAAGTAGCAACTGTTCTACAGCAAAAATCAGCACCAATTACGGTGCTGATTTTGTTTGTTTACTGCCTTGAATAATAATGGGGTCAAGTACTGAACGGGCAGTTGTATTGGCGTCAATAACGTGTTGGTTTGGCCAATACCATGAGGCATCACTGCGCATGATAAAGGTGAAGACGCCGCCACCCTGTAAGAAACAGAGCACAGCAATGGTGGCCAAGACAGGCTTAGCCTGGGTCATGCGTGCTTTTTCCAACACCAATTGCCAGGCACGCCAGCCGATAGCGGCAATAAGCAACAGCACCGGAATGAGATAGCGACCGTTAATAGCCACTGGCTGGCCAGTTTCCAAGAACATCTTGTAATCTTCAAGCCATAACGAGCCACAATAGATCACAACAACGAAGCCGGCAAATACCAAGAGCGGCTGATTAACAAAGAGTCGCCGAGCAGAAACCACGGCGAACAAGCCAATAGTTACCGCCAGAACAATTGCTGTCGTAGCCGGGAACGGAAGCGGTGGATAGTTGGTATAGTTTCGTATTGAACTGTTGATAGCAAAGAATAGCCGCCACCACAGTCCCCGCAACCATGAACCGGTGTAGGAAACAGGGCTCGATTCGGCGTCAGCGCTCTTGGATTGTGCCAAGAGATAGTCGCGATTCCATGGACCATATGCACTACAGTGGTCGATTGTCAGCACCTGATCACAGGAAGGGATTGGCGCGTGGTAGGTGATCGTATTAACGCCAAACCGTTGAAAAAAGAGTCCACCAGCAACCACTGCCAAAAGTATCATGCCGATCTGGCTGCGACGGCGCAACAGTTGCCAGTTTTGTCGTAAGCTGCTGGCAACAGATCGCCACGATGTAAAGTTACGGAACGCATCATAGATAACAAACAGCACAATTGCGAAGAAGATTGGCAGAAAGGCATACTTCACGACACTGGTTATCAAGCAAACAATGATGAGCGTTGCAATACTTCGAAGGTCAGTATGTTGGGCAGTAAACTGCCGATGCACGTCGGTTACTAGCAGACATGTCCAAGCCACCAAGATCATCAGCAAATTGTCGTAGTTTATGTGTGCTGCCAGCTGAGGGACAATCGGGATAAGCGTAAAGATAGCAATGCTGGCATTAGTAAATGCGGGCGATTGCGTCATACGCAATAATACGCGACGGAATAACAGTAGTGCGTAGGCAAACATTGCAACGTTCATAAGCCGCAGGATAATAATTCGAGTCGTATCACTCTCGAAAAGGTGGGTCAGCACTCGATAGGGGAAGCTCATGAGGTAATGATATAAGTACGACGGATCGCGAGTTATCGCGCCAAATGCATCAGCATTGGCTGGGTGTTCGGTCAAAAAAGGCGACCAGTGCGTTGCGTAAATCTGGATGATGCCAAAATGGAAGTCCTCATCGAATGCCATAGGATAAATAGCCGAAAGAGCGATCCAGACTGCCTGGGCCACAAAAAAAGCTACTGTTGCCACAAAAAAAGCCCGCGAGGCAAATATTGAGGTAAGAACTGAAAGTATGCGCTTCATAGATAGTCTTAGGAATTATTATACATGTCCGCCTGGAGAAAAACTTAAAGGCTAGCAGATTGCATAAAAACATATCAAATACGGTATACTAACAGTGGTATGAAAAAACACCTTAAAACCGCACTGGGCATGGTATTGCTGGCTACAACCGTTGGCGTCTTTACATGGTATCTCCATGGCCATCCCGAACTTATCGATAAACTACAGGATGTCTCACCACTGACACTAGTACTTCTGCTGCTTTGTTACACTGTCTGGTTTGGCGCCCTGGCAGTTGTATTACAAATTTCGATGCGCATGTATAACAAGTCAATGACCGCTCAAGAGAACTTACTGCTCAGCGCCTATTCGTCACTGATTAACTTCTTCGGGCCGGGGCAGAGTGGTCCAGGCCTTCGCGGGCTATACCTCAAGAAGCGCCATAATCTGCGTATTAAGGACTACATCTTTGCAACTCTTTTGTACTACGCCTGCTATGCAGTCATTAGTGCCTATATGATGTTTGCTGGCAGCCGACCATGGTGGCAGACGCTCGGTTTAGTTTTGGCAGCCGGGGGTGGGAGTGCCCTCGTCTTGCGCTGGTACGCAAAGCGTTCCGACATCCAAAATCGTCCAGCATTTATGCGGTATATTGGCTGGATGTTCGCAGCAACGGCGGTACAGCTTGTTGCCCAGGCGGTTATCTATGCCATCGAGATTCATGCAGTTAGCAACCACGTATCTGTCGGTCAGATCATTAGTTACACGGGCGCGGCCAACTTTGCGCTCTTTGCTGCGTTGACACCGGGTGCTATAGGTATCCGTGAAGCTTTTTTGATCTTTACCCAGAACCTCCATCACATTAGCAACACTGTCATTGTTGCCGCAAACGTCATCGATCGCGCAGCGTACATTGTATTCCTCGGCGTTCTCTTTATCGTTGTCCTCAGCCTGCACGCTGGCAAAAAACTCAAACTTCGTCAGCTTACGCGCGAAGACGCTGCCGAAAAATCATAAGCATTTCATCTGTTGTAGTCTGGCTCGTTACGGTATAGTAGAGCATATATGGATTGGTTGGACGGACTTATTATTGTCGTTCTGGCCGCAGCGGTTATTCGCGGCATGGACTCTGGATTCTCACGTCAGTTGTTTTCGGCATGCGGCTTCTTTAGCGGACTGTTTTTAGGCGCTTGGATCGAAGGACGCCTTATCCATGTTTCGCACACCACCAGCTCACGTACCGCTGTTTCACTGATTGTCATTTTGGGATTCGCCATACTTTTTTTGGCTCTCGGTGAAATGATAGCAGAGCGGCTCAAGGCACACATGGCCTTAAGTATTGAAAAGATAGACCGAATACTGGGGGCGGGTGTAGCCGGGATGGCCATACTGATCGCCATCTGGCTCGGCGCAAGTGTCTTTAGCAACACGCCATTCCCAACGCTCCAAAAACAGATACGTGACTCGTCAATTATCAGCCAGCTGAACAGCACCCTACCGGCGGCACCAGAAGTCATCGCAAAAGTTGGCCACCTGATTACACCAAACGGATTTCCGCAAGTCTTTACTGGTTCCGAACCAGAACCAAGTAAAGACACTGTCTCTATCCCAGATATGGGCGAGTTAACACCGGCCGTTACCGCAGCACGAGCTTCGGTCGTCAAAATTGAAGGGGAGGGCTGTGGGGGCATCGTAGAAGGATCAGGATTTGTTGCCGATGAGGGTACAGTGGTCACTAATGCGCACGTTGTTGCTGGCGTAGCCTCACCAAAAGTAATTGACAAGAATGGCGCGCACAAAACAACCGTTGTCAGATTTGACCCAGATCTTGATCTGGCAATTCTCCACGTCCTGAACCTGGCCGGCAAGCCATTACCATTAGCCGATACAACCGTCGACCGTGGCACCGCAGGTGCCGTCATGGGCTATCCTGGTGGCGGTAGTTTCCGTGCTGACCCCGCAGCCGTGATCGACGATTTCACGGCCATCGGTCGAAACATTTACAATAAAGGTTCCGCTTCACGCCAAATTTATTCTATGAACGCGGATGTAATTTCGGGCAACTCCGGAGGGCCGCTCATCGACAAGACCGGACGAGTTATCGGCGTGGTTTTTGCTCATTCTGTCAGCTATCAACACGTTGGATATGCACTTACAATGCCGCAAATTATTAGCCAGCTGCAGCACGCAAAACAGAGCCTTGAACCGGTTGGCACAGGTAGTTGTGCAGAATGATGCAGATACAGGTATACTAAACAGCATGGCTGTATCCGCTCAACCCTTCAAGAAGAAAAAACAGCGTATAACATTGGCGCGCTTTCTGCCGTGGCTCCTCGTGATTGGCGGGGCAATTGGCCTCATTTGCTCGTTTATTATTATGTACGAGAAGATCTCACTGCTCCAGAACCCTAGCTACACACCTTCGTGCAACCTTAACCCAGTCATTAGCTGTGGGTCAGTCATGGCATCCGACCAGTCACACGCTTTTGGCTTCCCGAATCCAATTATCGGCCTTGTGGCGTTTCCGGTCCTCATGACCACTGGTATGATCCTCTTTATGGGTGCACAATTGCGACGCTGGTATTGGGTTGGATTGCAGCTAGGTACTATTTTTGGACTGGCATTTGTGCACTGGCTGTTCTTCCAAAGTGTATATCGTATTGGGGCGCTCTGCCCGTATTGTATGGTCGTATGGATCGTCACAATTACGACGTTCTGGTATGTAACGCTCTACAACGTACAGCTTAATTTTGCGCATATACCTGAGCGTCTTGAGAGTACTGCGGTATTCATCCGTAAACATCACTTCGATATTTTACTGCTGTGGATTCTACTTATTACAGGGCTTATCCTCAAGCATTTCTGGTATTACTACCAGCAGTATCTCTAGGTTGACGTTTTTGGTATAATGAGCCCAGCAAGTCAAAACAAACAATAAAAAATACTGCATGACCCAAAGAAAAAAAGATATTCTGACTCGTACTGCCGAAGCACCTGCGGTCACCTTAGCACGGGGTGTTTTGGCCGCTCAAACAGTCGGCGGCAAAGTCCGTGACGGCCGCGTCGTTAGAAAAACCAAAGATTATTGGCATATGCTCGGGCCAGGCCTCACAACCGGCGCGTCAGATGATGACCCATCTGGCATTTTGACGTACTCTCAAACCGGCGCACAATATGGCTACCACTTTTTGTGGATGGCCGCTTGGACATTTCCACTCATGGCCGTCGTGCAGGAAATGTGCGCCCGCATTGGCATCGTAACTGGCAGGGGACTAGCCGGAAATATTCGTATTCATTTTTCCAAGCGCATTCTATACGCCTGTACATTCTTATTATTCATTGCAAATGCCATAAACATTGGCGCTAACTTGGGCGCCATGGCAAAAGCCGTGCAGCTGTTTAACCCAGCGCTGAGTTTTCCGGCATTGGTTATCGGATTTACGATCTTCAGCCTCTTGCTGCAGATCTTTACACCCTACGTTCGTTATGCCAAATACCTCAAATGGCTCGCGCTGATTTTGCTATCGTACATTTTGTCATCGATTCTGGCGCACCTGAACTGGCACGACGTTCTGCAGCATTCCTTTAAGCCAAACCTAAATATTACGCGCGATCAGATATTTATCATCTGTGCTATTTTGGGTACTACCATCTCACCATATCTGTTCTTTTGGCAGACATCACAAGAAGTTGAAGAGCAGATCCTGCAGGGCAAAACGACTGTTCGCTCACGTCGTCACACCGATAAAGCTGACATTCGAAGCATGCGTATCGATGTCTGGTCGGGCATGATCCTGTCTAATGTGGTGATGTTCTTTATCATCGCTGCCTGTGGTGGAATTTTGTATCCGCACGGTATAACGCAAATTGAAAGTGCCGCTCAGGCAGCCGAAGCCTTGCGGCCATTTGCCGGCAATGCCACCTACTTTTTATTTGCTATTGGCATCATTGGCACCGGCTTGCTGGCAATTCCAGTATTAGCCGGGTCAACATCCTATGCGCTTGCTGAAAGTTTCCGCTGGAAAGAGGGGCTCTACCAAAACCTTCAACAGGCGTATGCATTCTATGGCACAATTATTATCTCGATGCTTGTTGGCTTGGGCATTAATTTTATTGGCATTGATCCCATTAAGGCCCTTATTTACTCCGCTGTTGCCAATGGTCTCGTTGCACCGCTCATTCTGTTGCTAATCATACTGATCAGTAGTAATAAGAAAATCATGGGCCGATGGGTCAATAAAAAGCCAGTCACTTGGATCGGCTGGATCACCTTTAGCATGATGATGATCGCTGGTGCCGCAACTATCATTTCCATCAGCTTCTAAGCTCGTTCGTAGTCGCAGGACTATTCGTGGCGGAGTGCTTCAATAGGATCTTTGGCGGCCGCTTTAATTGCCGGAGCAGTACCAAATACAATACCAACAATAATTGATACACCCGTGGCAATAGCCAAAGCCTGCCAAGAAATAACGGGCTCAAGCGATGTGTACACTCGAAGCAGTAAGTTAACGACAATCGAGAAGATAACACCAATCACGCCACCAACCGCGCTCAGCACGGTGCTTTCCAGCATAAATTGGCTAAGAATCTGGCGATTAGTAGCGCCCACAGCCTTGCGAATACCAATCTCGTGCATTCGCTCAGTTACAGAGACCAGCATAATGTTCATGATGCCAATACCACCAACAAACAGGGAAATAGCTGCAACAGCGCTAATAAAAGCAGTCATGAGATCAATGATGCCGCCGCTCATTGCGACGCTATCTTTTTGATCAAGGATAGAGAAATCACTTTGGCCACCATGGGCTTTTTTAAGGCTCGTAGCGAGAGAGCTCTTTACCTCAGCTAACTGCTTGTTGTCTTGGGGCTTGGTTAAAATTGCATAAAATTGCGGAGTTGTGCCGGTAATTAATCCCGCCATCTTGTATGAAATAAAAATTGCGTTATCAAAATTGCCCGTAGGGGAAAGCGGTGGAGCGTTGAACTCTGATAAAACGCCTCGCACAATAAAGCTCTGGCCACGCATCGTGAAGGTCTTGCCCAGTGGGGCGCTTTGGCCGAACAGCTGGTAGGCAACTTGCTGGCCGATAACAGCACTGCTCAACTCAGAATCATCATCAAAAAAGCTCCCGTAGTGCATTTTTTGGTTCAGCGCTGCTGGTAAGTCAGGGGTGGTTGCAATGACGAGGTTTCCGGGCATCTCCTTGCCGTCGCTCGCTTTTGCCTCACCCGACACCACTCCCAGCGGTGCAACCGGACCAACGCCTGGCGTATTCTTGACGGTGTTGTAGTCCTGGGCAGTGAGGCCGTTTAGCGGAGTCCGCCCGAAAAGAAGGTCGGTACTGGCCAGTAATCGCTTAGAATTCACATCAGTAGTAACCGTGCCAGGCCGGACCATGAGGAGGTCTTTTCCAAAGTGACCGATCTGGTTACTTACTTGCTGCTTCATGCCACCACCAATACCGACAATCGTAACCACCGACACGATGCCAATGACGATTCCCAGCATTGTCAGGAAACTGCGCCATTTAGCAGTCCGAAGACTATTGAGCGCCATCTTCAAATTTCCTCGAGAAGCGCTGCTCATTTCTTTGTTCCTTTCGTGCGGCGCGTCTTGGCTTTGGCAGTCTTTTTGGCGGCCTTCTTCTTAGCTGGTTCGTTCTTTTCTTTTGCAGTATGTGGGACAGCCTTCATGAGCGCCGAAACGCCAGCCAAATCATCATCAACTGTTTTTTCGGGTATTGAATAGAGGGCCTTTCGGGCCGTTGCTGCAACTTCACCAATCTTGGTCTCTTCGTCGTGAACAATACTGCCGTCGTGCATATATACCACCCGTGTCGCATAGCGAGTCAGTTCCGGGTTGTGCGTAACAAAAAGAATTGTATTACCGGTTTTGTGAATCTCACTCAGCAGCTCCATCACCAAACGGCTACTGGCGCTGTCGAGGTTACCAGTCGGCTCATCAGCAATAATGATCTTGGGGTTATTCACCAGTGCACGAGCAATAGCCACACACTGCGCCTGACCACCACTCAGTTGATTGGGATAGAAGAAGGCGCGGTCGTGCAGACCAACACGCTCCAGCATATTGCGGGCCAATTTGGTACGGCGAGACTGGCCGACCCCTTTATAGGCAAGCGGCAAAGCGACATTTTCAAGCACCGTCAGGCGAGGAAGAAGGTTGAAAGACTGGAAGACAAAACCTACCGTATCGCGGCGCGCCTTGGCACGTTGCGTTGTACGCAGGCGAGCAACGGCACGATCCTGCAACGTGTAGTAGCCGTGCGTCGGGCGGTCAAGCAGGCCAATAATGTTCATGAGCGTTGATTTGCCGCAACCGCTCGGCCCCATGACCGCGACAAACTCGCCGTCATCAATACTCAAAGAGACCTCGTCGAGTGCCACGTTTGTGGCGTCGCCGAAGCCGTACAGTTTACTGACGTCTTGCAAGTCGATGATAGGCATTTACCTTAGTGTAACCTTGAAATAACAGTCTTGCCAAGGTGTTTTCGTAGTAATTTATATTACTTTTACGTATAATGCGATTTATCGCGCAATTTTATAGCCAATGCTGACGAGGAGAGGTGTCCGAGTGGTTGAAGGAGCACGCCTGGAAAGTGTGTATGCGGGCAACCGTATCTGGGGTTCGAATCCCCATCTCTCCGCCAAATAAAAGAGATCTGTATCCGCAGATCTCTTTTATTTCTTGGAGTTTGGGGATGAGAATAGTTATAGAAAACCAACAGTATTGGTTTGACAGTCGAACAAAGTCGAATCCCATTTGAAAAAAAGTTCGCCAGTCAAATCCCATAAAAAACAAAAAACCCGCACTATGCGGGGCAAAAAAGGGGTAGGAGACAAAAGTATGTGGAGTTGTGTAGGAGGGAAAAGGGACAGAAACAGCAGCCGAGGGCGGCCGGGATGCGTCTTCCGGATGGAAGGGTCGCGTCACGAGAGATCTCGTGCCCGGCCGCCGTCAGGCGTGGGTGGCGTGAAGCCGAGGGGTAGTTACTTGCCCATGCTCACGGCGAGAACGGGCACGTTGTAGGTGCCGGAGTCGAGAGCTGCAGAGCGCCCCTTCTCGTCGCCGCAGGCAGCGTTGATGTTGCCGTTGGTGAACGAGTGGTCCAGGATGGTCGGCTCGTCGGTGAGACGGGTGACGAGCAGCTTGCCCAGGTTGAGCAGGCTGTTCTGGCAGTCGTCGATCTTGCCGTTGATCTGGGCGTTGCGGGCGGTGTCGCAGGCGTTCTTGAGCTGCTTGGTGTCCTCGTCGCCGTGGTCGGAAGGGGACTCGCCGTTGATCTTGAGGACCACAGCACACAGCATGTCGACGGTGGCTTCGGCATCGTCGCCGGCTTCAGACGTACCGATGTACGGCGTGGGGAGTCCGGACCTGACGAGCGTGCCGCCGACGACCGCGTAGGGACGCTTGAACTGGATGTAGTTTTCGGTGACGACCCGTTCGACCCTGTCTCCTTCACGGAGGGGAATCATGACCTTGTCGGTCACGGAGGTCGACGTCGTGTCGTCCTTGACGAGGTAGTGGTCGGCGACAGCACAAACGCCAAAGATGGCGAGCACGGCCGCGACGGCGGAGGCGATGCGGATGGCGAGCACGTGACGGTCGGTGTAACGACGGCGCATGGTGATCTTACCCTTCTGGGATGTTCTGTCAGTGATGGTGATTTATCGTCGGAGGGTCCGAGCGATAACACGGTATCTCGTTTTCGGTACGAGGCCGAGTGCAAAATGACAGTAATCATCTTACATTCGGCCTTGTACAAACCATACAAAACTTCTACACATACTTTTGTCAAAATACATCGTACAGCCATAAGCAGTACAATATAATTATTTTACAATAAATCAGTTAAAAAGTCAATATTCTTATGCTCGGCTGTCTCTGCTAGCGGTTCAGCATCTTTAGCCTATTCAGTGCACAATAGCCAAAAATATCTTTGGCAATTCTGAAACAAATAGGGTAGACGACAGAAGAAATAAAAACGATAGAGGGGATAGATAACAAGGTGGCGCCGAGGCGGCCGGGTGCGTCTCTTCCGGATGGAAGGGTCGCGTCACGAGAGATCTCGTGCCCGGCCGCCGTCAGGCGTCAGGAGTCAGCGTTCGAGAACACCACCGAGTCGAAGCGGTCCATGCCGTCGTAGTCCGAGCCGAACAGTGGGAAGGCGGGGTTGTCGGCCGTACCGTTGTTGATCAGCTTGTCGAGACCCGGCAGGTTGTTGCAGGATGCTGCGACGGCGCCCTTGGTGACGATGTTCAGCTTGTCGCTGTGGACAGCATGGAGCACGTCCATGAGGGCACTGACACAGGCGCGGGTGTTCTCCTTGGCCAGGGCCTTGTGGGCTCCATCGCAGGCCGTGCGAGTCTCGCTGACGGGGTACGTTGGCGCGGGGTTCTCGCTGGCGATGCTCGTGGCGTAGGCGCAGATCTTGATCAGCTTCTGTTCCGCCGTGGGGCGTTCTCCTGCTTGCAGCCAACCCAGAGGTTCAGCTTCCATGGTCCGGTTCTTGGTCGAAGTTTCTTCGGTCGCCACCGGCGTCTGGTTGCGGTGCTGCGGTTCGGAGTGGCCCGCGAGGGTCTTGGCCAGGTCGGCGATCTCGCGGCCCTGCGTGAGGTACAGACTGGTGCCGCCGAGAACGGTAGCGATCAGCGTGAACGCGATGAGGCCGTTGACGTGGCGGTCCTTGCTGAAGATCTTGTCGAGACCGACCTCGATGCTGAGCAGCCGATCGGAGAGTCGTGAGCGAAGCTTGCGAAAGCGCGCGCGGAAAACGATCATGGCGGTTCTCCTCCGGAGAATCGTAGGGCTAGCTTCGGTGTCCGAGGTCTCGTATCCATGACGAGTTCGGGTCGCATGCCACAAATATGGGACACGATCCGAACTCGTTATCTAAGCGTTTATATTTCTTCTGTCAATGTGCAGATATCAGAAATATCAGCAAAGTATATATTACCATATTATGCCTTTTTAGTCAATTTGCACCCAGCCTATCGGCTCGCGTTGCCGCATAGTATACTACCAGTATCAAGGAGGTGTTTATGAACATTACGAAATATACCCACGCTTGCATAGTTCTCGAGGAAGCAGGCCAGAAAATCGTTATTGACCCTGGCAGCTGGACAACCGATCTGCCTGACCTCACCGCCGTGGTAGCCGTCATAATCACCCACAGCCATGCCGATCACTTTAACGCAGATAATCTCGCTGCAATTGCAAATAGCAACCCAGGGGTGCAGATTCTTGGCACGCGAGAGGTGGCAGACAGTCTTGCGGCACCACATGTCACCACAGTTACCGCCGGGAAGACTGTTACTGTTGGAAATTTCAATCTCGAGTTCTTTGGCGAAAAGCATGCGCAAATTCACACCTCGATCCCTCCAATCCAAAATATTGGAGTACTCGTAAATGACACTGTCTACTATGGCGGGGATTCATTTACGGTACCGACGAGCAAGGCAATATCCGTCCTCGCCATACCAGTTAGTGCACCATGGCTGAAGATGGCTGAAGTTATCGATTACTACAATACGATCAAGCCCCGCATCTGCATTCCAACTCATAACGCACTTTTATCTGAGATCGGACAGGGACTTGCCGACACCTTCATGCAGGGTCTCGCAGACGAGGCCGCGGCGACCTACACCTCGCTGAAACCCGGACAGACTATCGAAGTCTAGGAAATATACGTACCGACGGACGTTTGCTGCACAGCGTGTAATATATTGCCATCTACCAGTGCATCAAAAACGACAACCGGCATCTGTTGCTCCATGGCTAGTCCAAGAGCAGCTTTATCCATAACTTTGATAGCTGCTGTTTCGAGGGCCTGCTGGTAGCCAAGCGTCTCAAAGCGCACTGCATCAGGGAATTTCACCGGATCTTTGTCATACACGCCATCAACTTTCGTTGCCTTAAGAACGACGTCGCAGCCAAGCTCAAGACCGATACTGACAGCAGCGCTATCGTGCGTAAAATATGGTCGGCCGAGGCCGCCTGCCACGATCACAACACGGCCCCGTTGCAAGTGTTTTTCGGCCAATCGGAATGAATATGATTCGGCAACCTGCGTCGCGTAGATATTACTCATACAACGAGTTGAAACGCCTTCGCCCTCAAAAATATCAGTTAAAGCCATGGCGTTCATGAGACCGCCCAGCATCCCCATCTGATCCGCGGTAACGCGCTTGATACCGGTGTCTTGCGTGGCTATTTGCGCGCCGCGAACGACGTTTCCGGCACCTACAACCAGCACGAGCTGGCAACCGGCTTCAACAACTTTCTTACATTCAGCGGCAATATATCGGGCAACAGCAGGGTCAATACCAAATTCATGCTTTCCAGCCAGTTGTTCACCCGAGAATTTGAGTATCACGCGCTTATACATTGCCCTTACGGTAACAGACCCTTGTATTGCTTGCAACTACTTTTATACAACGGTCAAGCGATACCTATTTCCACCAGATATACGCTACAATATATTCAGTAATAACGAGGGAAGTCATGGTGAAAATTTACTCCTGGAACGTCAATGGCATCCGGGCCGTTGTACGCAAAGAACTCTTTAAGCCATTTATCGAACAAGAACAACCAGACATTATCTGTCTGCAAGAGACCAAAGCGCAGCAGGGACAGGCCGAGATCGACCTGGCTGGCTATGAAGAGTACTGGAATTCGGCCGAAAAGAAAGGCTATAGCGGAACGGCAATCTTTAGCAAAATTAAGCCGCTCGCCATTATCAATGGCTTTCCCGAAGATCTTATCAAAAAATATCACGTACCTGGCGATGTCTATGGCGACCCCAACAAAGAGGGGCGCATTATCGCTGCTGAATTCGAGAAATTCTACGTTGTAACGGTGTACACGCCAAATGCCAAAGACGATCTCAGCCGACTGGAGCTTCGTCACAAACATTGGGACCCGGCATTTTTAGCTTATTGTAAAGAGTTAGAGAAGAACAAGCCCGTGGTATTTTGTGGTGACCTTAACGTGGCACACACCGAAGACGACCTCGCCAACCCAAAGCCAAATAAGGGTAAAAAGGGCTTCACACTTGAAGAACGTGAAGGCTTTGATAAGTTTCTATCTGCGGGTTTTATTGATACACTCCGCATGTTCAAGAAAGGCAACGGCTACTACACCTGGTGGAGCCATTTTGCCAAGGCACGCGAACGGAATGTTGGCTGGCGCATTGATTACTTTATGGTCTCTGAGTCACTCAAAAAACACGTCGCGAAAGCGGAAATACACCCGACCGTTATGGGATCGGACCACTGTCCAATAAGCGTAACATTAGACATATAAGCAGAGGAGCACCCCAATGGCACAAGTACCCGGCATCCAGAGCACCATGACATTTGCTGAGCTAGAAGATATTATCAACACATACCTCGAAGAGCGTGACTGGCTCAATGGCAATGCCCGCAATTTAGCCGTGTCCATTCAGCTCGAAGCCGCAGAACTCCTTGAGCACTATCAATGGGCAGATAAACCGATTGGTTCAAAAGACGAGCTGGCGGCTGAGTTGGCAGATGTGCTGTTGTACTCGTTCCAGTTTGCATATGTCAACGATATCGACATAACGCAAGCTATTCTGAATAAACTCGAGAAGACCAAAAAGAAGTATCCAGCCGAAGCCTTTAAGGGCAAAGAAGGGCCTGAACGTCGCCAAGCTTGGATTGACGCTAAGAAAAATCACAAAAAAGAAGAAACGCTCTAGGAGCGGCAGTATTTGCCGAGGCGCAGTACAATAGTAAGATGGACCGTTCATACTGGCATAAGCAAACAAAAGCAGCTCCGCTCTTTCCCGAGCTAGAGTGGAGCCGTCCCGAAAATAAACTACATGCTGGTAAACTCTTGATAGTCGGCGGCAGTGCACATGGTTTTGCAGCACCAGCCGAAGCCTATGCCGAAAGCATCAGAGCAGGCATAGGGACTGCTCGTGCGCTCTTACCGCAGTCAATTCAAAAAATTGTGGGCATCATTATAGAATCCGCTGATTTTGCACCGAGCACACCCAGCGGCAGTTTCTCGCAAAAAGCGCTTGCCGAACTACTGACGGCATCACAATGGGCAGACGGTGTTTTGTTTGCGGGCGATCTGGGGCGTAATTCTGAAACAGCCATTGTACTCGAGAAGTTCCTTGAAAAAAGCACTGTCGCCGTAACACTCACGAAAGATGCAGTTGACTACTGCACGTCAGCCCCACAGCTTATTTTACAGAGACCAGAGACGCTACTTGTCCTCAGCCTGTCGCAGTTGCAGCGGCTGGGCATAAGCGCACAGGTCACCACACCCATCACGTTTCAGATGGACCTGCTGCATCTTATTGACTGGCTTCACGAATTTACGAAAACGCACGAACCCTCAATTATCGTCAAGCATCTGGATACAATTCTCATTGCCGTAAACGGCAGAGTCGGAACTATGAAGGTCGGCACAAAACATGCAGCATGGCGCCTGAACACCGCTACTCACGCAAGTGTTTGGTGGCTGCAAAATCCGAGCAAACCATTCGACGCTCTCATGACCTCTGTTCTCTGATACTTGATTTTTTGATACACTATGTCCTAATGCGAAGACTTGATAGCAATGGTCCGGTAGATCTGTATCGGGAGTATGGTGACAGGCGGCCAAGCACCGAACAGCTGTATGGCATGTTTGAACGCGCCGCTGATCATATTGACGAAGACAGAGATACCCTGTGCGTCATGGGCGATATGTGTATTGACCTTGCTATGAATCAGCCAGACGATGCTAATGACTGGCTCAAAACGGCCGATGAAACACTCGAAGAAGCTTATACAACCACCATGGACATGCACGAGCGAGGATACACGGTAAATCTTTCATCTGCCGTTCAGGCACAGCTGCGGAGATCGGAACTTCCTCGTTGGCGAGAAGTAGTCAGCGGCATTGATCCAACACCCCCCGATTATCTTGAGATGCTAGACCTCGTACAAGGCATAGTGCCGCTCACCAAGCCCGATCCCAACATAGAGTCTGGCAATAGGGCGGCGAGCATCTTTCGAGAATATATACCTCTTCTTCTAGGCGCTCGGGCTATGGCTTTTAACCTTAATGGCTGGCAGGGTCGTCTGTCGCTAGACCGTGAAGATTGCCGACCGCTTAAATACCATCCTCATAATCACCTAACATACAATCCCAACTGGGATACTGGTGTTATGAGAACCAATACAGCGGAAAGCTTTATCTTTCCCGAGGAGCGGTTGCAAATTAAGGCTTTTGAAACGCAAGGTCTTGCGAACTATCGTCGAGCAGGGGTTAAGCCAATTATCGCTGAAGATTACGGCTTTTTGCATTTCGATACACTCATCAGTAAGCTTATTGCCGAACTAGATATAGTTACCTCGAGCAATGGCTTCAGCCCGCGCACGCAAGAGCTCAACACTCTCAGTGGTAAGCTCCGTCATGCCGTCAACGAGCCGTTGCGTCGTTCCTGAGTACGCCACCTTACAATGAGTTATTCATCTACTCCGGATGGCTTGCGTCGACGGTAAATAGAAAGTCAGCCAGTAACTCACCAACATCACTGTGACGTTCACGCAGTAAATGTAATTCATGCGCCTGGTTTCCGTTGAGGTGATCACCGGCTTCATATCGGACCAGCTGAGCCTCGCGTAATAAGCTTTTCACGAACTCCTGGGGGCTTCGCGGGCGCGAAAGGGGCTGTAAGAGAAGCTGCCGCTTAGCCGGCTGCTCGGGATTACGTTCACTTTGGTGCACATAGAACGTGGGAGCATCCGGGACAGCAAAATCCCGTGAACTCACCGCAGCATCAGCACGCTGTCGCGTTAATGTCGGCCAAGTCTGAAACGTGACATAGTTGTGGATGATGTTTGTCCGGGCAGCCAAGGAGTGTATTGTTATCTGCTTTTCATAGTCACTGCGATCCTGGTCAGACCGATCAAGCACTAAAATATTCGGATCAAGCAACGATCTCCATAAATCAACTTCATCGTCAACCGTTGTTGCACGTCTCTCGACAAAACGAGCGTGATATTTTGGCATAAAAGCATAGACGACACCCGCCATGGTGGCCTGTTCCGCTGGCCCGTCTTCTGCCTCACGCCCAAGCCATCGGCGCGCCTCTGTAGTCATTGCGTCAGCAGCTTCGGCATGTGGCGTGTACTGTAACATCTCTAGGCACATTGAAGCATGGATGAGCCCCTGCGGCTGCACCGCTCGCTCAAGCAGTGGGCGGCTGGCAGCGATCAGCTGCATAAGCTCACGCGCTGATGGATCTCGATCTATAAAACCTTCCTGATATGCATCATACGGGGTAGGAAACTGTTCTTGCGTAGTCATGCATATATAGTAGCAGAACATGCTTATGCTTGGGGAAGCAGTGGGCGAGGAGGGAATCGAACCCCAGCCAGACCTCATAAAAATAAAAAAGACCTACAAAAGTAGATCTTTTTTATTTGGTGGGCGAGGAGGGAATCGAACCCTCACGAGATTGCTCTCACAGGATTTTGAGTCCAGCGCGTCTACCAATTCCGCCACCCGCCCATCGAGTACAAATTGGTAGGAACAGGGCTATTGTACTATACTTAAGAAGATAAAGCGAGTCTCTCGCAATATTTTATGATCAATCCATTATTTGCTGACGATGAACACAAAAAGAAACCCCAAAAAGATGATGGGTATCTTTTGCCAAACCGTCATGGCCGCAAAATTCACCCCCTTCACAATGACATTCAGCCTGATGCGGCAGAACCGGCTCATCACCAAAGTACCATCCATCATCCGTTAACGCACCCCAAAAAAGAACACACTGCTAAAGATGGTGACAATACAAATCCCGCCGTTGCGCTCATTCGGCGAAAGCTCGAGACGCTATATGCCGATGAACCCGACACCACGCAAGAAGTCGCCAGTGTAACTGCCGGGCCGGCGCCGGCCCGCTCCAAACACCAGCAGTTCATGTACGACTTAAGCACCTCAGGCAAGTCTTTGGCGCAAATTCAAACAGAGTGGCATAACTATTACATCCACTTGCCAGATGCCGAGAAGCATCAGGTCTGGCAGGAATTTTACAGTAATAACGGCAAGCAACAGGAAGTGCCGGCACCACAGACTGCAACAACCGCCGTACAATCGGTAACCACACTTTCTGCACTAGCGCAGCAGCCTACGCAGCTTGAAAGCGCTGCACAAACCCCAACTAATCCTATTTTTGCTACTACAGCTCCGGCAGAGCCCATGGCCGTACTTGCCGAGGAGCTACCACAAACTACAAAGGCTGAAGATAAAAAAGCGAAAGCTCGCGATAGCCGCACGGCTAAGGCTATTAAAAAACAGATCCAAAAGCGTGTAAACGTCAGTGCTCAGACTCAGGCGAAAGCCCTCCAACATGCCAAATCATTACTATTTGGTATCGGTAACGGCGTCTTGGTGCTGGCCATTGTATTATTTGGGCTTTTCAACGAAGTGGTCATAGCTCCATTCATCCAACCTAGTAGTCATGCCAGTGCAACACCGATCATCCTGAGCACCGATGGCGTTGCGCCAAGTGCCACACCTGAAGTTATTATTCCCAAGATCAACGTCGAAATCCCGGTTGACTATTCGCTAACCAGCAACAGTGAAGAAGAGGTACAGAAAGGCCTCGAAACTGGTGTTGTACACTATCCGACCACCGTTAAGCCCGGCGAGCAGGGTAATGCTGCGTTCTTTGGACATTCCAGCAATAACATCTTTAACCCAGGTAAATATAAGTTCGCTTTTGTGCTACTGCACGAGCTGGCACCAGGTGATATCTTTTATCTAACCTACGACAGCAAAGTGTTCACCTACAAGGTATACGACAAGCAAATTGTCAGCCCCGACAAGGTTGAAGTATTGAACAACGTCGAGGGGAAGACCGCCACCGCCACACTGATCACCTGTGACCCACCGGGCACATCGTTAAATCGACTTGTTGTATGGGGCGAACAGATCAGTCCAGACCCTGCCAGTGCCACGACGCCAGCAGCCAATGACACTACAACGACAACCAAGACGCCAACAAACCTGACGGGCAACGGTCCATCACTCTGGAAACGCCTAACCGGCTGGATTACCGGCGACTAGGCTGCGGTTTCATAAAAAGTTGGTTCAATTTCGAAGGGGAGCACCCTTGTCCCAATAGTATGGGCGTGCTGCGTATCCAGTTCCGCCTGCACAACCTCTGCAAGCGGATACTGTGAGCCAGCGTAAATACGCATCTCTAATCCCGCGTCACGCATAACCTGCAAACAATTACGGTCTACAACCCCAAATCGATGATAATTCTGGTCCATGAATGCAGCACTAATCGTCTGGTAGTGTGGCGGGTTCGTCTCTACACGAGGGTCGGCATCATAGACGCCATCATATGTTGTCGTCTTCAGAACAACCGCTCGGGCATCATACACACCCCGATAGGCTGCGGCAGCACGTACCACTGCGCTATCTGTTGTTTCGTTGTTGCGGCCCATACCGCCACCCAACAGAGCTAGGTTTCCGAGGTCATGTGCTTTGCCAATAGCCTCCGGGCTAAATGGCTCAAAGGTAACGCCACTTACTTTGTCACCATATTCCATGCCCGGTGCTACCATCGGTGTTACTGGGACGCCCAGCTCTTCCAGGCCATCAACTAAGGCTAACGTATTCATAATAGTTGCCAGGCGACCACGCGCATCGGCACGCGGAAACCGGCTTGAAGCACCACGACAAAGATTACCAGCACCCGACACAACAACAAGTCCACGAGCCTGATGCTGTTGTGCAACCTCATGAGCCGCAGCAAGGCCCTTGGCGGCAGACGCAATCGCATCATCATCGGTAAGTTTGCGGCTTGAATCGGCAAGAGCTTCGCCGGTTTGCTTCACGAATACAACAGTCTCTGACATAGGCACCTTTCAAGAATCGCTAAATATTATTGCTAGGGTACTAGCAATTCGGTGAAAGTACAAATATAAAATGCGCTATAACTAGAGATCGTTAGCGGTGCGCAGCGGTGTCTTTTGGAGTTGTGTCTCTCCATTTGCTACGCCAATAGAGTATAAGTATTCATAATCGCGATCAAAGAGTGGCAAATAGGCGCTATTGGTGTCAATCAGCGTTTGCAGGTTTGCGCCATCAAAATCAAAAACAGTTGTCTTGCCATTGCTGGTCAATAAGATACGATGACCATCCATCCAGGTAGCATGCACTTGTGGTGTATCGAGCGGCGTCTTGAGTGTGTACGCGTAACCCTTGTTGTTCTCGGCATCGTATACAGCAAATGAATTACCATTTTCGGCCATAATAAAGCGAGCGTTATTTGAGAATGCTATATAGTTAGCACCGGCTACTTTCAGAACACGAACCGGAACCGATACTTTCTGTTCATTCAGCATCTCTACCGGGTTCTGATATACATACACCTTACCCTCAGAAGCTGCGCTGGCGGCCACATACCAATCACCGCTGTATTTTGTCAGGTTAACCAGATACGTCGATCCAGCAGGAAGGGTACGAATGGTGTTGGTCTTTTGACCCTCACGCAGCTGCACGTTTACTTTTCCTTCGGGTGCGTTCTCGTCAGAAACGTACAGCATGACATCGTCACCATACGACTTAAAGGCAAGTACATGAGAAAGATATGCTTTTGGTGTCGGCTCCTTAGCGGTGGCCGTGGTAACAGTATGTGCAGCTTCGTCATACAAATAATACTGATCATAGGCACGATCACGGAGCTCAACAGCTGTGGGGTTCGTGCCCCAGGCACTCGTCAAATTGACTGATTTAGACGTGTCTTCGCTATCAAGGAGCACATATTCATATGCCGTCTGACTATTCTTTTGGAAGGTGTGTTTTAGGACTACGTGGCGATTGTCGTTAGCCCATTGCACAAGATCCCAGCTCTGCGCAGCACCTGATTGTGTCTTGGTGAATGCGCTATCCGGAAGTGTTATTGTTTTAAGATTCTTGTTAAGATCCTTGGGCTTGCTGAGATCATACAGATCAAATTCGCCTGAGTCAGCGGTACTCTGCGAAAGGAGCCAATGACGATCCGGGCTCTCTGTTACAAGAGAAGGAAGCTTAGCATATCCTTTGACCGAAGAAGTTTGCAGCTTAGTCGGGAATAAGAACGGATAGTCAAACCGCTCAACGCTACCACCCTCAACCGTAACGGCGCGCTTCCAGTTGCGGTATCCCTCACGTTGCAGCTCAATAGTATATTGACCTGATGATAAGAGCAGGCGAGCGTTGGTATCATCTTTGTATCGCTGGCCATTTACAAAAATCTTAGCCGGATTTGGAGTAGACGATACAAAAACCAGACCGTTCTGGATAACCTTACCGCTGCGATCAACTCCAAAGCCGTATGCCTGGTAGAGCAGAATAATGGTCGTCAATATCAAGGCGATGCCGATGAGGACATATCCAACCATGATTCGTATGGCGTGTGCACGTTGTTTTTTGGGATCAAGAAAATCCATAGGTTGATCTTATTATATAACTTCTGACTTTTTTGCCTAGCCCCTTATGAACACATTTTTGGTTGCAAGCATGAGCGGCACGCTGTACTATTACAATAACGTCGCATAAGACACAAAAGGGTAACAACGGGTACAAGTCGTGGGTAATAACATTATCGAAATTAACGGCAAGCGCTATGATGCACGCAAGGGCACACTCCTTGGTGATGGCGTCAAGTCTGCGCTTCAACACCAGCACGCTTTGCACCAAGGCAGAGCAATTGATGGTTTTGTAAAGAAACAGTCGACACGCCCGGCTGCTTTTAGTGATTCAGTCGCCCCAGCTCATACAAAGAAGGCGCCCGCTACTCCTGTATCACTAGCTGCTCCTCGAGCAATGGAGATGATCAGTAAACCCAAGAAATCTGTTGCCAAGCGCACTCCTGCGCACAAGGTGGCCAGTGTTCATCAGCCAGAAAAAGCAAAAACCCTGATGCGCCACGCGGTCCACAAGCCACATATTGAAATGAAAAAAGCCATCAAAAAGCAGGGACCAAGCGAAATTGCCGCAGCACCTGTTACTGACATGGTTCCGCACCTAAAGACATCTGCGCACAATATTAATACACGTCGTCAGGCACGTGCAGAGATAGCCAACCAGAGTCGTCATATTCAGCGCTTTACCCCAGTGCAACAGAACCATCCTGTTACTCGTCGTCAGCATGCCATTGCAGCACGACGTG
>Ga0075365_10000029_pt1 | contig 57477 bp, 71 predicted proteins | sample EndMetdeltDD1765_FD_71387 | JGI IMG/M metagenome (GOLD analysis project Ga0075365, IMG submission 71387) | Populus endosphere microbial communities from Tennessee, USA - Endosphere MetaG P. deltoides DD176-5 | ecosystem: Host-associated > Plants > Roots > Endosphere | place: USA: Tennessee... | reverse complement strand
ATCACCCCGGGTGACCGCTTGGGTAAACGCGCCGTTCACATAGGTGATTGCACAGGCCAGGCCATCAAGTTTAAGATCCACATAGTAATCAGCTATGGCATGTCCGGCTAATTTCTCGATGCGGCTCACCCACGCGGCCAGTTCGGTTTCATCAAAGACGTCGTTGAGACTTAGCATCCTTGTGGAGTGTCGAATGGAAGTAAACTGTGGCAATGGCGCGCCAGCTACCCGTTGCGTAGGAGAATCAGGCGTAATAAGTTCCGGATAACGCTCTTCAAGCTCGGTCAGCTCATGCTTAAGGCTGTCAGCAGCAGCCTCTTCCATGGTTGAAGTGTTCAACACATGGTACTGGTACCGATAGTCATTAATGAGTTCACGGAGCTTGGCGGCGCGCTCCGCTGCTTGCTTAGGAATCTGAGCCATCGACAAGTGAACGATACAGTTTATACATAAAGAGCACGCTCACCACTAGAGTTGCGCCGCGCAACACATCAATAATCCATGGCGCCACCGAGCGAGTAATTGGATTGGAAACAGTAATCACCACCACAACCAGCCAGAGGACTGCCACTAACACGGCAAAGAAAGCAATCTTCAAAAAGAGCTGCCAACGGCGGTAGGCCACCATATCTTTAGCTGCGAGCAACGCATGCCAGGGATACATGCCGGGAAGCGTGGCGAGCATCAGCGCAATAAGCGTTGAACTCAGCCAGTAACAACTCAGCAGGGCCGATAATGCAGCCACAATAAAGATCACCATGCTTTCGGCCCCACCTTGCACAATGCCTGTAGAAGTTGCCGCATTATACACAAAAATACCAATGGTCACCGGCAGCGCCTGTAAGAAGATCACGAACACTATGGTCAGTGTTGGCAGCAAAGGTCCAGGCCCGTTGTACAGTGCATCACGAATCTTCACCCGACGACCAGCCATGGTTTGGCGTGCAGCCCACACAATACACAACCCAATAACAATTGTCAGCAAACCCGCATACAGCGTCGCCCCAGTAGTATTTGCCCCACCTGCGGAATCCAGTGCGGCCGTGACCAGCACGCTCGTTTCCAACATCTTATCCTGTGCCGAATTGGCGCTGCTCAGCGTGTGCTGCAATTCATTAAAGTCGAGCTGGGATAGCCCTTCGATAAACAAACGGTAGAGAAAAGCATAGATCAAGCCAAGGCCCAAAAACACTCGCCACTCACGCTGCAATAAGGTGCGGAGGTCAGTTGTGATTACTCGAAAACTAGTTAGGGGCGAGAGCACTGGCCGGTCACGCTTGCGCTGAAGGCGAAAACTATTACCCAGCGAAAACTTCCATTTTCGTTTTGTTTTAGCTGGTTTTTGAGACTTCTCTACTGCGGGAACTGGGCGTGAAGACGCTTCCGAAACCAAAGGCCCACCTTTTCGTGTACGTGACATGCTATATTTTTCCTTCCATTGAACGCAGTTTGGCAATCCGGTCATCGATTGGTGGATGTGTACTAAAAATTTTGGCCATACCGCCCCCCTTCAGTGGGTTAGCCAGAAAGAGATGCGCGGTGGCTGAACTTTGACGGCGAAGTGGCGCACCATGGTCGCGGATTTTCTCAAGCGCACTAGCCAAACCCTCGGGGTAACGCGTCAAAAGGGCGCCCGAGCCATCGGCCAAATATTCGCGGCGACGTGAAACCGCCAGTTGCACCATCATGGCCACCAAAGGCGCAAGGATAGCAGCGGCGATCGCGGCGATAATAATAAGCGGCGAAGAACTACGGTCATCATCGCCTCCAAACCACATCAGGTGGATGATCATATCAGCTACAAAACCAATGGCACCAACGAGTCCCACAACAATCATCATGACCCGAATATCATAATTCTTCACATGACTCAGTTCGTGGGCCACCACGCCTTCTAGTTCAGTGTCGTTCATCATCTCAAGCAAGCCTGAGGTAGCCGCCACGACGGCATGCTGGGGATCGCGACCAGTGGCAAAAGCGTTGGGCGCGGCGTCATCAATGATATAGACCTTAGGCATAGGCATGCCCGCAGCAATAACTAGATTTTCAACCGTCCGGTAAAAACGAGGGTTATCGCGTTTTTGAATCTCTTTGGCGCCATTCATTGCCAAGGCTAACTTCGCAGCCAGGAAATACTGAATCAGCGCGTAAATACCCGCCACCACCACGGCGATAAGCGCAATGCTCGGCTGGCCAAAATACTGACCAGCGATCCAACCAAGGCCCCAAATGATCCCCACAAAGAGGATCATTAGGTAGAAAGTTTTTCGTTTGTTTGCCGCAATTGCAGAATACATAGACTTCCTAGAATTTTACAGTAACCGGCTTCTCAACTTCCTGTAAGTTCTCTACTTCAAAGAACTCGCGCTGCACAAAACCAAGCATGCGGGCAAAAAGGTTGGTTGGGAAAGTCTGGATTTTAGTATTAAGGTCACGAACGCCACCGTTGTAGAAACGGCGGGAAGCCATAATTTTATCTTCGGTGTCAGTAAGCTCGTCTTGCAGTTTCTGGAAGTTTTCAGTGGCGCGAAGCTGTGGGTAAGCTTCGGCAACAGCAAAGATGCTCTTTAAAGCGCTTTCGAACTGGTTTTCGGCTTTGGCCACTTCTTTGACGTCACCGGTTTTTTGCGCCCCAAGGGCATTGGCACGAGCTTCGGTTACTTGGGTAAATACTTCACGTTCGTGCTTGGCATAGCCCTGCACGGAATTAACGAGGTTAGGAATCAAGTCGTAACGACGCTTCAGTTGCACGGTAATGTCGCTCCATGCTTCGTCCACCCGAATTTTGAGTTTGACCAAGCTATTATAGGTAACCCATACAAACAGTAAAATAACTGCAACAATCGCCAGTATGATAAAGAGAGTCAGCATATCTTATTTCTTCCTTGTTATCTTCTCTTAATTGTACCATCTTTAGTGGTTATATAAAGTGGTTTGCACTATAGATCTTTAGGCTTGAAGCATGATACCATAAGCGTAATTAACCATAGGGTAGTATGCACGTAGCCCCAAAGACCCAACGCGGGTTCACCATCATCGAAGTTGTCTTAGTCCTGGCCATTGCGGGACTCATCTTCTTGATTGTCTTTGTCGCGCTCCCCCAACTCCAACGGCAGCGTCGAGACACCCAACGACGCAAAGACGTCGGACAACTCATTGGGGCGCTCGAAAACTACGCAGGCAACAATGCCGCAGACTATCCCAATACCCAGGGTCTTACCGATTCTTTTAAAACTGGCTACCTCAGTAACTTTAACGACCCCAACACTGGCAGCGCCTACACCATCACCTATGGCACGGCCGCACCAACAACAGTTGGGAACATTACCTACAGCGCCGGAGCTAAATGCGGCACAGCTGGCGCGCTCACGACCACTGGCGCGACTGCCAAACAATATGCCGCATCTACCAAGCTTGAAGGCGGCTACTACTGTCAATCTGCAAACTAGCATTTCTATGGTATAATATGCCTACACATGGCCCACGACCCGGAACACGTCACTAACCCGGAAATCTCTTCAGCTTTATCCAAAGAAAGTATCAAAACGCGCCTTGGACGCGTTGCTCAAGCAGTTGGTGGTGACTATCGGGAGTCTTCACACCGAACACTCACCGTTACTGCCGGGTTGGGCATGGCCGCCTTGCAAAGCCTGGACCGCCTGCGAGCATCTATTATTCTTGTTCCCACCTTGGCCGTAAATGTCCTTGAAGTAACCCAAAGCCCCACCCAAGCGGCCCTAGCTGGTGGCGCTGCCTTTGGCGCGTGGTGTCTGGCCGTCGGTGGTGCAACTACTGAAGGATTAGCTCAATATCCCACAGCTGTGGCCACATTTGGCCGCGAGTTTCCCAGCGCCGTAGACTTTTTTGAAGACTCCCTGCCCGGTCTGAACAAATCGACCAAGGAGCGCTCACGTGTAGGAAAAGTGGTTCACGAAGCCAAAACGCGCCTGCACCGCAGTACGAGCGTGATCGGCATTGGCACCAGCGCTTACGTGAGCACGGCGGCCGCGCAAGGCCGAAGCCGCAGCGCTATTCACGCCCTGAATGCCAATGCCTCCCTGGATGGTGGCCTACTCGCTGGCGCAGTAGTGTACGGCGTGGGCGAAGGAATTCAGAAACTTGCCGGGCCACATCCAGAACTTGCCCTGCAGATTCAAGACAAAGCCAGCAACATCTATACCTGGTATGCCGTGGCCGGACTTTCAATGGCCGCCCAATTTGCCAGCACTCGTGTGGCACGACGTAAAGAGCAAAAAGCTGAGAAATAAAAAATCGAGTACAACGACTCGATTTAATCTGGTGGGGATGAGAGGACTTGAACCTCCACGCCCGAAGGCACATGCTCCTAAGGCATGCGTGTCTGCCAATTTCACCACATCCCCGTGGTAGTTTGATGGTGGGTAAGGTGTGCGCCCCAGCCTACCGGAAGGTCACCGAAGGTGACACGCAGTTCACGTGCTCGAAGCAAGCTTCTGCGCGCGAGAACTTGGCGTCCGAACCATGCCTACGGCACGGTTCGCTTCTGCGGCTATGCCGCTGCCATATTTTGCCGTCGCCCTTTGGGTGATTGCAAAATATGGAGGCACCTACCGGAATCGAACCGGTCTACGCGGTTTTGCAGACCGCTGCGTAGCCACTCCGCCAAGGCGCCATCGCCCACTAGTATACCGTATCTGATCTGTTAAAAAAATACTCTTACAATTCTACAACCTTAGAGGTAGTTTACAACCTACTGAGATCAGGACTATACTGCAACTAACCAAAAGCATAAGGAAGGACCGTATGGCCGTCAAAACAACCAAAGCCCGTACCCCTAAAAGACCTATCAAAAACAAAAAAGGGCCGCGAGACCCTTTCCTTATCAGCAGAGCAGTCCGACGCATTATCGCGCTCTCTGTCTTCCTCCTAGTCTTCATCGCCCTGGGCACCTTCGGCCTTAAGACCCACGACAATGCCAACGCCGCTGATGTTAATCCGGCTAAAGTGGTAAGCCAGCAGTGGAAAGATTCCCGCACACTCGACATCTCCATAACCAGCCCTTCCATCGAAGGCTATACCAAAACTGTACGTTTACTAGTACCAGCCGACTGGAAAACTTCCAAGAAAACATACCCCACGCTTTGGTTGATGCACGGTGGCGGTGGTAACTTCGAGGATTGGACCAAAAACACCGACATCGCAGCCCTGACCGCTAATCGCGACCTGATCGTGGTCATGCCCGACACGAGCTGGTGTAGCGCCTATACCGACTGGTGGAACTATGGCAAAAACGGCAAACCAGCCTGGGACACCTTTATTACCAGCGAAGTTCGCCAACTGCTCGAAACCTCCTACAAAGCCAACACCACCCGCGCCATTGCCGGTCTCTCCATGGGCGGCCTCGGTGCCATGAAGCTACCCGCCACTCACCCGGGCATGTTCCAAGCCGCAGCGTCCTTCAGTGGCAACCTTGACCCGCTTCACGCTTATAACAACCTGACCACTGCACCAGACAAGCCCGGCGTCTCCTGCCTGGCCGACTGGAAGCGCGTCTGGGGCGATTACACCATACCTGCTCAGAAAGACATGTGGCTGAAGAACGACCCCTTTGTCCAAGCCGACAAACTGGCCAGTCTTAAGTACCTGTACGTCTCGAGTGGCGATGGCCTGAGCAGCCCCCTCAAAGTTGGATTAAATCCCGACCCTGCCGAACAAGAAGTAAATCGCCAGGCTCAAGCCATGGTGGCTAAGTTAAAGGGCCTGAACATCCCTGTTGACTCCCACTTCTACTCTGGTAGTCACACCTGGCCCTACTGGCAAAACGAAATGCATGCCGCGCTTCCCGGCATCCTGACCTCCCTGGGCATCCAGCCCTAAGCAGTTAGGTGGGCACCTACAAAAGGAACCGTCTCTGGCGGTTCCTTTTTAGATGGTGTGATAATGGAGCCACCAGAGAGTCCCCACCCCCCTTCCCAGCCGAAATCCCCTTGAAATGACCCCACTATTGCGCTATAATCACCCTTGTTATGCGGGTCTAGCTCAGTTGTTTAGAGCGCATCCTTGCCAAGGATGAGGCCGGGGGTTAGAGTCCCCCGACCCGCACCAAAAGGGACTTATCTGTAATGGATAGGTCTTTTTTATTGCCCGCCAATCTGTAAAGTTCGCTTATTTGAGGGGTGTAAACTTTATTGTCGGCGTTTATGTAAAAACCAGCAGGGAAAACTATGTTTTTACACCGCAGCCTATTCTCCTTTGATACAAGCTCTGTATCCAAGAAGTTACTGCCCATATTGTCTATAAAGTCGTAAGCAAACTCTAAGAACTCTGCTTTGTCATCATCGGCACCAGACTTGATAGTCCTTAGCTCGTTTTTAAGTTCCGCCACTTCTTCTTTTTTCTTTGAGATTGAAGATAATATATCGTCTCTTACGTCAGCAAGGGCTGGATTTGATATATCTTCTATTTGACGCTGTATAGTTTCGTTCAATGTCTTAATCTTATGCTTAATACGTATAGTGTTTTGTTCTGCCCGACCTTCCTCTTGCTTCCAAACAATGTCTAAAGCTTCAATTACGTCTTGAGCACCCTCTTGAGTGATAGGATCATCACTAAACCGCTCCTGAATGCCTGTATGAACATAGTCTCTTGAAAGATACCTATTGCAACCTCTGCAACGGTACTTCTTGTATACAAGCTTAGGGTTCTTACCATTGCCGTGATCATAACCAACGTACTTACCGTTGGTTTTTGTGTCTTTGCAAAGATCGCAGTAGACGATATTTGAAACAGGAAAATCTGGATTGCCATTTTTGCGTGGGCCAGATTGTGTTTTCTTCTTGTTATTAAAGATGAATACTAATGCTTCGTGTTGCTCAAGGCTTATTAGGGGTTCGTGTAAGCCGTTTTCATTACGTACTTGAACTTGCTTATTAATCTGTATTATTCCGGCATAGTAAGGGTCGGTAGCGATCTTCCTGAACTTATCCATTTTGTATAATGAATGTCCGTCTGTCATAAAGTCACTTTTGTTCAAGTCAATTAAGCCTTGCGTTGGCGTGACACGTCTTTCTGAAATATCTATGAGCACTTTTTTAAGTGCCGGCCCACGTGTCGGGTGAATGTCGTGTACTCCAGCTTTAGTACCCAAAACTTTGTGATAGCCCGGCTTAGGGTTAAATGTATATCGGCCTTCTTTTAATGCAGCCGTCTGTCCGTTGATTGATTTTCTCTGACGCTCTTCATTACTACCTTCAGCTACAAAGTACTTCATAAACTTCATTAGCTTTGCAGTCATATCGTCAGTGTTCAAACTTTCGTCAGAAGCATACCAAACCTTCACACCCAAAAGATTAAACTGAACTTCTAGGTAAATTGCTTCATCAATTGACCGCATAAACCTATCCGGCTCATCAATGATCAAGTATTTGACTGCCTTGTTCTTTGCACAGTATTCAAGCATTTCTTGAATGTCTTTACGGTTTAAGTTATTGCCCCGCTTACTTGAGACACTACCAGACCACCGACCGTCACTTGGTATTTGAACGCCAAGCTTTTCTGCTGCTGTAGTGACTGCGTCCGTTTGTCTCTTCAGGCTATTATTTTGTAACTGCTCATCTGACGAAACTCGGCAATTAGTAATTGCCAATACTTGCTTGTTCATCTTAACCGCCTTACGGATATTAGAGGGAACTTCTCGGACAAGGCCAATGCAGGCCTAAAGAAGCTCCCACGAATATCAATAAATTCAGTTATTTGAAGGTTGTTTTGCATTGTTTTGTCCACTTACTATTATACTCTTTTCTCTCTGTTTTTTCTCCTTATAAACATCATAAATAAGCTCCGCCAAAGCCTTAGCGTCCTTCTTACGTTCAGCCTTACGGAAAGCCAAGATACTCTTGGCCGACCTGTGCTGTTGCTTTAGCGTGTTACCCATACCGCAAGACTAACATACGAGTTAATCAAAGAGGTATTCTGTCAAGTAATCTATGCATTAATGAATTTGGGCAATATCCACAAATATATGCAACGGCTTTCGCAGGTTGTCAAACGATCTATGCATTAATAGGCGAATGCGTTACCAAATAAAGTCGCAAAAATTACTCTTGACAACTTTTAGCTAAAATCACGATCACACTGATATTGAGTTAGAATGTAAAGAGATATGAAGAAGCTTGATGAACAGTCTGATAAGAATTTAATTAAGCGTTCGGCATACGCACTGGCAGATAGCACAGCTTCAAGTACACCCATTCTTGCACAAGCTTGGGCATTGAGTAAGGCACTTTACGGCAACGCTTTAGAGCTAAGGCAACAAAGAGCCTTAGAGTGGGTTGAAGCAATAAGTAATGATCCGTCAGCGTTTGGCCAAGACCTTGTCAGTTCTGAAGAATTTCAAGACGGTTTCGTTGTAGCACTAGAAGACTATATAAAGATACGTAATCACCTTAAGCGGCGTGTAGCTTTAAAAATGTTCAAAGAGTTTGCAGCCGCCAACAATAAAGTAGAGTTTCAGCTTGAACGCTTCAATGACACGTTACTAAAAATATCGTCTGCAAGCATACAGACCCTTGCCTTTATTAAGGAGACCATACTGCCACTTAGGGAGCAGGCGATTAGAGCTAAGCTGGCTACCGACAATATGGGCATTAAAGCACCTAGCGATCCACCTGATAATGGTAAACCGACTGAATGGTGGTATGAGCAGAAACTAAAAACCGAACCCGTATCTACGCATTTTGATAAGTGGATCACTGACAGGTACAGCCCGAACAGTGACAAACTGAAAAAGAAGTACAATAAAGGCGAAGATATCACTGACCACAAGCTGCTAGGTGAATTGTTTGATATTGAGCGTGAAGTTCGTGAGCGAATGGTAGCACCATTGGGTGAACTGGAGTATCTAGGTCTAATAAAATGGGGTGCTGATCCTGCGGGTATGGGTTGGTCGTCAACCGGTGCTTCTGCTTGGAGACTTACAGACTTTGCTTACGAATTTATTGCATTTATTGAGAACTCGCCGGCAGAACTAGGCAAGAATTCACTTATAAGTAGCGGTACTTAATTCCTCACGAACTTTGTAATAATCCTTTGCTTTACTGCTTCAAGCTCTGCTGCGTTAAATAGATTTGAGTATTGCCATATCTTCCCGCCCGACTTAAAAGCAGCAAGGTATTGTTCACAATAGGTTTTTGGATTTATATGGAGAATATCATCTTCTTTTTTCCACCCAACATCTAATGCATAAGCGTAGCTTAAACTGTGTCCTTTAGTGCTTAGCCATTGGTGTGCGACTATATTACGCCAAGCGTGGATATCCTCTGAGATAATAGAGAACTTATTTGGCTCGTCACTGCCGTCAACAAAATTCTCTAAGAATAGTTTGTACCCATTGCTAGTTTTGTCATCAAAGAAGGCTTCCGAGATTGTAAGTATTGCGGCGTGTACGCCAAGAAACATCAATGAAGTCTGTGGGTATTGTTTGTCAGCTATGGTCGCCCTTAGTTCATTATTAAAGTAATTATCAATTGAATTTAGTAAGGTCTCAATTGATTCAACTGGTGAACCGTCTTGAAATCTTTTTAAGCGTTTTTCTTGGCTTTCGCCTAAATGAGCATTGTTCTTCATTACTTTGCTTATTATATCTGAAGAACAACAGACCTACCCTAGTCTTGGTTATTAATACAGATCAAGCTCTATCGCAAATACTTCTCAAAGCGATTTTGGAACAACTTGTAACGCCTTGTGTTGGTGTTTTCCATAAGGTCGGTAAGTATATTGAGACAGCCCGTGTAATAAGCATATGACGTACTCATTGCTTTCTGAATGTCTATAGGATCTCCACCGATATCCCACGTATATTCATTGTCTTTTTCTTTCACTACAGATACAACCGTACGAGCGTCTTGATGTGTGTAGTTTGATAAGTATCTATATACAAGATCGTAGTTTTTTAATACTGTATTACCATTTTCTGCAGGTGGCTTGTAGTGGTCTATTATTTGGCATTTTTCCCTCAGATTTAAAGGGTTCTTGCCGTACAAATCCCGCTTTGGGTTGCTTGGATCTAGAATACCTTTGATTGTAGGTAGTGGATTTTCCCTTGTAATTTTCTCGGCTAACATAGTAGCTTCAGCTAAGATCTTATCTAGATTAGATTGCTTTATTTGTTTATCCGCAAAGAGCCACTTAGCAACTTTCATACGATCATATTCAGATATGAGGTAAAGATAACTAGACCAAGTATTGTCATCAGTGCAGGTCATAAGGCACATATTTATCCAAGTCTCTTGAAGTGCCCTAGTTTGTAGGTGTGCTGTAGCGGGTTGTGATTTAGGTTTGCATACCAAAGCTACTACACCGTCAAAATGAGCTTGAGCGTGCGTAAAATATGCCATTGTGAGAACTTGCTTATCGGTCATTTGTTTGGGCTTGAAATGGCTGTTTTGAAGATACTCAAAGCCGTACTTTGAAACATCTTTCATAAGTCGTACTGCGTTAGTCACATTCATTTTTTATCCACTGACGCATAGAATGCTTTGACCATTTTGAGCAGTGTATTAAGTTGCTCTAGACGCATTTGTTCTCGTTCTTCTAGTTCTTCTTCTGAATTAAACACTGTTTCAGTTGCTTTAATGAGTTCGTCTAACTTCCAAAACCTGAGAAAGTACACATCATAGCGAGTGGCGAATAACTTGATCGCATTATCAATCTGCTCATTCCGGAACTTTGCGAATTCTTTACGACTAGCTTCTCTATCGTCATTCCAATCTGATGTAAAGGTTCTTCCCATAAGTCCAAACGGTCTCCCATTGGTGTAATACAACTTAACAATTAAATCGCTGTCGGTAGTATTTTGACCCTGATAAAGCAACCAGTATAAATCAGCAATGGTTAATGGATCAGCTTCGGTGAAGTGGGCTTCAAATAGCGAGTCAATATCATAAAGCCCGTCCTTTTCTTTAAGACCAAATAGTTGTTTGAAGAGCCAATCTTTGAATGCCTTTTCAAAGGCATAGGTCACGTTGAACCTATCTTCAAATAGATTTTTATACGTTATTTTCCAGTAGGTATGTTCTGCAAAATAGCTATCAATATGGTAAGTCTCTAGCTCACCTTTAAATATCTTTTCAAGATACTCGTTTATAAAGTAACTTAACAGTCTGTCATCATTTATATTTTGTCTATCACCTAAATAAAGCAAATCACGATCAACTATATATGCGTCCATTGCTTCAAATAATGAATAAGATCCTTCGCTCGTGAGTGAGTTTGAGATTAACTTTTCATTGATATTCTGAAGTGCTCTTTCTGCTCTCCAAAGCCCCTTAACTCTCGCACCAGTCCTATCGGCATACACAATTTTTTCAACTGTTGAATACATCATTAAAAATCGTTTTGTGTAATCCAGATAGAACCGCCAGCTTTCGGTATTCCTTCTAGCGTAGTATTTGTCATATATCTCAAGTCTTACAGAAAGATCAATGTATTTTGTATCTTTCTTCTTGCTGATGATTTCTTCAACTCCATCAAAAAACTCTTCGTGTAGGAGTTCTTCGTAGCCATAAGGTATTTTCTTTTCAAGAACGGCTTGCCAAGCGTCCCTAGCGTCAAGGTAATGGATCAAGTGAACAATACGTGCAAATCTGTAAGAGCTTCCGATATAGCTTCTGTCGTCACGTTTGTCATCAGGATCATTCGGGTCTTGTGGCTCAAAGAATGAAGGGTCGGCAGATAAATCACTAAGCCAAAGATAGAGACGATAGTAAATACCTAAAATGAATACAAATGCGGCAAGGAGTACTGGTGAAAGCAACGTTTTAAGTGTAATGTCCCAAAACAGATAATGAGGTGTAATACTTACCAAAATAATCAGTATGCAAGAGATCATTAAGCCTTTAAGTTTCACTACGTCACGAATGATAGCCATTCTTGCAAGTGACCAGCCACGTGTATCGTCACCTAGTAGTACCAGCCCCGCCGATAAGAGAATAGTAAGCAAGACAATAAGGATTGTTAATGCTTGCTCTGTAAAATTCACGTAGGCTGAGGCGTTGATGACACTTTCGGGTAAAAAATACAGGCTAATATATAAGAATAGAAGTAACAAGGTATAGCCCGCCAGAATTGTTTTAGGACGTAATAGTCGGACACCATAATATTGTTGAAATAGCAGTTTGAGAATACGGTCTTTGAGCAATAAAAGCTTTGATTTGATGTAAGTAACGACTTTTAGGCCGATTGCCTTAAAAGAACGCTTCTTGGTCATAAACGCTTTGAACTTAGGGTAGTACTTTTTGTAAGCCTTACGTATCTTGCCTGTGGGTTTCTTCTTCTTAGTCATATTTTGGGTACTTTGAATTTAACTTCTCTCCCACCAATAGTTTGCATTATAGACCTATTATTTCTTTAGCAATAGTTGCTTATAGCCACGTGCCTTCTTTATGCGTGCTCATAGGAAGCCAATTATCAATATTAAAAGTACCGTTTTTATCTGGTTCAATATTCTTAAACGGCAATATGTCATCAATATCAGGTATCAGATCTGCTAGCTCAGGTATATCAGAGAACTTAATAGGCTTGTCCTTGAATAGTTCTTCGTAGGGCTCTTCAAAGAGGCTTATTACACGCTTACTAAAGGCCTTGTGAGGCTTGATGATCTCAAATTTATCCTGCAACCACTCTTCCTTGCCAGAGCCGTAAGACCTCGCTTGTAAGACAATGATTGGTTTAAGCTCGCTAAATGACATAGCTATACCTGTTTCCGAATACTTTACTTCAGAGACTTTGCCTTCACAGTAATCACGGTAATGTAGGAAGTCCTTATGTAGGCTATCAAAATCACGAGTACCCGAACGACAACGAAGTTCTATATTGTCTTTTACCGGATCTACAGCAAAGATGTATAGATACTTGCTCGTGCCTTGATGTGAACAAAAGCGATCAGTGTACCAAAAGAAATTAGGACGCTTATCATCAGGAGCTTTGAGTGTCTCAAACAATGTGTCTGAATTATGTATAAGTAATAACTTGCTCATTGTTACAGTTTATCTCTAATCTATTTGGTTAAACATATCTTGTGTCCTAGCTTCTTGGATAGCTGAGCTTAAAAGCGTAGGGTTGTTTACTATCTTGTCGCAAGTATCTTGGAATAACCTCAATGCTTCTTGTTCACCAAGCTCTGCCTTCACGTCAGCCGGTATGCCGACTTTGAAAAACCGTGAATTCCAGATTTTTGTAAGCTTCCATTTAAGTCTAGCTTTGCCTAGTATTCCTTTTTTGTAGTTTCTACCGATCTGATAGGCTACCAATTGCTCAAACTCTCGCTGTAACTCTTTGTCTATGCTGCTTTCCACTTTATTGTTCCTTTCACGTAGGTTTTCTGTGGCAAATAAAAACCCGCCACTGAGTTATGACCGAAGCCAACATAGAAGTTTCCAACTATGACCTACGTGAATAGATACCCAATGACGGGATTACATTCACGTAGGTTTTGGTGATCATACCTTCTCTTGCGAGTGGCTCTAGATCGTGAGTGGTTGCACCACTTGTAAATGATTATACGTTAAACAAAGGGCGTAAGACTATAACCTCTGTACAGATTGATATTTATTGACATAGCACCTCTGTAAGAATGTTTGTTTTTGTATACTTTGCTACCTCTGTCAAAGTGTTGCTATTTGTTACCTCTGTAGGAACGTCATCTTTTGTCATCATTTAAACTGTAGGAACATTATCATTTGTAATCACTATGCCTAGCTAGATACTTACGTATTGCATATAGATATATATGTATAAGGGTATGGAACTGATTAAGAGGGGTAATCGGGGGGGTACTTACTCTCCCCGCCGAACTTGATCATATAATAGCTATCCTTTATATACTTCAATGCCAACCCCTGACTGCAGCCTAGTGGCTGCAATCTGTCCCCTAAGCTTAGGGGAAGTTACTAGTTACAAGTCCCTCATCTCAGTAATCCACGCCGAAGCTGCTTGTACTCTTGATAAGGTATCGCTAATATCTCACGCCAAAGCTCTAATTCTTCTCTAATAATGTGTAACTTTTCACCCACGTATCGCACCAAAAGAGACTTAGCGTTTGCTAGGTCTTTTTTATTGGGTTCGTTCAGTGTTCGACTAATTCGCTAAGTTTGTTTTGGTGGGACAGATTTCCAACGCCGCTCATTCGTGAGGTATTATTGGAAGATGACACTTTACTTACATTTACTTCGCCACAGCATCCTACCTATAGCTCTGCGTAATAGGAAGGTGGGGTAGGTCGTGCTCCTCGATCTCTCCGTAACGCTTAATTCTCAAACGCCCGTCTATCCTGGCGACCCACCCGTGAAGATTGCGCCAGTCGGTGCTATTGAGCGCGATGGCTGGAATGATCATCTCGTATCGGTGAATACGCATGCGGGCACGCACATTGATGCACCTCTCCACATGATTGCAAACGGTAAAACCTTAGACCGGGTGCCACTAGAGCAATTTGTTGGCCGCGGTAGGTTGATCGAAGTAGGTAAGTCTTTCAGTCTAGAAGAAGTACAGCAAGCAAACATTCAAGCTGGTGATATCATTCTGTTCGGCACGGGCATGAGCGAGCAGTATCACGAGTCAATATACTTCGAAGCATATCCAGTTATGCCTACGGAAATAGCTCACTGGCTCGTGGAGCAGAAAGTGAAAATGGTTGGTGTTGATACTGGCAGTGTGGATAATGCTGACGGTTTTCCGATTCACAAAATCTTATTAGCCGGAGGCGTACTTATTATTGAGAACCTGACGAATCTCGACCAGCTAGCCGGTAAAGAGTTTACCGTGTATGCTTTGCCGATAAAACTTGATCTTGATGGTGCGCCTGCGAGAGTGGTTGCGGAGATAAAAACATGACCTATTACGAACTTAAAATCAGCGCCGAGAATCAAACGCAAGCTGATACAATCCTCAATTCGTTACTAGAGAAGAAACTCGTAACGGGTGGTCAATTCATCACAGCTCCTGCTCGCTTTCTATGGAAAGGTGCGATTCATGATATGGCAGAGTATGTCACCATCACGTCCTATGCCATCGAAAAGCACAAGGATGCGATTATCGAAGATGTTCGCAGAACAAGCGTCGAAGAAGTGCCGATGATTACGTTTCTAGTTATCGATGAGCTTAATCCAGAACTAAAGGAATGGATAGAGAGAACTTTGGTATGACGCAGCATTCGGCTTAGCCTACGCCCTATTCCTGTACGCCTCCCCAATCAATGGCTTCAGCTCATCAATCCCTACTGCTGGTGAATTAACTTTTATGCCCACAAAATATTGGCCATTGCGCCAAACCATTCCATACTTGTTGGGCTCACTTTCTACCAGAGCTTCAGACAATGCTTGCGGCGTGGCAAGGATTATCGCGTCCTTTTGGACTGTCATAAACCCTTTTCCGTTCACTTTAAATGTGGGCAGCTTAAAATGTACACCTTCCTCTACACCATTTAGGGCTGTAGTGATCTCACGGATTTGGTCTATAGCTATCATGATATTAGTATAGCTTCAATTATTTCACGAGCAAAGTGTCCAGACTGCTAGAGTATGACTACCGGACCGATGTATAATGACGCTATGAAAGAAAAACATATATTAGCAACTAGCGGGGGCTACACTTGGGGCTATGAAACACCAACACTTGGGCCAATAATTAAGTACGGACTAAAGCTGACCGCGAAAGACAATCCTAAACTTTGTTATATCGGCACGGCAGTTGGCGACGCGAGTGCCCAGATTGCGGCATTCTATACCGCTTGCATAGGGCATTCAGTGCAACCGAGCCATCTAGAGCTCTTTGCTTTGCCGAATGTTGCCAATATTGAGTCATTCCTCCTAAGCCAAGATATGATTTGGGTGGCTGGTGGATCAGTCGCAAATCTTCTTGCAGTATGGAAAGTGCACGGCTTAGATACAATACTCCGCAGGGCATGGGAACAAGGCATTGTACTGGCTGGTCAAAGCGCAGGCTCTATTTGCTGGCATGTAGGCGGCACCACCGACTCGTTTGGTGAAAACTTACAGCCAATAACGAACGCTCTAGGCTTTCTCCCGTATGGGAATGGCGTCCATTACGACGCGCACCCCCAGCGGAGGCCCCTACTCCAAAAGCTCGTCGCCAAGGGAGCACTGCCAGAATCTTATGCAACTGATGACGGTACCGCACTGCATTACATTAATGACGCTTTACACAAAGTAGTTGCCGATACACCTGAAAAGTTTGGCTACCACATCATAAAGACCGAGAACGGTGTCGAAGAAACAAAGCTAGAAACCGAATTATTAAGCTAAAATGTAACACCACAATCGATAGCGGCCCGGGAGCACCAGTTGTATGAGTAAAGTAACCACCCTTATCACCGGCTATGTACGCGATGGCGGCCAAACCGTCCAGGCAACAGTGACACTGGTACAGGACAATGGTCATAATATTATCGTCGATCCAGGTATGACGCGTGATCCGCGCGCCATCACAAATGCCTTACAGGCATATGGCTTAGGGCTGGACGATATTGACACAATTTTTATAACCCACCATCACCCCGACCACACCCGCTACATGGGACTTTTTATGGGCGCTCGAGTCTACGACTCCCAATCTATGTACGCTAGCGACAAATGGCTAGACATTGGTGACGGTCACGCCATTACACCAGATGTAAAAATCATGCATACGCCGGGCCACACAAGTCAAGACGCGACACTTGTCGTTACAAATGTAACCAACATCCCCGCAAAGAATCCGTGCATCATCGCCATCTGTCACCTGTGGTGGTTCGAGGGCAAAGACGACGACCCAGCTGCTGAAAATATGGAGCAATTGCGCGAGAGCCGCAAGAAGGTGCTCGCCATTGCTGATTACATTGTGCCCGGGCATGGGGAGATGTTTTCTCTCCGCCGTGAGTCATAACTAACGATTCAATTCATGCTCGCAGACGTTCAAAGCAAAGTGTAGCAAGGCACTAAATCAACTTCCTTGCACACTTTAGTGTTCTTTTTCTTTACGGTAGGTATATACTAGATAATCATTCATGAGGAGATAGACATGGTTACAGGATATTGCGTGAAATGCAAAGAAAAGGGCGTTGAATTGTCCGCTCCAGAGGTTGTCCAAACTAAAACAGGTGGTTTCATGGCCAAAGGGAAGCATGAGAAATGCGGAACAACTGTTTGTGCCATGATGTCTAAAGACAATGCTGAAAAAGCAGTTGAAGACGGCGCAACCAAAGCCTACTAGTGTTTCTACACGAAAACCTAAAAGAGATTACTCCGGTGATCTCTTTTTTGTTACTATAAATTTAATAACCACTTTAATTCTTGAGAGGATTTTAACATGTCTAAATACGTTGATGGTTTTGTACTGGTAGTACCCAGGGGTAAAGAAGCTGAATATGAAGAAATGGCCAAAATGGGCCGAGACTCCTGGATGAAGCATGGCGCGCTGCAATACTTTGAATGTAGGGGTGACGACCTTAAGCAACAGGAAATGGGTGATCAAAAAACACGTGCCTTTGCCGAAATGGCCGGGGCCGCAAGTGATGAAAATGTATGGTTCTCTTTTATTATCTTCAATTCCAAAGAACACCGCGACGAGGTCAATAAGAACGTTATGGCCGAGATGAGCGAAAGCTTTAAGGATCAGGCCGATTTTGAAATGCCGAATGATATGACCAAGATGGCCTATGGTGGATTTGAGGCTATTGTTGAAGGTTAAAAGGCTCAGTTGCTAGAACTAGCCCACGACAAAAGCCCCTGCATCAGGGGCTTTTTGCTATTATGTAAGAAGATGAAACCAGACTACAAGATTATTCCATTCAAAGACGCGGCAACCTGGCGACACTGGCTTGATAAAAACCATGCCAAAATTGATGGAGTGTGGCTCAGGCTCTACAAGAAGGCGTCTACCATTCCTAGTATCACTTATGCCGAGGCTCTTGATGAAGCATTGTGCTATGGCTGGATTGACGGGCAAAAGAAAAGTTACGATGAAGAGTCATTCTTACAAAAATTTACGCCACGACGCGCAAGGAGCATGTGGTCCAAACGCAACATTGAGCATATTCAACGACTTACCGACCAGGAGCTTATGAGGCCATCTGGCATCGCAGAGGTTCAACGAGCAAAAGAAGACGGTCGATGGGCTGCAGCCTATGACACGCCCAGCGAAATGGTTATCCCTGATGAATTCCTTGCCGAACTCAAAAAACATCCTGTTGCTGAAAAATTCTTCGCCACACTTAATAAAACCAACACCTATGCAATTGCATGGCGTCTCCAGACAGCGAAAACAGAGGAGACTCGAAAGAGACGGCAGGACAAGATACTGGCACTGCTTAATTCTGAACAAAAACTCAACTAAGAAACACACTCTTTCAGCCTACGAAGACCTATACGCCACCTCATGGTAGCTCGCCCTATGCGGCCCGAAGAAGACCTTGGCATACAAGCGCATAATACTCACGCCCATAACCAAGTAGGCCAGACCAAAGAGCGCGATCTGCAGCCCATGACTTTCCGGAATCATGCTCAAAAGAATATCTTGGGCTAAAAAGGAAGGGCTAATGGGAAATGCCATAAACAGCAGGCAAACGATGAAGAACACATGGCCCAGCTTTTTAAACGCATATATAGAACCCTGGTAATCCGCGAGCGCCAGCGACTCCCCTTTTGCCTGCAAATACCACAGGCACACGTGACCCGCAATAAAAGCAGCTATAACTCCCACGCCGTACATCACCAGATACTTCTGGCTTCCGGCAGAAGCCAAGGCCAAGAAAAGCGCTCCAAAAAGATGCCCGAGCATTACAAGGTTCCAGCAAGTCTTGGCCGAGTTTTTGGTTGTATATGCTCGAATGTAAAAGATAAGACTTATGAGGGCCGCAGCCGTAGAAATGACCACTACCGAATTAGCAGATAACGTGGCTGTGGCCGCAATACCGGCAGTTGCAAGAAAGAGTGCCAAAGAAACTCCCTGGACAGTGAGTATATCTAGGGGTTCGAATACCCGCCCCATAGCTTTAAGCGGCTTCCAAACATAATGACTTACGGCTGAATTCATATTCCACTCTTTAATGCTCAAGATGTAGACCGTGGCACGGAGCTTGCCCATCAAGGTATTTTTGATCTTTTGGGCAGGAGGCACAAAATAGAAAAATTGATCATGCACTAGGTAGCCGACAACCGATGGCGAAATGAGCAGCTGGTACATTCTTAACGAAGCATTGCTCACAAAGTGTAGCAACACCAACCAGTGAAGGCCGGCAGCAAGCTCAATAAACATAATGCCGATTTGGGTAATAGAAGCGTAGGCAATCTGCACCTTGATAGACGATTGCACCCGAGCAATCGAGGTAGCCACAATGGCTGTCACCACGCCCACCACGGCAAGGGCAATATGCAGCCACGTACTGCCTTCCCAGAGCGGATAGGTTCTCAACAACAGAAATAGGCCCATATGCACGGACAACGCCCCGTAGAAGATCGCACTGGACGTTGTAGGGCCTTCCATGGCGCGCGGCAACCAGTACGAGAACGGGAATTGGGCCGACTTGATCATGGCCACTACCAGCAGGAAAAAACCGAGCAACGCCAATTGGCTTCCATGTCCGGCGACCAGCGTGGAAAATTCAGCAAAATTCACGCTCGTTGCAAAAATATGGTGCGCATACCAAATGGCAACCAGCAAGAAGGCATCGGCAATGCGGTACACGGAAAAAACTTTCAAGGCATTTCGGGCTGGCAAAAAGCGATCCCGGTAGAAGGCGATGAGCAACACCGAGCTCATCCCAATAAACTCCCAGCCCACGAGGAGTACTTCAAAATTGCCGGCCAGAATGATCAGCGACAACCCAATAAAGAAAAGGAGCACCGTGTAATAGAATCTTTTAAACCCTGGCTCGCGGTGCATGTAATATTTACTAAAAAGAAACACCAGAGTGGTCATAATCGTCGCCATGCCAAAGAATACGACTGAAAGTCTGTCAAAAAAGAATTCCAGCGAGAAAGTATAGTGAGAACTTGCGAATAAAGTCCCTAAATTCGCCGCTACAGGATGTGCTCCAGCATTAAGCCATTGGGAGCCAAAAACAAAAAACGTCACCAGTTCCAAAAGTATGGCCGCAAAGGCTATAGAAAAGATCGCCCGTTCCCATTTCTTGGGGGTCAGGATAACGCCGGCAAAGCCAATTATTGGCGTGAGTACTAATGTGGTCAGGAGTTGCGTCAACATAGAAATTATTGCTTCTTAATTATGTGCACTGGCAGGTTTTCCCGCGTGGCATCTAAAATATGGTTTGTTTTCATCTTACGGGCTGCCTCAACTATGTCAGAGAGGTCATATACAGTAGGGACATCTTTGGTAAGCGGGGTGTATGGCACAAATTGTCCATCTTTGAAACTGTGCAGGGTTTTCTTTGTAGGCTCAAGCGCCACGAGGTGAATCCATTCATTGTCAAACCATTCGTAGAGTGCAGGATTGGATTGTATCACCTTCTTAATCACCTCGGGATAGTGCTCAACAATCATAAGGAGGCGTACCGGATCATGCACTTCAATCATCTGCAGGGGCAGTCCGGAACGAAGGTCGCCATCGCTACTGTTAGCCACACCGATAAGCCCCATCACATTGTGGGGCAGCTTGGTACCCGCACCTAGCTTGTAATTATCCATTCGCGAAAAGAAGTATTCCATATTGATGCCGCCGCACACCACTCCCAGCGGCGCGAGCACGCCGCCCAATAAGGCACCCTCGGGATCGGTCGTGTAATCATAGGAATTCAAGAATGCGCGGCGGTCAAGAAACAGGCGCTTGGTCAGCTCTCGCCTACCTACAATACACAAGGCATTAGTACCATGTCCCAGTTCGGGTCGTGGCTCAAAGTACGAAACCGACCGCTTCTTGATGTCGCTGCGTATTTTCTTAATGTGTTGCTTGGTGCTGATTGACATAAATCGGCGCGACCGTTCTTTGGCATCTAGGTCGAGCGCGTCTTCAAACAGTTCTTTGTTCTTGTGGTGCAACTTTTGGTTGTGCTGGATGAGCGTATCTTCGTCGTAAAATTTAATCTCGTCGGCAGCGGTATCGTGCATAGCGCCCACAAATTGCGTAGCCCCGGGTATGGACAGGCCTCGCGCCGTGAGCAGTTCTCGAACCGGCTGGTAGTTGGCCATAAAGGCAAACACCCGGGCGTTGACCAAGCCTGGCCGGCCGCTACACGCCCCACAGTCGTGCGCCCCATGGTGAGGGTTGTTCGCACTACTGGATCCGTGGCCAATAACATAGACAATCGGCGCAAAATTCTTAATCAGTCCAATGCAGCGAAGCATTTTTTCAACGCGATCGGTCATTTCTTCTACAGTGAATCCTACTTGCAGGCCCTTTTCTTTATCTTGCTCGCCAGTGTGCACAATCGTTAAGTCAGCGCTAGGGTCCATGTGCGAGAAAGCGTCAGCAATTGCCGGGCTCATGGTCGGGTTTATAAGATTGCCAACAAGCTTGCCTAGGGCCGGAATGCCCAATAAGTAAGAGAAGAAAAAGCCCCGCACCAGCGTATGCGAACGTTTGGTGTACATAATTTCTTTGGCATGTCCATGCGGCGCATCTTTGGGAACTTCTTTAATGAGGTATGTAGGGGTCACTGGCGCCGGACAGAGTTTGTCATAAAATTTGGCATGGGCCGGATGGAAATAAAACTCGACGCCGAAAAATCCCGGCGCCCCGAATGTTTCGGTGCGAGCGTCCAAACTTTCGACATAGGTTCTGAGCGAATATTCTCGTTCGTCAATGCAAAAAATAGATTGGAAGCTCTTGGCAGTCGCCTTCTCTGCTCGAGCTTTGGCGGGCAATGTCAGCAGTAATCCGGAAAGTACGGTGTCGTAATAGCTCCACTCAAATGCGTCTTGCCATATTTTAATCACTTCTTGCAGTTCACCGCTGGGTGCATCGGCGAATATATTGAGCGGCGGCTGGGTCGCACCGTTTCCCAAGGGCTTCCATTCCTTGCCGAGCGTACTGGTGAGCGCATCAATCTCGAGCAAAAGTTCGAGCTGAACCATATCTTCCAAAGAAATCTTCTTGGGATACAAAAGTGTTTCCGGGTGATCTTCGAGGGTGGACACAATACCCGACCATCCGCGGTGGCCAAATTGTTGGTCATACACGTATTGCTCGTAATACGCTGCTTTATCTTTGCCTACCACTATTTCCAGAAGTTTGGTTATGGTACAGGATTCATCCTGCAGAAGGTCGCGGGCTTTTTTGGTTTTGAAAAAACTTACCACGCTACGGGCCTCCAAATGGCGCACCGCGTTCAGAAGGCCTTCGTCTTCAAAAGGAAATGGCGAAATGGCAATACCCTGATCAATATAACTGCACAGAATGCGGAACAGAAGCGGCTGGACCGCGTTGTCCAAATCAATGGGATACAATCGCTTCCATTCTTGGCGCAGCTTGCCTACACGAGGTTCGGTAGTTTCATCATACATCTTGCGGAGAACCCTAGATTGCCACTCCTCAACATCCTCATCCCCCTTTCGCTCTTTTATTACCTTCGCCAAAATTTCCGGCGTGATGCGGTTGATCGCATAAAGGTCCCTATACTCGGTAAGCGAAAGGGTGGTTTGGAATCCAAAAATCGCCGACGCTTTAAAAAGTGCGTCATAAAACTTCATATCCTGAAACGCATGCAGCGTGTTGTGATGCACAAAATCCTTGAGCGGACCTTGAGTCGGCAAGTAGTGCTTTAGGGTCTGCAGCAAGTGCTGTTCGTCGAAATGATGGGAGTATTTTTGAGACATAGATAAGCCCGTATCCGCTACACGGATCCTTTAAACGTAATTCATAAAATAGAATCAAATGAAGTTGGTGATGAACAGCCTAGAACACCGACTTTCTCGATGTTAGTATGGCGCTTTAGTCGTTGAGTTATGCGCACTAAAAGACAGCGATATTATATACAAAAACACCATGTTTGGCAATCATAAGCGTCACCAGTTCGCATCGTTAAGATAAATCTAGTCAGGCCACTCTACCCCTGATTGACCAATACGTTTAATTGACTTTCCACTTCCCTTATGCTTTAATGGGTCTAATCTAAGAAAGGATTACATAACAACATGGCAGGACAATTACTTAACTAGTCGCGTCGAGCACTGTTTTGTGATGTCCATTCATTTGTAATCTAACTTCTCAAAAACCGAGTACCTCGTGCGACTTTCGCTCATAAGTACTCGGTTTTTTATTGGAGAAGATTATGCAAGAAATTCTTACTGCAATTCAGAATCTAAAACAACCAAAAGCTCGTCCATGTATCATTGCCATTTCCGGTTTTGGTGGCTCAGGCAAAAGTACACTCGCTGAAAAACTCCACCGAGAGCTAGCCGGATCGCAAGTTGTTTCTATTGACTCATTCAGCACGCATCAATGGCAGCGCAACGCGGACTGGGACAATTTTGACCGGGACCGTTTTGCCAAAGAGATCGTAATTCCCGCACGCACAAACCAGTTTCCGCTAAGGTACGTACACGAACCCTGGCCCGGCAATCCCGAGGAGACAAAAATAGTGCCGCGCACCAATTACCTTATCGTTGAAGGCTGCAGCATCTTTCATCCCAACTTATTGAAGTACTATGACTACAAGATTTGGGTAGATTGTTCACTCGAGGAGGCAACGCGCCGTGGTATGTGGCGCGACCGCCACGTTCATAAGAATGAGCAGGATGACTATTGGCAAAATATCTGGATGCCAAACGAACGAGACTTTTATGAGAAATACAGGCCCGATAAAGCAGCGGATATTTCGTACGCTGGCCACTAATCAATAACTATTCTACTAGGAGAAAACTATGCCCCAAAAGATAACTTTACTCACATCCAACAACACCTTACAAGGAAAATCTACTTACTATGAGATATCTAAATTTAGGAATCCTGGCGCACGTCGACGCCGGTAAAACAAGTCTTACCGAGCGGCTTTTATACACCGCTGGGGTCATCGACAAAATCGGTAGCGTCGATGCCGGCAATACCCAAACCGATTCATTACAACTTGAACAGCAGCGCGGCATCACTATCAAATCTGCCGTAGCTTCGTTTGACATTGGCGACACGCGCATCAACTTAATCGACACGCCTGGGCACCCCGACTTCATTGCCGAGGTTGAGCGCGTACTCAACATACTCGATGGCGTCGTGCTGGTAATCTCGGCTGTCGAAGGCGTGCAACCACAGACCCGCATTCTGATGCGAGCACTACAGCGTTTACATATCCCTGTGGTTATTTTTGTAAACAAGATCGATCGGATAGGCGCCCGTTCTCAGGATGTACTTCGTGAAATTACTGCCAGATTAGAGATTGAAGTTGCACCAATGGGTAGAGTTGCAAACATCGGCCAAGCCATTGCGAGCTTTCAATCAATGCCGCAGACCTTGGCGCCTGGGAGCATACCCCTATTCTTTGGGTCGGCTATTACGGGCGCAGGCATCAAGGAATTAATGAATAATCTGTCCACATTGCTGCCAGCAACCCATAACGCCACCCAAACTACTTCTGGCACCATCTTTAAAATTGACCGTGGCTCACGTGGCGAGAAGATCGCCTACCTTAGCCTCTTTTCAGGCGAGGTCAAGCCCCGCCAAAGAGTACCTTTTGGAAAAATAACCGCACTCCAAGTTTTTCGGCACGGCCAAGCGCAAGCCGCAACCAGCCTTACGGCTGGTGAAATCGGCAAAGTATGGGGCTTAGAGAACGCGCGAGTAGGCGACACGATAGGTATCGCCAGCAGTACTCATTTCGTCTTTGCACCACCCACTCTTGAAGCTGCAGTGACAGCCAAAGATGACCGTCAGCAAGGAAGGCTCTACGCCTCACTCAAGCAGCTTGCCGAGCAAGATCCTCTCATTAACCTCCGCCAAGACGATCACAGGCTGTATGTATCGCTGTATGGTGAAGTACAAAAAGAAGTAATTGGCACCACACTCGCAAAAGACTTTGGCGTCCAAGTTACATTTGAGCGCACCCAGCCCATTTGCATCGAGCGGCCTGCAGGGGTTGGTTACGCCATCCAATTCTTGCAAGAGGAGACCAATCCCACCTCGGCGACAATAGGCTTGCGTATTGAACCCGGGCAGTCTGGTTCGGGTATCATTTTTAAACTTGGCGCCATACCTCCGCGCCTTTTGCCGCTCTACATCTATAAAAATAAGCATAGTTTTGTCGAGCATATGAAGGAGTATGTCGACAATGCGCTACAGACGGGACCGCATGGCCTGCAAGTAACTGATTGTATTGTGACCATGACCGCTTGTGATTACTATGTTGGCGATGGCCTGGGCAAGCCAATCAGTGACACACCAAAGACAACTGCTGCCCATTTTCGTAAACTTACCCCAATCATTCTAAAGACTGCGTTGCAGCAAACAGGCACAACCATATGCGAGCCAATCTGCCGGTTTACACTTGAGATTCCAAACAACTCATTGTCAAAAGTTCTCCCAGCGTTAGCACAACTCCATGCCACGCCTCACTCAACCGAAACACGACACCAAAACTGTGTCTTCAAAGGCTTCATCCCCTCTGCTCGTATCCATGATCTACAGCAACAATTGCCAAACCTCACCAGTGGTGAAGGCTTTATGGAATATGCGTTTGAGAGATATGAAGCACAACTCTAAATAAACTTCACCCTTCACAAAGTGTCGTTCCAAATTTCCTGCTATAGTAATACCATGCCTAAACTCGACGCCGTCGTCTTTTACACAAACAACCTTTCAGCAGCCCTTGATTATTACACCAATAAAATCGGACTCAAGCTCGAATACACAGATGAGTCCAAGTACGCCTCCTTCCTGTTTGATAACAACGTAAAGCTGGGAATTAAGAAAGCAGTTGAAGATCGCGAAGTGCCAGGCTCGCAAACCTTTTTCTTAGCCGTAGAGGACGCCAAAGCTGAGTACGAACTGGCTCAACAAAAAGGCCTCCATGTCCATAAAGCACTGACCGAAGAAACATGGGCGCTCGAATTTAGCGTCCTCGACCCGGATGGCAATAAAGTAGAATACGTGCAGAATAAATAATCTTAAGGGGGTAAGGTATGCGAAAAATAATTGTCCAAGAGTTTGTTACCCTAGACGGAGTCATGCAGGCACCGGGCGGACCAGAAGAAGACCAGTCGAACGACTTTAAGTACGGCGGTTGGACCGCACCTTATTTTAGCGAAACCGATGAAGCAGCCGGTAACTTCATGGAAAAGTGGATGGAATCAACGGATATCCTTTTAGGCCAAAGGACATTTGCCCTTTTTGCAGAGTACTGGCCCAAGCATGCTGAGATGTGGCCAGGTATTATGGACGTCACCAAATATGTCGCGAGCAATACCATGAGCCAGGCAGAAGTGGATAAATCGGGTTGGAAAAATTCAGTATTGCTCAAGAACACTGATGACATTAAAAAGCTCAAAAACTCGGAAGGATCGCCCCTCAAAGTGCACGGCAGCGGCGATCTGGCTCAGACCCTCTTTAAACATGACCTCGTCGATGAGTTATGCTTAATGACCTTTCCTCTGACACTTGGTACAGGCAAGCGTTTGTTTGGCAAGGGTACCATTCCTGCAGCCTTTACAATGACTGACAGCCTGATTACACCAAACGGCGTAATCCTTGCCTATTACACGCGAGCTGGAGAGGTGAAGACCGGAACAGTCGGCGCTTAGAGTAACTTCTTAAGAAAGTCTGCTAGAGGAAGATGTGCGCCGCAAGAGGATGACATCTTCCTCTTTGACCTTACCGTCATTCGCTCTACTACCTTCGTGCTTGACAGTATTATATACCTTGTATAATACTAGGTGTATGAAAAGAAATTATCAAGATAAATTACTCCACGACTGGGAGCATATCTTTCGCCAGGGCCTTTTGACCTTTTGGGTATTCCTCGCCATACGTGAGAGCAGGCTGACAGTTGGCGAGATCGTCACCAAAGTGAGCATACTGACCAACGCCACCTACCTTACCTCTGAACAAACCATCTACCGACTGCTGCGCAAGCAGTACGACCTCGAGCTCGTTGACTACACCGAGATCCCTGGAAACAGCGGTCCGAATAAGAAGGTGTATTCATTATCCCCACTAGGAAGGGAGCTACTGACTCGCTTTATCGAGCGCAATATATGCTTATTCCAACAACCAGCTATTTTTAAAAACAGTAAAAGGAGTACATTATGAAAATAACACGCAACGAAATACTTTTTAGTCTGCTCAGCACGGGTATTATCGGCGGTTCTTTATGGGGCTTGGACTACTACGGCCATAGGACTGGGGAGAGAAATGGCCTGATAATGGCGATTACTGCCCTAGTGGCAACATTATCCCTCTGGGCCGCTGGCTGGCTGTTTCTGCACTATGACCGCAAACGACAACACCATCTAAACTTGAACTTAATCTACCACATTGTCCCGGTAATTATTACCGCAATGGGCTGGGGTGTTGCTTGCGTGCTTTCTGACTACGTGCAACCAATTGATGGAGCATGGATTGCAGTTATTGGCGGCGGCAGCTTGGGTACCCACTGGCTTGTGGCAAGGAATAAAGCAAAGGGCATAAGTTCAAAAAAGGCATTTCTTTAAGCGCTTACTCGTCAGATACACAGATCCGTTTAACCGGACCTCGCAGCCCCCTGAACTGTGAAGATAGCCCAAAACACAGTACTATATACCCATGACCACCACACCTCACATTATTATCTATTCTCACGACTTTGCTGTCCGCAAGGAAGATCGCGGCTTGTTCACCGCCATTGCCAAAGCTTTGCCAGATGCCAAGAGCATTATGTTTGACTACAATCCGATCAACGACAAGTCAAACACCCTCACCGCCAAGCCTCTTGATGAACAGGCACTCAAACTCCGCAAAGTTATCAACACTGCCCGGGCCGAGTATCCAGGCGCAACTATTGATCTTGTCTGTCATTCCCAAGGCTGCGTGGTAGCAGGCATTCTTAAGCCCCGTGGTATACGAAAAATTATCTTGCTCACGCCGCCTGATGATATAAGTGAAGCAACTCTCACCAAACAACTAGGCGCACGCATGGAAACAGCCATCGATGTCACAGTCCGAACCCGTTTGGCTCGTACTGACGGCAGTACCACTGTCATCCACCCGGAATACTGGCAAAGCCTGGCTGGCATTGAACCGGTCAAGCGCTACAATCGCTTAGCTCGATTCACCGCCCTTCGGATTATTAATGCTCGACAAGATGAAGTACTGGGTAAGGTAGATTTTGAAGGGCTTGACCCCGGTATATCCACCATCACCCTTGAAGGCAACCATGACTTTGCCGACGAAGAATCGCGGCGGCGCATGCTGTATATTGTGCAAAAAGAATTAGCCCTGCGCTAATGCGTACGCGCCTTACGCTTCGTAAAAGTAAGCACCAATCGGCCCTGCTTGTGGCCATTGCCCTGGCTGGCTCGTTCGCGCTTATGGGCGTATGGGTGCGCATGATGGAGGGCAGCTTTGATTCCTTCCAACAAACCTATTTGCGAATCCTCATAGCGGGCATTATGGCCCTCTTTATTTTTCGCAGAAAGTTACACAAGGACTTCCTGCGCTCAATTGATAGACGAGAGTGGTCAGTCTATGCCATTCGGGCACTCATTTCCTACACCGTCGGCGTTGCTGGCTTCACCATAGCCATTCAGAATACCAACCTCGCTACCGTCTCTTTCATTACCGCCTTACCGATTCTCGGTTTATTAGCCTTGGGATTATTCCGAGAAAAATTACCTTTAAAATCTCTGCTGCCCATTGGTATTTCTGTAATTGGCCTCGTGCTTATGACTGGTGTTGATATCCGTCACCTTAATTTCGGCATTGGTGAGTGGGCAGCAATTATCTGCATGTTCGGGTTTGATATCGGCTATCTGATGTCCAGAATGCACAAGAAGGAACGAAGCAATTTTGAGAATACAACAGTACTCTTACTGATCGGCTGGATTCCAGTGTTTATTATATCCATGGCAAAACATGAATCCTTACTCCCCCACTCATTGTCATTGATCGCTGTTATTGGGCTCTTCATGGCATCGCTGGCCAATGTTATAGGACTGTATGCGATCAATTATGTGTTTACTAATCTTAAGGCGTACGTTGCAGGTAACATTTTGCTCCTTGAATGTGTGTTTGCGCTCATATTAGGGCTTGCGCTCTACGGTGAAGCCATAAGCATGCACATTATATTTGGCGGACTACTCATTGTCGTCAGTGCGATTATCGTGAACAACATTAATAAAGCCGATGAAGAAGTACTCGCGCCGCAGCTTGAAGAATAGCTAGTCGGCAACGTTTCAGTCTTTAAAAATATTACCTTGACAGTCATAGTAATATGACATACACTGTATTCATGATTGATAAAAAACTATCATCTGATTTACTTCGTGGCCATACCGACACGATCATCCTCAAGCTTTTGAGCGATGGCGATAAGTACGGCTACGAAATCACCAAACTTGTACATGAGCATTCCGCCCAGCTTTATGAGCTAAAGGAAGCAACCATGTACTCAAGTCTCAAACGCCTCGAAAATGATGGGCATATTACTTCGTATTGGGGCAGCGAGACACAAGGTGGACGTCGGAAATATTACCAGATCACGTCAAGTGGTCGCGCATTATATAAGGTAAACAAGCAAAACTGGGATCATGCCAAGCGCATCCTAGACGAACTACTGTAAGGAGAAAATGAGATGGAAAAGAAACTACAAGACTTTTTAACACAAGCATTCGCCCCCTATGGTGACTTTCCGGCTCGGGCCGATGTCATCCAGGAATTGCAGGCCAATATGCTAGAAAAGATCAAAGATCTTAAGAAGCAGGGCAAAAACGACGACAAAGCGTACCAGATTGCTATTAATTCATTCGGCGATGTTTCCGAAATTATGGAACAAGTTCCCCACGGCAGCGCTCAGTCTGCACAGGATGATAAAGAAGAGCCAAGCGTGTATAAGACAATCGTCAAGGGCATAAAAGAAGCAGCTGGCAACGGTTTCACCGCACTTGCCGCGCCCTTAGTAGAGGCTGACCTAGCCGATACCGACCTGACTGGCAAAGACTTCAGTATGAGCGATCTTCGCAAAGCCACTTTTGAGAAGTCTACCCTGCAAGGCGCCAAATTCAGAGCCGCTGACCTGACGGGCGCCAACTTTACTGGGGCAAACCTTACAAAAGCGATCTTTAGTGCCAGCAGCCTGCAGGGTGTGAATTTTAATAAAGCTGACCTGACTGGTGCAAAAATGAGTGCCTGCGCCTTAAAGGATGCCACCTTCACGAGCACCACGCTTACCAATGCGGAGTTTCACAAGTCTGATCTCACCGGCATCTCATTTGATGGTTTAGTTTTAGAAGGTGTTGTTTTTAACAGCTCCTCGCTTAAGAATGCCTCTTTCAAGGGCACTGTACTGCGCAATGTGTCTTTCCATCATACGGCTGTCAAACATGCGCTCTTCGACGGGGCAACCATGGACAAGCTGACGTATGCACTCCTTAAAGGTGCCAAAGCCACACTTACAGATATAGTTGTACAGTAAATTCATCATTCCCATATTATAAAAAGAGGTCATTTTGGCCTCTTTTTACGTGACCACGCGCACTGATCCCCTTGCGCTTACTGCTCTTTGCATATACCCTAGGGGGGTATAAGGAGGGCGTTATGAAGATGAATCAAATGGCCGCCAATGCCACGCTGCACTGCCTAACCGGTTGTGCAATTGGTGAAATTAGTGGCCTCATAATTGGCACAGCCCTTGGGCTTAGCAATGGCGTCACCGTAGTGCTCGCCACGGTGTTGGCTTTCTTTTTTGGCTTTGGGCTTTCGACCCTGCCTTTGCTCAAATCGGGCCTCAGCTTTTTCGCAGCCTTGTCGGTGGTTTTTGCCGCAGACACACTCTCCATAGCTACTATGGAAGTGGTCGACAACCTCACCATGACCGTCATCCCCGGAGCCATGAACGCCACCCTGGTGGACCCTCTCTTCTGGATTGCCATGCCCATCAGCCTAGTGGCTGCATTTATAGCCGCCTATCCCGTAAACCAGTATTTGCTGACTAAAGGAAAGGGCCACGCGTTGACTATGAAATATCATCACCATAGCGGCCATCATTAAGGATTTTATGACCACAAAATTTGGATACTCAGAAAATAAAGCACAACTACTGAAACGACTCAGCCGAGCCGAAGGGCAAGTTCGGGGCGTGGCCCGTATGATCGAAGAAGATAAGTATTGCATCGATGTATTAACGCAAATCAATGCTGTTCAGGCAGCCCTCGATAAGGTGGCGCTCGAATTGCTGCGTGACCATGCCCGGCATTGCCTGACAAACGAGAGCGTACACTCCCACAGTCCTGGCGACAAAGCCGACGAATTGGTTGGGGCAATTAGCAGAATGTTATCAAGGTAAACAAGGAGGATAGTATGGAAAATAAGTCATTACTTTATGGACTCATCGGATTCTTTATTGGCGGCCTACTTGTCGCTATTGCGGCCACCACAATCAACAAGCCTGTTGCAACAAAAGATGACGACATGACGATGAGCCAAATGGTTGCCTCACTCAAAGACAAAACTGGCGATGAGTATGATAAAGCCTTCATTGCCGACATGATTACGCATCATCAAAGCGCCGTTGATATGGCGAAATTATCAGCCACCAATGCCAAACATAGCGAAGTAAAACAGCTCTCGCAAGCGATTATTGCCGCCCAGGAAAAAGAAATCAGTCAGATGCACCAATGGCAAATGGATTGGGGCTACGCAACAGGCTTTCAGCCGCATGAGATGAATGAGATGAGCCACTAGATAGCGGTCGCGACATTCAGACGGACACTACTTACTCAGATGCTCATGCACAATCCGCCAGCTTCCGTGCAAGCGCGCCAGCACATTCGTCCCATGGCCCTTATACACTTGTCGCTCGCCATTCACCAAACCATCTGAGGTGAAATCGTACGTGCATGATGACACCCAGTAGTTTTGGGCCACCCACTGTACATTCGTGATGGTGTACACTTCGTCTTTGATATTCTGCCAGGTGTCTTCAAAAGCTTTTTGGACTTCTTGCTTGCCCTCAAAGCGACCGTTAGTAAACCAGAACGTCGCATTGTCGGCAATGAAAGGAGCGACTCTGGTGAAATCACAACTGTTCGCCGCGCTCTCGTAGGCTTTCAGAAATATCTGAAGCTCTCGTTGCAATTCGAGCTTGTCATTAATGGTAATCGCTTCGCCTTTTTTGATGTCGCGCAGAGCAACATCTCCTTCGGGCGTTGGCAATGTACTGGGGTGTCACTGTGATTTACATAGCGTTCTGGCTCGGGAAAATGGTAAATCTTGCCACTAAAAGAATGCGTCCATTCCCATTCGCCATCCGGCAAAACATCAAATTCCTCTTGTGAGAGCTCCTTAAGATTGAAAGGGACAACCATTTCGCCCTTTTTAAGATCACGAGCCGCATACACGCCTTTACCCGCCAGTTTACCTTTGCCAATAGTAACATTTGTGTTGTTCAGCATATTTATAAATTTTCTTCATCAATTAATGGAGTGATCTCGACTATCACTTCCTCGTAGGGGTGCGCTGCTTTCAGTGCCGCGATGACCTGCTTGGCAATGCGCCGCTCGCACGTCACTTCGATCTGCTCTTCGTCCACTACTTCTAACTTTCCAGCCTCGCCAATATGTGGATTCGCAGCCGCAGTGGGCATAAAACGCCCTTTGCCAGTAATTGAAAAACTACAGTAGCGATATTCGCCTACGTTCCCTGCACCTGCCTTGCCCATGGCTTCGCGAATTTGGTCAGCGTTTTCGGCCGGAACTGTGGTGGTGATTTTGACTCGGGTGAAATTCATATCCTCAGTATACCCTAGCGCAATACATCACCTTCATTGCTAACAAAAGAACAACAGCCGCCAGCCTCGCCAACTGCTACAATAGTAATACCATAAATGTAGGAGGGTACATGAAGAGAATAGCAACTGTAATCGCAGGGGCAGCTGCTGTCGTGGCTTTGGTAGCCGCACCAGCCATGGCCGCCACCGACACGCAGGTCGTCAAATCTGCCGACCTTAGCCTTGGCGCAAATTCGTGGTACTTCTATGACGACGTTGCCGACACAGCCAGCACTACCGAAGTGCCGGGCAAATACCAATTCGTCCAAGGGCCAGGTGGCCAAGAAGCCGGACTTGGTACCTTACGCTTTGATACCACCGGCAATGAGCGCTGGAATTTGGCCACCCGCATGCTGGCCGGCTTTAAAGTAGCCGACATCAAGAAATTGGCCTTTGACACCTACCAGCCGAGCACCAACCCTGGCAGCACCAACAAAGCTGTCTATCTCAACTTTGATGTCGACTTTGATGGCCCCACTGGCAACAACGCCTATCAGGGTCGTTTGGTGTACGTGCCTTCAGACAACGGGACGGTGAATCAAGACGATTGGCAGAAATGGCTCGCCACAGACACAATGTCGGTATGGCGCTGGTCACGATTTGCCAATAACGGCAACCACTGGCCCAATGGCAATACCAGCCAAACCATGACCTGGCCACAAATAAAAGCAGCCTTCCCGAATGCCACAGTATCGGGTGGGGGCACTGTGCCTGGTCAGCTACTCCTTAAGGCTGGCGAACCATATCCAGACGGTTTTACCGGTTACTTAGACCGTATTACCGTTCGGGCTGGCACAACAGTCAAAGCAGATTACGACTTAGAGCCGTAAGCAAAGCTTAATTAAGGAAAGACGGCAGCCACTTAGGGGCCGTCTTTTCTTTGGCTAATTTATTGCTTCAGAATATTATAAACCATATGCATGTACGTATCATTGGCCTTCCGCGCCTTTTCCAGAAATGCCTCCCGTTCGAGCCATTCATACGACGCGTGCTCCCAGCTTATGGTGATTTCTGGCGTATCCTCTAGCCTCGCAATGTACAGCGAATAATGCGTACCGTGAGTCGAGTACTCTGTGCCCGCATACACCGCTTGCACACTCGTGCTATCTATTTCTAGGCCAGCCTCTTCTGCTACTTCGCGAATCATCGTCACTAGCGGTGACTCGCCCTCTTCCAAGGTGCCACCCGGAAGATCGGGATCGTTTCCAAAGGTTGGATGGTCGCTTCTTTGCATTAGTAGATACTTACCTCTGCCATCAATAATCACTAGTTTGGCAACGTGGTTCATGAGAGTAATTATAGCTTACTAACTATGCCGCCAGAAGCACAGTCATCCAGCCCAAACGATTAGTCTTGGCAATCTTCGTTGGCGGTAGAGTCATAAGCTCCGTCACTTCAACAAGTGTTGCATAGCGCTTTTCTTTTTGTAGTTCCCAGAATGCCCCATCCGCACATATAGCTGAGCTGTAAGTGTTTTTGAGGCGCTCTAGTTCAGTATTGTCCAACTCTATGAACCGGACTTCTCCCGCCCGAAACAGCCCTACAACTGGCCCAGCTGCGGCTTTTAGAAAAACGACATCACCTTTCTTGATCTTTCCGTAAGGAGCAATTTTATTCTTAGAAAAGCGAGACTCCATCGTCTTCTTGCCAGAAAGCAGGAGGCTCAAGAATGGCCCAGCCATGACCGCGATGTGTACCGTAGCACCAGGAGCCAATCGATGCTTTGGGGAGATGCTACGAAGCTGGCTGGCGAGATTCATACCTCGGTTCCGTGGAAGATAATGGCTTTTTTCATATCTCTATAATACCGCGGGCTACCCCTTATAAGTCAAAACGAAAGCCAGCCTTAGCTTCCCTAAGTAATCTCGGGTATACGATAGTCAGCTCTATAGTAATTACCTACTCGTTGAAATAACTCACTGCTTACTTCGTTACGTGAGATTTTGATATGGACCCACACGGACAAAACCAACATGGTATAGCGAAGGGCTTCATTGAACCATTCTTTCTCCAAAGCGGTCAGCGTTCTGCACTTTTGATAGCCTTGTATAAAAGCATTGAAGACCCCCTGATTACAAACACCCTTCTGGAATGAGAGCTGTTGAGCGGTGTGGGCAACATCAAGTAGTAACGGTTCAATTGCAGCTTCCTCCCAATCAAGAAGACTCACCACCCTTCCCTCGGCATCAACAAGAATATTATCCGCCTGAAGATCACCATGGATTATTCCCTTCGGCACAGCACCACTCCAAAAATCTGGATATTCCCTCAGTTGAGCAGCGAATGCCTCCTTAGCTTCTACGTATTTATTATCTATCAAATTGAGAGAATCAAAGATATAACCCTTTCGATACCATGACGATCTTTCCGGAAGGTCCGTAGCATCAAGCATATGGGTTTTGGCTAGCAAGAAAGCGACCTCGGCAGCTAGCTTTGTACTAGGTATAGCCATCTCACCTTTCGCATAAGGCATGGACACAAAACTCTTCCCGTCAATGGTTTGGACATAAGCGCCTTTGCCAAACGGCGTATAAGGAATAACAGGTAGTCCGGCATCAGCAAGATGTTGACGATAGCGCCCTTCGACCTCGGTATTGGTTGCCGAATGACTGCGCAATTTTTTAACAACAAGTGCCTTGTCACCAGATTTCAATAGCCAGTTCTCATTTTCATTGCCAGGCAAGGCACTTATAGCAGGGTCAAGGTCCGCGTCGAGCATACTAAGTAATACTGGCGGAAGTTGGTTCATGCTACAGCGCCTCAATCTCGACCCATAACTCGTCCGGAATTTCCACAAAGCCAGATTCCTGTTTGGCAGCTTGCTCCTTGCCCGCCTTTTCACCGGGAATACGAACTTCTTCACCAGTCCTCGCGCGAGTGGACTTAATCTTTGCAATGTATTCAGCGTTGTCTTCCTTGAACTGCATTAAACCAACAGTCTGTTCAGGGTCAATTACAAAGATTAACCCACCACGATTGAGCATCTTCACTCCAAAGGAACTCCCCGCACTACTCACTTGCAGCATCGGCATAGCAATGAGCGAACCACAGAGCATTTCGATAAGCAACGCGAGCGAGAAGCCTTTATAATCGCCAAAAGGCATTACCGAATAAGCTTCTTTCGGGTCAAGCGTTACATTTCCTTTTTCGTCATAGAAAGTATCGGCTGGGAGATCAGTGCCATACTTGTTCGCCAAGCGCACTTGCCCCCAAGCACGCTTGGAGGTGGCCAGATCAACAACCAGTGGTCCATTGTTCGTTGGAACCCCATACGCAATCGGATTTGTCCCAGTTACAGGATCGTAACCTCCAGGAGGAGCAATCGCCGCACCGCCACCATTATTGATAACGATTGCGACCATGCCCTGCTCGGCAATATATTCGGCAATCGCGCCTGGGCGCAGCCAGCTATCCATATTCTTAATAATGGCAGTGCCTGTAATTTCTCTCTTGGCTCGCTGCATCGCTTCGTCTGCTGCTTGCTTACCAACAAGCGTACCAGGATTTCCTTTAGCGTCGATGAAGAAGGTGGAGGCAGTCGCCTTGATCACTTCGGGCTTTTCAAGCTGAGAGAAGTCTTCGCTCACAAAACTCGGGAAGCTCGCAAGACCATGGCTTGTATGGCCACGGAGTTCACCACCAAGATACATGTTGATGATGAATGGGATGTCTTCATCGCGGTAGCCTTTGGCTTTAAGGACGGATTGCATTTTGGTTTGGAGTTTAGAGAGTGGAATTTGCATAACATCATAATACCCTACTTTATAGCTCCCCCGTTCAAACTGAAGCAGCACGGGCGAAATGCAACAAAAAGTCCTGGAAAATAAGTCCTGGAACTTTTTGTATCGGTAATTATTTGGTGGACGCTAAAGTGCCAATGAAACGAATTAGATTATGCACACCGATTGCCCGATCCTTATAGGTTTCACCAAGCTCATCAAGAAGCTTCACGTCAAAATTTTGGATCAAAGGTCGAACCGTGTCTACGCTAAAGAAACGCTTAGCTTTGTCATTGACGTAGTAGTAATCATCTTCGATCTTCCTCCCAGTCCCGTAGTCCGGATCATTGACGGAATTAACGAAAAAAGCAAACACACCACCTGGCTTTAGTACTCGCTGGATCTCGCCAATCAAGCGCACTGTGGTTGCATAGTCAAAGTAATGCAGCGATAAGTGCGCATAAACCACCTCAAATGAAGCGTCCTTAAAAGGCAATGCGTCGCGAAGATCAACTTGCTGCACGGTGATGAATGGCTGGACATCCTCAGGGAAAGCAACCACACGCTCTTGAAGCGTCGCAGCTTTTAGATCAGTGCTCACTACTTTATACCCATGCTCGGCAAAGAATCGAGTGTCTTGCCCTAATCCAGCACCCAAGTCGAGAATTTTTCCCTTAGTTGGAAAATAAGTGATCGCCGTTTCAGCAAAAATAGACGGTCTTACCGACCAATCTTGTTTTTTATATCTTTCATGCAAATTAGCCCAGGCGTCATTCATGTGTTCGAGTATATCGCAGAACGTGGAAGAAGCTCGTCTAATTCCCGGCAAAAGCACAACTACACTCCCGGACTTGAACTAAAAATAACAGAGGTCGTAACAACAAAAAAAGTCCCAGGAAATAAATCCTGGAACTTTTCATATCTGTAGTTCTGTTTGGTGGCTCCTCCCAGACTCGAACTGGGGACACAAGGCTCTTCAGGCCTCTGCTCTACCAACTGAGCTAAAGAGCCGCTCAGTAACAGAGGTTATTGTAATGCATTTGGGTAAGTTTTTCAACTATAGCGCCCCGCACACCTGACGAGCACTTTACAGATGTTATCAAGAACAAGTGTAATTTACTTCTCTATAAACTTCTTAAATCCATCCATCAAATCAGCCGGCAAGACAAAAAGGGTCTTTTGCGACGGTTCAGCCGAAATCTTCTCTAGGGTCTGCAGGGTACGAATGCCCATGCCGCCAGGAATCTTACTCAGCATGGCTGCTGCTTCGGCCACTTGCTGGGCAGCGGCCTTTTCGCCTTCAGCATTGATGATCACTGCGCGGCGTTCACGCTCGGCTTCGGCCTGTTTGGCCATGGCCCGCTTCATGTCTTGCGGCAGTTCAATGTTCTGGATTTTGACGTTTTCGACATCAATACCCCATTTGTCAGTTTCGGCATCAACAATTTGTTTGATCTGCAGGCTCACTTGCTCACGCTGGCCCAAAAGCTGGTCCAGCTCAACATTACCAACCACATCACGCAAGGCTGCCTGGGCAAATTGGGCAGTTGCATAGCGGTAGTTATTGGTTTCCAGTACCGCTTTGGCCGGATTAACGGCTCGAAAATAAACTACTGCATCAACTCGGATGGTCACGTTATCTTTGGTAATAACCTCTTGCTGGGGCACGTCCACAGGCGTGGAACGGATGTCAATTTTGATCATTTGCTGCACCAACGGAATGAGCAAGCGCAAGCCTGGCTCCTTGAGCCCGGTATATCTTCCCAGCGTCAATACAACGCCGCGCTCATACTGGTTGATAATCCGCACACCCGTCACGACAATAACCGTGAGGATAACGATAAGAAAAAGTACTAAACCTGCCATATTACTCCTGTCTGCGCATAGTATACCATGAGCTCAGCTCTAGTATTCCTGATTACGACGGAAGATAATTCGGAAGAGATCGCCCAGGCGATAGCGCACCCATGGAATTAAGAAAAGTACTCCCAAAACCCCGGCCACAATGACTGGAATGAGCCACCGAGGCTGCTTTTTAGTTGTGGTTTTAGAAGTTGCGGCCAGCGGTGTCTTTTTGTTTCGCACCACAATATAGGCTGTTTTACTGCCCACTTTGCCATCTTTGTAGTGAATCTTTTCCATCAAGTTGTAGGTGCCGTCGGCCAAGCGAGTAGTATCAAAGGTGAAAGGCGCTTTAGTCACGCGATTCTTTAATTTGTCATTTATATAAAACTCCACAAAATTCACGGTCTCCTGAGTACTCTTGCTCGTGGCAATTTCCGACGTAATCACCGCATCACCAGAGATAGCCGTATTATCTTCGGCCACGGCTACCTCTTCACCTTCGGTATCTTCAACCATGGCAGCAGCTTCAAAATCTTCATCATCACTGCCCACGGCCTGGCTATAGTCCTGGTCAATATAGTCGCCGTCATCGTCCGAGGCCGGTGGTGGCGATGGATTAGGACTAGGATTAGGGCTGGGACTTGGATTTGGCGAAGGCGACGGCGTAGTGCCGGCCGGCGCGTTGGCCAACTGGAAAACACGCACGTAATCGACCTGCATGGCATCGGGCAATGCAGCCACCAAATTGCCATTGTTGTAGCCGCCGGCTGCTTCGTTGCCCGTGTAGCCGGACTCGGCATAGCGTGGACCCTCGCCACCAATTGCTAAATTCAGGATGATCGAATGCGAATAGTTAAACACCGTAGTCAAGGGAATAGCGCTTGCCCCTTGGTTGCCCTCGACCACTTCGGTACCGTTTGCTTCAACCCGATGCAACTTGCCATCAAAGAACCGCACCCGGCGCCCATCCACATACCAGGTGATCCGTCCGTCTTCCCATAACAGGCCGTAGGTATGGAAGTCAGTGTTGCCGCCAGCATAGCTGCTAAAAGCGGCCGGACTATTCAGAAGCGTGCCTTGGTTCGTAGTGGTGCCTGTTTTAAGGTTGAAATAATTGGGCGACGTTTTGCAGCTTCCATTGCCGCACTTGTATTGGAAAAAGCCATAGGTAAGATCCGGGCGGCCTCCATACATTTGGCTAATGTCCATTTCGCCATAGTCGGGCCAAGAAGGCGTGGAACCATCTGCGGGGTCAATCAACCAGAACGCTGGCCAATACGGATTACCTTTGGGTGCTTTGAGCCGTGCCTCAATATAGCCCTTGGTGAACTTATACTTGAGCGGGCTGCCGTTTCCTGCCCACGTACTGACCATGCCCGAGGTAAAATAATAGGTCGAAGAGTTGTTATCCGGATTAGTACCGTTGCAGGCCACGGTCTGACGGCGAGCCACCAAATGCATAAACCCACCGGAGACTTCAACATTGGCCGGCTTAAAGCAGTTGTCCATATGATTCCAGCGGCCAAAGTTACTGTTTTCCACATTCCACTTGCTGGTATCGATGTTTGAGCCATTAAATTCATCGGCCCAAACCTGTTTCCAGATTTTGCCACTCGGCGCGGTGGGGCCTTCGGCATGAGAATTTTCTTGGGTGCGTAGGCCTAGATACACCGTACCAGCGATCAGTAGAGCGGCAAGCACGCTAAAGCCAATACGGAGTGGCTTTTTGGAAACGCGAAAGCGAACTGGCGGCTTGGGGCTGGGCATGGGGAGCCTTTTTAGAGTTAGTTCTATGATAGCAGGTTCAGCCGATCGCAACCTGTCCGGATTTATTGACCCCGTCTAAAAATCCTCTATATTTTGGAAGCTCGGCCATGCGTATATCACCATACTTTCTTGGTTTATTAAAATATATCTTAGTCGAACAGTTTTCAATAAGCGAGTATATATCAAAAGCTACTTGGTCAATATCGCCTGCCAGAATCACATTTGACCTGTTGCCTACAGCCTCAATAACCTTTGAATCAAAAAGTTCAATATTCTTGAGAAAAATAACCCAGCCTTCAAGAGTCGCGATTCGATCTGTTAATTCTAGAAATAATTCGCTTTGCTCTTTGGGCACAAATACAACTCGCCGTTGCAGCGCGTCTTTCGCTTTTGAGCTATCATCCACGAGCACCGTATCCGTAACTGACGTTTGTGCACGAAACTCGTCACGTGCCATATGATATCCGGACATAAAAAGTAGATTAAAGCCTTGCTCGAATATATGTGCCGTCATTGCGATAGAGAACAGTGAGGCACCGCTACCTTCTGCACCATGAATTACCATTGGTAGGTCGGATGAGGAAAAAACTGCCGGTTCACCGTTAAGAAGTATGCGTTTATTCATATTCCAACTATACCAGTCGTATGGGAAGCTTCTCAATATACCTGATTGTGCGAACCAATATCAAGAAACAAATAATGGTCTTTGGTCTCTTGATATACTACACGAACATCGCCTCCAACAGAAAACGCCCTCAGACCCTTGAGCCTTCCCGTTAGTGGGTGGTCATTCAGTGGTTCGCGCCTCACTCCGCTGCAAAATAACTCCAGGTGCAACCTAAGACGCTTGAGTACTTTTGGTTGATGGGCATAGCGTTGTTTGAGATGTTTTTTAAATTGCTTGTCGTATTCAATCGGCTTCATCTGATAGAAGGTCTTCCATGAAGTCATCAACATCATCGTAACGCTTTAGTTTGCCTTGGCGGCGTAATGCATCACTCTCGGCAATTTGCTTCGCATAGCGAGCTTCGGCTTCAGGGCTTAAGCGAACTGACTCTTCAAGATTTACTCGTCTACCGTCAACATCGGCCTTGGCAACAAAGCGGATATAGGCCTGGAGTGAGTCAAAGCCGTTGCGACGAGCAAAAAGCTCCCACTCATCACGAACATCTTTGTCTATTGGTACTTGAAGTTTCACAGTATTCATAGTGATAGAGTATCAAAGGAGTATAATTATGTCAAGGTGGGTAGTAAATCAAATTCCGGCGTGAAGCTGAGGAGTGGTTCGTAAACGAACACGCAGCAAAAGTGCTCGGAATAAATTCCTGCGCATTTGGCTTGGCGTCCGGACCCCCGACTACGGTCTTTTCTTGCAGAAAATCCCTGTCGGGGCTTTGAGCTACGGAGTGCACCAATTAAAAAAGACTACCGGAGTAGTCTTTTTTAATTGGTGGGCGCTGAGGGGCTCGAACCCCCGACCCCCTCGGTGTAAACGAGGTGCTCTAGCCAACTGAGCTAAGCGCCCAAGAACTTTGGTATTTTAGCAGATTTTTGGCCTATTGCCAAGAGCGCCGCTTGTTGATTTCCTCTTTCTCACGCAAAGCCTGCTCCATATCCACGCCCAGCCGGTTAGCCACACTGGTCAGCACAATCAGGATATCGGCAATCTCGCTGGCAGCATCCAGGCTGTACTGCTTGTTGGCATCAATGCGCATACCAGCATGAGATTTACGTACACACTTCATAAGTTCACCAATCTCTTCAACCAGCAGAAGCGCCGGCTGCAATACCGATTGGTCAGCAAAGCCCCGCTCTTTTTCCATAGCAATCACATACTCTTGGATATTTTTAAGAGTAGGATTGTCTTGAAGATGTAAATTGCTCATTATGGACTCTTTTGCGTGTGACGCACTCAGTTTTTGTCTACTGTAGTGCGCCACACACGACTATGCAATACTATGCGCTAATTACGGTTGGCAAACGACGTTCGAAAAGCCCGCGCCAGCCGCCGTGACTGTTTGCGCACACGCAATGCTATTCCCAGTTGTGCCGCCTTGGACATAGAAGCCATAGCCGGGACCGTTGTTGTTTGCAGTGTTGCCCACGAAGGTGTTGTTGTCGCCCCATCCTTGGATCACGCGGTGCACACCATAGCCATCGTCTTGGCTATTCACGCCAACGTTCCCGGAAATGAGGTAGCCATTGCCCTTGACGTTCATCCAGCCCTTGGTGGCCGAAGTGCCCGTGCCATCAAAATGACTGTTCAGCACTTTACCATTTACCGAGCCTTCTTTGATATCAACTGCTTCATCATCAGTGGTTGCAATGTCGCTATTCTGAATCACGTTGCGGTCACTCGCATCAGCCACGCAGTTGGAGTAAAGACACCAGTTGCCATAGGCTGAACCAATGTAGAAACCTTCGGCGCCAGCATCGCGCAGTACCAGGCCATCAAAAAGGTTGTCTGAAGAGAAACTATTCACATGCACCGACGCGCCACTAGTCTTGTGAATATAGAGATTACTGATTGTGTTGTGATTCGCGTGGGTGAGTCCCAGACCCTTGTTGCCATTGCGCAATTCAAAGCCACTTAGCTGCCACCAGTTGGCGCCATCAAGATGAAAGATGCGTGACTTGCTTTTGCCATCGATAATCGCATTTGATGGACCACACAAGGTAATTGGCGCTGCTTGAGTTCCCGAGTTAGTCACAGTAAAAGGCCCGACATACGTCACCCCACCAACCAAGTTGATCACCGTTCCAGGAGTTGCTGCCGCCAAAGCCGTAGTCAGTTGCGCCGCAGTAGAGACCACTTGACCGGTTGGACAACTCGCCGCCGTCCCTTTTGCTGCAGGGATAAGGGCAGTCGATGCACCTAGGCCGAGCAAGAACACAAATGTAAGTAATAATCTTCGAACCATCTGAGTGCCTCCTGAGATTTATAGTGCACTCAGTGTAGCATACCGAGGTTAAAAGAAACTAAAATACAACAGTAGCTCAGAGTCTACTCAGCGCTACTCCGGTATGCATTCCACATACTCCCCACAAAGGGACTGGCATACCAGCCATCATTCTTGGCCGTGCCATGTCGAGCGCTGTAATTGCGCGCAGGGGTCTTGCCAAGACTATTCCAGTCATCTGGGCTTGCCCATGCCCCAAAGCCCACCCAGCGGTCGATGTAGTCGTGAAGCGGTTGATAGTTCCATGTTGCTTTGCCACCAGGCAATAAGCGGGCAGCCAGTGAAGCTCCCTTCATTGGCTGTGTAGAACAGCAGAACTGGTAACTATCACCAGGCGCTTCGCCGCCGTCGATCATGCCAATGGGATCACGACAATCACGCGGCCCATTATCTGTCTGCTGCTCGGTTTCGTATTGACCGCTGCCGCAGGGCTTGCCGAAAAGAGCAGGCTTGTAGCCTGCGGCTTGCATGGCAGCCACTGTTTTGGCGTTGGTGGTGGTATAGACTTGGCCGTCATCACCGTAGCTCCCGTATGCGGCATTGGCAATCTCAGACTTCATGGTGGCATCGTCAAGCAATACGGCGGCAAACACGGCAGGTAATTTACGACCAAACATATGGCCACCATCCGGATTCCAAGCCACGCCGCCCCGGTGCATACCATACATATCAATGCCAGCTTGCACATAATTGATCAGCGCCGGCATTTTAGTGGCCAGTGGATCATTGAGCATTAGCCGCAAGGCAGCGTCATCGGCATCTATGCCAATCTCGGATCCATATTCGGATACGCCCTCTTTAGGAGGATTGTCTTCAAAGGCGTAGTTTTGCAACGGATGCATATATCGTCCCGACCAGCCGCTAATATAATCCACCTGGGGACGCTGGTAACGACGGGCAATTCTGGCAAGTGTGGGCGCATTGGCCACCGGTGCCTTGGAAGGCAGAATATTCGTCTTGAGCTGAGTAGTGCTCAACAATGGCTTGGCAGTACCAAAAAAGGGCGGCCGGAAAGTATTTTGACCATTGGCTGGCGGCACAGCGTCCAGTACGGTCAAAATGGCGGCCGTTGTCAGACAAGGGTCATCGTTACCGCAGCCGCCTTCGGCACGTGAGACTGCTTTAAGAATTGATTTACCCGGGGCGGCAACATAGGGCAAGCTTGGCACAAGACTCGCCTTAAAGCCTTCGATTCGACTATCCAGACCGCTCTGACTACCGCTACTCGGGTTGGCCTCCCAGCCATTACGCGTCCCGCTAAAGGCTGGCGACATGCTCGCGATTTTAACCGGACCCACAACCCACCAATCGCCATTGGCAAACTTGCCCACTGGATACGCTTTATCAAATGTCCAGGTAATGCCATATTGTGTCACTGACGCAGCCGTCTGCGACGTAGGAGGAGCGTCAAACCTGATAGCCTGACCGCCTGAGGCACTGGCATCAGCAATAACCGTGGCACCGTCTTTGGGCGTGCCGGCCTCTGCCTCAATACTTATGCTCGGCACTGCCGCCCAAGCACTTGCCAGCAAAAAAACACCAACTACCCCAAACATGGCCGCAAAAGTAAGTCCAGGCACTTTGCCAGACCGTACTATATGACTTTTTGTAACTTTGCGAGCAAGCGCAGCGAGGCGACGTTCCATTTACCCTTCATTATATATAAAACTCCGGGAATGGGGTAACCTTAAGCGCACCGCTTCTAGGAAACTGCATCGTGCGCGAATGCCGCTGCTCGCTTTAACAGCAAGGCAGCCGCATCTTCATCAAAATCGGGAAGATCAGGATCAGCAAACAAATGTGTGCTCACCGGATAAAGAAATTCTTCGAATTGCGCGCCGCTGGCCTTCACTGCCAGCTTGAGTGCTGTGTCATTTTCGGGATTACGAAACGGATCATCTTTGCCATAATGAACTTGCACGGGCACGTGACTTGGCCACGCCGTAAGCTGTAATACCTCCAGCGGCAGCGCGCCGTGAAACAAGAGTGCGCCTTTAGCATGCGGATGAGTCGCGGCTACAAATTCAGCCAGGGCAGCTCCATTGGAAAAGCCCGCAAATACTAACTTGCCTTTGAGCCTATTACTTACCGTCTGCGCCCGCTGCAGAAGTTTTGGAATACCCAGCGCTGTCCATTTCTCGTTACCCTCTTCGTAGTTTCCAAAGAATTCGCCATGGTAAAGATCGGGCAGTGTCACCTTATGACCTGCAGCTTCCAGCCGCAACGCAAACTGCCGAACACCAGGCCGAAGACCTAATACCGAATGAAAAAGTACAATATGTGCCATGCACGCTCCTTCCAGGGAAGCACCTCCCCTTCTCCTCTTATTATAGTCGCTTGGCAAGCAAAAGACTTGGCAACTTGCGGGTAAAATCGTTACACTAGGATACATGAAACGCATCACTTCACATCTCGTGAGCGGCATCGCCTGCATCGTTATTGGAGGAGGACTCGCGCTCTTTACTCGTGATATTACGACCCCGATTTTTACGCTCACCAAAGTGGGAGTCGTACTGCTCGTTATTGGGGGCATTGACCTGGCATATGCCGCCTACCTTGCTATTACCCCTAAACACAAGTAGCATTCTTTCTTCCCAAGCGATTTGACTGAATCTCTATTTAGCTTCCAGGCAAGAGACTATATACTGCATCTATGCTACTTATCGGCTGCTACCTACTTTATTTTGTTGCAGCCACAATCTCACCCCTCCAACGTCGCGATTTATCACTAGCGGCTCATGGCAGCGGGTATGCCCCTGCATTTGCCTTCAGGGTAGCGATTGTGGTTGGTTGCTGCGGCTTGGTTTTGCCGTTTTTTTCGCCCCTTCAATTCAAGGGGGAGCCGCTCACCCTTTTCTTTCTGGCCACAATAAGCGGCATATTCTGTGCTGCCTCAATTGCTTACCAGTACTGGGCCCAAAAGCATGTTGAGGCAGGCGTGACAACCCTCATCGGCAACATCTACACCCCGGTAACTATTGTGCTCGCAACTTTACTACTAGGTGAAGGACTAGGCCTAAAGCAGATCATGGGCGCCCTGCTCTTAATGGCTTCGATCGTTACCGTTTCTAAAGAACACCATTTGGGCAAACTTCGCTTTGATAAATATTTCACCGCCATGGTTTTGAGCGGCGTCACACTTGGCATTGGCCTGACCGCAGAACGCGCGCTCATTAACACGACTGGATTTACCGCCGGAACGCTGCTGAGCTGGTGGGCACAAGTCTTTGGACTCGGCTTGGCCACAATCTGGTTCGGCCTAAAAACTACCTATACACCCAAGGACACACTGACCACCGGGGCGCTTCGCTTTTTGCAGCTATTCTCCTGGGTCTTGCTGGTGTACATTGCGGGCAACATCAGCATTGTCTCAGCGATTACCACCTTTAAAGTAATTATCGTCTTCATTTTTGCCGCCATATTCCTGCACGAACGGGAAGACCTCACTCGAAAGATTATAGGAAGTGTCATCGCTGTTATAGGATTGCTTTTGATGAAGTAGGATCTGTACTAAAAAATTCACTAGCCACCATGCGGATCATTGGTGCCAGTTGGAAAGTTTGCGGGCTTGTTCTTGTACGCCCGAACATAATCAACTTCCATGTACAGCGGGTTGGGCGTGCTCCCGTCAGACTGCGCGCCATCGTCCCAACAGGGATTGGCGGCATAGTCCATTCTGATACCCATTCTTGCCCCATTGAACCATTGTGCCTCACCGCCGGTGCGCCGTGCATACTCAACGCCGTCTCTAAAGAACGCAATGTGATCTGCTTGCCAGTCAACGCCATAGCGGTGCCAACCTGCTGTATCGGAACCGTAACCCCTATCACCGTCCGTAGAATCTCGCTGACCACTATAATGTACTGTGGTGCTCCAGGGTTGACCATTCTTTCCAAAAATTTCCATTAAGTCAAATTCGGCATCAGCGTGATGGCTCACATCAACACTGCGATACATCCAGAGAGCCGGGAACATGCCCTTCCCATGAACCGGGACACGGGCCCTAAATTCAAAGTAACCATAGGTCCAAGCGCCTCCGGTAGCCGGGTCAGTGGTCATAGTGCCACCAATCCAGGAAATGGGGCGTTCACCCTTGTCTCGACAAGCGCCAATAACCGCCTTGTTAGGAATGGGCGTGCCGCCATGCGTCAGATTGCCAGGGTTACGTACGGCCTTCATAGTAAGCGCGCCGTTCGCAACGGTCCAGAGGCTTAAGCTAGGTGTACCCTTGGGGGTCCACTCCCACGAATAGGAGCCGCCGCCAAGATGGCCGTTGTCATTCACGCCCTGTTCAGAGGGCAGCCAGTTACGGTGTCCGCTGGTACTCGAGAGCGAAAAGGTATCAAAATCATCACACCAAATCACGGCTGGCGCACCTTTACACCCAGTTGGCGTAGGAGTTGTTGAACCAAATCTCACTCCCTTCCCGGCGCTCGCAGCGCTATCGTTGATCGTCACGGCCGGAGGAGTAAGGCTTCCATTCTCGACTTCAATCGAGGCAGCGGGCGCGACGGCCAAGGACCGCCAGGTAAAGTAGGTGCCCACAATAGCAAATAACACGGCAACAATTATCACTACCGCGCGATGGTGTATTTTCTGTCTTCGCATAGAACCTCTGTGGCGAGTGATAGCTTCTCTCTTATGTCTTCTTTTAATTGTCGACGTCATGCTTATGCATTCTATTATAGCGGCGGGTTAGCCAAAAAGTCCATGAGTCGGCTCCGGACGCGCTAGGAATAAGGTTAAAGTAGCTCTTCTCGTACAAAATAACTAGGAAGCCTGCACACCATAGCGCCGATGCAAGGCCCCATACAGCACTCCCACGACCGCAATCACAATGGCCATAACCTGAAATGCCAGCGCATAATTATGTGCGCCAGCCACAACTGCAAATACACCAAAACTGACCAATGCACCAATCTCCGAAAGTAAGCCACCAACCGAAGTCATTGTAGCCCTATTTCTATCAGTAAGTTCGTGCTGAAGATAGGAATTAAAGAGCACTTTCACTACATAGAATAAGCTCACATACAAGCCAATCGCAATTGGACTGAATGGCGGGGGAAGCAATGCAGCTAGTAAGAGAAGTGCCGCCCACACGACAATACCAGTAGTCAGCGGCAATTGTTTACCTTCAAGACGATGTGCAAGCAAGCTTCCGACTGCCCCAAAACTGAACACTATACCCATCCATAGAGCAATCAACCCGTTACTCATGCCCTGCTCGTTAAAAAGAAGGTCATAGTATTCATCAACCGCGCCCAACCCAGTGACTATGCCCATAAAAACGAGCAAGAAGAGCACCTTACGCGTGCGTAACGCCAGCCGCACACCTTCTGACAAATAGCTCCAGTATTTGGTCTCGCCTGTAGTTTCGACCGCCTTAGCCATGGGCAAGAAGGCAAGTGCAGTAGTTGAAGCAAGCACGCCGATAATGCTGAGTAACAACAGTGGAGTGTAGCCAGAAGTTGCAAGTGCGGCCGCACCAAAGCCTGCGCAAATCGTCCCAACCAAGTCGAACATTTCCACCCGACCTGTCACTTTAGTATATTGCTTTTCAGCACCGGCACGTTTTAACTCATCATAGATAAGCGCTTCTTCAGTTCCGGACGACAGTGCGCTATTTATCCCCCACAACAAAAATCCTGCCAGAAAGCCCCAGAAATCCAGTCGAGCTAACCAACAGGTGAACGCCGCCGCCTGAAACAAAGTTGCCACAATCAGCACGTATTTACGTGGAAACTTATCAGCGATCGCCCCGGAGGGCACTTCGAGTATGAATGCCGTAGCGGACCACACAATAAACAGCGCTGAAATTTGCGCGGCATTGAGCCCATTGTCCACAAACATGACTGCGTAGAGTGGATAAATAAGAATAAATGCATTAAGGAATGCATAGGCGTAGAAAAGGTTTTTTACTTTGGCGAGCAACATGACTCTACTATAGCATTTGCCGGCTCACTACTTATTGTCCTGGTCGTCCCATTCTCGTGAGTCCTTACCCTCGGAGTCAGTTTGACCATTGCCCCTGTTCTCATCTTTCTCATCGTCTTTTGGCCCCGCGTTAAGCTCCGGCTGTTCATCAACTTGATCAAATCTACTCTCCATTTGCAACGTTTCCATGCATCGTGTCCTTTTTCTAGTTTAGTGTTTATGATGAGCGCTGCACAGCGGCGTACATTGATCGCCAAGAGTCAGATAAGAGTGACTCGATTTTTACCCAATCAGGCTCGATCTTCTGCGTATCACCCATGTCATCTCGAAGAATCATCGCCTCGGCCCTCAAAGCACCATACTCGAGAAAATTCTTTGGGTCACCATTGTAGATAAGCGCCATTCCCTCGGCCAAACTCATTTCCAACGTTTTCTTGTATCGCTCGGGGTAGCGGTGAATATCCCACCATTCAAGTTCGACTTCGGCCGCCTTGTGGTAATCAAAAGATTCCGTGGAATTATCAGAGATTACTTTGTAAAACTTCACAAGATACTTTTTGACACTAGCGTAATCTTCGCGCCCTTTTCTTATTCGATAGTTTGTGGCAGCAATGCCGGCATAATAAGCTGATTTGAAGACCAGCGGCCACGCAAGCTCGAATTGAGTTTTCATGAGCTTAAGGAGTAAAATAAACATCCTTAAGAAGTGATGATCATAATATTCTCGCCACATATCTGAATCGAGCTTGGCGACTTTCTTATAATCCAATTGTCGAAGATTCTTCTTTGTCATTGCCCTATTCTAACCTACCCGAAGACGCACGTCCTCACTTCTCATTCTGGAGCAAACTATAAATCTCCTTGAGCGGTGTTAAAGGATACTCGGCAGTTGCCACACACTCCTTGCACTCAACACTCTTTGGTCGCTGAAATGGCTTGGCTACCAATAACTCCGGATGAGCGGCGGCTGCGTGTTGTGCTTCGTCCAATGCTTCAGTAATTGAAGGTGGGAGCGTGGCTGATGCAATCCCTTGCAATTTCGCATAGGCTATCGCGCCGTCAGCAACTTGCAACAAGAGCGCCGCATCCTGGAATTGTTTGGGCGCGACTGCCTCGCCGCGCAACACCTTGCGGACATCTTTCACGGTTTTAGCCAACTGGTCTTCGGCACTCTGCAGCGAAAGGCCTCCGTCCCGATACGGTGCGGTAATAATAGTGGGTGGCTCACGCCAGCTGAACACATCTACTTTCACACCCGAAGTAGGCTCCACTAGGGCCCAGTAGCCGTCCTTGGGATGGTAATGGGCAATTCTGAAGGTCGAAACTATGCTGGGCCGTAAGGCACTTGGCCCTTTCACTACAATATCCAGGTCATTGAAGGGACGTGCAGGATATTCAATTCCAGCACTTGCAATAATGTAGCGGATCGCGACACCGCCCACAAAGGCGTACTCGCTTGGTGCCAGGTGGGGCAAAAGCGCATCAATGCATTGCTCGGCCTTTTTGGCATCTTCACTGCTAAAAGATGAAAGTAGTTCGGTACCCATATGCTGTCAGTCTACTCAGGAATTACTGGGCCGTAAAGCGTACGTAATCAACAAGCATTGGCGAGAGCGGCGGCGTAGGAAGGACGTTGTTAGTCCCGCTACCCCCGACAGCTACATTCAAAATCGGGAAGAACGGCTTATCAAATGGCCAGGAATTGGCGCCATACTGCGCAATAAAGGCCGCCTTGCTTTGCGTGGCATAGATGGCACTATCAAACAGGAAAGATATGGAATCAGGTGTAACTTTGACTCCGTATTCGTGCCAATCAGTCGGACTGGTGTTAAATCCAGCATAGCCACCGCCAAAGTTAACATCATACCCTTCGACTGAACCGTGCAGGGCCGCGCCCCAGGCATTATAGCCAAAGTTTTCCATGGCATCGATTTCGCCAGAGGCAGGCCAACCAACAGTGTTGATGTTATCACCCAAGAACCAGAAGGCTGGCCACAGTCCCTGTTGAGGATTAAGTTTAATGCGCGCGCTCCAGGTGCCATATGCCTGACTAAATGTGCCCAGCGTGGTAATTCGGGAAGAAGCAAATGAGCAAGGACCGTACCAACATGTATGCGCACCGTTATCAACTGTGGGCTGGATAACTAAGTGACCAGCACCATCAAGATAATCGTTTACCCCGGCGGCTGTATAGTACTCTCGTTCGCCATTGGGCTGCCAGCTACCGACATCATTACGCCACTTGGCTGATGGCACAGCGCCGCTTGGCCCGTCAAATTCGTCATTAAAGGTATAGGGATTGCCAGTTACAGTCACTGCCGCAGTAGTAGCGGCGGTGCCACCAGCACCTGTGCAGGTAAGCGTATAGGCTGCACTTGCAGCCAAGGCTCCGGTGGAAGCTGAACCACTCGTTGCCTTGGCTCCACTCCAGGAGCCGCTTGCGGTACAACCAGTGGCATTAGTAGTACTCCAGGTTAATGTGCTGGCATTATTAAAGGCGACACTTGTCGGTGAAGCATTCAGCGTTACGGTGGGCGTGGGGGACGGCGCACCATAAAAAGTCAGGCTATCTGTGTACAGATCACGACCACAAGATTTCTCAATTGTCGGCAAGATTGTAATGTTGTGAGTGCCAGCTGGAAGCGACACGCTCACTGGGTAGCTTCGCCAACTATTCGAAGACACATTAGTCACGAGCATGACGGTCTTGCCATCAATCTGCAGTGTCACACGCGGCCAGCCACCATTACATTTTTGCCCTTTAGCCATCAAGCTCAGAGACGTGGCAGTATTCGGAAGCGTTACTTGACCGGTCTGGCTCAAGCCATTGCGCGTCAATTTGACTGCTTTGCCGCCGCTTGCCGCCGCATCGGTAATAATACTCGCTCCCAGCGGTAATGACATTTTTTCAGTCTGCACTGTGGCAATCGGCGGACTTGCCGCAAACGAACGAAGTAACAGAAAACTGCCAATGGCTGCAAAAACCACAATAAAGATCATCATGCGGCGACGTGGAGTCTTGGCAACGCTTTTGAGTAAGGGGGCGCGACGAGCTTTCATGCTTATGTTAATCATAGCAGTTTTTTAGATTTTAGAAATGGCCAAGTATGCTGTGCACTTCAGACTTTATGAATCAGTTGATCGCCTCATGTTTGTTCGGTTATCAAACCCTCGGCTTCCTCCCTCCCTGCCCGCCGGTCCAGCATCCTCGGAAGCTATCTCGTCCATGACGGACCCGACATTAGGTCGTCTTACCCCAATTGCCCTTGCCAATCCGCCTGCCGCCATGTCTAAAGTAGGAAGATCCTCGGTCTTTTCCCAGTCCGGATCAACGATTGTTTCTTCTAGCCTCTCCATAATACCCCCCAATTATCTATAACTTTCATAATACTCTTGTACATAAATAGGCGCCAACCAACCTATTACAAACTCACACCGCACCACAAGAAGGCGGAACTTACCACAATATTGTATAATCTATACATGTCCAGCCCCGAGAGGTACTCCCACCCACTTATGCCCTTGCCATCCGAGCATGCCGCATACCCTTGGACTGTTGAAAAATTAGAAGAAGACCCCGAAAGCTTTCTACGAGCCTTTGGTGCTGTTTCCCTGGGCGCCGTACAACCAACTGAGGCCTTTTTTGAAACTGCACCTCGTGAACCAGGTAGTAAGATCGAAGTAGTTACTTTTGGACCACATGCGCATAGTACACGCAAGGAACCGCATCGTAAGCTGACCGTACTTCCCCAACGCCTTACCCTTAAAGAACCCTTTGTAAATGAGATGACCGCCGAACTCGAGACCTATGTCGCAAACATGCCCGAAAGAGACACTTTATGCCAACGCTTGCTGGGACGACCAGCCGCCTGGCTGGCCATTGATTTCGTGTTAGAAATGGACGTTGATCCGGCAGCCCGCCCTGAAGATATTGATATAGCAGCCCTTACCGAACAGGGTGGCGCGCGGCGGCGTGTCGCCGAAATTGACGATTGGGCAGCCTACGTTGGATCTGGCTTGCAGCCATTTCATCCCACTGCATTTAGCCACTTCGCTGTCCTCCAGGCCGATTTAAATACACTCGAACGGCCAATGCGGCTCATTGAGTATGAAGACAATAATGAACTTTACGGGGGTACGGCATACCACCGAATCCATGATGATTCCCACTGGATGCGCGAATGGAGCATGGATGAACTCATTGAAGAAGTCAGTTTAGTTGCCAGAGCTCGCCGCTGGGAACGTGGCGCCAATGAATTTCTAAGATTCACCGATCAGGCTGTGCTTTTAACTGGCTCCGAGCTGCGCGATTATAAAGGCACACTGGCCGCTCCAGAGGTCAATCTTGGGCTTCTGATGAGAGATCCGGCCGCCACTCGCAAAGCCATAGACCTGCTTCGCAAAGCGAACTTGCTGGGATTTGTCAAAATGGGCTATGGAGCACGCAAGGAAGGAGCGTGGGCCATGCAGGAACACTCTCGCAAACAACCTGGCGAATCTGGACCTGGCTTGATAGAGCGAAAACTCAACAACTGTCTGGAAGATGGAAGACCCGTTGCCATGCCCGCTATTATTCAGCCGCGCTTCAAACCTTGCACCATGGCGAATCTGGGTTTTCAATTTGCCGATAACGACATAGGACTCAAAGATACCCGGTACGGACGGTATGAACGGAATAGAGTTTTAGCAGAATTCGGCGACCAAACGTTTCGCACCTTCCCCGCACCAGGCAACGAGGCCGCCTATAGCGCATTATTCCGGGCCTTCTATCCTTTAGGAAATCTGCTCGGCGACAGTCCAAAAAACTACAAACCAAGTGGCGCACTTCTGCGTTTCCGCACCAATGCTTTTGCCATTCATGGCGCTTCTGATGTGTTGTGCGCAATGGTTGACCTAGAAGGCGTGGAACGGCTGCCAGATCCCGGGTCACTCGCAAGGAGCTCCTATGGAACTTAGAACTGATTTTTATAGTCAGGTACGGGCTCGCTACCCGCTACCTCCCGAACAACAGCCTTATGAGCTCGCTGGCTCAAAGAGCGTGATACCTCAAACCGATCCTGCGAACAGTCACCCGTACTATGTAATGAACACGTACCTAAATTTGCGCCGCGCTGAATTTGCGGCCGAACAAAGCGACAATGACCTTTCAAACACCCACGACTGGCGTATGGTGACCGACTCATTCACCTTTCGCTCTAAGGAAGCACTGCTCCAAAAGCGCTGGGCCTACGAAGCCGAGATTACCAAGGTCCACGAGCGACTACCCAGAGAAGGCACCGCCCTGCTGGCCGCCTTTGCCACCAGCCGCCATTGGCCCAATCGCGCACTCGCCGCCGTTGCTCTACCCACACTTATCGAGAGCGGCACGGCACCTGAGGCCGCCAGCCTTATGCTCAAACGGCTAGAAAAGGATGTTCGAAGTTCAGAAGTGCGCATCCTGGCCTCGCGCAGCATTGGCAGAATCGGCTGTTTGAATGTGGGCAAGCCGCGCGAGCAACCAGAGTGGGCGCAACCGAACTGGCCAGGCGTGACCCATTGGGCAACCAGCCAGAGCCTGATCGCCTTCCTAAGAAAGCATCATTTTTCCGAAAGGCAAGTAATAGGAGCCGCCCGTACCGTCACAGACCTTTTCATGTTTCAAAACGATACCGACTTTGCTCAGTGGGCCGAGGTCGCACCCTACCCTCAACCATGGGTTGCAAAAGACTTCCGAAGAGAAGACTTCTTATTTGACACTACTACCCTCTACGGCAAAATGACCGCGACCGCCATGCATCCACGCAATTGGGTGCCTTATGCCGTGCCGCTTGGTCCAGCCTATTACGATAAAGACATACCTGCCAGCGTTCTTTACGACCTGGCAATACGTGAACATCTTACGGCCATTGCTTTTTATCTGAACGAAAGGCTTAATCTTGACCCACCACTACCCCTTTTGGACTTTGCTCCAGGACGAAACTAGCTTCGGCGAAGAATACGCCAGCGCAGCCACAAACAATTCAAGGCTATGCATGGCGTCTACTTACTCTACTCTCTGCCACTTTTACACAAAGCATCCATGGCAGTAGCTCTAACGCCGCAACCACCCAAGCAAATCTTTCTGTGCTTGGGGAAACCATACGTCAGCAACCTCGTCTGCATAGGGCAAATCATCAAGGTCTCTCCAAATTGGATCGCCACCCTTCAAATCATCGGCAGCTTCAATATGAGCGCTAACTAAACGGCCAACAAAAACAATATCTAAACTGGGGCGACCTTGATAGTTACCAGTGCATGTTCCTATAATTCCCTCGAGTATAACGTCCACACCAAGCTCTTCTTTCGCCTCTCGAATAGCCGCTTGCTCCGCAGTTTCATTCACTTCGACAAATCCACCTGGCAAATCAAGACTGCCCCTGTTCGGGTCCTGAGCACGAACACCATACAGTACTTTGTTCTCTTTGATGATGAATACCGCTGCTCCAATCGCAGGATTTATCCAATTTTCGTGCCCAACTTCGCAGACAAAAAGACTGTCATTTTTTTCTTTAGTGAGCTTACCGCACTTGCTACAATATCTTTCCATAAGGAGAGTATAGCATCGAGCAACCCACTTGCTTACAGCTAAGTATTGCGCCTCTAATGGCGCGGCCACACAAGCACACTTCTAGTGCGACATACCGCAACAGTACCCACTGCGAAAGGACCCTTGCCCGAACATGCCGCCGCAGCCTTATCTCGCTGGTCCAGAGTTCTATCATAAGCTTGGCGGTGAGCATTGAGCGTTAAGGCTATTTCCGATAGAGCATCTGCGCTGGGCGAGCCCAACTTGGCGTGTTCTGCCTCCGCTTGCTGCAGGCTTTTATCCAAACGCTCAAGCCTTTTTTCGGCTGCGCCAGTGCCGGGAAGGTCTGATTCCTCAAACGCCGCATCTGTGGCCGCAGCCGCAATTTCTCCCAGCGCCACTCCTCTAGAGGAACGAAGCATTAGCTCCCACGTATCGGCTTGCGCCTGAATTGCCGCAGCCGCTTCTTGGGTGCCTTCTAATCGATTTTGGGCAGTTTCCAAGCGTACACCCACAGGACAACCTTCACAAACTTCGCCTTCTACTCGGCAAGGTAAATCTGACATAAACTTATTTTAAAATAAAAGGATGAACAAGTAAATAGTGCCAATACCTAAATCATCAGACGGATAACCTCGTCAACAACCTGGTCGATCGATTGTGTTGCATCAACCATAATAGCGCCATACGCCCTATACTCAGCCTCTTTTTGTACGTTGGCTTCAATAGCACGAGCAAGCTCATGCGACTTTGTGCCGTAATCATGATCACGGGGATTATTTACCCGCTGTCGTATCATCTCTTCGTTCGTTCTAATCCACATAACTTTTTGGCAAAGCATGCGTATTTCCGGTTCGTTAGCCGCTCCACCGCATAAGAAAACTGGCGTATCTTGGGCTTTATCAGCCATTTTGATCACCCAGGCTTTGTCGATTAGCCAATGGTGCTGACTGAGCCATTCGGCAGTACGTTCTGGCATTTCACCAAACTCGGCTGCGCGCTCACCGGTTTGTTTGTTGAACCAGGCGCTTATGCCATTGTGTTCAGTGTCGTACGCTTCGTAACCCCGGTTTTGGAGTTCTTTGGCGATGGTAGATTTACCCGAGGTCGAAATACCGGTTATGAAAATGAGGGGCATGACTTTATTCAGCCGACGCTTCCGCAAACAAGGGCTGGTAGCGTGCAATGAGATCAGCGAAAGTCACTATGCCTTCAGCTGCAACTTTTTGTCGTTCATCCAGCACGAAATCATATTTAGCAGCGAGCTCTTGGTTACGAGCATTATTCGCTTCTGTCGTTGACGGCAAGCCATCGTCAGATGATTCAGCAACAATTACTTCAATATCTTCACCTCGAAACGCCCGAACGGCTATGAGGTTATGTCCATCAATAGCAATTAAGTTTCCCCTGTCATCCTTACGCACAAGTGGCATGGGAGGTAAATCTTCAATGTTTCCGTCGCGGAGACAGGCGAAAATAAATCTCACCGTACCCTCTTTTAAGAAATCTTGTGATGGAGCAATTTTTTCAGGCGATACAAACATGAAGTTATTATATCAGTACCAATGAGGACTTGAACCACAATGACCGAAGTTACAATAAAAAGAATGGCTCCGACATACAAAATGTGGAACCATTCTCATCTGTTTTCAATCATGGTGCGCGAGAGAGGACTTGAACCTCCACGTCCCGAAGGACACTAGCCCCTCAAGCTAGCGCGTCTACCGATTCCGCCACTCGCGCATGAGGTAACGAGGCATAGTATAGCATATTTGC
>Ga0075365_10000028_pt1 | contig 58142 bp, 65 predicted proteins | sample EndMetdeltDD1765_FD_71387 | JGI IMG/M metagenome (GOLD analysis project Ga0075365, IMG submission 71387) | Populus endosphere microbial communities from Tennessee, USA - Endosphere MetaG P. deltoides DD176-5 | ecosystem: Host-associated > Plants > Roots > Endosphere | place: USA: Tennessee... | reverse complement strand
CGCTGTCGATATTTTTTCCGACTCAAACAACAAAGACCTTCATTGGATCGTGGGAGGCTCGCTCGATACGCTCCGGTATATCGTGCAGCTAGGCAGCATCGAGGTTAATCCGTGGAATTCACGTATTCAGCATCTCGATAAGCCAGATTGGCTCGTTATTGACCTCGATCCGGAAGGAGTCACGTTTAAAGATGTGGTATCCGTTGCCATAACAGTACGACAGGTGTGCGACGAGTGGAAAGTGAAAGCATTTCCCAAAACGTCGGGGAAAACCGGTATTCATATTTTTATCCCGCTCGGTGCCGAATACACTTCCGAGCAAGCTAAAAACTTTGCCCATCTTATTGCACTTGAGGTTAATAAACGCCAGCCAAAACTTACCAGCGTTGAACGTATTCCTGCCAAACGACCACATCGTATCTACCTCGATTTTCTGCAAAACAGAGAAGGACAGACGCTCGCAGCACCATATTCACTTCGCCCAACGCCCGATGCGACCGTTTCTACGCCACTTCACTGGGACGAAGTAACGCCGCGCCTCAAACCAACCGACTTTACTATTAAAAATATGCCGGCACGGCTTGATAAGGTAGGGGATCTTTGGAAACCGGTTATAGGGAAAGGTGTTAATATCGCCAAAGTCTTATCAACCCTCGAAAAAGCCGGGGAGTTGTAAAAAACATTCCCATATTGACGCCGCACCAAGTAGGCGCGCTATAATAGTAAAGGTTATGTGAGTACTGGTGGAGAACCTTTTCACTTACAAGCCCCCTAAAAACAACCTACATTAAAAATTTAATGTCTTAATCCCGCATACACACCAACCTCCTAAAAAGGGTCAGGCGTCCCTGCAGGATTACATATTCACTACTTCAGGCAATTAACGCGTATGTCTAGCGGTACCAACGCATAGCCTTGTAGTCCACCTCCTAATTCCGCTGATGTTTATAAACAAAACACCAAGGGAGAGAATATGGAAACATACAAATCTATTAACAGTCCAGTTGATGTCACCGCAATAGGATTTGGACGAAATATGCGAACATACCCGCGCCGCATGGAGTTTGAAGGAGCAACCTACGACTTCATCGACGCCGGACTTCGTACCATCATCCAAAGCGGTGAACGCGTCGCGCAAATCTTTACGATGACCGACGGCGCGCGTGACTATCGCCTCAGAAGCGACAACGGCCACTGGACCCTACTGGGAATGACCCGGTAACAAAAAAGCCCTTCTTTGGGCTTTTTTGTTTAATACGCTTTGAGATATGCAAACGCCCCGCTCAATAACCAATCGGCCGAGCAGGGTATTTGCAGGGGGCCTAGGTAAGCGGGGCAGAACTTTTACGGAGTTTCCGTCGAATCAGAGGACGAGTTCTCGCTCGAAGGAGGAGTGTTCGACTCAGATTCAACCGGGGGCAGGGATGGAGTAGATGATTCGGGGGGAGCCGGGGACGATGAGGTCGTTTCGACCTCGCTCGTAGCAGGTGCTTCACTTGTACCCGCGAACGCCTCTACCGGCACAGCCTCAGAAGTCGTTGGGGTACTCGGAGGCGTTGGCTCTGCGGGCTCCTTGTCCGAGTCTGGTTGCGCGACCACTGTCACTATGGACGGCGGGACGGTCACGACGGTGGTTGTCACCGACGTAGCAGGAACGGACGCCTCGGACCCCGGAAGCGTATAGATATACGCTGCGGCAATGAAGGGCAGGCCGAGAAACAAAGTGACCACAAAACCCCTCGAGGCATCCAGCAGTTCAGCTTTCCGCCACACTCGGATCATGAAATCTCTCCTTACTCGAAAGGTTCTCTTGTAAAAGTCATGCTTATAATAACAGTATTGTGTAGATTTGTCAACTATAGGCGATTCTACGCCTACAGAGTGGCTTATAAAAAGAAGTCGTTTTTATTCAAGGAATGATGCAACGGATAGCTAACCAGAAGCCTTCTCTCGCCATCAAAGTATGAGGCGAGAGAAGCCCCTGGGCCAGCGCATCAGTCAAACAGATCGCCGATGAAGTCGCCAATTCCTTCAAAGAGACCATCCCAGAAACCGCCGCCGGAGTCGCGACTGCTCGCAGAACTACTTCTTGAAGTCCCCGAGGCTGAGGAGGAAGCTCTGTGTTCTAGCGGTAGCTCGGTACTCCTTTGGAAGCGCACCTCCTTCCCGTTCAGCCATTCCTCGAACATCTCCGCGGTACGTAGCTTCTCGATGGCGACGTAGTAGATGGCACTTTCCAGCGCCATAATAGTCACCTTGCCGTATTCGCTCGATGCGGTCTCCTGTGCCCAGGACTTAGCGTCCTTACGAGGTAAATCATCGACATCCAACCTGAAGTACACCTGTCCGGTCATTACCAGCTCCGTTCGGCCAGCCATCCGTTGCCGTCTTGGTATCAATCAATACCAAAAACTTGTATATTATATCATATTGTTAGACAATTGACACAACAGCTAGAGAGTGGGGTGAAGAAATAAAGTGTAGTGCACGGCATATTCTTCAAGAGTTATTAGTTACCCTTGAATTTTGTTTATACGAGAGCATTTAAAAAAAACAAACCCTGAAGGGGAAAGAGGCAAAAAGCGCCTCAACCCCTTCAGGGCACTCCACTGAGGGAGATTCATTCCGTGACGCGGTACAACAGTGGCTCTCGTGAGCCCGTGTACAGACGGAGGGTAACCTTGGGCGCCATACCCCGGTGTACCCCTAGCCACGTTTCCGATGTTCCGTCGTAATGGGGAGCCATCGAAGCGTCGACTGCAGTGAACTCACCCGATGGTGCCGAGGCGTCACCCACAATCACGCCGGTGTTTGCCACGCCACCTCCAGAAACTGTTGCGCTTCCGGTGTTCTTGACAGTGATGCGCGACGCACATTCGGACACAGTGATCTTCAGTAGACCACCCTGGCACGAATAGCCGACATTCACACCCATGCCTCTCAGCCGGGGAATCTCGACGAGCGCGAGAACAAGGCCGTCCGCCATCTTGTCGTCAAAGTGAATCTCGACCGTTGCCGACACGCCGCCTAGAACGACATCCACCCGACGAGCCGAAAACGTTTCTTCAATCTCTCTGGCCACGAAACTACCTCCGTAGATTCACAGTGACATCTCCATTAGACAATATGTAACTATAAAACATTTTAACGGTAACATCAATCTCCTCTATTAAAAGCGAGGTAATTGTGCTATAATTACGCTATAAATCAATGTTGGGAGGCCATAAGAAAGCCGTTTGTACCACAGAAAGGATCCATTCTATGGCTAAAAAAGCCGAATTGCTTGAAACCGCAAAAACACTTGGTCTTAAAGTGACCGAAAAGAACACTATTGCAGAAATTGAAGCTGCTATTGCCAGTACTGAAAAAAAAGAAGAAGCACCAGTAGAAGAAAAGGCTACCGCCAAAGCGGGTAAGCGCAGCGAGAAAGCGCTCCGCGAGGCTGAAGAAAAAGCCGAGAAAGAAGCTCGTAAAGAAGCAGGCGATACTACCCCACAGAGCGAAGACGCCGAGCCTAAGGCTAAAAAAGGCCCAAAACCCGTTACTCGTCCGCTCATCGAGCGTCGTGGTAAAAAGTACCAAAAAGTAGCTGAACTTGTTGAAAAAACCAAAGCTTACGGCCTTGCCGAAGCACTTGAAATCGCCACAAAAACTAATCCTGCTAAGTTTGACGCCTCTGTTGAAGTTCACGTCCGTCTTGGAGTTGATCCACGCCAAGCAGATCAGAACATCCGCGCTACCGTTAGTCTCCCTAACGGTACTGGTAAAACGGTTCGCGTTGCGGTATTCGCTCCAGAAGCCGACCACGCAAGCGCTAAAAAAGCAGGCGCCGACGTCATTGGTGACGAAGACTTTCTAAAGCAGCTCGGGAAAGAAGAACTGAACTTCGATATTCTGGTTGCAACGCCACAGTACATGCCTAAGCTTGGTAAGTACGCTCGATTACTTGGTCCACGCGGGCTTATGCCAAACCCCAAGTCTGGCACCGTTGCGACTGATGTTGCCAAAGCTGTCACAGAAGCAAAAGCCGGTAAAGTTGAATACCGCGTTGATAAGCAGGCAATTGTACACCTTTCAATCGGTAAGGTATCATTCGGTGCTGATAAGCTGGCCGAAAACGCCAAGGCATTCTTCGACAGCCTCACTAGCCAAAAACCAAGTACGCTTAAGGGCGGCTACGTGAAATCTATCAGTATTTCAACAACTCAGGGCCCTGGAATTAAAGTAGAAAACAACAACACTTAAGCCATTAACTCTATTAAAAAGAACTCCTAAAAGAGGGGTTCTTTTTTTAGGAAATGCGAGGACGAAGCTGGCGTCGCTGTTTTTGCGCTCTGCAAACAGTTTGTGAGCAAGCGAGAGATATGTCATACTATTACCGTAAGCAAAAAACAAAAATGAGAGCTTGTAAGGGGGATGTGTATGCGGCAGTATCTGGATCTGCTTCAGGATATTAAAGATAACGGAACAATCAAAACCGACCGTACGGGTGTCGGCACAAAAAGTGTTTTCGGTAGACAAATGCGGTTCGATCTTAGCGAAGGTTTTCCGCTTGTCACGACCAAAAAGGTCTTTCTTCGAGGCATTATTCATGAGCTGCTCTGGTTCTTACAGGGCGACAGCAATATCGAATATCTGGTAAAAAATAACGTCCATATTTGGGACGAATGGCCGTTTAGAGCCTATCTTGTCGCCACAAATCAGCCCCTTCCCGAACAAGGCTCCGAGGCATGGAAACAAAAGTTAAGCGAATTCACCGAAAATATCGCCACAGACCATGAATTTGCCAAAAAATACGGTGAATTGGGGCCGGTATATGGCTATCAATGGCGCCACTGGCCTGCCCGAGACGGCGGCGAAATCGATCAAATTACAGAGGTAATCGAGGCCATAAAAACCAATCCCGACTCACGGCGTCACATCGTGAGCGCGTGGAATGTAGCCGATATTAAAGAGATGGCCAAGGCCGGGCTACCTCCCTGTCACACCCTGTTCCAGTTTTATGTCACTGACGGAAGATTAAGTTGCCAGCTGTACCAACGAAGCGGCGACACATTTCTTGGAGTCCCATTTAATATTGCCTCGTATGCGTTATTCACTATGATGGTGGCGCACGTGACAGGTCTAAAGCCCGGTGAGTTTGTCCATACGCTAGGCGATGCACATATCTACCTTAACCACCAAGAGCAGGTTGATCTGCAACTCACGCGTGAGCCTCGAGGTCTACCTATAATGAAGCTTAACCCCAAAGTCACTTCTATTTTTGATTTTACGATAGATGACTTTACGCTTGAAGGCTACGATCCGTACCCCGGAATAAAAGCACCAATCGCTATTTAATGCGTTTGAACGTCACGAACGAATAGCCATACATATTGTCTTCGTCTGGAGCAAACATTTCACGCGATGTTTCTCTCCATTCGTCATCAGCAAGCTCGGGAAAGAACGCATCGCCTTCGATATCTCCATCAATTTCCGTAGCATAAATGGTATCAATATCAGGCAAGGCTTCTTTATATATTTGGCCGCCGCCGATGACAACGATATCACCCTTGGCCAAGCGATAGGCTTCAGCCAGCGTGTGAGCCGTCTCAACCTCAGGAGCAGCAAACTCCTCACGGGAAAGTACGATGTTCTGCCGCTTTGGCAGCGCACGACCTCCCACATCGGTCTGGAACGTCCGTCGCCCCATAATAACCGTCTTGCCACGTGTCAGCTCGCGAAAACGCTTCATATCAGCTCGCAATTTGCCACCCTCCCAAGGGCGGCCACCCGCTTTTCCGATCGCACGGTGACGATCATAGGCTACAACCATACTCTTCATGGTCTTATAGTAGCAATATCTTACTCATGCTACAATTGAACCAGATTGTCACAACAGACAGTGAGACGAGAGGGAGACTGACATGAGCGTGTATAGCAACGTCCAAATCAAGGATGCAATTAAAAAGGGAAAGATTGTTTTTCATCCTTACCAGGAAAACCACATTGCTGGCAGTAGCGTGGATGTAACGCTCGGCCATTATTTTTACAAACAGGAATATCAGGAGGAAGCTCGCGTTTATAATCCCTTCGATCAAGAGGACGTTGCGCGCTATTTTAAAGGACCACTTGAAGCCATGCCTCATAAAACGTGGTGCGAAAAATATGGCTACAAGTTATTCGCTAACATCCCGGAAGATCACCCAATTATCGTATTGCGCCCCGGCGAACGAATTTTAGCTCACACTCATGAGTTTATCGGCATCAAAGCACCAGGCACCTCTACTATGCAGGCCCGCAGTACCTGGGGGCGGAATGGGGTAGCAGTCTGTCTTGATGCCGGATGGGGTGATCCGGGATACATCAACCGATGGACGATGGAAATTTATAACATGAATCAGCACGAAAGTGTCGTGTTACCAGTAGGCGAGCGTGTCGCTCAGATTGTTTTTTATGAAACTGGTGAGGTAAATCAAGAATATAAACAACTGAGCGGCAAATACCAAACAAGTACCAGTGACGACCTTTCGTCTATTGTCGCTAGTTGGTCTCCCGAACAAATGTTGCCCCGAGCCTATAAGGACCAGCGCAAGGCGCCCCTTGTTATTGATGGGCTGAAACCAGGACTAAAATAATGCCTTCCGGCAAATTTATTGTTATTGAAGGAAGTGATGGTTCAGGCAAAAGTACCCATTTTGCGCTTCTGCAAGACTATTTCAAGGCGCAAGGCCGAGAGATTGCAACGTACAAATTTCCTCAATACGAACAGCCTTCATCGTATTTTGTCACCTCATACCTTAATGGAAAATACGGCGATGCTAACAGCCTAGGTGCTTACACACCTTCGTTGTTTTACGCACTCGACCGATTTGAGGCAAGTGCCGCAATCCGCCGTGATCTCGACGAAGGAAAAATTGTTCTTTGCGACCGATATGTCGGCTCCAATATGGCTCACCAAGGGCAAAAAATTGAAGATAAGAAAGAGCGGGAAGCCTACTACGATTGGGAATATAATCTTGAATTTGACATGCTAAAGGTTCCTAAACCCGACCTTAACGTTGTTCTGCTCATGCCCGCTCTCATCGCTCAAGAACTCATGACCAAAAGGGAAGATCGCAGTTATACGGATAAAAAACACGATATTCACGAAGCCGATCTCAATCACCTTACAAGGGCAGTTGCAACCTATACTGAGCTCTGCCAAATGTTTCCCGATGTATTCGCCCCTGTTTACTGCACGGAAAACGATGCACTTCGTAAAATTGATGAAATTCAGCAAGAGATTCGCCATACCATATCCTCCGCCTCTTAAGCTTTTCGCTGGAAAAACAGAGGTAGTTGTTTTATAATATTATAGTACTGTCCGCTCCAACAAGGAGACCAACGTGGTGAACAAGAAAGCTGTCGTCATTGGCGGCGCCGTCGTTGCTGCTGCCGTCGTTTACGGCGCTACCCGCACCGAGCGCGGCAACCGCGTACGTGAGCAGGTCGCCAGCAAGGTGAACCTGCCCAACACCGGTCGCGTCGTCGACGACTCCAGGACGACCGACGACGAGCAGGACTGACACCTCTCCATCAAGAGGAGAGCTGCTGGAGCGCGAGAGAAGAATTCTTCTCTCGCGCTCCAGCGTACTTACTATTTGAAATTATAATTAAGAGAAAGAGCCGTCTAGTGACGGCTCACGGGACGGTCATAATGCCGCCGTCCCTCGGCTTTGGCTGTCAATCAGTACTGGGGCTGCTTCCAGAAAGCTTGCCGAAGCGTCACTTCCGGAAGGAGCCGCTGTACGGTATTCCAGGCAGCCTGACTGACGGTCACTCGGGTGGCCACCAGGGCAGACCGGCTTGAGGTCACCTCAGGCCAGTACACCCCAATGTTACATATCGGGTCGTCCGATGTATCAGCGAGTTCCGATGCAACAACACGCACTTCGACGACCCCTGCCGTGTTCATGAGTGCCTCGACCAAAAGCCGAGTCTTCTCATTTACCGATTCGCCATGGGCGACATGCTTGTCGCCCTCGATCACGTGCGTCGCCTCAAGCCCCACCGGACCTGAAAATCGAATGACACAGTATCTGTCATCGTTACGGTGATCAACATGAGCCGTTGGTGGTAACATTGCAGATCCGTTTCTATTCGTTCGATCTGTGATCCTACAAAATTAATTATATAATGTTTTCAGATGGAAAGCAATCGTTCGGAGGTAGACTATTGCTTTTTTGAAGCAGGATACTTTGCATAATACGAAGTCGCAATCGGTTGTACCCATTTAACTCCGGGGTTATCTTCTAGCCCGGGCAGTTGATCTTCCACCATTTCTTCAAGTTCATCAAAGCGACTCTCGTTTTTGATCTTCCGGTCAATATAGGGAACCTCTTCACGCGCAGCTTCATCACCACGCAGTAAAAATGCCTGGCGAGACATTACTGTAATTTCGCCGGCTCTCGTCGCGATACGTCCTACCCGCCGTTTACGCAATACTGTCATTCCGGGAATATCCAACTCGCGTGTTTTTGGTTTGTATTTAGGCGTCCCGTTTAAAAGTTCGCCTCCTTTCGAAATAATCGTGCGTGTTACGTCTTGATCCATTCTGGCTGGCGCTGTAACATCGAGCGGATGTGATAATTTAGCAAGTTCTACCGAATATAAATCCGGATATTCAATCAAAAGGGAGAGTAGGTCGTTTGGCATAGCTGTTCCTTTTGAAGCCATAATAACCCGGGGGTCTTTGGGGTCGTTAAAGATATCATCAAAATGACGATTTAAAAACAGTCGCGTAACGTGAGACTGCGTTAATGACAGATCGATAAGATGCGCAACCTTCTGCTTTAGCTTTTCATCCTCGGCATCAATCCAACCTTGCCCTTGTGCATTTTCTAGCGCCCGAGCTAAACCTCTTTGGATACGCTCTAAAGAATCCCTATTATAGACAACCCTCTCTCTGGGATTACTGATGAGAGGAAGGTCGAGCGGCACGGCTGCATAATCGGCGACTATTGCTCTTTCGACACGCCGCTGAGTATGATGGCCTTCATAAGGTTGTACACGAGACATAGCGAAAAGTAATTATAAAGGAGGTAAGCAATAAAATCAACTTTTAATGATACCGGGTCATGTCATAAAAAATCACCTCCTTGGCCGAAAAAGAAACTTTTCGACCAAGGAGGCGTACTGCTCAGTCAGAAACGGCGACGCTCGCCATGAACCGATTGTGCCCCTGACGCTCCAGATACGCGCCGAGGCCCAGGTTGGCGAGGTGCACAGCCAACTGATCCCGATGATACGTGGACCATCCGCCGCGACTGTCGTGATACTTCACAACAACGAACAGTGGAATTGTCGTACCGCCGTCGACACGCACACGGCCAACGAGTACGAATCCTTCGCTGTCAAACGTAGCCCCATCCCAACGAGAAAAGTTCGCCAAGACATCTTCCGTAGCCTTCTTGAACTCAGTCAGAATCTCCCTTGGCTCAGCACCGACGAACAAGCTGATGGCCGAACTATCAAGCCGCTCCACAGGCATATGTTGCCTCCAAATCCGATGAACAGAGTAGGTATAATAGTAACATATTTTAACGGGGGTAGAGAAAGCATTGCTTTTTTTACACTACCCATGCTATACTTTTGCGTAGACATTGCCAGAGACAGTGGCGGCAGGGAAACCTGCTTAATTAGCCACCGAGGATATGCAGACAAACACATATTTCTATGAAGTCTTTGGTAATGCGAGAATCAAAGACTTTTTTGTTTTTGAGTCGTTTGGGCCCCGGAAGGGCGCTGAACCGAATCCAGCAACTTGTTGGTGGATTCTCTCATTACCGCACATTGACAACTTGGTCGAATAAACATCAAAGAAAGGATTTTTATGGCAATTTCACGCGATAAAAAGAACACTTTGGTTGCTGAATTAGCAGAGTCGCTCTCGGGTGCCAAAATGACTGTGTTCGCACAGTATCAAGGCCTGAGCGTTGCGGACGTTCAAGAACTTCGTACGCTAGCCCGCGAGGCAGGGGTTGTCATTAAGGTTGTTAAGAACCGTTTGGTCCGCGTGGCCCTAGGCTCTCTAGACACCTACAAAGACACCGATGCATCACCTTTGGTAGGCCAATTGCTTTACGCAATTAGCGCTGAAGATGAAGTAGCTCCTGCGCAAGTACTCGATAAGTTCGCTAAAACCCATCCTGCGCTCCAGCTTGCTGGCGCGTTCTCGGGCGAGGGTGTGCTTCTCAGTGCCGATGAAGTGAAAGCACTCGCTGGACTTCCAAGCAAGAACCAGCTTATCGGCGAAGTTATTTCGCAGCTGCTTTCACCGGTACACGACATCACCAACGCACTCTCTGGCAATCTTCATGCATTGCTTGACGGTGTTGAAGCAAAAGCAACCAGTTAATTTTATTACTAATTTGCGAAGGTCAACTGTACCTTTGCTTTCAGAAGACTGTGAAATCGGTCCAGCGACCGATTTCAGCCGAACGCCTTTTTACTCTTCCGGCGGAAGAATAAAAAGAGAGTGTGCTTCTGAGAACAAAGGTACAGTGACCCAAGCAACAAACTCAATAAGGAGTCTCTCATGGCTGATTTGAAAAAACTCGCGGAAGAGCTTACTAAGCTTACCGTACTCGAGGTAAACGACCTCAAAAACATTCTAAAAGACGAATATGGCATTGAACCTGCAGCTGCCGCTGCCGTTGCCGTAGCTGCTCCAGCAGAAGCTGCTGCTGCCGAAGACGAAAAGACTGAGTTCACCGTAACTCTTAAGGACGCAGGTGCTCAGAAAGTTGCCGTTATCAAGGCAGTTAAAGAAATCACCGGCCTTGGTCTTGGTGAAGCAAAAGCTATCGTTGATGGTGCTCCAGCCCCTGTAAAGGAAAAGGCTACCAAAGACGAAGCAGAAGCTGCTAAAAAAGCGCTTGAAGAAGCTGGCGCTACTGTTGAACTAAGCTAATTCTAATCATTCGACCTTGTTTGTCTTCATGTATAAAACAACCGCCTATAATAAGGTGGTTGTTTTATTTGGAAAACAAAATTATAGTAAAGGTAATGAATCGTCAGCAAATTATTAGCATTATTATTGCTCCCGCACCCGCGGCCTATTTTGCCTGATTCTAAAAAAGAAATCATATAAGCAAAACTCCCGGCCGCCAAGCCGGGAGTTTTTAGTTTTAGAGGAGAAATCATATGGCAGAAACCATGGGCGACAACGCACTAAGTGTTTATAACAAATATCGAACAGCAGTGAGTGATGAGTTTTCGGTTGTTACCATCGAAGATGAATTTCCTTATCTTGCCGGCGAATTGTCTCGTGAATTCGGGGCTCGCGGTATCTTTTTGGCACGAGCTGACGACAACGAATCGGGTACTTTTAAAGTGCGCGGTGCGCTCGTTGCCCTTGAGCATCACGCAAGTCTAGCACCTGGTAACGAAAAACCGGATGCAGTATGGGCGTACTCGGCCGGAAACTTCGCAAGCGGACTCGCCGTCGCAGGCCGAGTTCTTGATGTACCGCGCCATATTGCCGTACCCGAAAGCGCCCCTTATGAAAAGCGGGAGGGGCTACGCAGATTCGATAATGATCGCTCATCGCTTTTTATCCATCCAATCAAGGGTACGCTTGAAAAGGCACGTCAGTGGATCGAAAGTGACGAGAATCGCACAGTGCTTTCTCCATTCGATGACCCCTTCGTTATTGCAGGGCAAGGCACCTATGTCGATGATCTGCTTGAGCAGCTTCCAAACGTCAACCGAATAGTCGTACCTGTAGGTGGAGGTGGCCTTATAGCAGGCATTCGACAACGGCTGGACGAACGAGAGCGGCCTGATATTATCGTGCATGGTGTCGAAGCCGAAGGCAGTGACAGTATGTCTCGGAGCATTGCTGCAGGTAAGCTGGTTGAAGCAACCAATCCCAACCAGGAATACGGCGGCTCCGCTGTGAAGCTGGTCGGTAAACAGACATTAAAAATATGTAGCCTGGCCGCCAAACAAAAAACACTCAGCCTCGTATCCGTCACAGATAGAGAGGTGGGTAAGCTAATGGCCGACTACACTCAATCTAATTACCACCGTGAGTATGCCGCGCTTGATATCCCCGAATATGAGCCCACGGCCCTTGTTGCAATTGCCGGACTTCGCAAAATCGCAGAGCATAATCCCGACGACGTTATTGCCGTAGTTGGTACTGGCCATAACGCCCCATTACCCGGCAATATATAAAAATGACAACGTTTTTCCTTCGACCTCTTATTTTCGTGTGGAAAAACAATACTCATTGCAGCCCGAGGTCTGCTACAATAAGCATAACTACTATGAACAAACGACAACGCGGTTTTTCCATCCCAGAGCTCCTTGTGGTGATCACGGCGATCGGTATTCTTGCCAGCATCGTATTAGTTACGTATAGCGGTATACAGGCGCGTGCCCAAGACGCAGCCGTTCAATCCGACCTCGATAATATCTCTGGTCTTCTAGAATCATATCGTCAACGCCAAGACGGGACCAACCCAGTTCACGAATACCCTCGTTCAGCAGCCAACCTGCAAACACTCGGCATCAAGGCATCAAAATCCGCCTACAATACCACCGTAACCTACAACATGATTTATTGCATTGCCAACAGCGGAGCAAATGCCTATAAAGAATATAAACTCATCGGTTTAAGCAAGTCGGGGAACATCTTTATAATGACTCAAGATGGCTTTACGACACACTCTTTAACTGCCAGCAGCCTCACCTCAACAGTGTGTTCGACGAGTTTTGGCATGGGCTTAGTTTCAAATGGTTTGTATGCACCTAATACATGGCAGGATTGGGTGGGGAATACATAGTATATTGACACTACTAAGGTTCATTGCTATATATAAGGTGATACCACACCAAAAATAGACAAAGGAAAAGCGAGAACCATGTCTGAACTACCCGAGAAACAAGTAAAGCGGCTCCGGTCGCTTATACAGGAGGCGGAAACCAATCTGGCTGCTGCAAAAGAACTCCTTATTAGCATCGTGGGCGACGATGGCAGTGTCGTGACGCCACGCAATAGCCAAGAAGACGTTGGCGGTAAAATAATTGAAGGCGTCTTTGATGGTCAGGTAATGATTGGCCCCGACGGCAAAAGCTACCCCGTACCAGCAAACTACGCCAGTAAATCAAAACTGGTGGAGGGCGATATCCTCAAGCTTACCATTGCCGATGATGGCGGCTTTATTTACAAGCAAATTGGTCCCGTCGTCCGTAAACAAATTATCGGTACATTGGTCCAACACGACGGCACTTACTTTGTTGAAGCAAATGGCAAGGAATACCGTATCCTCCTGGCTAGTGTTACTTATTTCCGACTTACCGAAGGTAACCAAGTTACTATCATTATCCCAGAAGATAATCCGGATGCCACCTGGGCAGCCGTCGAAGCTTCTCTTTAATCATTATGCTTGCGGCGGGCAGTTATCTTCTTGGTAATGTAGGCTTCAGCCCGGCCGATGCACCGACCCTCTCGTTTCAGCAAGATTCGACCATTGCGAACTTTACACCACTTCACCAAAATATCAGCCTGGTGTTCGACACATCTCAGCGTTACTGTATTGGCTGGGGTGATCTTACAACCGGCGAACGATTTGTTTGTCCTGATAAAAACCTCCTGCCGGAAAAATATGAACAATGTGCAGCCTGCCAGCAACGGACCGGATTTAATCCGGCTTTCTACCATGCCTCAAGCGTCTCCAAACAACAAGAAGCGCGCAATCAAGAACCTCACTTTCTTTACCTGGCTTACTTCGGCCCCGGCGTCGTTAAAGTGGGGATTTCTTATGCAAAACGCGGTAACGCCCGATTACTTGAACAGGGTGCCAGGGCGGCACTCGTACTTGAAACGTTTCCCACAGCAATCATTGCACGCCAGTATGAAGCTCGGATCGCCGCTCTTGAGGGTATCGCCGAAACGATACAGCTTCGTAAAAAACAACAACTTCTCTCAACCGTGACGCATAGCCACGAGTCAGCCCAAAAAGAACTTCTTGGCACCAAGCAACGGATTGAATCTGCACTTGGTGTGTCATTTAAAAATGTCGACGTACAGGGGTTCGATCATATCTTTTTTCCGAAAAGACTACCAGAACTCACCACTTCTTTAGATTGTACTGATCAAAACCAAATATCAGGAGCTGTCGTCGGAATGATGGGCCCGCTTTTGTTTTGTAACTATAACGACACGCTCGTTCATCTTCCTGTTAAGAAGATGGTGGGATACAAAGTCACTGTGAAGTTCACACCGATCGAACTCTCGCTACCAGCGCAACAGATTTCATTGTTTTAACGCAGCATACAAATCACAACAATACGCGCGAACAAAATGCCGTACAATAGTATGTAAGAACATGAGGGGAAATAAAAACGGTGTCCAAAGCACTCTATAGGAAATATCGCAGTAAACGCTTGAGCGAAATTGTCGGTCAAAATCACGTAACCGATGTACTGACTCGTGCGCTTAAGCAGGGGAAGATTGCTCACGCCTACTTGCTTACCGGTCCACGTGGCGTTGGCAAAACGTCAATTGCTCGTATTTTGGCTCACGAAATCAATGGGCTTGAATACGGTGATGATATTATTCACCTTGATATTATAGAAATCGATGCTGCGAGCAACAACGGTGTCGAAGATGTTCGTGATTTGCGCGAAAAGGTTCAAATAACTCCCGTATCGGCAGCTAAAAAAGTATACATCATCGACGAAGTTCATATGCTTTCCAAGGCGGCTTTTAACGCACTTCTGAAAACACTCGAAGAGCCGCCCGAACACGCTGTTTTTATTCTTGCCACTACAGATATTGAAAAATTACCGGCTACCATTATCAGTCGTACGCAACGCTTTCATTTCCGTTCAATCACGCCCGCCGACGCTATGAAACATCTTCGTCATATCGCCGAACAAGAAAAAATTACTATTGATGACGAAGCCCTGGCGCTCATTGCCGAGAGGGGAGAGGGCAGTTTTCGGGATAGTATTAGCCTACTCGACCAACTCAGTAGTCTTGCAGACACTAAAACCGGAATTACCCGAGAACTCGTGGAACAAGCACTCGGACTTGCCCCGCATCAGCATGTCGAAAAACTCCTCGAGGCTTACCGTGAAAAAGATTTACCCCAAATCATCAATCTTTTGGATGATGCAGAGAACAGTGGCATTCAGCCAACCGTCCTTACCAACCAGCTGGTCGCGACCCTCCGTCAAACCATTGCCAATAATCCACAATTTTTACCCTTACTTGATAAACTTTTAGAAGTAGGCAAATCTTCACAACCGGCTGTGAAGCTCCTTATTGCTCTCGCCGAGAATACTCCAACTCCTAAAGCCAAAAGCGCCGCGCTTACTGCACCCGCCCCAGGTATTAGCGCACCAGTTGCCGTGGTAAAAAAACTACCTGCCGAACCGCTGGCTTCAAAAGCAACCGCCAAGCCCTTACCGAGTGAAAAACCAAAAAAGAAAAAGGCCGCTCCTACCGGTGAATTTGATTGGGCAAAGCTAGTCGAATACACTCGTGAACATTATTTAGCAATCTATAGCGTTTTATCCAAGTGTAGCCACGAGCTAGATGGCGATACTTTGCGAATTTACACCGGCAATGCTTTTTACAAGAAAAAACTCGACGACACGAAATACCACACTAGTATCACAGAGTCCCTTATTCAAACAGGTGCTGGCGGCTGGGAAATCGAAACTATTCCGACCCCTCCACCGCCAAAGGATAGCCAAGCGGCGGCCGTTGCTGCTATTATGGGAGGTGGAGAAGAGGTGAACGTGGAAGCATAGCCACGTCCTTAAACTATATATGCCAGCAAAAGAACCTACCGGGAAAGTCCCACCTCAGAATATAGATGCCGAAAAGAGTTTGCTTGGTGCCGTATTGATTGACGAAGAAACACTTGCGGATATTTCCGAACACGTGACACCAAAAGATTTCTACGATAAACGACATGCCACAATATTCGGCGGAATGCGACGTCTTTACGAAAAGCATAAACCAGTCGATCTCTTAACGCTAACCGATGAACTTAAGAAAAAAGACGAGCTAGATTTAATTGGCGGATCAGCCTACCTAACCGAGCTCACTAATTATGTACCAACGGCTGCCCACGCCGAAACGTATGCTGAAATAGTATCGCAAAAAGCAGTACGACGGCGTCTTATTAAGGCCAGTGCTGAAATTTCGGAGATGGGCTTCAATGAGGAGACAACCACGCAAGAACTGCTTCAACAAGCCGAAGCTGAGCTTTTTGGCGTCAGCGACCAATCACTCAAAAATGATTTAGTGAGTATTGAAGAAATCCTGACCGATAGCTTTGACCGTATGGAAGAGCTGCATCGTAACAAGGGCGCACTTCGCGGTGTGCGTACCGGTTGGCGCGACCTCGACAATATGACGGCGGGGTTGCAGCGTTCCGATCTTATTATTCTCGCCGCCAGGCCGGCCATGGGTAAAACCACGCTGGTCACAAACCTCGCCTACAACGTTGCGACAGTTGCTAAACAGTCTGTTCTTTTCTTTAGCCTTGAGATGAGCAAAGAACAACTTGTTGACCGTATGCTTGCTGACGCAAGCGGTGTTGACGCCTGGAATATCCGGACAGGTAATCTCTCTGATGACGATTTCTCAAAGCTCTCTGAAGCGATGGGGGAGATGGCCGAGGCGCCGATCTACCTCGATGATACGCCAGGCCTTTCTGTGCTTGAAATGCGCACCAAGGCCCGTCGTGCCACACACGATGCGCCGCTCGGCCTTATTATTGTCGACTACCTACAGCTGATGCAGGGAAGTGGTAAAGATAATGGCAATCGTGTTCAAGAGGTAAGTGAGATTTCGCGTGGCTTAAAGTTGATTGCCCGCGAGCTAAACGTGCCAGTCATTGCCCTTAGTCAGCTATCGCGTTCGGTGGAAAGTCGCAGCCCCCAAGTTCCCCAACTCGCCGACCTGCGTGAATCAGGTTCCATCGAACAGGACGCTGACATCGTTATGTTTATTTACCGCGAGGCCTACTACAATCCCGAAACGGAGCGTGAAAATATTACCGACCTCATTATCGCCAAGCACCGTAATGGGCCGGTTGGCAAAGTTGAATTATACTTCCACCCTGAACGTCTGCGCTTTATGTCTTTAGATAAACGACACGAATAATTCGTGCTATAATCATAAGGAATTTATGGTCACACGTATTTCGGATTACTTCCTTTACCGCTGGCGCTATCTATTGGGGTATGGTGTCGTTTTTGTCTTGATCGTGGCATTGCTTGCCGTTGCTTGGTTACTCATTCCGGGCGGGCTCACTACAGCCGAAATGGATTCTTCGGTCACTAGTAGTTCCCTCACATTTTCGTTACAAACTTTCAAGCCCGAGGCCATTGTCAACCTGCCATACCACCTGCTCCAACACGCCAGTTTTTCTCTGTTTGGCATTTCTAACCTCACAATCAAATTGCCTTCGCTGATTCTCGGGCTTTTTTCGGCGCTCGGAATCCTTCTTTTACTGCGAATGTGGTTCAAACAGAACGTAGCGGTGATTACTACCGTGCTTGTCATTACCACTAGCCAATTCCTCTTCTTAACCCAAGAGGGAACGCCAACGATCGTTTATATCTTTTGGTCAGTATGGCTGCTTGTTTCCGCACTAATGGTTTCGCGCAGAGCAAAATGGCCAACCGCCTGGAAGATTGCGCTATTTGGTTTTGGCGCACTCAGCCTTTATACACCACTAGAAATCTATATTATCATCGCGCTCTTGAGTGCCATGATCCTTCATCCTCATCTTCGTTATATCGTGCGAAGACTCTCAAAGCCGAGGCTTGTTCTCGGAACTATTTGTGGTCTCATTTTACTCGCCCCACTTATTTACACCATTGCCCTTAAGGAGCCCTCTGTCGGCTTGCAGCTTCTTGGAATTCCAACGACAAACCTGGACATTGTCGCTAATCTTAAAATACTGTTCGAGCAATATTTTAGCTTCATCACTCCCGGGGGACACACAAGTATCACACCTATTTATGGGCTGGGTATCTGTATTCTTATTATCCTTGGTATCATTCGGCTTTTCACCACCAAGTACACTGCCCGAAGCTACATCATCATTGCCTGGACACTTCTTCTGGTGCCGGTCATTATTATCAACCCCCAATACGTTAGCGTGACATTTATTCCGGTCGTTTTATTAATGGCAATGGGAGTCAGCTTGCTTATTATGCGCTGGTATCGGTTATTCCCACGAAATCCTTACGCGCGTGTTGCCGGGCTTATCCCGCTGGCAGTTCTTATTGGAGGAATGGTATTTTCAGGGGTGGATCGTTATATGTACGGCTATACCCATATTCCCGGAGTCGCTTCTCAGTTCTCGCACGATCTCTCACTCCTTAACACACAGCTTGCTAAAAAAGATACCGGTAATGCCGTTCTGATCGTCAGTGAAAGAGAAGTGCCGTTTTATTCGGTCGTGGCTAAATATGTACCCAACACCAGCATAGCCCTCGCCGGAACCGGACTCCCTGATGCAACAACCTACATTGCAAGTCGAGCTGGCAAAAATCCAAATGCCGGAGCGCCTGATGAAATCATTACGAATGACATGTACAGAGAAGCAGATCGCTTCTACATCTATAAAACCAAATAAGAATAGCGTATACTGGAAAGGTAAAATACGGAGGACGACCATTTATGGCATTTGACCAAGTAAAGATGCTTAACGAACTACGAAAAGCACAAAAAGACCTAAAGAAGCAGATTATTGAGGTAGAAGCTGGCGACGAAGCAGTAGTGATCCAGTTTAACGGTGAACTGAAGATTGTCAGCGTTAAAATTGACCCAGCCCGAGTTGACCTTAAAGATATCGAAGAACTTGAGCACTGGATCCAAATCGCTGTTCGCGACGGTCTTGCTAAGGCGCAGGAAGTCGCAGCAGAAAAAATGAAACCCCTTATGGGTGGTCTCGGTAACTTAGGCCTGTAGGAGCTTTCGTTGATACAGCTTCTTCCCGCTGCACTTACCCGTGCAATTGATGAACTCGGAAATCTTCCCGGAGTTGGTGCTCGTACCGCAGAGCGATACGCCTATTTTTTGTTGCGCGCCAAAACTCAAACCACAAGTAAGTTAGCCCGAGCCATTGCAGAGCTTCACCAAGGAGTAAAAACATGTCCTGTCACGTTTGCGCTTATTGACGCGGAAGAAACAATCTCACCTCTTTATAGCGATCCAAGCCGGAATAAAAAACTAGTTGCCGTCGTTGAAGAGCCGCTTGATATCGTCGCACTCGAGAGAACTGGTCAATTTAGCGGCACGTATCATGTGCTGGGAGGTGCTATTTCACCCATCGACGGTATTGGCCCAGAGGAGCTTCATATTCCGGAGTTGCTAAAACGGCTAAAGGACGACGAGGTGGAAGAGCTTATTATTGCGACAAATGCCAGTGTTGAGGGTGAATCGACCGCTCTTTTTTTGCAGCGACACGTCCAGGAATCTGGCACTGAAATTAAGATGAGCCGACTCGCCCGGGGAATCCCCGTGGGTGTCGACTTAGAATACGCCGATCAGATCACACTCGCTCATGCCCTTGAGGGCCGCCGCACGCTATAATAAGGTACGGATCGCTTTCCAACAAAGAAAAATGGAGATACAATGTCGCTCAACCCCGAAATTGCCAAGGCGATTCTTGACGCTAAAGCGAGTATCTACGGGCATAATTTCTTCCTCCAGCGAGATTTTGAAAACCCGACAGCCTACGTGCGCACGGTTCAGCCGGAACGCCCCAATGTCGAAGAAGGATGCCGCTCCACTATCGAAGTGGTAGTGAGCATGTTCGTTGAAAATACGCTTGTCGAAGACGTGCAGGCGTTTTGCGCATCCACGAAGGGGCTGACTGTCTTGAGTGTGGAAGATGAGGGACTGATCAGTATGAAAGTGACTATCGTCCTCGAATAATACACCAGGGAGCATTTCTCTGGAGAGCGATTACCCCGAGACTCTTTAACGTAGAGCCTCGGGGTCGTTCCTTAGTACAAAAATACAGATAAGTAAATAATCTCATTGGACGAGCCGGCCCCCGAAGGAGCCGGCTGTCACATCAGTCGTCGGCGTGAGAACTCGGTACGTACGGCTTGCCGGCACAGAAGGCCAGCGGACCACCGCGGTCGTCGTGATCCTTCACGTACTGCTTCAGCGTGCTGGGCGACGGCTTGTCGGTGTTGAACTTCGAGTCCAGAGCGGTTTCCTTGCCGGCCGCATCGCGACCCTCGTCGGCGTAGTACGCGTCCGTCGGCTTCTGGTTCAGCACCAGCTCCAGCTCGAACTTGCAGTTGCTGCCCGGGGCCACGACCACCACTTCGGCGATCTTGGCACCCTTCTTCACGTCGACGAGCTTGCCGTTGATGTTGCGCTTCTTCACCTTCTTGGTTTCGGTTTCCCAGCTGGCGTTGTCGCGCGCCGGCTTGGCGTCGGAAACCTGGTCGACCTTGTGGCCGCCCTTCTCGAGCAGCGTCACGAACTGCTGCACCTGAGCATCCTCGCTCGGCCAGCTACTGCAGCCAGCGAGGCTGCCACCAAGCAGCAATGCCGCCACGGCAGTCACGATCAGGAGTAGTTTGCCTCTCACAACCATACCTCTTTTCGGAGGGCGATGTTGACAATCAGATATTATATAGTCTGCGAGATAAAAAAGCAACTGCTATTCCCAAAAATTTCTTACATCCGCCCACCTGACATTGCACCAAGCAGAGATCGTGTAACAGAGATGGTGTTAATGCATATTATTGACTTGAAGCTTGATTTATGATATAATCTTACCAGATCTTCGCTCTAATCCAGAGTGCGAGATAGCCCACCGTCTCCTAGAGGAGGAGCAATGGCACGTCGCCATGCAGTTTTGGCCGCGCAGGATGGTAAGCCGGAAACCCGGACACCCGCCGTGCGCGGTGGCAAAGGTGCGGGGCTGGCGTGCCTGACAGACCTCGGTCTGCCGGTACCACCCAGCTTCACCTTGGACACCGGTGTGTGCAGAGCATTCATGCAGCACCGCCGAATTCCAAACCGTATCCACGGGCAGATACGGCGAGAGATCGCCCGTCTGGAACGAATCACCGGATATACCTTCGGTGATCCGCTCAACCCGCTGCTCGTTTCGGTCCGCTCTGGCGCCGAAGTGTCGATGCCCGGCATGATGGACACCATCCTGAATGTCGGCATTGACCCTTTTAACCTGGAGGGATTGACCCGTCGCGGTGGCAAACGCTTCGCGCGTGACACCCGGGCACGGTTCGAGGAACAGTGGAAAACAATTCAACCCAACACTTCCCGTCATGACATCCCGAGTGATCCCTACGATCAGCTCGAGTTGGCCATGACGGCCGTCTGGGAGTCGTGGGACAGTCCACGAGCCCAGGCCTACCGCCAACACCACAAGATTCCCCAGCACCTGGGGACCGCCGTGACAGTGCAGGCAATGGTCTTTGGCAACATTGACCAAGAATCCTGTACTGGCGTCGTTTTTAGTGCGGACGTGACAACAGGCATGCCGGGACTCTACGGAGAATTCCTGGTGAGGGCGCAGGGGGAGGATGTCGTTTCTGGCACCCAAACTCCGCAACCGATCGGCGAAATGGCGGCCTGGAACTCCCAGGCTCACCAACAACTGACCGACATTGTCTCACGCCTCGCGACTCATTACGGTGACATCGTCGATGTTGAGTTCACCGTTGAAAAAGGTGAGCTTTTCATCCTGCAAGTCCGCAAGGCAAAGCGTTCGCCGCTCGCCACCGTGGTTCATGCAGTGCACGATGTTTGGGAGGGACGGTGCACGAAGGACGAGGCACTCCAGCGAGTGTCTTCGTCCCAGATCGCCTCCCTCAAGCAACCCCATCTGGAGACAGAAGGGGCAGTTACGATAGCGAGAGGATTGGCGGCCTCACCCGGCGCTGCCGTAGGTGTTATTGCTCGGACCTCCGAGCAGGCACAGCAGTACGCAACGCTCGGGGTGCGGCCGATCCTCGTCAGGGCGGACACCTCTCCGGAGGACCTTCCTGGCATGATGGTCTCAAAAGCCATCGTTACGGCAAAGGGGGGAAAGACCTCTCACGCCGCGGTGGTAGCCCGTGAACTCGGGCTGCCCGCCGTGGTTGGAGCAGACCTCAATCTGGCCGACTTCCCGGAAGGGGAGCTCGTCTCGGTGGACGGTCAGGAAGGAGTTGTATACGAGGGCGAACTACCGCTCCAGGAGCCGGAACTTCCCAAAGAAGTAAACCTGTTCCTGAAGTGGCTCAATGCCCGCGTAGACCCGCCCCGGATTGCATTCGAGGCATACGGTCAACGGTTCTCGGCCAACGAGTTCCTGAGCGACTTCTACCTCACCGATGTCATGGCACGGCTGAGCCAAGGTACTCCGCTCGAAAGGGAAGCCGAAGCTCTTAAGGCCAAGACGCATCGCCAGATCGCGGAGAAGTTTGCCCTGTACCTCTTGATGGCAACATCGGGAGAATCCAGGCACTTCCACCGCGAAACAAGCGATGCAGAATGCGACCGTACCACGGCAGCCCTCGACGCCATGCTGCGTCTCGACCAAATCATCTCGTCGCACAACTATGGCTCGGGTGAGGAAGGTCGGCTGCGCATGCATCGGGACGTCGTCAAGGCGCTCAAGGGCCGAACCTTGAAATTCGTCACGAAGCACGTTGGAGATCTGGTAACAGTCTTCCAGCAGGCACACTGGCGAGTGAGTTCTTATGGTGGTCCCAAGTGGGCCGCTATCGCGGAAGCGCTTCACGACTTCCTGACGGGTAAGCTTACCGTGACCCTGTTCGTCGACCACGTGTTCGACCTCAGGCACAACGGTGGCAAGCTCTTCAACAAGAACTCGCTTTTCAGGGCAGAAACCGACGAGCGGAACATCCTCGAACAGCTCAACATCAAGAAGATGAATCTGACACCGGCAGAGTTGTACCAGCGACTCGGCTGCTACGCGGACCCTTCGGATGAAGTATTGACGCTATGGGGGGTTGGCAAGGCAAGAAAAATGTGGTAGAATAGGTACCAATCCGAAAGGAGACAGCAGTCGTGGTCCGAAAAAACCATGATTGCCGCCAGCACCGCGGTGAACCGGTCAATATAGGCCGGTTCACCGTGTATGCCGGTGGAATCCATCTGAGCAAACAGCGTCTCGCCGAGACCGATGTCCTGGTGACCCTGTGTGACAGGCCCCCTCTGAACCTTGGTTCGGAGAAGCTGCGTCACCTGCGGTTTCCTATGCCGGACTTCGGCGGGATACCCCTGTTTCTGGGAACGTTTCTCAAGATCCATGTACTGCCAGCCTTGGCAGACGGATTGCGAGTAACGTTTCACTGCGAGGGCGGCTTCGGCCGTACTGGCAGTGCACTGGCGGCCTTGGTCGCTTTACTGGAAACAGAGGTCGAGGATCCCACCGCAGCCATCCGGAAGCGTTACTGCCCGGGTGCTGTGGAAACCCCCGCTCAAGAAGCGGGAATCATCGAACTGAGAAACGCTGCACGCGCAGCCAATCAAGGAAAAGGTGAAATCATGTCCGTTCAGGACCCCACCGACAAGTGGTACATGGCTGGAACCGAAGGTACCGGCGAATACCACGTCATCGCGAAGAACAACGTCGCGCGGCTCGGCATCCGTCCCGTCGGCAGCTCGGTGCGTATCCGCATCGAGCCCGCCGGCGACAAGGAGATCACCGCGCTGGCCGACAGCTTCACCGTGGAGGCGGGCTGGAAGCAGCCCGACATGAGTCAGCAGCGTTTCTCGCGCTTCCTGCCGAAGAACGCCGAAGCGACCCAGGTGGTCGTCGACGCGCTCAAGGTTCTGGAAGCCGCGGGCGACAAGCTGGAGCGCAACAGCGCCGCGCGCCTCTGGCGTCGGCATATTGCGTAAAAAAGGCCACCCGGCCTGAGCCTGTCTAAACACACTGAGAAGGTCCCGAATTCACATAAGGATTCGGGGCTGGAGTGTGTCGGCAGGGACGGGGATGATTTGGACACATGTCTAAGTTATCGCTGCGCCGTTCCAAACCCCCGTTGGCATTAATAAGGGGGCGAGCCAACCGAAAGCCATAAAGGTTGCTCCGGACTGATTCGAACAGTTCGCACCAAAAAAGTCGACGGACCTCTTCGTCAAGGGCGTTATAAGACGACTGCAAGAGTCTTGTAGCGAGGGTGCCATTCGCCCAATTTAGGGGCGCGGAAGCATCTGACGGAACTCCCCGGTGGAGTTCTACTAACAGAAATGTGGCTAGCGACCACACCGGCAGCAGGTAACGGAAACGCTGCAAAATGCAACGGGATGCATGCAGCGAAAGCTAAGTGTCCGGTTCGTCGCACAAAACGATGGACCTAGGCGGTGGCCATTGGCTACTACGACAACGACACTAGTAACACCTCCCGCACTTTTGAGCTTTTGATGGTAAAGTAGCTTGCTCTTAACAAGAGAGCTTCACCTAAAAAAGATTGAAGCATAAACTTCGACGCCGCCAACCATGGTGTAGGCGTCACCACCCGGGTTCCCGGCGATCCTCTTCGGAGGGTTGCCGGGCCCGGGTTTCTCATTTCCAAAAATAATGACACCCTCGATCTGTTACAATAAAGGGATGTACGATACCGCAACCGAGCTTATTAAAACTGCCAATAAAATTATTGTTATTCAGGCCGAAAACCCCGATGGCGACTCACTAGGGAGTAGTCTCGCACTTGAAGAAATTCTCGGGGACCTCGGTAAAGAGATTGTCTTGTATTGCCCTATCGAAATGCCGAAGTACCTCCGCTACATTAAGGGGTGGGACCGCGTTACTGCTACGTTCGACCAATCGGCCGATCTGGCTATTCTCGTTGATACCGGTGCCGATATCCTTATTAGCAAGGTATTGGAAACGCCCGGCGTCCGTTCATACCTCGAAACGCATCCTGTACTCGTCATCGATCATCATACTACCGAAGCAAATTTAAGCTTCAATCACACAATGCTGGCCGAGACGGCCGTTGCTACCGGAGAAATCCTCTACCGCTTTGCGAGCGCTAACGGATGGACAATCAATGCCCAAGCTGCCGAACATCTTCTTATTGCTATCATGTCGGACAGCCTTGGACTCACCACTCCGAACGTCAGTGCTGAAACCTTCTTTGTATCCGGAAAGTTGACCGAACTAGGGGCAAGTAACGCCGAAATTGAAGATCGACGCCGCGAATACATGAAAAAATCTCCGGAAATTCTAGCCTATAAAGGCGAATTGATCCGGCGGGTTGAATATCTGCTCGACGGAAAGCTGGCACTCGTGCATATTCCCTGGGAAGACATCCAAGCCTATAGCGATCAATACAATCCAAGCGTTCTTGTTCTTGATGAAATGCGGCTGGTTGAAGGCGTTGAACTTGCCGTGGCAATTAAAACCTACCCAGACGGCAAGCTTACTGGCAAGCTCCGCGCCAACGCACCGATTGCCGAAAAAGTAGCTGGTTTCTTTGGCGGCGGCGGTCATATGTACGCAGCCGGCTTCCGAGTTTATGAAGAATACGATAAAATAGTTTCAGAATTAGTAGAAGCAACCGATAAGGCCCTTCATCATGAAACTATCTCATAAATCCTGTTGTCGCATAGAACTCTCTCAATAAAATTATCTAAAAGGAGCTTCTATGTCACTTGTACTTCACAACACACTCACACGAAAAACCGAACAATTTACTCCGCAAAACAACACTGCCGTCACCCTATATACCTGTGGCCCGACTGTTTATAATTACATACACGTTGGCAACTGGTTTAGTTACGTAATGTGGGATATTCTCGTGCGGACATTGCTCGCAAACGGCTACACAGTTAATCGTGTCATGAATATCACCGATGTTGGACACCTTACTGGCGAAAACGAAGGTGATGCAGACAGGGGAGAGGACAAGCTTGAGAAAGGCGCTCGCCGCGAGGGAAAAACTGCCTGGGAAGTTGCCGCGTTTTATACCCAAGACTTTCTTGAGGGAATGAAAAAGCTCGGCCTCATACCGCCCGAGCACATCACTAAAGCGACTGACTACATTCCCCAACAACTTGATCTCGTTCGCAGACTGAAGCAAAAAGGCTACACGTATCAAATCAATGACGGCATTTATTTTGATACCAGCAAATTTCCGACATATGCCGAATTTGCGCAGCTGAATCTCGCTGCACAAAAAGCTGGCGCACGTGTTGAGTTTAATCCCGAAAAACATCACCCGAGCGATTTCGCACTCTGGAAGTTCACCCCGGCCGACGAGACTCGCGCCATGGAGTGGGAGACACCTGTTGACCTGTTAGATCAAGGCTTGGGAGATTCAGTGAGCAAATCTTCCAAACCTCCTCAGCCTGCAAATATTGGTTCCTCCGATACCTCTCAGTCGTTGCTTCACGCCGCGTCCGAGTCGAGTCCCGACACAGTAGATCAAGCAACAACCGCAAACCTGTACGAAGGCAGACAGGGCCAACCTGCGGGTCCTGCCACCCGATCCGCCCCTACGCTCGCTCGTACTGAAGCACTCGACTCGGTGGGCGCTGCCCCGTCGGGTGTCACCCGCAAACAGCCTCAGGTTGTCATGGGCTTTCCCGGCTGGCATCTCGAATGCTCGGCCATGGCTATGAGTATACTGGGCGACACTATCGATATTCACACTGGTGGCATCGATCATATACCCGTTCACCATACTAACGAAATCGCGCAGTCAGAAGCCGCCAGTGGCAAGCTCTTCTCTCGTTTTTGGCTCCATAATAACCACCTCAAATCCGAAGGTACGAAAATAAGCAAAAGTCTCGGAAACGGCTACACGCTGCAAGACCTCGAGGCAAAAGGCTTCTCTCCAATGGATTTCCGCATGTTTGCCCTGCAAAGTCAGTACACCAACGAAGGCAATTTCACCTGGGAGAATTTGGAGGGTGCTAAAAACAGACTCCATCACTGGCGCAATGTCGCCGCACTTCGCTGGCAAACCCATGACACGCTCCAAAGTGACAGCGAGGCACTTGCAAACGATAAAACCGTTTCGCTTTACGGAGCAAGCGGCGCAATCCATGAAGCACTGAACGACAATCTTAACACACCCGAAGCACTTCGTATCGTGGACGAAGCCTTCTCTAAACTAGATAGCAAATCACTTAGTAGTGTCGATCAGCAGAGCCTAGAGGAACTACTCGAGACAATTGACACAGCTCTTGGACTCCAACTGAGGGATACCTCACCTGATATTTCAGAAGAGAAGAAGCAGCTTATTCTTCAAAGAACCCGCGCGCGAGAAGCAAAAGACTGGGCGGAATCCGATCGCTTGCGCGATGAGCTAGAGAGTCAGGGTATTTCACTCCGAGATACAGCTTCAGGAAGCATCTGGGAATACAGTTCATAATAGAAACGGGCGGGTGCACCAGAGGAATAAAAATCCCTAGTGCACCTCGCCTCAGTACCCGACATACACGATGACGCCACCATCAGCCATGTCTTTGATCGTCTTGATTGAAACGATCGCGCCCTTGGCCTCAAAATCCTTCTTCATCTCGGGATCTTTCACGTCAACGATTGACCAGCTCAATCTTTCTGCCACAAAGAAGACTGCAAAGATGTAGTCTTCACCGTCCCTCAATTGCCGACGAAGTTCATCCACCTCTTCCTTTTGCACATCCAGAAGCTCCCTCAACGCTTTGTCTCGCGTGGTCTGTTTTGAATTCTTGATAGCCGCTGTGGCGAAGTGTGTAAGCGACTGCACGGCTGCGAAGATTCCTACCGGCAGGCTGCCCATAAATATCGCGACAAGTGCCAATCCTTGCCAGCCTCCCGCAGCAATGATCTGCTTCAGTATGGCACGACTTTCCTTAGGAGTAGGCAATGTGCCTCCCTTGAGCAGTTGTACGGTTACCTATTATGTATATAACAAGGGCCGACTAGTTACAATAGCTACACTTCGTCTTCACCCTGAATTTTTTTTACCAGCTTAGTTAGTGGACGTTCGCTTTTAATACGATTCTTGCGAGCACGGGCAAGATGATCTTCAAGGAGCACTTTCAAACAACCCGCAATTGGAATGGAAATAATCGCACCGGCTAATCCAAACACGTAAATGCCGATCGTCACGGCCGAAAGCACGGTTAGTGCCGAGAGTTCCAGCTTACGCGCCTGAATCGTGGGTGAAATAAGATTATTTTCAAACTGCTGGTAAATAATAAAGTAAACCGCAAATATAATACCTGCCGTAAGGTCATTAAAGGCAAGCAAAAGAGCAATTAGCATACCGCCAACCGTCGCACCGAACATCGGAATAAGCGATAGGGTAAATGCAATTGCAATTGCAGGGAGTGCAAGATTGACCGGAACATTCGGGAAGATAAAGCTCAAAATAAATACCACAAAGCCAGCCGCCACGGCATCAATCGCCGATACTGTCAGCTGACCAGTAACGTACCCCGTGACAACATGGTACATTTTGTGAACCATGTTACGGTGATATTCCATCCGCTCTTGATCGTTATAAATACCCCAAAGTCGGCTAAGCCACATTGGTCCTTCGACAAGCATCAGGAAGGTGAGCACTAATACAAATAGACACGAAACAACTAAAGAGGCTATGGAGCCCAGTCCATTTAGTACATTCGATCCCAGATTAGCCGCCCAGCCAGTTGTATTACTGCGAATTGTTTCCATGGCACCTTCAACCTGTGGCTGCAAGTGATATTTATCGATAAGCACACTTAAGCCATGCCATTGAGTTGTGGCTGTCTCAACCAACCCGGGGACAGTTTCAGCAAATCGTAACGTTTGCTGCACAATAGGGGGAACAACCAGAAAAAGAAAGCCTCCTAAAATCACGATAACAAGTAAAAACGCGGTCGCCGTAGGCCACACGCGGCTTTTCCCGGGTAGGTGTTTTGCAAGAAATGACACCGGTTTGTTAAGGGCAAGCGCCAAAAATAAGGCGGCTCCCAACATTATGAGCGCAGTACGTGCACTATAGATTGCTAAAATGGCGAACGCAAACCCTATAACGACGAGCCAAAACCGCACGAATGTTTTGGTATCGATTTCAATACGTACTTTCATGATGTTTTTATTATAGCACTTTGCTCTCTAAAACGACGCTCTAGAACCGGACGCGCAAGCTTTTAGGTTTACTACTATAGATAAGCGGCAGAGAAAGGTGTCCGACCTCACCATCTCGAGATACGGCCACACGGTCTCGGCCCATTTTGATTGTCAATTTGGTGGTGTACTCTCTGTCGAATTCATCCAGGTATCTGCTTTTGCCCACCAGAGCCCATAGTACGATCTTAATGACTGCCAACCGTGAAGTCGTGCGGGCAATAAAAACTGTTAATATACCCTCGTCAAGACGAGTCCGCTCTGTTACGCCGGGAGTGTCGATATCGTAGCGATTATTGCCAACGAACACAAACGGCGTCCGATATTTTTTGCCGTTTATCGTTACATGGTATACCTTAAATCGCACCAAGACCCTTCCTGCCGCCATTATCGCCGCTAACCACTTGCTAAGAAAACCCTCGAGTTTGCTTCGCTCCTGAAGAGAAGAGGGATATAATCCGATACTTGAATTGTTCACAAAAGCGGCACCGTTCACCGTGGCAACATCTATTACTTTAGTTCGAGAATGCACGAGATTCCCGAGCGCTTTCTCTATATTCTGAGCAACCCCCAGGTCTTTTGTAAAATGGTTGAGCGTTCCTCCGGGAAGTGGTGCGAGCACTGCCTTGGTTCCAACAATCATAGCAGCAACAGCGCTCACCGAACCGTCACCTCCCACAACCGCGATTATGTCGCCGCGCCTAATAAATGGCTTCAGGCGCTGTGCCAAGCTGTCGCTGAGCGGCAATGCTTTTGTGATTATTATCCCATTGAGTTTGCATAAACGCTTCAATTCAGAAAGAGAATGGGCGCCTCCGGATTTTTGGTTGTATACCAAAACAATATTCATACAGTCGGTTTTATTATGAGAATGATCAACAGCAAACCCAAAAGTCCTAATAGCCAGCCCGCAACAACGTCACTTGGAAAATGTGCCCCTAAATAGACACGCGAAATACCAACCATGACAATAAGCACAATAAGTAGTCCGGCCACAATCATATTCCAGGGCCCCGGAACCATGTGCCATGCCAAATAGGCAAGGAGACCGTAAGCAACAGTAGAACCGACCGTATGACCGCTCGGAAAGCTAAAAGAAGTAAACATCATATTGTTTACATACTCAGTAAGGGGACGATCCCGTTTGAGGAGCAGTTTTAATAAACTACCAATTCCTAGCATTACAAAAACGCCCATGCCCGCGTAGGCCAGGCGCGCGTTAGTTCGAAACCAACCGACAAAAATAATGAGTAGTCCTACGCCCATTGTCGTAACAGGGTGACCAAGCGTCGTAAAAATAGTCATTGGCATCTCTAACCCGCGCCACTGCTGAATAAGCAGGGTGAGCTTCAAGTCAAAGTTGTGGATGTATGTACGCACATTTCTATTATAATGGAAGTTATGGCTAGTTTTTCTTTTGACATTGTTTCAGATTACGATAAAGCGGAGATGAATAACGTTTTTAGTGCTGTAGAGCGCGAAATTGGCACCCGCTATGATTTTAAAGGCACTCCCGCAGGTATAGAGTGGCTGGGCGATAAAACCGGATTTAAAATTATTGGCGCCAATCAGTGGCAGTGTGATGCCATTTTAGATATCATCCGCAAAAAGCTTGCCAGCCGTAACCAGACCTCCAAAGTACTCGATATTAGTCAACCACCAATAGAAAGTAACCTAAAAACGACCTGGGAAATCCCTTTCAAACAAGGATTATCACAAGACAACGCCAAGCTTGTCACTAAACTCATTCGCGAAAAAGTTCCAAAAGCCAAACCGCAAATCCAAGGCGATATGGTGCGCGTCACGAGCAGCAGTAAGGACGAGCTTCAGGCCGTTATACAACTTCTTCAATCAGAAGATTTCGACTTTCCGCTCCAGTTTATTAATTATCGGTAAATTGTTACAATAAGCGATATGGCTAAGAACTCATCTCTTGTTAGTATCGACCATTTTAAGATGTCCTTTGGGAAATCTACTGTGATCGATGACCTGTCTTTTACTGTCAAACGGGGTGAGACATTTGGCTTCCTAGGAAGCAACGGATCCGGAAAAACCACTACTATTCGCGCTCTTCTCGGCATATATCAACCCAGTGGGGGAACACTAACCATAAATGGTAGTCCGTATCGAGTTGACGGGAGTATAAAGCTAGGATATCTTCCCGAAGAACGAGGTCTTTATAAAAAAGAAAAAGTCCTCGATACCATGGTCTATTTTGGCATGCTAAAAGGGCTCCAGGCGCACGACGCCCATGATTGGTCCCTCGATTTCCTTGAGAGAGTAGGCCTTAAAGACAAAGCTCGCGAACGGCTCGATAAACTTTCAGGCGGGCAGCAACAAAAAGTCCAGCTAGGCATTACTATTATGAACAATCCAGACCTTCTCATTCTTGACGAGCCCACAAAAGGCTTTGATCCGGTCAATCGGCGACTGCTTATGGATATCATTGAAGAGCACCAACAAAAAGGCGCAACGGTTATTTTTGTTACTCACCAAATGGAAGAGGTTGAACGTCTTTGCGATCGCGTCGTACTATTAAAAGACGGCAAGGCACGACTTTACGGAACCATCGAGGAAGTGAAAGAGCAATTCGGCGGCACCGAACTTGAAATCGTTTCAGAGCAAATTGTTCCCGAAAATCCCAAGCTCTACACCGTAAGGCGACATGAAGGCAGCCTCACGATACTAGAGCCCAAAACCGACGCGTTCGCTATTCAGCGATCACTCGTTTCAAGTGGTGTCGAGTATAGTCGGTTTGAACTAAAACGCCCATCGCTCGACGATATTTTCGTGCAAATCTATGGCGATCAGAACGAAGAGGAGGCTCACCATGCATAATCTCGGTACTGTCGTTAAGTTTGAAGTTATTCGCACCCTGAAGAAAAAAAGTTTCTGGATAGCTGCCCTCGCCATTCCTCTCGTTGCAGCACTTGTCGGTGTTATCATCTATTTTTCCAGCAAAACTACCGGTGACATGGGGCGACAACTCAACAACGAACGCTACTCACTGGGGATTACCGATGATTCCAAACTGCTTTCGCCGGATATACTTCGCTCTGTCAGTGCACAGGCCGTAGCTTCGCCCGCCGATGGCCAAGAGGCTGTTCGGCTGGGAAAGCTCGATGCTTATTTTCATTATCCCGCGGACATAAAAAAACAACCGGTCGAAGTTTATGGTAAAGAAGTTGGTCTATTTAAAAACGGCCGGTACGAAGGACTCGCCCAGCAACTCCTCACTCAATCGGTAATATTGCAGACTTCGCCGAATATTCAAGCGATTATCCAAGACAGTGTCGACTATAAATCCGTTACCTACAAGGACGGTCAAGAAGACAAAGGATTTTTAAAGCTTATCGCGCCGGGCATTTTCCTTGTTCTATTTTACTTTATGCTCGTTACCTTTGGCGGCCAAATGCTGACCAGCATCATTGAAGAGAAGGAGAATCGTGTCATCGAGATGATCCTTACTACTATTAAGCCTACTACATTGCTGGTAGGGAAGCTGTTTTCTCTCATTATTCTCGCACTCGTGCAGATGATCATTATCCTATTGCCGATAATAGCCGGCTACTTCGCTCTTCGTAACCAACTCTCTCTTCCTCAGTTTGATCTTTCCAGTATTCCGCTCGATCCGCTTGCCATTACACTGGGTGCCGTTATTTTTATCGTCAGCTTCCTTATGTATACAGGGCTTCTAATGACGATTGGCGCCGCAATGCCGACCGCTAAAGAGGCGAATGGTTTTTTTGGCGCCGCAATGGCGTTTACCTTTGGTCCATTATACGCAGCACCGTTATTTGTTTCGTCGCCGGACTCCCTGTTGGTTCAAATACTCAGTTATTTCCCGCTCACATCACCAATTCCGCTCCTTTTGCGCAATGCCGTTGGCAACCTTACGCTTCCTGAGGCGCTTATCGCTATTGCATTACTTGTCCTTACGACGGCAATCGCTATCCGTATTGGCGTTCGTATATTCAAATACGGTGCACTAGAATATAGTCGGCGACTTAGTGCCAAAGAAATATTTGGTAAGCGTTAATACAAAGCCTGAAAATGAGGTTCCGTCTATTGCAACCTAGTACATAACGATCACTGTAATAAGTACGAGGCTGACCACCGCCACACAAGCAACAGCGAAAGCGACTTTGTTTGGCTCAAAATCTACTTTCTTGTTGGCTTTCTGACTGGTTTTCTTTGCAGAAGTTTGTTTTTTCATACTGCTTTTAGTTTACGCTGAGAGTCCTGGGTATGCAAGCCTTGCCGTAAGCATTATTACGCCATCACTTTACGAATATCGCTACACAATGTATAGTAAAAATATGCCCACAGCAACAGATATCGGCTGCGTAAAAGCAGCTACCAGTATTCTCGGCGACAAGTGGACGCCTCTTTTGCTCCGTTATTTCGTGAACGAAGAAGAAGTTCGATTTTGCCAGCTACAAGATCTCGTTGGTGGTATTAACCCCCGAACGCTTTCTGCCCGGTTGACTCACCTTGAAGAAATGGATGTCATTGAAAAGGTGATAAAGGATAATGTAGGCTTTTGTACGTACCGTCTTACCCAAAAAGGCACCGATCTATTGCCTATTCTTCGTGATATGGATGCCTGGAGCCAAAAATACGGCAATGTGGCTTAAGATTACTTTAAGAAAACCTGGATATACTACCCTTTATGCGGATTCTTATCATAGAAGATGAACACAAGATTGCCCGAGCCCTAAAAAAAGCACTCGAACAAGAAAGCTATGCTGTCGATATTGCTTATAATGGCGATGAGGGTTATGCTATGGCAACAACCGAGCCTTATGATGCAATGATTATTGATCGAATGCTGCCAGGTGAGTACGATGGGATTGCCATTTTAAAAGCAATGCGCGCACTCCGAATTCATGTCCCAGTTCTGTTTCTTACCGCGCTTGACAGTATTAGCCAACGCGCCGAAGGCCTCGATAGCGGTGCCGACGATTATCTTGTAAAGCCATTTGCGCTCGAAGAATTACTCGCCAGGGTTCGTGCGCTTCTCCGCCGACCTGCCGAACAAACCCCAACTATTCTTACCGCTGGCGATCTTTCGCTTAATACCGTTACCTACGAGGTAACGCGGGCAGGCAAGTCAATTCAGCTTACCAGCAAGGAATTTGCCTTGTTGGAATATTTTCTGCGCAACCAAAATCGGCCGCTTTCAAAAGAAATGATTATCTCTCATGTCTGGAACTATGACGCCGACATTCTTCCTAATACCGTGGAAGTTTATATAAAGTACCTCCGAGCAAAAGTGGACGACACGTTTGACGCGCCGCTTATTCACACTATGCGTGGCTTCGGCTATAAACTACAGGCGGCCTGATGTTCAGATCAGCAACCTTTAAACTGACAAGCTGGTATCTTGCCATCCTTGTTGCCGTGTGCTTGTTATTTAGCGTCATTATTTATACCAGCGCATCACGCGAGGTTGCAGCCCGGATTGATGATTGGCAAGCCACGCCGCTTTACAAACTTAACGAGCCTCGCTTTTTCGCGCTCCGTGAGCAGCAGCAACATCAGGCAGAGGCAAATCTTATTGCGTCGCTCGCCGTGGCAAATATCGCCATTTGGACTCTCGGTGGTATTGGTAGCTATTACCTTGCCAGGAGAACACTGCACCCGATCGAAGAAGCCCACGAAGCTCAGTCACGGTTCACTAGCGACGCCAGTCATGAACTTCGCACACCGCTTGCCAGCATGAAAACTGAAATCGAAGTAGCACTGCGTGACCCAGACATCACTAAAAAAGAACTCCGCGAACTGCTAAAAAGTAACCTAGAAGAAGTCGATAAGCTTTCCAGGCTTTCACATATGCTTTTGCAGCTTTCCAGGTTGGATCACAGTAACATAATACTTGAGAAAGTTTCATTGCTCGACGCCGCCAGGTCGGTTATTGACCGGCTTGACAAAGAAGGCAAGCGCATTGAGCTCACCGGCCATAGCTCGCACAAAGTACTCGCAAATAGGTCAAGTGTCGAAGAGCTCATGACCATTCTGCTCGATAATGCACTGAAATATAGTCCAGAAGATTCGAAGGTGCAAATGAATTTACTAGCGAAAAAACAATTGACAGGATTTGAAATCATCAATGAAGGCGAGGGGATTCCAGCTGAGTCACTGCCTCATATTTTTGATAGGTTTTACCGAGTAGATAGTTCTCGTTCTACCGGAAGCAAAAAAGGATATGGCCTTGGACTTTCGCTTGCAAAAAAGATCGTTGAACTCAGTGGCGGGGAACTTACAGTGAGTAGTGCACCTCAACAAGTCACGACATTTAGTGTTTTTCTGCAAAGTCTCAGCAAAAACAAAGCAAAAAGTAAGACTTAGCCTGTATATTCCTGGTGTAACCATAAATAAAAGGAGATACCATGAATGTCATAACCCGAGGAATACGCGGCGCATTGCGCGGCCCTCTTCGCTCTGGCGCGATCCTGTTGATGCTTGCTATTAGTATTGGCCTCATCCTCGCAATGCTCGTCGCACACTCAAGTGTAGAAGCAAAGATAGCCGAAGTAAAAGCTTCAACCGCAACTCAAATAACCATAAGTCCTGCGGGAATTAGTGGCGGTATAGGAGGGGGAGATGCGCTTACAGCCGACCAAGCTGAAACAGTAGCAAATACGACTCACATTGCCAGCGTCACTTCCGTTCTCACCGATCAGCTAGGCTCCGATGATACCAACCTGACGCCATCACTAGAGCTTGGTAACCTTGGCAAACGTCAAATGCGCTTCGAGAGCCGAGAAGGTATGGCTATGCCAGAGGGTGGCCCATCGGAAAGCGAAATGCCAAAGCCAAAGACAAGCGTTACGGGCACCACCAACCCAGCGGCAGCGATCGAAAACAGTACGCTCACAAGTGGTGAAATGATTGACGGCACCAGCAGTGATATGACCGCTTTAGTAGGCAAGGGTCTCGCCGAAAAAAATAACCTTTCAGTGGGCAGCACTTTTACGGCCTATGGAAACACGATTACCGTAAAGGGTATCTACTCTATAGGTAATACCTTTATAGACAGTGGTGTTGTTATGCCACTTGCCACAGTGCAAGCGCTTACCGATCAATCAGGCGCAGTTAGTAGCATGACCGCTACGGTTGATAGTAGCGATAACGTCAGCAGCGTTGTATCCACGCTTAAAAACATACTGAAGGACAAGGCCGACATTGCCAGTCAAGAAGAGCAGGCTGCCAATAGTCTTAAACCTCTGGAAAGTATTTCAGGCTTAGCACTTGCCGGCGTCATTGGAGCAAGCATTGCCGGTGCAGCTATCGTCCTCCTTTCAATGATCATGATTGTGCGGGAACGTCGCCGGGAAATCGGTGTCATTAAGGCGATCGGCGGTAAAAATAGCAAAGTTGTCGCACAATTTATTACCGAAGCACTCACTCTTACGATCATTGGCGGCATTATTGGAATCGGGCTCGGCATCGCCGTAAGCGGGCCTATGACCCAGTCGCTTGTCGAGAATTCACAATCTCAACAAAAGGCCGAATCAGCCTCAGGTGGCGGTGAACGAATCACTATAGCCAAGGGTGGTTTTGGGGCAGTCGCTTCACAGCTCAACACTAATACAAAAGCGGTCACCGCAAGCCTTACACCTCAGATTCTTGCGACAAGTATCGGCCTCATGCTGCTTATCGCTATTATCGGGAGCGCCGTACCAGCCTGGGCTATATCACGCGTACGACCAGCGGAAGTATTAAGGACAGAATAGGAGAATCCCATGTTATCAGTAAAAAAACTCACCAAAACGTTCCAGGCCGGTCATGGCGAAGTCCATGCGCTCGCGGATGTCACCTTTCGAGTCGAAACCGGTGAATTCGCCTCTATCATTGGTAAGAGCGGGAGTGGTAAATCGACCCTTCTGAGCTTGCTCGGCGCGCTCGATTCGCCAAGCAGTGGAGAAATACTTGTTGACGAGACCGACATTGCCAAACTTTCGCAAAAAAAACAAACCGACTACCGTGCCCGAAAAATAGGGTTTGTCTTCCAGCACTACAACCTTATCCCAAACCTATCAGCGTTAGAGAACGTCATGCTTGCGCTGGAATTCGGCGGTATCAAAGCCGCGCACGAACGCCGCGAACGGGCTACCAAGTTGCTCAATGAAGTAGGGATCACCGATGATCAGCAGCTTCGCAAGCCGGCACGCCTCAGTGGGGGCCAACAACAGCGAGTATCAATTGCTAGAGCACTCGCCAACAGACCTGCGATTATCCTTGCCGACGAGCCGACCGGCAATCTCGACACGGAAACAGGCAAAAAGATCTTCGACCTCCTTCATAGCCTCTCAAGAAGCGAAAATACAACGATCTTAGCCGTCACACACGACCTTGAGATTGCCGGCAAAACCGACCGTACCTTCACTTTAAAAGACGGCAGACTAACCATAAAGCAAAAGTAACGTAGTAGCTTATACAATACCGGGCCGTTTTTCAGAATTAACTCAGTTTTCTGTTTCATAATCGCAAATGTAGAGGGGCAAATAAAAAATCCCAGCTACAAAACAAGAAAAAGGAGGATCAAATCATGAGCTCTCAAACAGTCGTATATCTTAGCAAAAAAGGCATGAAAGAACTAAAAAAGGAAGTCTCTCGGCTTGAACGCGAACGCCAGGAAGCAATCGTTGCGCTTCGCGAACTCGAGCGTATCGACAACCACGAGGAGCGCCTAAAACGAAGTGAACGTCTTGCTCAGCTTGAAATATTGGAAAGCGAGTTGTCTGACAAGAAACTCACTCTGGAGAATGCAAAGCTGCTCCCTCGTAAACGCGATGCGTTAAAAGTAGCCATCGGTTCCGTTGTCGATCTGCTGGATACGAACGGGCGGATTATCCGCTACACCCTCGTAGAGAGTATTGAAGCAAACCCAAGCGACGGCCGAATTTCGACGAAAAGCCCTCTGGGTCGGAATTTACTTGGCAAACAAATTAAGGACATCGTGGAGTGGTCGGCAACAGGAGCCCGCACGAACCGGCTTCAGCTTATCGCCATTACCTAAAAAAGTTATAGGACACCTCGCCATGCGCACCAGAGCCTCCACCGTTCTGGTGTTTGCATTTTAGCCTCCTCTGGTATCTGTTATAATTAACGCTAATGCTTTACTACACAAAAACCGTCAAGCGTGTTCTGCAGGAATTCGACACCACCGAAAAAGGATTAGCAAACAGCGACGCGGCCGAACGTCTGGCTAAATATGGCCATAACGCCATTCGGGTACGTGGCGAATCGTTATGGCGCAAGCTTATCGAACCTTTTGCTAACGTCTTCATGCTTGTCCTTTTTATTGCTGTGGTTATTAGCGTCTATCACCATGCACTATTAGATGCACTAATCATCGGCGTCATCATGCTCGCAAGCGCAACCATTTACTATGTTCAGCGATTTTCAACCGAACGTATTTTACGGACACTCCAAAAACACAATACTCAGACTGTTGATGTACTCCGCGACGGCAAGACAATCCAACTCGATTCCGAGCAGCTAGTACCCGGCGATATCATTACATTAAACGAGGGTGAAAAGGTGCCGGCAGATGCCAGGATTATCGCCTGCCAGTCCCTCCGCGTGGACGAATCCCAGCTAACCGGAGAGTCCGTTCCTATTAGCAAACAGACCGAGGCGCTCCGAGGAAATAGGGAAGTCTACGAGCAAAGCAATATGCTTTTTCAAGGCTCCTTTATCGTAGCCGGTGAAGTTCGTGCCATTCTTATTGCTACAGGTAATGACACTGAATTTGGCCAACTTGCCGCACTAACTACCAATGCCACGTCCGAAAGCCCTGTACAGAAAAAGATAGACAAGCTTATTTCACAAATCATAGCGGTTGTAGCGGCAATCGCGCTTGTTGCCTTTGCGTTAGCGGTGAGCCGAGGTATGGACCTTACTGAAAGCTTCCGTTTCGTCTTAGCCCTCTCTGTAAGCGCCGTACCCGAAAGTCTCCCCGTCGCTATATCCGTCGTTTTAGTCCTGGGAATGCGGCGCATGGCCGCAAAAAAAGCACTTATTAGCAGCATGCGCTCTATCGAAACCATTGGCGTCGTCACCACAATAGCCACCGACAAAACCGGCACTCTGACAAAAAATCAATTGACCGTTCAAGATACTTGGCGGCCTAGTGGCGTTTCAGCCCAACTCCTCTCCCATCACACAATGTACGCAGTCAATTATGCAGCCGAAAAAATGCACGATCCGCTCGATACAGCCATGGATAGGTTTATCGGTGGTCATACTAAGCGACCGTCAGGCCGACCAATGGTTAGCCTATCGTTCAACCAAGCAATGGCGATGAGCGGAAATATCTGGCATAACGGTAGTACCTATACGCTTGCCGTAAAAGGAGCGCCTGAACATGTGCTTTCACGGAGTGATCTTACCGAAGGCGAGCGAGAACAAGCAACCGCAGCTCTTCATGATTTAACGGCGAACGGCTATAGAGTTGTCGCTGTTGGCCACATGGAACTAGCCAAGCCGCTAACAAGTTTTGAAGCGCTTCCTCCAAAAGCCGCCTTTGAGTTCGACGGCTTCTTAGCCATTGCCGACGTGTTGCGGCCCGAAGCAAAGCAAGCAATTAAGACTGCGCTCCGTGCCGGAGTTACTGTGAGAATGATCACGGGCGATCACTTTGAGACAGCCTACCATATCGCCAAACAGCTTGGTATGGTTCAAAGCAGAGCGGAGGTCTTCGATAGCCGCCACATGAGTATTATGAGCGATGAGGAACTGCGTGACAAAATAGATTCGATCCGCGTTTTTTCACGGGTGACACCCGAACATAAGTATCGTATTCTTACTCTCCTAAAAGAGAAGAACATCACCGCAATGACAGGGGACGGTGTCAACGATGTACCCGCGCTTACTAATGCTCACGTGGGTGTGGCGATGGGAAGTGGTGCTCAAATTGCCAAAGATGCTGGCGACATAATACTTATCGACGATAACTTCAAAAGTATCGTTGATGCCATACATGAGGGCCGCACTATTTATGCCAATATTCGACGCATGTTATTCTATCTGCTTTCCACAAATGCCGGCGAGGTAATGACAGCCATCCTGTCGCTTTTAATTGGCCTGCCTATACCGCTCGTTCCTGTTCAAATTCTCTGGGTGAATCTCGTCACCGACACCTCGATGGTAATCCCGCTCGGACTCGAACCAGGCGAAAAAGGTGCGATGACCAAACGCCCTAATGCGCCAAATGCACCCATTTTAGGCAAGTTTCTTATCTCCCGAATGATTCTTATGGCTCTCACGATAGCACTCCTTACCGTTGGGCTTTACGCCTACTATTCATCCCATTTCGGCAACGAGTATGGCCGCACTATTGCGTTTTGTTCTTTGGTAGTAATGCAGTGGGCCAACGCTTTTAACGCGCGGAGTGATGACGAATCCTTACTAAGGCGTCTCCGTGTCTTCAACGGTAAGTTCTATATAGGGCTCGCCATAGGTGTCATTTTACAAGCGCTCGCGGTGTTTGGACCACTTGGCAGCATACTGCACGTCAGTTCGGTAGCGATAGGTGATTTGGCAATTACAAGCACCATCGCATTTATTGCCCCTATTCTTGTCAGTGAAGTTCATAAGTTCATTGGCAGACGTTTTTTTAAGCGTCGCTAGACATAACCGCTTCTATCTTAACTTTCTCCATTTTATGATAGTTATTTATTCCGCCTAGTGTCAAACTTGTGGTATAGTAGCGATGCGCATTAGTTGTGCTACCTTAACAACCCGACCTCGAAGGAGTACATACTCAAAATGAAAGCGTTCGGCTACCTGATTCTCGCTGTTGTGGCAGCGATAGGAATTGGGCTCATTTATGTCGAAGTACGTTCATCCAACATCGACTTGCCTCCGGTCAAGATCGGCCAAAGCTCCGTCGTGTATGCACGCGACGGTAAAACGGTTCTCGGCCACCTTGCCGCAAGCGGAGCAGGGGCTGTCCAGCTTAACGACGACCAGGTCCCGGCACTCCTCAAGCATACACATATTGCTATTGAGGATCGGGGCTTCTATGAGCACGGAGCCGTCTCATACCCGCACATGGCGTGGGCAGTGATCACGAGCATGGGTCGCGCCGGAGGCTCCACTATCACGCAGCAATACGTGAAAAACGCCTACTTGTCGCAGGAGAAAACCGTTGACCGCAAGGCCAACGAAATCATCTATGCGTACAAGGTAGAAAAGGAGTTCACGAAAGACCAGATTCTGGTAAAGTACCTGAACTGTAACTTCTACGGGCGTGGTGCCTATGGTATCGAAGATGCGGCGCAGACCTGGTTTGGCGTTTCAGCAACGACGCTGAACAACATCAATGATCCGTTGCAGGTTGCCCGGGCGGCATTTCTTGCTGCTTTGATTCAACGCCCTAGCTACTTCGACGACTTCTCGGGTCAACCGTCAAATCTGGTTCATCTGGACGAGATTGTCGCACGGCAAAAGGCCACCCTTGATGGACTACGTCAAATCGAGGGCGTTCCTCAGGCAGAAATGGTGCCCCAGGCGGTCATAGACCAGGCCAAGACACTCCTTCCGCTGCAAATTACCAACACCGTGAAGCAAGGAGGGAGTTCGGATGGCGATCCATATCTGCTGGATTACGTGAGGGCGTGGCTGACCGCCTGGCAGACCCAGATCGTCAGGGACGAATCGGATGCCAGCGTTAGCGACGATGAGGTTGCCAAGCAAGGCAGCAGCGCCGCCGAGGCACTGCTGGCGCGCGGTGGCCTTTCCATTTACACGTCCGTCGACAGCAATCTGCAAAACCTGGTGGCAGAGGCCGTTCAAGCTCGACTGCCAAGAACCGGGCTTTCTGCCGGTGTCGTCATTTTGGACCCGCGAACGGGTGGCGTTGCTGCGATGTACGCTGGCAATAACCATGCCAGAGATTCGTATAACTACGCGCTCTACGCAAACCGCCAAGTTGGCTCGACCATGAAAACCGTCGTCTTGGCTGATGCCATCAGTCACGACATCTCGGTGCAGTCGGTGTTCCCAGCACCGGCATATATCGAGATCAATGGTTCCAAGATTTACAACGACGACAAACGGGCCGCACCGGGATGCCAGCTCACTGTGGCTGACGCCATGGCGTACTCAAACAACCCGGTCAATATCGAGTTGATCAGCGGGAAGCTGGCGAGCTGCGACAATCCAGCCGCACTCTCCGATATCCCCGACTACCCGGTTAGCCCGTCAAGCGTTGCCGCTCTCGCCCGCAAGATGGGTGCGGACGACAGCTTGGTACCTGGCAAGACCAATCCGGCACAGCTGGATGAGGTGCCCTCGTTGGCACTGGGCGTCAGTTCACTGACACCGCTCAAGCTCGCTTCTATCGGCGGAACCTACGCAAATGGCGGCAAACACACCAAGCCGCACATCATCAGCGTCATCACGGCGAGTGATGGCACGAATGTGTACGAAAACGAGGCCGAAACGAACCAGACTCTGCAGCCCAAGCATGTCAATTTGCTGAACCAGGTGTTGACCGGTGTCTTCACAAAAGGCACTGCGCGCGGCGCCCAAGTCCAGGGTCACCCCCTGGCGGGCAAAACCGGCACGACCCCTACCGACGCTTGGATGCTCGCTTGGTCGGCAGTCGACCCCGATAGTGACGCGCCAGCCTATGTCTGTTCGGCATGGGCAGGTTACGCCGACAACCGCTCTACCAGCGCGCAAGGCGGCGATCTCTGGGGATCCGACGTCGCGAAGATCTGTCAGTACTTCTTTGCGGGAGCTCTGAGGGACACCCCAACGGTCAATTTTCCTGAGGCAGACATGAACGCAGGAAATCTCGTCGGGCTGAAGCAGGAACAACCTGCGCCAGCGCCGGAACCGCCACCAGTAGTGGAGACTACCACGACACAGGCACCGGAGCCCGCTCCGACCACCACCCAGGAGGAAAAACCTGAAACAACGACGCAGCCTCCGGCCACCAGTAGTGAAACGACCGTCGCCCCCGCCTCACAAGGTACGGTAAACGGTACGGTCACCGACCAAGGCTAGTCGGTAGGCCAAGAGTCAAAGGGGTAGCATAACTTGTGCGCTTTACCCCTCGTGACACATGTCACGAGGGGGCTATCCTTGCTATTATCGTGTTACAGAATATGCAATGCGTCCAATGATTGCCCTTCACGGATATAAGGAGTTGGATCGGCCACGTTTTGCCGTCGAATATATTCAGCGATTTTAATAACTTTGCGAGCCGTTTCCCAATCCTGAAAACTTGCCTCTGGCGTGTCTCCGTTAAGACCACTCTTCACAACGTCACCATAGCCATTATCCGTAAATTGAGTCTGCCTAAACAAGTGCTTGGCGGCATCTGGCACCTCCAGTAGATTACGCTGCAGGTCAACAATTACCTCGCTTCGCTCATTCGTATCAGGATGAACAAAATTAAGTTGCACATGCTTTTTATCCTCAAGTCCTTTGCCACCTTGCCACCTAAATGGTAATTCGTGTGCTGTCTGCTCTGAAGTTCCGGAAAAATCATCGAACACCGTTGTTGTTCCGTGGACTACAAAACCAGTCTCAATGCCTTCTGGGAGAACCGTGTCGGCATAACGAAAGCGTTCCAAATGCAGTGCAGATTTCCCCGAGCTACTAAAGCGAGCACTCTTGCTAAAAGCTCGTTCTACATCCAGCCCAATGCTAATGACGTGCGGACCAAGGTCTTCAAGCGCACCACCTTCAAATGCCGCCACCCGTCCTTCGCTTTCCACAGTACGAGCTTCCTCAATAGTTACCACGGCAGATTCCAGCCGACCTAGGCAATCCATTACCGCACCAAGCTGTTCACGCATCGCGTTCCAAGCACCTTTAACAATATAATGCTCGTGGACATACAGTGGTGAAGTATCCGCGTCGCCGGCACTGGCAAGTCGCTGCGTCCGGGCGGCAAGAATAGCAGCATCAACCTCTTTCATCTCAGAAACAGTTTGCACAGCAGGTTTGGCGACAACCACAAATTCGAGCAATCCTTTTCCTACCCGATGCAAGTGCTGTTTAATCGCTTCAACATGCATGCGAGGAACAAGACTAAGATATGCCGAGAGAGCCTCAGACCCTAATGCTCGGTCGGCTTGCTCACGCCCTTCGTGGTCATCAAGCCTATAAAGTACGTCGTGTGGCACACGATCAGGATCAATCTCGCGAACCTCAAAAAGTTCTATTGGCCGAATCTCTCGTAAACTCCTCAGCGCTCCGCCAAAATGCTCGGTATTCGCTCCGCCACCAAAAACCTGTACCGAGCGAGTGTCGCGCTGCTCATTATCGAATGTTGGGGTAAATGTCTCTACTGTCATATTCTGTCCTTTTTACGCATGCGTGAGTAAAGCCACGCTCTTACTGCGGCTCCTCTTGCTCCCCATGCTACTTTATTATCTGTATATAAAAAGCGCTCTTTCATGAGAGGCAGAGCGCTTACGCGGGGTGCGTTTCGTTCATATAGTAGATCAAACTCCCGCGTAATTCAATAACTTTTTTGTATAAATACCTATTTACGTTATGACAGGGTTGCCCACAATCATCTTTTGTTTCGGTTTTGTAAAGGCAAGTACAAGCAGTAAGATAATCCCCAACACGACATAGCCGGCAGAAAATCCCAACCACCAATCTCTTAGCTGGACCGCAAGAATTTCCAATGCATTCAATAGCTTTGTTTGAAGAGCCGGTGACGCCGAAGCAGGAGCAAAAATGGATGCGCCGGCATGCAAAAACCACACTTGCACAACTGCAAATACCGCGTTTGCCAGGCCAATAACCACCAACACCCAACCTACTCGTTTTATACCGGCACGTTTGGTTGTGCTCCAAAAGATAATCGCAATGATCGTCAGCACAGCAAGCCCCGGTAAGACGTAGAGCGAAATCACAAAGTAACGATGAAGTGCGGGAACAAACGAAAGCTGTTCGCTAATTGGCTGGCCATTGGTATCTTTAAAACTAGCCGTCGTAATAGCGTCTCCCTCTGCAAACAAGGAGCTACTAAGCACTTCCTGACGCACCGTTTGACTTATCTGCTCAAGCGAAACCCCACGCGGGCGGCAGGTGAGATTAAGTAATTCATCGGCGGTAGTAGGAGGTGCAATTACCTGGCTGCAAAGTGGTAATGCGGCTATTTTTTGCTCGACGTACTGCGCCATATTGTTGGCAAAGTTAGTCTTAACAGGTGTTAGCGAAATGGAGAAATCGGGGCTCGGAGCGGTCTCATGAACCCATGCATAAACAGTGTCAATTGCCCCTTCTGTCGTATCTTGAGCAAACGACGGAGGAAAAGCCGTTTCGAATGCCTGTTGTATACCCGGGTCGGAGACTGGTAAAGAGGTTTCGGCCGCGGGCGGCAAGGAGTCCTGAGCTGTAATAGTATAAACATCACTCGTACGAAGTGCCTGTTTTAATGGCCCAGAAGTGTCAAACACGACATACAAACCCACACAAACTGCCACAGCAGACAGGCAAAACGAAAAAGCGAGAACCGCGACACTTAGCCCAAACCGACGAAGCATATCCATAGGCGTATTATACCGCGTTTATAAAAATATACCCCACATTGACAGGCAGGTCGTTTCAACCTATAACTTTGTAAGTCACCTGACTACGAAAAGATAGGGGAAATCATGCAGTTTGCACTGAAAGAAAGCCCTTTCCTCGCCAAACAGTTCCCTGTGGTGGAGGGGGAGGACGAAGCCTACCGATACGGCATTTATACCGTCCGCGTTGACAACCGGCAAGGTGGCACGTTGCGCGAACTGCACCTTCCAGGCCGGACCCTACCCGCCTGGGCAAGGGAAGAGCGGGCTCACTACGGTGTCGCGGAGCTCATCGAGCTACCAGGCCACGAACTGACCATCGGCAGTCACGACCTAGGCGAGCAGCCCGACAAGCTACGAGTAGAAAGAGCTGAAATTCGCCGAAATTCGGTTCACCACCCTCGGGAGCGTTTTTCCTACGAGTTCCTCATCATCTTGTCGATGCCGCCGCACGAGTACCTACCGGCCCACCAGCTGATGGATGCCATTATGGCAGCTCGACAAGCGCTACTCAGCAAGACTCCTTCGTAGTTTCAAGGCGCTAAACGGCGGACGGCCTAAAAAGCCGTCCGCCATTTCAAATTGTATTCTCAAAAACGAAAGAGACCCTGCAGGGAGGGCTCTTTCGTCTTAAAAAACGAGCTGCCCACCCATGCAGGGTGTAGTTATGCGGGCCGGGAAGGGCGGTAAGTCACCACCAGCTTCTTGCGGTCCGTCATGAGAACCAGGTCGATCAGGATGCTGAGGACGGTCACGCGCGGCGTCACAAAGAGTGAAATCTCCGCGCCCGCCGCGATGGCCCTATCCATGTGCCCCACGGCTACCGCCCCTTCAACTGGATCCATGTTGATGAAGTGGTTCTTCACAACATTGAGTGCTTCGGTCGGGTCCTGAACCGCCCTCGGGTCGTCCAGCTTGTAGCCCAGGCGTGCCTCGATCTCCTCGCGGAGAAGGTGATTCATGGTGAGTTCTGCCTTCATGGCTGCCCCTTCACAAAAAAATTGTGCGACGAGTACTCTATTTAATCACAACATAAAACCAAGAATTAGTCAATACAAGCAAATCGGCCCCATAAACATGGGGCCGATTCACAGATAGAACAAACACGGCGTTAGAGACTAAGCTCCGGAACCTCACGGATCAGACGCTGCAGGAACTCCTGCAGGAAGGCGAAGACATCGCCATCACCCGGCAGCATGAGGTGCTCACCGGCGATCAGGCGGAACCTGGAGCGGTTGAAGTTGTGGCCTCCACCAACGGAGTGGTAAGAAAAGCCACCAACTTGAACCGCACGATCGTCATCTCCGATCTGTGCGTTCGGGTTGTCTCGACGAAGTCCTTCCACAGTCTCCTGGATGTCCTGCGAGAAGGATCGGTAAGATCCCAGGCAGTACATGTGAAGCGCGGTCAGGAAGGTCTTGATCTCGTCGATCGGCGTACGATTGTCGAACTTGCCCAAGTCGGGGTAGTCGACCCGCAGTTCGAGCCGCCCAAAGGTCGTCTCGGCCGCGAAGCCGTACTCACCCCACGAAGAGATGAGCACGTACTGCGTGGGCAGGTCTTCGCCGATCTCGAACGATCGCTCGTCTTCAACCTCTCCGAGGTTGAAACTAAGCGCCTTGATGTAGGCGGTAGTCGCTTCCAAGGCTCGATCGAGTGCCGCGGGGTGTAGCGCCTCGAAAGGATACACGCCCGTCGTCTTGAAGCCGCCCCGTTGTTGACCGTGCGATTGACGACCGGCAGCAAAGACAACCTTGCAGTCCTCCATGAGGAGAGCCAGGTCGTTAAGGCTTGCGCCCACCGAACCGTCGCCGACACTGAAAGGAACCTCCAGTTCGAGGATAATACGGTTGTTGATCTTCACCATGACCTGACGTGCTACTGTCAGGTCACTGGTCTGAGGGTTAAGGTTCGGCACGGGTCGGCTTCCTCTCGGAAAGACTATCTGTGAATATATTTATTATATCATAAAATGCAAATAAAGTAAATACACGCAGTGTAAGCATCTGGGAGAATGACTTTTCTTTGACATTGCATATACAGTAATAAAGTTGTATAATATACAGATCCTCAGGAGTCTCAGGCAATCAACCGAAAGTGAGGCCTCTAAATGGATGTGACCGGATTGGTGGAGGGAAGTCGTATTGCGCCAGCTGTGCTGGGGCATCGCGGCTCCAAAATGGTCGTGGATGTCTCCGCAGTCATGGAGACGGCCGTCGACCCCCGTTCGAGCCTGCCATTCTGCCCCGTAGAAGGTGTGTTCGAACCCAACGCCGTCTTCCTGGGCTTCGGAACACCGAACGTTTTCCTGATGGTCCCGCGTTCGCCGCAAGGCGGCTGGGACAAGTTCACCGCCTTCATGTTTTACCGACAGGCAAGCTATGTAGCCGAAAAGATGGACCGCATGCAAGTGGGCATCTATTTCGAACTGCGTGGACTGCCCGAGAAAGCACGGGCGGCACTACGACGCGAGATGGAAACGCAAAAAGGACGCCGGACGCCAAGCTGCGCCTACGCCAACGCGCAGGTGCTTGCCAGTGCCGGGTTCACATGCGGCGGCAAATCGCTCACCCGCATTTACCGTCCATCCCACCTCGCAGCCATCATCTGGGAAAACGGCCTGGAGTACAACGGCACCCCCGTGGAAGTCCGAGTCATCCAGGCCGGCAAAGAAGTGGGCGACCACTTCGTCGGCGTGTGGCTCAAGGAATTCACAAGCCTGTGCCGTACCGTGAAAAAGAAGTTCCTGCCGCACCGCACCTCTGGCGAGGCGCCGCGGTTCGCTTCGCCCCAGCGGATCGGCATGTCGGCAGAACGCTGGCAAAAGAGCCACGCATTCGCGAGCGTCGGCATCGGTCGGCCCTCGTGGCTCGGTGTGTGGCTGGGCTTCATGCTCGGACAGCGGCCGATCTTCACCATGGAGCTGGAACAGCCCCTGGAGGCACCGGCCGTGCAAACCACGCTCAAAGCTTTCCCCGGAAAGCTGGACCGCGTGACGAAGCTCAAGCGCTACATCTTGTTCTCTCGGCCAGTCGTGTGGTTCGTGCGGCATCAGCTGATGCGGAACACCGATACCTACACCGACATACCACGTCGGGCGGTCGTGGAGATGCTTCGCCGCAGCGGCAGCTGTCATCGCGAGGAGGCTTTTGTCTACAACCTCGTAGTGACACGTCGCCAGATCCAACTGGCTCGGCTGGAAAACCAGAATGGTCGTGACCGCCGGATCGTCAACTGGCTGATGGCCAAGCACGTGCTCACCTCCGGATACGACCCAGACGTCGTGTTCGCCGGCGAAGTGTGGTGCTGCAAGGAAGACGGCGAGTACGCGCTCTACCTCAGCGGCAACTCCGGCACCTACAAACCCAACGACGAGCGACTCGAAGCAGTCGCCGCCTGTTTCAAGGAACTGTTCGACACTCCGGTGCGGATAGTGTACGCGAAGTAGGCAAGAATCCGCTTCTGCCCCTTACTCGATTCCTATACGGAAGTGCCGAGGAGGGGCACTTTCATTTTTAGGAGAAAGTATTAGCAGATACTCGTGCCTTTTTGAAATAGAGGCCTAGCCTAAACCGCACCAACACAAACAAAACGGCATACAAAATAAAGATATATGAAGCAAACGCGGCGTTCTCTATTGTCCAAGATTTAATAATAAGCAAGGTAATCGCCGCACTGACGATAAACAGTCCAAAAAGAAGCGGACTCTCTGAGGAAGGTTCCCGAAACGACTTCACAAGTGTAGGAACCGCCGCCAAGCAATCAGCAGCAATACTAAATACAATAGCCCACGTACCATCTTTAGTAAGTTGCCACGCAAGCAACGCCAGTAAAGACATTCCGCCGCATACATAATCAAACCAGGTGAGCTTTACAAATCCCTTTTTAAACGTGGCGACGCATACGACCGCCGGACAAAACCCCACGACAAAAGTAAACATCGCCGCGCTGCTAATCCCACTTTGCACCTGTGCCGCAAAGGCAATCATCGGTGCAAGCGCCCATAAAAACCAAGTGACAATATTGGGGCGAACTTTCCCCAAAAACACATCACGCACATACAAAAATGCGCCGACAAGCAGTAGTATTGCCCCTACCCATATAAAACGTTCGTCTATCATGAAACGATAGTAGCATAGCAAATGCCACCAAGATACCGACAGCCCCTGGCTCCATTTGCTATGATTATGGTATGACTATTCCCATCGTAGATATTCAGGATACCATCATTGCCAATAAAGACCGGGCCGATATCGATTATCAAAACGATATCTTCCGAACAGCTTCGCTTTGGATTACCAATTCAAAAGGAGATGTGCTACTTGCTCAGCGCAAGTTCGACAAGAAGGTCGACCCCGGTAAGTGGGCCGAAGCAGTCGGTGGTACCGTTGAAAACGCCGACTCATACGAAGAGACCGTCCTTCGCGAGGCCGAGGAAGAACTAGGTTTAATAAATGTACACATCACGAAAGGACCAAAGCAATTTATTACCACACCATGCCGTTATTTTGTCCAGTGGTATACGGCCGTTATTGATGAAGATATTTCCGAATTCACGATCCAAGAAGAAGAGGTAGAACAGATCGCATGGATATCGCGTCAGCAGCTAGAACGAGAATTACAGGAAAAACCCGAAAAGTATATCAAAGCAATGAATGATATTGTCGCCCTCTTTAAGCCGTAACGCCAGCCCGCCTAAGTTCGTTCCTAGCCAACATTATCAATCGTTGCCGTCATTGATACCATTGGTTGGGTCTTCACCGGCAGCATGCCACCGGTGAAGAAGCCGACAAAGGACAGGGGGCGAACTACAGAATGATGTCGAGACCACTGAGGGTTCCGACAACGATGCACGCGACGTGCAGAAGCAGCAGCCAGACGTTGTACGTCCGCAGCCGCCCGCAAACGAGCTTGATCTTCTGGTGCAGTCGCAGGCAGTAGAACTCGGGATCATCCTGGTCGCAAATCGTCCAGTTGACCGCGAAGCCAAAAGGCAGCGCCAGTACGGCAAGCGGAGCCGCCCAGGCAACGTTGACAGCGTCGAAGCCGCTCTGGTTACCCGCACTCCACACCATGCCGGCGATCAGCATCAGCAAAAGTGCAAACGCGGGGCGCGAAAGCCGAACCTTGCGAGTTGCAAGCGTCTTCAGGCGAAACCCAAAGGTCACAAACGTGTTCACAATCGTCCATCCTTTGTCGAGCGTCGGCCAATTAAGCCGACTACGTTGCGGTGCGATAAAGCACCGCACGAACAATTACCTTTATTACAACATGTTTAGTGGCAAAAGTAAATGCATGGTCTGGCGCTACCCCTTAAAGTAGTTGCAAAATGTAGATATCTATGACATAATATTCTTCGGTTTGTGATTACCCTGACGAAAGGAAAGACAGTGCCCCGCACTTCTGATTTTTCAGACCTTGCCAAGCTGCGCCTGGCCCAGATCATCGACACAGAACTTCTTGGCGGTGAGACGCCAAGCGTGACACTTCACGACATCACCAATCCAGAGGGTGACTGGCTCAACCGGGCCGCCGTCGTTGTGCCGTACCTGAATGCCGAACTGGAAGTCCGCGGCTCTCACCTCAGGGTGGAGGAGGTCGAGCGCTACTACTTCGACTTCAGCCCGTATGGCCCCGTTCTCGGCGCCATCTGCTACTTGGGTCTCATCGACCCGGCCAAGCAGACGCGCCGGCTATTTATGCTCGGGAACTACAAGCCGGGCATCAAATGGATGCCTGAGCAGAACAGTGGTCCACAGTTCGAAAAGGATCGTGACTTTCTGCTCGATGGCGCCCGTCAGCGCGCGCTACGCGACCAGATTCCCGCTGCGATGCTCGGGTTTCTCATCCCCACGACGGCACGTGTCCGCGCGTATGTGGAGGGTCGCACCCTGACAGCCGAGCAGCAGCGTGATCTCAACGAGGTGCTCAAGTACACCCCGTGGGAGAAGATGGAGCTCAAGAACCTGACCTACATCGCTCTGGCGCTCGGTACAACACTCGAGGAGATTCTGGCTAGTAGTAGCTAGTCGTCTGACCAAAATCACCATGCGTTATCAGTTTCGTACCTAAACTGGTCGGTGCCCGGGACGAACCCGGGCTTTTCTAATGGCCAAAAAAGAGTAATCTACGGCAGCTTTAGTGTTATAAGCTAAAATAATATATTGGATCAACCGTCCGCGTGCCCGTATAGGCACGTTTTTTAAGTCACAACAGTCCAGAGGAGAGAGCATGGCCGAACTACTTGTTTTAACAGATACCCACCCAGACGAAAAAAAGGCGTCCCACTTTGGCGAATCATTACGCCAACACCCAGCACTAAACATCGACTCCGTTATTGCAAATATCGAGGCACGCAAACAGGGAAAGAGATTCGTCGATATTAATCTCATGGCTGCATATCCTGGCGATCTTCGTTCCGCAATTTACGAAGAGAGACGGGCTGCCGAAATTTTACAGATGATTGAAGAAAAAGATCCCTGCTATTACGGGGTGATCGATCTCCATAATGTCAGAGAAAACCCCACCAACGATACAACCGCCGTTATTAATGAGAAGCAAGGAGTCACGCCAAGAGTTTTAGGGATGCTTGCCCGTCTTGGTATAAAAAATCTCATGATATCCGAAGGAGTAGGTGTTATCGACTATCATCCCAATGCCTTCGCAATTGAAATGGCAACGAATTTCGATACAGACCAGCTTCGCAGCGAATTGGATATTTTAGCAAATGGAGAGAGCGAACCTGGTGATATAACACAATTTGCATGGTTTAAATATATTGATAGTCTTCACCTAACACAACTCGATCCACGCCAGATTCCAGAGGAAGAATATTCTAAACTAGAAGCGTTTCAACCAGTGAATTCGCCCGCACTTACCAGAATAATAGGCCAGAGGGCCTGCTTGATGGGCTGGTCACGTACCCCCAACAAACAAGGCTATTGGGGAGAGTTAGTAACGCCTACAGGGCTACCCGATACTCGCTCGTGGCCAAAAGATACGATCTAACGCACTACCAACGACAGATCATCCTACTTTGTTTGAAATAACGTCAAAACCACCTCCGGGCCATTGCCACCGACCGGTAAGCGTTTGGCCATCTTCAGATAATTTTCCCTTGAAGAAATTATCTGAATCCTTTCCACCAAACCATGTCCAGCAAGTGCCATCTTCGTCAACTTGGTACGTATAGGCAAAATTACTCCCATCATCCGCCATAAGGTGGGATCGCAGCGTTTGCGTCACCTCGTCCCAGGTAACATATTCGATGCCACTTAGTTTTCGGCCGCTCGGCGTCGTGGTTTCAAATTCCTGAATAAGATAATGCCCGCCGAGCCCCATTTTGTATGTAGAAACGCCAGGAACCGCTCCTTCGATTTTCCAGGTACCCAAGAGGGGCTTAAGCTGCGCTAAGGCGGGATGCGGCGTCAAAGGAAGCTCTGCTACTCGATCGTTATTATTGTCTGCCATAGTATACCCCTTATTGTTTTAGCTATCTGCCTCTATTATTATAGACTAGTCCCCAAACAAAAATAGCACCTTGATGACACTCACTACTTGGGCAAACTTACTTCAGGGTGTGCTCAGCCAAGCGGCCAAGCACACCCTGAGACGGATCTAGTGACTCAGTTCGATAGTAATCATGACCTCTTTCCCAAGATGACCCCGCCCGGTGAAATATAGAAGGTACCCGTGCTGCAGCGTGATCTTGGTTGGCCGCCCGGTGAGAGAACCCGCGCTAGCCAAACCCTCGACAAGCCATCTCAACTCGGCAGGCAGTTCAGTCACACCAATATCGTTAAGCTGCGAGTTGACTTCATCGTCAAAACGCATGACGACAGTCACCCGACTGCCCGACTGGAAGGCTAGCGAAACACCCCGGAAGGTAATCTCTTCCGATGTACACTCGCGCTTACCCATACTTCTCCTTCTTTCGTAGGGGCTAGATCCGTTTTTACTATAAATTACTTGGAGAGTAAGTCAAATCATAGCTACGATCTGCCATATCGTTCTCATCTCCTGAAATCTCGAATAAACAGATGAGAGGTCTACCTAATAAAATCTTTTAGCAGGGAGCTACGACGGTAAAATTATCACCGCCGTAGCCCCTTGAAGCATTTCTACCTCACCGATCACTATCTTCTTCTCCGTATCGGAAAGGCCTCGTTGCCGACTTGTTCCACGTGCCGCATGAAATCCTCGAAATCCTTGTGTTCGCCAAGGAGCCTCTGCAATCCCATTACTTGCCCCCTGAAATGTGCGCAGAAGGTGCCGAAGTTAAGCTTGTCTTGGTCGAGCACCTTACCCTCCACAAAAAGGAGCAAAATGAGGCCCATCGCCCGGATGCAGAGCGATCGCAACCGATCCGGATCTACCAGCTCCCCCAGCGATATACCGGATTCCGTCGCAATCGCAGCGAGATCCTTCACAACCGGCACCGGCGTAGCGCCACCCTCAAGTAACTGCAACTGGTTTTCTACCCTTACGGCAAGATCGGTCATCTTGAGGCCACCTCTTCCATTGTTCAGATACGACCGTGCCTCCCATTATACACTCTGCAAGGTAGGGGTGATTTATTTAGCCTGCTCCACACTCTCAAGTCGGCCGCATGCCGACTACCAACCATACCCATAAAGGGTATTGCGCTCATGGTTCAAGCGTATTAGAGTAAATCTGCAATTCATCCTACGAACCGCGGCGACAGCCGCTTAGGAGAAGTAATGGTACTGGACTTTCGAGCACCCGACCAGGGGCTTCAGGAGGTTCTGTTGGTTTCAGGCGAAACATCGCCACTCGTCACGCCCGAGAGGCTGGCCGAATTGCACGACCGCGGGATGCTGGCACGCCCGCCGATCGATGTCAAAGATGTGGGGACGCTCCTCATTCCGAGCAAAGGCCAGTCACCTGGCAGCTTGATCCACTATCTCATCGACATCGGTCGCCCGATGGACTTCAACGCCTAGTTCCCCCAGGTCCCGAAAGAGTGGTGAAGCGCGATTTAAAGCGTATCACCACTCTTTCGGAGCATCTTTACTAACGCTTTTAGTTTCTCACCACCTCATAATGCATTTCCGCGGCACCAGACTCGTGGATGACCGATTTAATGAGACGGAGTTGCGTCCCGTGAGTCAGATCGGTAAATAGCGGTTCGCCCTTACCAAGGATAATCGGACAAATATCAAGATGGATTTCATCAACCAGATCCAAACGCACAAGCGAGCGGGCAAAGCGAACACCACCATATGAAACGAGGGTTCCATCGGTCTCTTGCTTTAGACGCTGCACATCTTTTACAAGCTCTTCGTCATTCTTAATAACACGAATCTGATCGTCGCCATTAGCAGGCTTATCCTCATGGCTGTAAATAACCATGGGTGTTTTGTTCATGGCTCGGCCAATCGCTCGCATATCCGGTTTGGTATTTTCATCGTCAGCAAAAGTCGCCCAAACTTCGCGCATTCCAGGATACGAGGCACCACCCAAAACGACCACAGAGGCTTGCTCCAGCCGTTCAAGATGGTCCTGAACTATCCCTGGATCGTCTGCAATCCAATCGAGCTCTCCCTTTGGCCCACTGACCATGCCATCTAGCGTCATCATCATCTGTAAAGTTAAACGTCCCATATCATCTCCTTTTATTGGTTACATTTGTACTTTAACGGTTATGAGACAAAGAAATATTGTAGATTTTAGACAATCAAGGGTTTTGAGGAAGACGGCTCAGCTGTCTAGGTGTATGACCAAAAAACCGGCGGGAAGCATGAATAAAGTGCGCCTGATCAGTAAAAGCCAGCTCCGTTGCAACCTCGGTGGCAGTCGCCCCCTGTTTGAGCAAGCGAAGTGCCTGATGCATACGCTGCAGCTGATATAACTTATACGGCGAAAGTCCGGTGATACGTCTTGTTTGCCTTGAGTAAGTGCGCCGTGATCGCCCATAGGTGCTTTGCGGCAACTCAAAACCAAGATAGCCGGCTGCATATAACTCTTCAATAAGCCGCTCGGCATGATTGAAATCGGGAAACTGAAACCTCGTATTGCCAAATTGAAACCCAGCTTCGGTATCGGCCGGAATTATAATTGAGCGATTGATAAACTCAAGGGCTTGAAAATTATTTAAAAAAACACCGGGCTTAAGCCGGATCGTCGTACACGTATGACCGGCGGGAAGAACTTGCAGAGCGGGTTCTGTCTTTGGCCCCCCTACAAAAACCTCTGCATGGTTGCCATTTTTCACCAGTGCAAGTGAAATACACGGATCGGCTATAACCCAACGAGTAGTAGAAACAAACGCATTGCTTGTCCAAACCGACTCAACAAAAGCCGATTCCGACCCGCGCTCACGCCACGATAAGTCTGCTTGGTTCATAGTTATATTATAGCTTAAGAAGAATTTGCCGTATAGTCAAGTATTACGATTGTTCGACAGGGCACTGCCGCTATTAGACCTGTGCGTTATGGAAATGTCGCATTTCACTTGTCCAAAATGTACAATACGGGCTCTTTTTAGCCCGCTACACTAACATGACAAAATGAAGGAGGATTTATGCAATTAACGACGAGTGAGGTTATACATAAATTTGATAACGTATTCCTTAACCATGACACTACCGAACTATCCGCAATCGTATCGGAGCATTGCGTCCTGGAAAACACCGGTCCTGCACCAGATGGCGCAATATACAAAGGCCGCGCGGCTTGCGTGGAGTTTTGGACCAGCATTGCCAACAGTACGGATATACGGTTTGAAACAGAAAACATCGACATTTTAGGCGACAGGGGTATTATAACGTGGCGTCTTATTTGGGGCGAAGGTACATCCGAGTCAGTGCGAGGCGTTAACATTATGCGCATCAAAGACGGTAAGGTTATTGAAGCGCTTGGCTACGTTAAAGCTTAAGGCTTGGACTTCTATTATGTAAACGCCTACGTGTCCAAAATATACAATATTCAATACCTCGGGACTGCTACACTAAAGGCACACATAGCTAACAGAAAGGGTACGGGTATGAGAAAAATAGTTGTATTTACAATGATGAGCCTTGATGGGGTTATGCAGGCACCTGGTGGTCCTGAAGAGGATACCTCAGGGGGTTTTAGCTATGGTGGTTGGAGCATGCCGTACGTAGATGAATCCTTCAGCGCCATGATGGACAAGGAATTTAGTGTGCCATTCGACTTGCTGCTCGGCGCTAAAACTTACGAGATATTTGCGGGGTATTGGCCTAAGCATCCAGGCTCAATAGGCACGCCGTTTGATAACGCAACCAAGTACGTCGTATCCGATACACCCGTAGATCTTCCATGGAAAGAGTCCGTTCTTATAGGCGACGATGTTGTGGCTAAAATCAAAGCTTTGAAAGAAGAGGATGGGCCGATGCTTCAGGTACACGGCAGCGGTAAACTTATACAAACACTCCTGAAGAATAACCTTGTTGACGAGCTACGGCTCAGGATATTTCCTATTACGATTGGTACTGGAAAACGTTTGTTTGAAGAAGGAACAATCCCTGCTGCTTTTGAATTACTGGAGTCTAAGGCTTTCCCAAGCGGAGTTATTATAGCCAACTACAAAAAGTCTGGGAGTTTAGAACTGGCTCAATAGACGCATAATCATCAAACTAAACCAAAAGCACCTCGTTCATTGAGGTGCTTTTTAAATTTAGCAAATACGATCCGTCTCAACACTTGAAAATGCCTCAACAGGCACTTTCAAGCTCGAAGCGAGAAAGTACTTGTTGAGGCGAAACGAAGGGGAGACGTCCACTCACGGAAGTGGAGCACGCCCCTCTTTGATGTGCTGGAGGTCACTCCAGCCATACTTGCAGCACAGCACCCAGGGCAGATAAAGTTCCTCGGGAGGCTTCCTCTTGCGCATATATTCCTTCTCCAGGTAATCGGCCGCCGCTTCCCAGTACAGAACGACGCGCTCAGGGCTATACCCCTCGGCAAGCTGGATGAAACGGTATTCATCTTCCCGTCCGGAGATGTGCCGCAGACGTGCGTCGTACTGGACTACTTGCGTTTCACCCATGTAGAGGGAAAAGCGGTGCAGCCCCTCGTGTTGATCGTAACCCTCCTTACGAAACCCCCAGAATTTGGCAGCGTGACCGTCCTCAAATGTGACGGTAGCGATGTCCTTACCCTCCATAGTCACATTCGTGACAGTTGGGCGGTTACCTCTTCTCAAGGTATTCTCCCTTGCTTCCAAATAACGTCCGCGATGGACGACAAGCTATACATTACTATTAAAATATGCATCCGTAAATACTCCTACAACAGAGTTTAAGATGAGCGTAAGTCAACAGGTGGAAAATCTAGCTCAAAGATCACTAAATCATGCCGTTCGCCGCCCTAAAACGCAAGCGGCGAACGGCAGTGGGTTCAGCAAGGTGCTAATGATCATAAAAGTGGATATTAGGTTCTACCGGAGCCGCGGTCGCAGCCTCCTCTTGCAGCCTCTTTACCTCCCTCAGAACAGCTGGATCTT
>Ga0075365_10000027_pt1 | contig 58640 bp, 43 predicted proteins | sample EndMetdeltDD1765_FD_71387 | JGI IMG/M metagenome (GOLD analysis project Ga0075365, IMG submission 71387) | Populus endosphere microbial communities from Tennessee, USA - Endosphere MetaG P. deltoides DD176-5 | ecosystem: Host-associated > Plants > Roots > Endosphere | place: USA: Tennessee... | reverse complement strand
TTTGGTAATGACGATTTTATCAGCGTTTAGGATGTGGAACACAGTAAGGTAGGTTGCTTGAGTGACACTCACGTTGCCCAGGTTACTGGTTGCGCGGGTCAATTCAGGAGTTTTGTCGGCCACGGCAATGATGATGCGGCGTTCAGCGCCAAGTTTGGCAAGCTGCGCAACCATATCTTTGGTTTTGCCAGTGGCCTTAAAGTCATCAACAAGGATGATCTTTCCACCTTGGGCGGCAAGCGTCAGAGCCTGACGGGTTGCCAATCGCTTGGAGTGCTTTGGTACGGTTTTGGTGTAGTTCTCGTTGCCAAGAGGACCAAAAACGATACCACCGGTGCGCCAGATTGGGTTACGGCTAGAGCCGAAACGAGCGCGTCCAGTACCTTTTTGTTTCCAAGGCTTTTTACCACCACCACTGACTTCACCGCGACGCAGGGTCTTGGCAAGGTTAGGGCGGCTGTTAGCCAAGTAGGCTTCGTAGCTCAGCTTTAAAAGCTGGTGGTTTTTGACTTCAACGTCAAAGATTTCTTTAGGGAGAGCAGTAGTGGTAGCCATTACGCAATACCTCCAATGATTACAGTCGATTTGCGTGGGCCAGGAATTGCTCCCTTAACGCCAATCACGTTCAACTCTGGATCAACTAAAGCAACGAGCAAGTTCTTGATAGTTACTTGGTCGCCACCCATTTGACCGGCCATGCGCTTCCCCTTGAAAACTTTCTGAGGGTACATAGAACCGATTGAACCAGGCTTACGAACGTTTCCGTTACCACCATGGGTACGCTTGCTTGTGTTGAAGTTATGGCGCTTTACGGTTCCGGCAAAGCCTTTACCCTTACTTGTGCCAGTTACTTTCACTTTGTCACCTACTTCAAAGACAGTGACATCAAAAGAGCTCCCTACTTGGGTGCTCTCAACATCAAACTCCACGTCGCGGATCTCTCGAATTACTTTTGGTGTGACGTTGGCGGTCTTTACATGACCTGCCACGGCATTGCTCAGGTTCTTACCCGATCCAAAACCAATTTGTACTGCGCTGTAACCGTCTTTTTGCACGGTCTTTACCTGAGTAACAGTACAAGGGCCGGCTTGAATGAGTGTCACGGGCGTGACACGGCCATCCTCGCCGAGGATCTGGGTCATACCTATCTTGGTACCGATGAGTGCTTTCATTCCTCAACCCTTCTTTATTCTCCGTACTTCTGTAGGAGATTCTCTCATATAAAAACCTTGGTCGATGGGCGGTTTCCTATGGGTCGTGAGCCATAGGACCTGCAAATTCGCCAAGATTTTTTGCTTTTATATAAAGGCGTAAAAGATTTACCGTCTAATTGTAGCAGTTTTACAGGGATACGTCAAGAATTATTCCGACTCCCAACAACAGCACGGTATGCCTGGAATGTGTGATGCTTTAGAACTATTATACTATGGATTAAATGACAATGCCCATTGGCAAGTAAAAGCTCATAATAGTTGCCAGAAGCAATAAGGCATATTCTACCTTACGGTCAATCTGAAAGTGTTCGTGCATGGCAAAGAGTAAGCCGACAAATAAGCCAATGGGAACGCTAAACTGGGTGAATGGGCCGATATGGACATCCGTTAATCGTATCCAGAAGGTGCCCAGGATCAGAAAAAGGACTATTTTTAAAAAGTAGGCGCTATCGCTTTCAGGTTTTTGTTTTTGTTTCTTTTTTATCATAAGTACCTTTATTGTAGCTTATTCATGCTCCCTGTCTAGAGCGGAGCTCTCTCGCCAGGCTGCTTGGGCTGCATCGTGAGCCTCCTGGATTTCTCTAGCCGTGTACGTCCCGGGTGGCGCATCATGTAGCTCATCGTATTTTCTTGCGGCTTCTACCTCTTTTCGACGGGCATCTTCCGCCTTCCCCATAACTACGTTAGCTACACTCAGCATGGCTAGTTGTAGCATAAGCGTGCCGTAGGCAAGCAGTTTTTCAGTAGGCATCATGAGCCGCATGGCGTCTTTACCGACAACCAAAAATCGGTTCGAAGAAGTCTCTATGAGCGATTCTGCATGCCCTTCTGCTTTATCCATTGCGACCACCTCGTTCTTGGCAATATTGCAGCCATTTCAGCGAGCTGCTGTAGAGTTCAAAGAGTATTTTGTCACTATCAAGAAAACCATGCGTTGCCTCATCGATTGTCATGAACTTGGCCGAGGAAGCTGAGACTGCTTGAACCTTGGTTATATACGGTACCAAAGGGCCTTTGCCGGCAACAACAAATAATGTTGGATATTCTTTGGCCATCCAGGCCCTGCCCTGCTGTGCCATTGTCTCGCGTTCAGCAATGACGGCTTCCGGGATAAGATATCCTGCACCTTCGTTATAGATCGCCACTCCTTGGGTATTCGTCCACGGTCGATTGTCTTTGTCGTACTGCACACTTTGTGCAAAGTCACTAGGGTCCCACAATACTGCTCCCTGTAGCGCGCGAGTGCTCCGTAAGATGGTGAGGCCGCCGTAACTATGCCCTGCGGCGAATATTTGCGTTGCGCCTTGGGCGCGGGCATGGGCAACTACAGCATCAAAGTCATCAGCGTGGGTTTGAAGCGTGCAATCTACTAAGTTTCTGGTACCTGGCAACCAGTCGTAAAGATTTATGCGCAATGTCGCAAAATGATGTTGGGTAAAATATTTGGCTCCCAGGAATGGAAGAACATTATCTGATGCACCAGGTATGCCATGCACTACTATTACCAGCGGTTGCCCCCACTTACCGCGCAACAGAGCGTTTATGTGGAGATCTGTGCCCGGTAGTGGAATTTCAATTGCCTGCTCCGCACGGGCGCTATAAGCGAGTTGTTGCATATGCATTTATTGTACAGTATGTAACGACCCTTCCTTACGATGCTTGCTCAGCGTACCGAAACATCAAAATGAGGCTTAATATGGTAGTACAACCATGCATGACCTTTGGCCGAAGGGTGCACACCGTCTTCACTGAGCGGCCAGAAATCTGGATCGTAGAGCGAATGTCGTGCAAAAGCGATGCACCTTGCCCCTACAGAGCGAAAGATATTGATTGCCGCTGTTTCATACTCGACTGCAGAGTCATTTAAAAATGCCACGTCTTTTGTGCGAACTTTGTTAACTGTTGCTTCATCAGTAGCTGGAGAGCCAATGTACAGGACGCGCCCTAGAGCCGACAGGCAGGTGGCAATCTCCTTCATGCAGTGAGTAAATTCTCGCATCGGCGTTATGGGTTTTTGCGTATCTGGATGAAGCCACGAGTCGTTCGTGCCAAGCCCTACCACAAATAAGTTTTTAGATCGTTCTGGAACTGGTTCACTGTCGGACTTTACCCGTAGTCGGGCCGCCGCTTCAATAGCCACGCGGCTCATCAGGCGTGGTGCGCTATCGTTCCATACTGCGCTGCTATAAAATACTGCCCGTTGAGATCTTTCAGGACCAGTGAGATCACCGTTGAGGTCAAAAAGGTAGTGATCTTTGAGGAGATCTACATAGCTTTTTTCGCCCCGACCAAGCCCAACTCCGTGCATTATACTATCGCCAAAACAAATCACCCGCTCTACTTCAGTGGCCATCACCTAGTTATACACCAAAAAATACGCCCTTTCGAGCGTATTTCTTTGGCAAATAGCGAGTGGCTACATGCGGATTTCGATGTCGCAGCCAGCAGGGATGCTGAGGTTTTGCAGACTATCGATAGTCTTGGGGGTAGGTTCGCTGACATCAATCAAGCGTTTGTGCACGCGGATTTCGAAAGCTTCGCCGCCCTTTTTGTAGACGTGAGGGCTTTTGATCACTGTGTAAGTACTGCGCCGAGTAGGCAGAGGAACAGGACCAGCAACTTGGGCGCCAGTACGCAGGACGGTTTCAACGATCTGCTTTGCGGCTTGGTCGATCACTTTCTGATCGTAGGCTTTAAGGCTGATACGAATTCGCTGTTTCTGGGGTGTTGGGCTCATGTTACTAATTCCTGTTCTCTCTTGTTAATGTACTATCCTGATGGATTTATTTAGTGATCTTGGTTACCACACCGGCACCAACGGTTCGGCCACCTTCGCGGATTGCGAAGCGGAGACCGTCATCCATGGCAATTGGGGCAAGCAGTTTTACCTTGAAGGTAATAGTGTCACCTGGCATAACCATTTCTTTGTCAGCTGGGAGTTCAACTTCACCAGTAACGTCAGTGGTACGGAAGTAGAATTGTGGCTTGTAGCCCTTGAAGAATGGAGTGTGACGGCCACCTTCTTCCTTGGTAAGGATGTAGACTTCAGCTTCAAATTCAGTGTGTGGAGTTACAGTACCTGGCTTGGCAAGTACCTGACCGCGTTCGATGTCGTCGCGCTCAATACCACGGAGCAATACACCAGCGTTGTCGCCAGACTGACCTTGGTCAAGCTGCTTCTTGAATGCTTCGATTCCAGTTACAACTGATTTCTTGGTGTCGCGGATACCAACGATTTCAACTTCGTCGTTCAGCTTTACGATACCAGTTTCAATACGACCGGTCGCAACAGTACCACGGCCTTTAATGCTAAAGACGTCTTCGATAGGCATAAGGAATGGCTTGTCGAGGTCACGTACTGGCTCTTCAATGTAGGAGTCAACAGCAGCCATGAGTTCCATGATTGCGTCTTCGTACTTCTCGTCGCCATCGAGGGCTTTAAGGGCAGAACCCTTCACGATAGGTGCGTTGTCGCCATCAAACCCGTTCTTGTCGAGGAGTTCACGAACGTCCATTTCAACCAATTCAACCAACTCTGGGTCAGCCATGTCCATCTTGTTAAGGAAGACAACGATTTTTGGCACACCAACCTGCTTGGCAAGCAATACGTGTTCGCGAGTCTGAGGCATAGGGCCGTCGGCAGCGGACACAACAAGGATAGCACCGTCGATTTGTGCAGCACCAGTAATCATGTTCTTTACATAGTCGGCGTGACCTGGCATGTCAACGTGAGCGTAGTGACGGGTTTCGGTCTCATACTCCTGGTGAGAAGTAGCAATGGTAATACCACGTGCTTTTTCTTCAGGTGCATTGTCGATCTGAGCGTAGTCAACTTTTTTGTTAACGTCGCTTGGAAGTCGTTTTGCGAGTACTGTGGTAATCGCAGCAGTCAAAGTGGTTTTACCGTGGTCAACGTGACCCATGGTACCAATGTTGACGTGCGTCTTGGTTCGGTCGAATTGGGCGGCCATGTATATCTCCTATTAATTATCTTTTTGCGTGAAATAGTATACCCCACGGCAGATGGTTAAATTATAGTAGCAAGAATGCAAAATGTAAAGGGTTATTTACGAGCTTGCGCCCGTTCATAATGCGAGGGCGGTCGCAGTAAGCCGCCACAGTCACTGCGAGCGGCAATTTGCCATGCGTTAGCCTAACGAAAGGATAATCTGAGGATGCTTGCACTTATCAGTCACAAAGGAGGCAGGATTGTTATTGAATTTGGTGGCAAGTGCCTTTGCTTCACTAAGTAATGCCCAGTCTGTATCGTCGTAGGGCTTTATGACGTCTGGCACAAGCCTGACTGCACAACTCCCGGCAATAAAAGCTTCGCGGGCATTTTCTTCAAAGTCCCGGCCAATTTCCAGTGGTCCTTTTTCTGCATCAGTTGTTTCAGCAGGGGCGGCATGTCTAGGCCTCGAACTTGTCGCACGATGGGGCCTGTGCCCACATTCCGAAGCCATGCTGCCCAGCAAGGCAGCGCCCGCAAGCGCGACGCTTAACCCTTTTACGACAGCTGATTCTCGTAAGCGCGCAAACTCCATAGAAGTACTAGCTCTTCTTGGCAATAATCGCTTCGGTCACGTGTGATGGCACCTCGGCGTAGTGGTCAAGTTCCATGCTCGAGCTGGCCCGGCCTTGGGTCATGCTTCGCAAGCTGGTGGTGTAGCCAAACATTTCGCCAAGTGGCACAAAGGCGGTAATTTGCTTAATACCGTTGGCAAGATCTTCCATGCTTTCTACGCGGCCACGCTTGGAGTTCAGGTCACCAATAACATCACCCATGAATGCTTCAGGGGTAACAACAACGACCTTCATGACTGGTTCAAGCAGCACAGGCGAAGCCTTCTTCACACCTTCACGAGTAGCGAGTGCACCAGCCATCTTAAAGGCCAGTTCGTTAGAGTCAACTTCGTGGTAGCTTCCGTCAAAGAGCGTCGCTTTTACGTCAACTACTGGGAAGCCCGCAATCACACCACCGTTGAGGGTTTCAACAATACCGTTCTTAACAGGTGTGCGGTATTCCTGAGGAACCACGCCACCTTTGATTTCGTCAAAGAATTCAAAGCCTTTACCAGGTTCGTTTGGCGCAATGCGCAACCAGACGTGACCGTACTGTCCACGACCACCAGATTGTTTGACGTACTTGCCTTCAATCTCGATCTCTTTTTTGATGGTTTCACGGTAGGCAACTTGGGGTTGGCCAATGTTGGCTTCAACCTTAAATTCGCGCTTCATGCGGTCAACAATGATTTCCAGGTGAAGCTCACCCATACCAGAGATGATGGTCTGGGTGGTTTCGTGGTCAACTTTCACGCGGAAGGTTGGGTCTTCTTCAGCCAGGCGTTGCAAAGCAATACCCATTTTTTCCTGGTCAGCTTTGGTCTTTGGTTCAATGGCAATGCTGACTGGTGGCTCTGGGAAAGTAATGCTTTCCAGAATAATTGGGTTGGTCGCGTCACACAGTGTGTTTCCAGTAGTGGTGCCCTTGAGGCCCACAATGGCGGCAATGTCGCCAGCTTCAACTTCATCAACATCTTCTCGTTTGTCGGCTTGCATACGAACAATACGGCCAACGCGTTCTTTTTCGCCAGTTGAGCTGTTCAGTACGTAGCTTCCAGACTGCAATTTACCAGAGTAAACGCGGAAGTAGGCTAATTTACCCACAAATGGGTCAGTAGCGATCTTGAATGCCAAAGCTGAAAATGGCTCAGTGGCATCGCTCTTGCGTTCGATTTCGTCACCAGTTTTAGGATGTGTACCCCAGGCAGAACCTCGGTCGAGTGGGCTTGGCAGGTATTCATTGACCATGTCCAGAACTTTTTCAACAATCACGCCACGGCCATCGCCACCAGTAACTGCAAAGAAGCGGCCAGAAAGGATGGCGGTACGGATAGCTTGCTTAATTTCAGCTTCGCTCAGACCATCTTCGCCAACTTCAAAGTACTTTTCGAGCATGGCTTCGTCTTCGGCAACGGCGTTTTCGATCAGCAGGCTGCGGTACTTTTTGGCTTGGTCAAGCATGTCAGCAGGAATTTCGCCTTCAATCAGCTCGCGGTCGGTAAAGTCTTTGTAGGTGTAAGCCTTCATGCTCACGAGGTCAACGACACCGTTGATGCTCTGTTCAAAGCCGATTGGCAAGTGCACAGGGAAAGCGCGCTTGTTCAGGCGAGCGTGGATAGTTTCCAAGCTCTTGTAGAAGTCACCGCCAGTTTGGTTGATCTTGTTAATGAAACAGACACGCGGCACGCCGTACTTGTCGGCTTGGCGCCATACCGTTTCGGTCTGGCTCTCAACACCCATTTTGCCGTCAAAGACGACCACAGCGCTATCAAGCACACGCAAGCTGCGTTCAACTTCAACTGTAAAGTCGATGTGCCCAGGGGTGTCGATAATGTTAATCTGGTGGGCTTTCCAGTAGCAAGTAACGGCCGCGGACACAATGGTAATACCGCGTTCGCGTTCTTGGTCCATCCAGTCAGTAGTCGTTTGTCCATCATGCACGGCACCAATCTTGTGCTTCAGGCCGGTGCGATACAGAATTCCCTCAGTTGTGGTGGTCTTACCGGCGTCAATGTGCGCGATAATACCAATATTACGGATCTTGTCGAGTTGAGTTTTAGCAGCGGCCATAAAGTCCCTTCATTGCCTAATGTTATTTACTTACTGTTTTTCAGCCACAAAAAATAATTTGGTTGAGCCTGATTATAGCACAGAATTACCCTTATTATAACCTAAAACCCTCCCCAAGTACAGGGAGGGTTTTAGTATTTTTGTAGCGATCGCTATTGCTTACAAGGAACGTTTGCAAATCCCTTGCCAGCGTTGGTTACTGTGTTGTTACAGAAGGCCACATTGCCGCTGGTTTTTGATTCAAACCAGAAGCCATAGGCGGATCCTGGAGTAAGAACTTCCGCATCCGCGTTGCTCTTGTCCTTGGTGACAATCTGCACACCGCTGACATCAACCACATTGTTCGAGAAGGTGTTGTTATTACCCCAGCCAGTCACCAGTGAGTGGGTCTGGAAGGCTGCAGCTTGGTCTTCCTTGGCTTTTTCAACCCTGTTCAGGCGCGAACCCTTGTTGGCGTTGAGTGTATAGCCGTTGCCCTTCACATCAACCCAGGAGTCGCCGGAGTTTTCACCATAGAGACTGCTGCCGTTGAAGGTGTTGCCTTGGATCAAACCGTTACTGCTCCCCTCTTTGATGTCGATACCTTCAGCCTTAAACGCATAGAGAGTGTTGTTCAAGACTTGGTTGCGATCAGAAGTATCTGGCTTACCGTCGCTAATGGTGCCCCAGTTTGAGTTTGCACTTCCCAAGTAGATCGCTTCGCCAAATTGTGCCTGACGCATCCCTGTATCATGGACAGTGCTGTTCTTGATCACGTTATCACTTGAGAAACGGCGGAGGTGTACGGCTTCAGCGCCGACGGTATCAACTTCCACCCCGTCAATGATGTTGTGTTGGGCATTATCCAGGATCAGGCCCTTAGCTGCGTTGCGGATACGGATACCCTTTATGTACACATACTGGGAATTGAAGACGTGGAAGCCATAGTCGCTGCCAGTGCCGTCACCACCTGGCTTGCCATCAATGATAGCCTTGCGCGACCCTTGAATGACAATCGGCTTCTGCGCAGTGCCGACCTTGCCGTTAATGCGGAACTTGGCCGAGGCATTTTGCTTCCCAACAGTCACGGAATTACCCTTAGCGGTGTAGGTGCCATCAGCCAGGTTGATGACATCGCCAGCTTGAGCAGTACTCAGGGCCATTTCTAACTGGGAGGCGTTAGTAACGTTTACCTGACGGCCACCATCTGGCGTTGGTGTCGGTGTTGGACCAGGGGTAGGTGTTGGCGAGGGTGACGGTGTGGTAGGACTTGGGGAGGGTTCAGGTGAAGGTGATGGAGTTGGATTCTTGATCGAACCGCTGCCGCGAACTACCAGGTTATCAAACTGAGCTGCGCCACCGCGTGAGCCATAACCAACAAGGGTGCTCGCATACTTCAAACCGCTGGCTCGTACCTGGTAACTCTTATCGCGATAGACTTTGATCTGGTCACCTTTTTTCCTAATTTCAATATGGTAGTTCTTGCCTGCCTGAATGGTAGTTGGCAACTGCGCAATGAGGACTTGTTTCCCGTTATCAACTTTGAACACACCGTTGCTGTATTGGCCTGCTTGGTCACTAAAGTTCACAAAGTAGTAATTCAGTTCGTTGGAATAGTCGAAGACTACGGAAAAGTCATGCTGCGCCGAAGAAGTAAGAGCCTTGGCATCTGTTTCCAAACGCCATTCGTCCACTTTCACTGGTGTTCTGTTAATGCTCATATTGGCATTGCCGCTATCATTGGCGCCAGGTGAGGCTGGTTGGCTCAGGACGTAGGTGCCATCTTTGACTGCCCAGTCCCCATTTTCGAGCGGAATGGTGAAGCTTTGGGCCGCACTGGCACTGCTAAACGGTTGGTTAATAATATTGGGCAACCCTTTGGCAAACGTGGCCACAAGAGTAATGAGGGCAATTAAAGCCACTACCCCGGCCAGCGAGGCGGCAATAAAATTACTCTTTTTGTTACTTAGATTCTGTAACGTTGTTGCGCCAGCCACTGTATCATTCTGCATTTTCGCCTCATTCTTTTTCATATATGCGTTCCTTATACTTACACTATGTTGCAGCGCTTACTTCTTCTCTTCAATAGGGGTCATCGCCCGATAGAACAGCCTCCATTCTTCGATAGACATCTCCTGGTCAACTTTTGCAAAAATGGTGGTGCCCTCGGCATCCAAGGCTGAAATCTGTTGGTTATTCTGTTGCGGGTCTTTGCCAATGTACGCCGCCCCATGGGAGGTGCCCAATGTCTGGCTGTCCTTGAGAGTTTTGAACTTGAGCTTCAGGAAGTCAGGCACGCCAGCAAACAACGAAGGTGTGGCCTGTTCGGTAAGGATAATTTTTCGGCCCTCATGAGTGACTTCAACCGTAAAGACTCGCGCTTCGTTGCTGTAGCGGATACTGCTTTTATCAATGTTATAGTCCCGGCCAGCGGGCAACAGAATTGAAAAGTTAGCTTGGTGGCGAATACTGTCTGGCACAACCTTGCTGACGTTATCTACCCAAAACATACTGACCACTACAAATAAGGCAACAAGAATAGGCAAACTTAGACCAATGGCGTGCTTAACCTTAAACCTTTTCATCTTACTGTTATTGTACGCATGTCAGAGGCTAGGAGCAAGCGCCAACATGGTATACTGGCGCCACAATATAAAGGAGGGTTTATATGAAACAATTTCTAAAATCAAAGTGGTTTTTGGGAGTTGGCGGCGCCGTCATTGGCGTGGCAATCTTTGGCGTTGGCGTGGCCGTGGCCAGTATCCCCAGCAGCAATGGGGTAATCTGGGGCTGTCGCAATAATATTACGGGCAGCATGAAGGTTATTGACAAAGACGCTGGGCAAAACTGCAATGGGATTGAAACAGCCTTGAATTGGAATCAGACAGGACCACAAGGTCCCCAGGGTCCGGCTGGGCCTACAGGGCCGCAGGGGCCAAGTGGATTTGGTGATATCGAGGTAATTACCGCGCCTATTCACGTTGAATCACAGACGTCCAATCTAAAAGTTGGTCAAGCCATGTGTCCCACTGGCAAAGTTGCAACTGGTGGTGGTTTTGATGGCATACATGATTATGACCTCGCATCGAAACCAATCATCACCAACGGTAAGCCCGTAGGTTGGAGCTTTATCGGTTCAACTGGCCTCGATGAGGGCGCATCAGTATACGCTATCTGCGTAAGCGAAAGTTAACAAAAGAAAAACAGATGAAAGGAGTCTCAAACGAGACTCCTTTTCTATTGCGTCACTCCCCCGGAAACTATCCCTGTAATAGTAGGTGAAATCGTTGAGGTTCCTGCAAAAGTACCAGGCAGCGTCACGCTTGAAGGCAGCGGGAAGGCTGAATCAAAGTAGTTTACGCCCATGGTGAGATTTCCATTCGAGAAGCGAGCAAAAGTAGCAGTAGTGTTATTGGCTGCAATTGCTAAATAGTAGATGCCTGGTTCAATAGCCACACTCGAACTAAAGTTAACAGTTCTTTGGTTAGCTCCAGGTGAGGCCACACTCCCGGACGAGGCGAGTCGGGTACCGCTGTTATCATACAACCCAACATCAATATTGCCTGATGAAACACCGAGATATAACTTCACTCCAGTCACCGTCACTGGTACCGGCACTGTAGTTGCGACAAACCAAGCTCGATTTGACGTACCCAGACTTACTTCGCCATTTGGAGTAGCATTTGTACCAATAAACGCCGGTGTATAGTCATTCCGTGAAAGACAATCCTTCCAAGAAGCCCCTTCATAGCAGCGGAAGCGACTAGTACTTGAGTTGTAGTACATTGCGCCTGCCACGCCGGTTGGGTCACCGGCATTGGTCTTATTACTCAACACCAGCAAGGTGGGGGTAGTACTTCCAGCCAAGGGGCCTACATACACTCGTGAATTAGAGCTATCTACTACTAACTGCTGTACTCCGCCAGTGTTTTGAACTTCGAAGGCGGTAGTCGAATTAGTGTTGTTACGGAAAAGGGCTGAACCGTTAGCTGCAATGCGCACTTCGGCATTGGCCGTATCCAAGTCGTAGTCAGTGTAAATGCTAAAGCCGTTGTTCTGCGTGGTAAAGACACTTAATTCGTTGCTGGCAAACTGGATACCATTTTGCAAGGCCTCGTTGCCGAAGGTAATAAAGCCACCCGAGCCATTGCCGCCAATGGTCAATTTGCCGCCGTCACGGCCCACATCGAGGTCGGCCCGAGGGGCATTCGTGCCAATACCAATCCGTTCGTTCGTGGTATCCGCATTAAAGAGCGAGGTTGAGTTAGCTGAACCTTGAATCTGGAAGGCCGTGACTGAGTTAGAGCGGTTCTTAAACACCGTGGCGCCTGTGTTACTAATGGTCAGGTTGTTATTGAAGCCAGTGGTGTCTTGTACGCGGAAGACGTCACCTTGGAGCTGCATAATCCCACTGGTATTGCCATTGCCGATGCTCAGGATGTTCGAACTCGAGTTGTAAGCGGCCTGTACATCATTGGTGCCTGTTTCAAAGTTGAGGATTTTATCCGAATTTATGCTCAAACCACCAGGGGCAGACACCCCTACTGTTGATTTCCCAATGGTAATTGAAGAAGCATTGGTGGTACCAATCGTTAAAGCAGCGGCCGAAGCGGTATCTAGTGATGGTGACTGTAAGGCTGTATCTGCTCGTCCTGTGCCAGTCACCCGCCAGCTGGCCGTTTGGCTCGTGGCGCTTTGGTTCTGAATGTAGTTTGCCGAACCCGAACCTGGGGTACACCCGCCAGAGTTACAGATGATCGTGCCCCCAACCCGGTAGTTAGAGAGCGCGCCCACATTGGCATCACCAAAGACATCAAGCGTATAGCTCGGGTTACTCATATTAACACCTACACGGGAGTTGGTAGTATCAACATTGAAGACATCGTTTAGACCAAGAGCATTTTTAACTTGCAACGCCGTGGTTGAGTTAGTGTTGCTCTGGAAGAGGAACTTTGAAGTGCTTGAGTTGGTTGAGAAGTTAATGCTTCCCGTGCCCGCTGTTGTCAGGCCAATGCTACCATTGGTGCCGGTACTCAGCGCGATTGCCCCAGCCCCTGAGCCACCCTGCATGGTCACGGTTGAAGTACCGCCCAAGCTACCGATGACTACTGTTTGCGCCTGGCTGCCGCCCGTGCCAATACCGATGTTGATGGTACGAGCATTGTTGGAAATAGCGCCAAGGTTTGTGGTAGTCGTATTGGAGCTACCCAAGTTAAGCGTACCGCCACTGTGCAAGGTGACAATGTTGCTTGCCCCGTTAAGTTCCAGCCGGTTACTGGTGCCGTTGGCTTGCAAGTTAAGCGTCCCACTTGTTACTGACCAAGTAGCCGTGGAAGTTGAGGTTACCGTCAACGTACCCGAGTTGGTTGATATGCTCGAGTTATTGTTTCCATCAATTGTAAACGTGCCGCCTGATTGAGTAAGCGTTCCGGTAACTGCTGTGGCCTTGTTCAAAGCAATACTTGTGGCATTTGTGGTGCCAATGTTCAAGACTGCAGCCGTTGGCGTATCGATCAAAGGTGCCTGCAAAGCTGTGGCTGCCCGGCCCGTACCACTAATCCTAAAGTTAGCTGAACTTTGGTCCCCTGCGTTTTGGTTCTGAATAAAGTCAGCTGAGCTACCAGCTACAAAGCCACAAGAGGCCGAGCTTTGCAAACAAATGGTGCCTGCTGCATCCGGGAGACTAATCGTTCGGCTGGCAGTCAGGGTGGTGGTGTTAAGTGTCATACCGAAGTTATCGCTTGTACCATCGGCCAGGCGGATTGTGCCGGCCACGCCCGCGCCCACACTGGCCGTGACATTACCGAAGGTAAAGATGCTGTTGGTGGTGTCAGCATTGAGTAAATTACGGCCAAGCGCGTTTTGGATAGAAAAGGCACTCGTGGAGTTAGAAGCATTACTGAAAGTATTGGTAGCTCCGGTGAAAGTTTGGGTAGCATTCAATTTAGCAAGGTTTGCATCGTTAGAGAGGTCAGCCGAAGAGATTTGCGTTCCGTTTATACGATACTGACTCCCGGTAGTCAGGTTGAGGTTACCAGCGACGGTGACTACTGAGCCACTTTCGCTCAAAAGGGAGTCGCCAATGGTATTGGCGCCAGTGAACTTGGCAATCTTGCCCGTGGTGCCGCCTGGCGAAGTGACTGCGCCGCCAAGACCTGTACAGTTACCAACCGTGGTACAAACGTCATAGGTGCCTGCAGCGGCAGTGAGCAAGCGGTACGTGACATTGGCGGTTGGCGTTTGATAGCTAAGCGTAGTAGTGTTGGCGCCGCTTGTGGCGCTGACCGTGGTCGCCGCACCTTGCAGAGTTAAGTTTTGAGTTGTGGCCCCAACAGTCATACTGGCCGTCGGTGTGATGGTGTTCGCCGTAAGTGTGCCCGTGACAGTTGCGCCGCCGTTCAAACTAGCCAAACCAGCCACGGCCATGGTGCCAGTAAAGTTGGCTGCACTCGAGATAGTCTGGCCGTTAATCGCACCCGAAGTTATGGTGCCCGCAGCCACCACATTGCCCGCAGGGTCAACCGTAAAGCGATTCGCTCCGTTCAGTTGGAGCTTCAACAAGCTCCCCGTGCCTGATACATTCGTGTTATTCACCGTAAAGAGGTCGCTGCTGGCTTGGCTTGAGGTGACAGTCAGGCGACCAAATGTTGGGGCAGCCGTAGTGTTAATGTCTTGAATGGTATTCACTGTCCCGCCACTGACGCTAAAGTTGGTGCTGTTGAACTGAGCAATACCCTTTTGACTGGTCGACGCATCGTCAATCGTCACCACCCCGCCACTGCCACTGGCGTTGGCTACTGATACTGAGCCAGTCTGACTATTAAGACTACTGACCACACTGCCGGTGACACAGGTTGCACAAGAGATGTTACCACTGGCATCAACGGCCAAGGCGCCACTGGCACTCACCGCCACTGTACCGCTGGCATTGGGTACCGTAATAGTTTTATTGCTGCCACTTGGGGTGGCAAAGGCGAGCGTATTGGTAATGCCACCAGCCGTTTCGCTCAAAGTAGTGTCTGAGCCTTGCAGCGCCAATGTTTGCCCTGTTGCCCCAATGGTCATGGCGCCGCTTGGGGTAATGGTGTTCACGGCCAAAGTGCCGCCGACGGTAACAGTCGTGCCATTGTCCGTAATAATTGAATCACCAATGACTTGGGAACCGGTGAATTTGGCTAACGCGTTGGTGGTGCCTCCAGGGGTGGTCACTCCCCCACCAGCGCCAACACAGTTACCGGCCGTGGTACAAATGTCATAAGTACCCGCAGCAGCGGTGAGTAAGCGATAGCTCACACTGGCGGTTGGCGTTTGGAAGGCCACCGTCGTGGTGTTCGCTCCGGAGGTGGCCGTGATGGTGCTGGAGCTGTTGCCTTGCATCAAGAAGCTTTGGTTGGTGGCCCCAACGGTCAGGGCACTTGTAGGCGTAATAGTATTGGCGGTTAAGGTACCAGTAACCGTAGCCCCGCCGTTGAGATTGGCTGCACCCGCAACGGCCAATGTGCCCGTAAAGCTGGCCGCGCTTGAGATAGTTTGGCCATTCACCGTGCCAACAACGGTCATATTTCCAGCAGGCGTGACGCTGAAGCGGCTTGCGCCATTCAGTTGTAAGTCGATAAGATTACCTGTCCCGGCGGCATTGGTGTTATTCACGAGCAACATAGGACTTGAAGCTTGGCTGGAAGTAACCGTCAGGCGTGCAAAGGTCGGTGTAGCTGTGGTGTTGATATCTTGCGCAGTGTTAATAACTCCGCTGGCTGCCGAAAAGTTCGTACTATTAAACTGCGCGATACCTTTTTGGCTAGTTGAGGCGTCATTAAGGGTGATCGTACCGCCGGAACCGCTGGCATTGGCCACAGTCACCACCCCAGTCTGGCTGTTGATACTGGTGACACCACCGCTGCCTGGGCAAGATTGCCAGGTAGGCGCCCCTGCGGTTGAAACCAGACACTGCCCTGGTGCTCCAGCCACTAAAGAGCTAATCGCGCTCGTGCCATTGCCCAAGAGAACCCCGTTAGTAGTGAGGGAAACTGCGCCGGTTCCACCCTGGACCACGCTTAGTGCCGTCGTTAAGCCGGAAAGCGACGTAATATCGCTGTTGGCCCCACTCGAAGCCGCCCCTAAGTTAGAACGTGCCCCTGACGCAGTGTTGGCGCCGGTACCGCCGCTGGTCACGGCCAAAGGCGTGCTCAAGGTGGTCGTTCCCGTGACACTCAGGTTACCGCTTACTGTGACAATTGATCCATCATCGCTAATCAGTGAATCGCCAATAACTTGCCCGGCCGTAAACTTGGCAAGTTGGTTGGTGGTACCGCCAGCTGTGGTGACTGCCCCGCCAATACCCGTACAGTTACCAACCGTGGTACATACATCGTACGTGCCCGCAGCAGCGGTTTGCAAACGGTAGGTCACATCGGCAGTGGCCGCCGCAAAAGATAAGGTTGTGGTGTTGGCGCCGTTGGTACTAGTAATCAGCGTGTTTGCACCTTGGAGCGTCACATCTTGGGTGGTGGCGCCCACGGTCAACGCGCCCGAAGGCGTAATCGCGTTGGTGTTAATACCGGCGAAAGTAGGCGTGGCCGTAATGTCGATGTCCTGAATGGTATTCACTACCCCACCACTCACGCTGAAATTTGTACTGTTGAACTGAGCAATACCCTTTTGGCTCGTAGAAGCGTCATCAATCGTAATGACACCAGCAGCACCGGTCGCATTGTCGAGGGTGACTGTGCCGTTCTGTCCATTCAGGCTATCAACCGCGCCGCCGCCTCCACCACCAGTAGTAGTACAGGTAGGACAACTCAGGTTACCACTGGCATCAATTTGCAATGGACCAGACGCGCTCACGGCCACAGTGCCACTCGCATTCGGGATAGTAATGGTCTTGTTGCTGCCGCTTGGAGTGGCAAAGGTCAGTGTGTTGGTGATGCCTCCTGCCGTGGCAGTCACTCGAGTAACCGCCCCCTGCAGCGTAAGGTTTTGCCCAGTTGCGCCAATGGTCATTGCCCCACTTGGCGTAATAGTGTTGACCGCCAACGCCCCACCAATAGTGACCGTACTGCCGTTGTCCGTAATAATCGAATCGCCAAGTGTCTGCGCGCCAGTAAATTTAGGAATCGTATTCGTCGTGCCCCCAGGAGTAGTGACGCCGCCGCCCACACCCGCACAGTTACCAGCCGTGGTACAGATGTCATAGGTGCCAGCTGCCGCGGTCAATAAGCGGTAGGTCACACTTGCCGTCGGCGCTTGGAAGGCTACGGTGGTGGTGTTTGCGCCAGAAGTTGCTGTGATGGTACTTGAACTATTACCCTGCATCAAGAAGCTTTGGTTGGTCGCCCCAACGGTCAGGGCACTTGTTGGAGTGATGGTATTGGCCGTCAGTGTGCCCGTGACAGTCGCCCCACCATTGAGGTTGGCAGCCCCAGCCACGGTGAGTGTGCCCGTAAAGCTGGCCGTACTCGAGATAGTCTGCCCATTCACGGTCCCGCTGACGGTCATATTGCCCGAGGGAGTCACTGCAAACCGGCTCGAGCCATTTAATTGCAGATCAATAAGGTTGCCCGTGGCACTGGCGTTGGTGTTATTGACCAGCAACATAGGGTTAGAGGCTTGGCTGGAGGTAAGGGTCAAGCGGCCAAATGTGGGTGAAGCCGTAACATTAATGTCTTGGGCGGTGTTAATAATACCCGTGCTCGCCGTAAAGTTAGTCGCGTTAAACTGAGCAATGCCCTTTTGGCTGGTCGAAGCATTATCAATAGTCACCGTGCCAGCAGCGCCACTCGCATTAGCCACGGTCACTACCCCAGTTTGTCCATTAATGCTGGTCACGCCACCGCTGCCAGGACAGGCCTGCCATACTGGTGCACCAGCTGTGGAGATAAGACATTCACCAGGTGCCCCCGCCACTAACGAGCTGATCGCGCTCGTGCCATTGCCGAGCAGTACTCCATTGGTGGTCAGTGAGGTGGCTCCCGTACCGCCCTGCACTACACTCAACGCAGTCGTCAGGCCTGACAGTGAAGTAATGTCGCTATTGGCTCCACTCGAAGCCGCTCCCAAGTTCGTACGAGCGCCCGCAGCCGTGTTCGCACCCGTCCCACCGCTAGTGATGGCCAGTGGCGTGCTCAATGTGGTGGTGCCAGTGACGCTCAAATTCCCGTTCACGGTCACCACAGTACCATTGTCGCTGATTAAGGAATCGCCAATTGCCTGGCTACCGGTAAACTTAGCTAATCGGTTGGTCGTGCCACCAGCGGTGGTCACAGCCCCACCAATGCCCGTACAGTTCCCTACGGTTGTACAGACGTCATACGTACCGGCTGCCGCGGTCTGCAAACGGTAGGTCACATTGGCAGTCGGGGCCGCAAAGGACAATGTAGTGGTGCTTGCCCCACTTGTACTGGTGATTAGCGTATTTGCGCCTTGTAAAGTGACGTCCTGGGTTGTAGCACCGACAGTTAACGCACCTGAAGGCGTAATGGCATTGGTGTTCACGGCGGCAAAGGTAGGCGTGGCCGTGCTATCAATCGCCTGGATAGTATTAATCACCCCACCACTGGCTGAAAAGTTCGTGGCATTAAACTGGGCAATGCCCTTTTGGCTCGTGGACGCGTCGTTGAGCGTGATTGTCCCACCTGCGCCGCTGGCATTAGCCACAGTGACCACTCCGGTTTGACTGTTAATACTGGTGACTCCGCCACTTCCGGGGCAGGCCTGCCATACAGGCGCTCCAGCAGTTGAAACCAGACACTGCCCTGGCGCTCCGGCCACTAAAGAGCTAATCGCACTGGTGCCATTACCAAGAAGTACGCCATTGGTAGTCAAAGAAGTTGCGCCCGTCCCACCCTGCACCACGCTCAGCGCAGTCGTGAGGCCCGAAAGCGAACTAATATCACTGTTGGCTCCACTCGAAGCCGCACCAAGATTAGTACGCGCGCTGGCCGCGTTATTGGCGCCAGTACCACCACTGGTTACTGCCAAAGGAGTAGTTAGCGTAGTAGTGCCGGTGACGCTCAAATTCCCATTCACGGTCACTACGGTTCCGTTGTCGCTAATGAGCGAGTCGCCGATTGCTTGGCTGCCAGTGAACTTGGCCAAACGGTTGGTCGTGCCGCCGGTTGTGGTGACCGCGCCACCAATACCGGTACAATTGCCCACAGTGGTACAGACGTCATAAGTACCAGCTGCTGCCGTTTGCAAACGGTACGTCACATTGGCCGTGGGTGCCGCAAAGGATAAGGTGGTCGTATTTGCGCCATTTGTGCGCGTTACCAGAGTGTTTGCGCCCTGCAGCGTAAGATCCTGGGTCGTTGCACCCACTGTTAGCGCGCTGGAAGGCGTGATTGCGTTGGTATTGATGCCGGCAAATGTAGGTGTGGCCGAGGCATCAATTGCCTGAATAGTATTCACCGCACCAGCTGACACCGTAAAGTTAGTGGCATTAAATTGGGCAATACCCTTTTGGGTTGTTGAAGCATCGTCGATTGTAATAGTGGCGCCACTGGCACTCGCATTAGCCACTGTTAGGTTGCCAGTGAGTCCATTCAGAGAATCCACGCCTACACCCGCACTCGGACATGCCTGGAAGCTCGGGGCGCCTGCGGTCGAAAGTAAACAAAGCCCTGACCCCGCAGCGGTCACGCTGGTGATTGGACCAGTACCTTGACCGATCAACACGCCATTGTTCGCCAGGCTTGCCGTACCAGTACCACCATTGGCCACGCTGAGCAATGTGCCCAAGGCCAAAGAACCAGTCACCTGTAAATCACCGTTCACAGTAATGACGCTACCACTCTCGCTTAAAAGTGAGTCTTCGATATTTTGCGTACCAGTAAACTTCGCAATGCGCCCGCTCGTGCCGCCGCCACTCGTGACCGTGCCAGTTCCCGCACCCACATTGCTAATGGTGATATTGCCATTACCGTCGTTGGTGACTACAATACTGGCGCTCCCAGAGCTCGCACTAATCACACCAGAGTTCTTGATCGTCCCATCGGCCGCACTCAGGCCAGCGCCAACTTCAATTGCGCCACTCAGTCCACCAACCGAAAGCACCCCAGTGTTGGTAAGCGTGGTGCCAGAAATACTTATGCCCCCACCACTGGTGAGCGATACATTACCGGTCTGGCCTTGCAGAGATTGGACACCCTGCGCGCTTGCAGCCACGTTCAGCTCACCATTGGCAGCTGTCAGCGTGTCGCCTAGCTGCACTAGGCCACTCAGCCCCCCGATACTTTGGACAATTGTTTGACTGCCCAGGGGAATAAATTCCGTGCCGTTATAGTACTGCAAGGTATTTTCAGCCTTATCAAAGTAAATTTGCCCGGCCACTGGATTAGTCGGCCGGTTGCTTGGATTGACGGTCAAAGAGTTATTGAGTTTCAACTGGCCATTAATACTCAGGCTTGAAGCACTTTCAATAGAAATTTGCCCGGCTTTTATAAGATCGCCAAGTGGCAAGTTCATGGGGTCAAAACGAGTGGTGGCGTCGGCTTCCTGGTTACTTAACGAGGCTTTTTTCTGGCTATCGCGCGTTCGCTGCCAGAGCACAAAAGCCCCACTCAGCAGCAGGGCTATGACAATCAGACCAATGATGATTGGCTTTATTACACCTCTTACACCGCGCCTCTTCCAGGGGGGCGACGAATTTGAGCCAGGCGGCCCCGAAGCGACCGGCGCGACGGGCGGCGTAGGCGGGTTCTGTACGGGGGCAACAGCTGGCGAAGTAGCGACCGGTGTTGGACCACTCGGCGCTGTATACTGTACCCCTGTTTTTTGCGGATCGGCAAAACCAATCGTCGTTCCGCTCAAACGAACATCCCCGGGGTTATTACTCGTATTTTGCGGTTGAATATCCACCTCAAATGCTATTGTTTCTATTTGCTCTCACTCAGTCATAAGTATACTGCTTACGGCTGAAAAAATAAACAAAAGCGTTGTGCTTTAATCAATGGTTACTTAGCTGATTCAAGATCGACAAAAAGGGTGATTGTATTGTTCTTTACCTTCATAATACCCTGAGTGACAGGTATTTCCACCTTTTGCTGCGCACCAGTGGTAATGGTAATCATGCCTTCGGTTAAAAGAGAGAAGAAATTGGCGTGATCGGCCAAGATGTCAAAAGCCCCTACTTTATTCACCGCTGACACGGCCATGGCCTCACCGTCATAGTGAACCTGAGTGGGTGAAAGCACGCGCACATGAAGCTGCGGCTCACCTTTTAATTTCATATCAGGATTTCCTCAATACCTTGGAGCGTTTGTTCGCGCGTAAAATATTCGCCCTTGATGCCGCTTAGGTCTTCGGCCACAAAAAAGTTCTGAGAAAAGAAGGTAATAAGCTTTTGAGCCCGCTCAAAGTCCCGACGCTCATCTGGTGAAAGTTCACTTTGGCCAATAATGGCAATAATATTCTTCAACGAGTCATATTTTTGCATCACCACCTGCACCTGGCTGGCAAGCACATAATGACGGTCACCCACAATCTCGGCCGTCAGCAAAGACGATGCGGTACGGATAAGATCCACGGCTGGCCGAATGCCGCTCTCGGCCACGGCTCGCGAAAGCACCACGGTTGAATCTAACTGTTGCGCAATCTCTTGAACCGCTGGGTCACTCAAGTCGTCAGCCGGAATGTAAATAGCCTGCACCGAGGTGATCGAGCCATTCTCATTCGAGGTCAGTCGGTCTTGCAAGCGCCGCAAGTCAGAAAAGAGTGTGGCCTGGTAGCCACCTTCGCTCGGCATGGTCCCCAGAGAGGTTGCCAACTCGTTGGCGGCCTGGACATACCGGTAAATATTGTCCACAAACACCAATACATCGCGCTTTTCTTGGTCACGGAAGTATTCGGCAATCGAAGCCGCCGCTTGGCCGACCAAGGCACGCATAGCCGGCGTCTCGTGCATTTGGCCCATCAGCATAACCATTCGCTTCAGAATGTCTCGCTCTTTGAGCGTTTCGTACAATTCATACCCCTCACGAATACGCTCTCCAATGCCCACGAACATGGCCATTTTGGTCTCGTCTTTGGCAATGTTGTGAATAAGCTCCATGGTCAGCACAGTCTTACCCACCCCGGCGCCACCAATAATGCCAATTTTGCGGCCTTTGACAAACGGGGCCAGAAAATCAATCACCTTAATGCCAGTTTCGAGCAACTCCAGCTTGGTGTTCACTCCATCAGTTGGAGCGGAGGTTGGATAAATACTCCGACGGGGCGCGGTGATGGCCGGGCCGTTGTCAATCGGCTCACCAAAAGCATTCAGAATTCTGCCGAGTACTTCTTTGCCTTCTGGTACCGAGAGCGTGCCTTTAGCCGACATGACATTTGCGCCGCGATGCACTTCCGGACTGCCAGCTAAGTTAATACAACGCACGGTGTAAGGATTGGGGTAGGTCGCGACTTCCAAGACCACGCTTGGATTATCCGCCAACACCAACAATTGCCTTGGCTCAGGGCGCTCGCCAATTAGCTCAACTTCGCAGACAAGGCCGCGAATGGATTTGATTTGCCCAATGGGAGTTTTACTGGCGTCCACGATATTTAATCACCTTTATCATTTCTTTTAAGCGTTCATCAGACTCACCGCGTTTGGCGTGAAAATATTGGGTCCGGTATTCACGCACCAAATCAGAGGCACGATGTTTGGCGCTGTTCATGGCATTAAAGCGGCTGGCATACTGGGCTAATTTGGATTCCATAATAACTTGCCCCAAAGCAACACCCATCATGACCGACTCCATATAGTCGGCAATCTGTTCAATGCCAGGTTCAAAGATGTAATCACGGCTACTCACAATTTCACCTTCTTCCACCTGTTCGCCCAATTCTTGCACAGTCGAGACAAGCTCAATATGAGCCACTTTTTGGGTACGCAACGATTCATAGGTTTGGTAGAAGACCGAGATATGACGATAAGGGTTCAAGGCTTCCACAATCGGCGTGACGGTAAAGTTGATATCCCCGGCGGGCAAGTGAAACGACTGCGTCACCGGTATCTTATGGCCCTTCAGTTGGGCAATACCATGTGACCCAATGGTAATGACATCTGTTTCATCCGGCCGGGTATAGGCCGCACGCATGGTTTCAATGATCTTTTCGTCAATTTCACCACTTAGTTTGCCTTCGGAAGTAATAATCACATAGGCATCGCGACCATTACTATTTTCTTTATGACGAGCAAGCTGTTCTTTGGGGTCAATGCGCAGCCCTTCGTAGGTTTGCCACAGTTCGGCAAAGAAGCTTTTACTGGCCACCACGCGGTCGCGAATTTTGGCAATATGAATGCTGGCAATGCTCTCAAATACCTCTGTGAGATCCTCAACCGTATGGATCTGGGTTAAATCTTGTTGGATATTAAGGGCGCGTCTCATTGGCTTAATACCTCGACAGTAACGCTCTGTAACAACTGACTAACAATTTGGTCAATATCACTGTCATTGGCCTGCAAAATAGTTGGACCCAGTTGGGCCGCTTGCTGACGCAGCGAGGGCATGTTTAATGAGCGAGTTCCTTCGCTCAAAAGCACGGTTTCCAGAATGAGTTGTTGCTGAGACACGCTCAGCAATTCATTGGGCGTTTGACGCAGCGCGTCATAAATAAGCTGACCAAGTTGCAAAGACTTACGCGTTTCTGGAGCAAGTTCGGAGCCAAAATGCGCAAATTCGCTGGCTTGGCGGTAATCAGCCAAACTTTTAAAGAGCGAACCCGTGATGCGCTTTTGCCGGGCATTTTGCACTCGCCCACCAACACGTGACACCGAAAGGCCGTTGTTCACGGCCGGACGGATGTTTTGGCGGAAAGTGGCCAAGTCAAAGATAATCTGCCCATCGGTAATGGACATAATACTGGTGGGTAAATAGGCGGTAATGTCATCACCGGGGGTGAGCACCGTGGGCAAGGCGGTCAAGGTTTTGCCATTGCTCGCCAATTTGCCTGCCCGCTCCAATAAAGATGAGTGAGCGTAGAACATGTCGCCTGGGTACGAGTCCCGGCCTGGGTTGGCATCACTCAGCAAAGAGATTTCGCGGTAGACTTTGGCGTGACTGGAAAGGTCATCATAGACAATCACCACATCACGGCCGCCATACCACAAGTGTTCAGCAATCGCACAGCCCACGTAAGGCGCAATGTAAGACTGGGCCAGAGAATCAAAGATATTGGCCACCACCACAATACTATGGGCAATTGCCCCAGTAGTGGCCAGCATCGTAGTCAGCTGGTCAATCTCGATACGCCGCTTCCCTACCATCACGTAGACTACAATGCGCTCTGAGCCTGTTTGCTGCACGCCAAGTTGCTCCAAGAAGGTACTTTTACCCGTTTTGGTGTCACCCATTACGGCAATGCGCTGCCCGAGCACAATCGGAAAGAGCGAGTCAACAGCGGTGACTCCAGTGGGCAATTGCTCGTCCAGCATAGCCCGCTCCATAACTCCTGGCGCGGGGTGGAACAATGGCCAGGTGGCGTCTAAATGGATTGGGCCTTTGCCATCAAGGGGCTGGGAGAGCGGGTTAACCACCCGGCCAATAAGCTTGTCACCCACGTTTACCACTGGCTGGTTGCTTTGGATCACCGCCAGTGTTCCCAAAGGGGCAGTTTCGGCATTGAAGTTCAGCACCAGCGCGGTTTCGGCATGCACTTCGCGGACCATACCCTGATGGCCACTTTCAAAGATCACCATCGCGCCAGCGGCTACGCCATCAAGACCCTTTACGGTGAGCAAAAAGCGGTCTAGCCCTACGACTTCACCAGTGGCATTCCCGGCGGCAACTAATTTTTGGAACTGGCTATTTGCTGCCATGAGCAAAAATCTCCGCAATTCGGGCTTTATTATTCAAAATTTGGGCGCGGAATGACATATCATACTGATGCGAACCAGTTTGCAAGATCATTCCACCCCCAATGTCAGAGCGGGCTGTAAAAGTTACCAGGGTCAACGGATGAATGTTTGCCCGAAACCACTCAGCAAACTGCTGCTGCTCACCAGCATCCGGAAGATCAGCCAGGGTCATATGGGCAGTTGGGGCCGCAGTTTGGGTTTTTTCCAGCTCATGCAGCAACGAGGTGGTTGCTTTTTCATCGCCAGGGGCTATTTTGTTGGCCGTGAGCACGCTCTTGGTCAATGACGAAACCTCTGGTGCAGCCTCGGTAGCTCCGGCCACCTTCTTGCGCGCAGCATGGTCACCAAGCTTGTTTAGGTAGCGACGCAATTCAATAATCACTACGCCGAGTTGGCTCGGTGAATGAAGTGCCGCAGGAAGCATGAGACTCATGCCAACATGTCCTTCTTAATTTGGGCCTTTTGTGCTTCCAACTGTCGCAACAGATACGGCATCTGGGCACCCAAGTCAGCCTCTTGGCCCAAGATTTCAACCATGTAGCTGCCGATCACATCGCTCAAGCGGGAATCAAATTCAGTCATACGTTTTTTGTACTGGGTTACTACTTCGGCATCCAGAGCAGCTATCAAGTCAGCGCGATGTTCAGCCACGTCCTGCTGCATTTTAAACTGGTCTTGCATGGCTTCAGCGCTCAAGGCTTGAATGTTAGCGCGATACTTATCAAACTCTTCCTTCATGGCCTTGGTGTTTACTTCGTCAATGTCCGAAACCATCCGGGGCAAGGTTTTCTGCAACGAAGCTTCGAATTCTTTAGCCGCTTTGGCCGTAGCGGTCACTAGTTTGTCGTGCACGAGGCTTTTTACCTCTTCACTATCAATATCGGCAAAGAATTTACTGCCATCCAGGTGAATCGTGTAGTTCTTGGGCGATTTCTGTTGCTGCACCAAGCGATTCAAAAAAGTGACCCAAAGCAACGTTGCCAAGTTTGTTGCGGCAAGTAACAAAACGCCCCCCAGAATCACTATTTGTGTTGTATCCATTTGCCCCTTACATCACACCGTTAGTATTAAATATATCGTAAATAACATAACCAGTAAAATGCTGATCGAAATAACACCAACGCCAAGCAGGCTTTTATGCACTGCTTTTTCGGAAAGTGGGTTACGACCAATCGAAATAATACTGGAACGAATTGAGGCATACAGTAACACGCCCACACTGGCAAAGCCCATGAGTAATACGAGCGTGCCCACAGCCACTCGGGCAACCGACACATCCTTACCAGCCACGGAATTAGCCACCTGCTGCAGGAATAATGGGATTACGGTGCGTTGCTGTTCATCAAGGGCATAGTATGAAATATTAATCTGGATCGGAATGGTGCCGATCTGCACGGTTTGAGTGCCGCCGCTCTTATCTTTGACCGTGCGGGCGGTCAAGTTAGCCGACACTAGATCAACTTGCGCTGTACCAACAATCAGCGAACTGGAGGTTGCCTTCATGCCCACACCATTAATTGGTGAGGCTGTAATTTTATCTCCAGCCTTTACATCACCATTTATATTGCTCACGAACGCCTTGGTCATGCCACTCGTGACAACCTGCACAGTTTTGCCCGCATCGCCCAGTTCTACCAAGGGTTCGTCAGCAGCTACACCAACCATTTCATCAACACGGTCAGTATTGGCCAGGCGCACGGTACTATTTTTACCTTCTTGCAAACTGACAATTGAGCCACCGAGCACTTCTTTTTCGGTGGTGGAAAATCCTTGGGAAATTGCCGCCGAATTCTGGGCAATGACGGCTGGCGCGCCCATGAGCGCGATTAATAGTACCGCCGCCGCAACACGGGCAAGTTTGTTGAGTGGTTGTAGGGGCCACCGCATATTGCTTTTGATTATAACCCATATCCGTATTTGAGTTGAAGATTAAAAAGATGCTTGTGCTTGTGGCATTCATCAACTACACTTTTTATATTAGCGTGTAAGTAATAAAAGGTGGAGTGTATGGATTTAAACGCACAAAATACTCATCATCCTGAACACCAGGGGGCAAACTTCGCTGCTGCTCAAAAAAGCGAAGGCAATAGTATGGTAAAGAGCGTCGGGATTATTGCAATGGCAATCGTCTTCCTCGCTCTGGTTCTTTTTGGTGGCATGCTTGCCATGAAAAAAGAAGACACTGGCATGGACATGGTCAAGAAAGAGCAGTATCAAGCCGTCTTCTTAACCAACGGTCAGGTCTACTTTGGGAAGATCGAAGACATGAACAAATCTTCGATCAAGCTCACCAAGATCTACTACCTGCAAGTACAGCAGAGCGTCCAGCCTGCCGAAAAGAAGGATGACAGCCAGGCACAAATCTCCCTCGCCAAACTTGGTGACGAGCTTCACGGACCTGAAGACACTATGTACATTGCCAAAGACCAAATGCTCTTCTGGGAGAACATGAAGGACAGCGGTAAGGTGGTTCAAGCGATCAAGAACGCTGGGAAGTAAGATTCTCATCGGTTTAGAAAAGAGTCAGCGTAGGCTGGCTCTTTTTTATTGTGTAAGGCTTTATTGTCCCAAACGATTCAAGGAGTAGTCATCTCGCTAAGTTCAGCGGCCAAAAGACGGTTGCTCCCTAATGGGCAGCGCATATTGGAACCGTAATTTACCGCTTGGTAGCAATCGACACCACTGGCTGGACTCGGCACAGGACACTCCTTGGGGAGCGCGCATCTCCGGCCCGAGAGACCCGCAGTTATTTCAATAACTTTTTTGCTCAGCGAAACAGCTCCGCTAGATAGCGTCTGTACTTCTGCTTCGTATGCAGAGTGATCCGGTTCGTATATTTCGCTCATCAGTTAAATTTTCCCTTCACACGCAGAGAGAGACTGCGAACAGCCTCTCTCTCGTTTTCACTAAACAACAATTTTAAAATCTATGTCCGAGCAAAATGCGCAAACGCACGGTTTGCCTCAGCCATTCGGTGAGTATCTTCCTTCTTCTTGAAGGCAGTACCGGTCTGGTTGTAAGCATCCATGATTTCCCCAGCAAGACGCTGGCTGTAAGGCATTCCCTTGCGGCTACGGGCAGCTTGCACGAACCACATAAATGCGAGGTGCAGCTGGCGTTGGCCACTTACAGGAAATGGGATTTGGTAGTTCGTCCCACCAACACGACGGCTTTTGACTTCCATCTGGGGGTAGACGTTCTTCATGGCTTTTTCAAACACTTCAAGCGGATTGTCGCTCTTCAGTTTTTTGGCTGCAATTTCCATGGCATCGTAGACTTGGCGTTCAGCAAGAAGCTTTTTGCCATCTAACATGCTTTTGTTGATCAAACGTTGTACAAGAGTACTCTCGTACTTACGATCTGGTGCAACTCGGCGTTGCAGAGATTTGGTAGTTTTACGAGGCATTACTTGCTCTCCTTCTTTGCACCGTACTTAGAACGGCCTTGCTTGCGGTTCTGGACACCCTGGAGGTCCAACGCGCCACGCACGATGTGATAACGAACACCTGGAAGGTCGGGCACACGTCCACCACGGACAAGCACTACGGCGTGTTCCTGGAGGGTGTGACCCTGACCGCCAATGTAGGCCCAGACTTCTTGCTGGTTGGTCAGGCGCACACGGGCAACCTTACGCAAGGCAGAGTTAGGCTTCTTTGGAGTCTTGGTCGTTACCTTAATACACACGCCTCGCTTCAAAGGAGCGACTTGTTTCTTGTACTGGGTCTTAAGGGCATTGTGAATGGTGCCAAGCGCGGGGGCTTTGCTCTTCTTCACGGCACCTTTGCGGGGCTTGCGGACAAGCTGATTAATTGTAGGCATTCTGTTCCTTTAAGTCTGTCGGGCAGCATCCGACGTGCTTAATTTATTATTCACGTGCTTCCAAGGGGTAGCATGTACACACCTGTTTTGGCCACCTCTTGGGAAAGCATGAAACTCGTAGGTAATTATAGCAAGAACGGGGGGGAATTGCAACTCTGCCACCCTTTCAGAAGCCAGGTAGTGTAGGATTAAATATGGAGCAAGCCATCATCAATAAAAAGAACGAAATATGAGTAGCAAGATCTTTAAACAGCTGACCAGGCAGGCGCTTGAGGACTTTGAAGCTGCGTTCTCTTCTAGTAAATCACTGTTTTGGGATGAAAAGAAGAAAAAGCTAACCCACTCAGGAGAATTTGGCAAATACCGCGAAGAGACCGTTAGGCGACTTCTTGAACTCTATATCCCTAAGAAATTTGGAATAGGTTCCGGATTTGTTATAACAAACAGTGACGAGGTTAGTACGCAGTGCGATATTATTGTTTACGATAAGGAGAGTATAACGAATCTAGAGAGCAACTTAGATCAAAGATTCTTCCCTATCGAATCAGTAGTTGCAGTAGGTGAAATTAAGTCAGATATACAAAATAGATCTAAACTAAACGAATATCTCAACAAACTTGCGCGAATTAAGATGCTGCGCGAAACTTCAGTATCACCCTACGTGCGTCAGATTCATGGCCATGAATACCAACCCGAAAAAATGCCACTCGATCAAATTTTTACCTTCATCATTGGAAACCAGTTTTGCTTTGAGTTCAACTCGGAAAGCATAGAGTACGATGAAACTATAGAGCCACGCTTTAGGCACAACATGATACTGAGTATCAATGACGGTCTATCTGCATATGAAACACCAGGCACTAGAACAATCATTGGCTTTCCGGTGGCAGATGATGTAGTCCATAACTTTAGATTCATACCTAAAAATGGCGACGCAATCTCTTTGCACTATAATCATTTCTTTGCTCTGTTATCTTACATAAAGTTTATCACTATTCTAGAAATCGATTCTGGCGTATACCTAGGCGATGAGATAACTAATATTGTTAGTTAAATACACACCATCAGTCCTCAAACCACTCCGTAGCATCGGGAAAATTCAACTGGCAAAAAACCGCATCGCCTTGGCAACCAGCGCCGTAGCCTCGCTGCCGTAACACGCGAGCTGTTCTAGTTTGCCAAATACTTTGAGATGCTCAGCAATATCTTGCGGATCAGAAGACAAGAACTCCCGGTTAGCGACAATCAACACCACTAAGTTGGCGTCGTAGAGCACGAAGTTTGAATTCTCTGTCACAGGCAGTCCAGCTTCAAGAGGAATAATGCCCACTCTTACGTGCTTTAACGAACTCACCCGTTCTAACCTATCGAGCTGCTCAAGTTGCATCTGGCGCTTGCCCAACAGCGTATACAAGGCTGCCTCGTGCATAATAAGGTGATTAGAGCGCCTGCTATCCCAGAGCAGATCTTGACGCTTCATATTTTCTGCCGTTCTCTGGGCAACTTCTTTAGAACTCAATTCTATTCGACTAAAAATGCCTTCCATATACGCCCCAGTCTGCAGAAGAACAGGGAGCAGATTGAAGGTGAAGCAGCGAAGCGTGTGCGTATTCGCCTCTCTCTTATACACTGCCAGCGTAGGGCTGTCGATGGATCGATATTTTGGCTCAAACGTCAAACTGTCTACTTCATGAACTGCCAGAATTTGTTGTCGAATTATCTTCGGACAATCCAGAATATTCAGTAGTAATTCAAGCTCAGTAGGTGTAGCCTGAATGGCAGCTGTTTCAATTTTGGACATCTTGGATTGACTGATGCCGGCCTGCTTTGCCAGTTCACCTCCGGTTATGTGTTTAGCTTTGCGCAAATCATGCAGCGCACGGCCAATATCATGGGGAGTTTTAATAAGTTCAGGCATAGAGGTTGCTTCAGGAATATTCTCGTTACCATAATTATAGCATTTATTACTGCCTAGGGAATATTCCATCCATCCTCTATAACTAGAGCATGAATCAACAATCTCACAACTCAAGCAAGCAAAATCGAATCATCAAGAAGGATTACCCCCTCGACGGCGTATTTCGTAAGAGCAGTGCTTCTGGCCACGAGAATTGTGTAGAAGTTGCCAAAGATGCTCATGTCGTAAAAGTACGGGACACTAAAGATCAGCAAAGTTCTGAACTCACCTTTACTCACGACGAATGGCACGCATTTCTGCAAGGCGTGCGCAACGGTGAATTTGACCTAGCCTAACTGAGGTGCGGCTAAGAACGCAAGAGTTGCCATATTTGCTTTAACGCACGTATGGCAATTTGCTTTTCTGGCGCACTCTGCGTTTCGGCTTCGACTTGGACAATTCCTTGGTGATGTTCTCGTCGCTCATAGGCAACAAGGATTGTGCCAATGTTTTCTAAAATACGGGTGCCAAACGCCCCAGCAGTGACATTTATACCCTTTGCAAAGCCTTCGGATTCATGAATCACTTCCTGGGTATCCAGCATGTCACTTATCTGCTGCATTGCTTCCCAAGCACCGTAGAGGAACTGGCGTTCGGCATCGAGGCCATCTTTTTTGGCTGCTTCATACAAGCCTTTCACGATTTTGCCAGGCTCAATTGAGCCAAAGGCCAGTCCTCGGGCATTGTAACGCTCAACTCGCGCCAGCAATCCCCTGACTGTCATACGATAATCTGCCACTTCAGGCTCGGTAAACGAAAAACTCATCATTCGGTCAAATTGCAGTGGCGAAATAGCTAGGGATATATCTGCCGAATTGCTTGAATTGTTGTAAGGTATGCGGATCCCCTCTTGGACCAATTTTTTCTCAAGCGCCTGCATTTCGGCACTTTCTGGACGTGGCCACTCTGGGCGATGCTTTGGTCTGGTCAGTTTGAGGCGGCGCTGCATGGCCTTGTTCCACAGCACAGCTGACTCGTCATTCCAACGGCAACGCTCGCCATAGAATGCTTCGTAGGCATCAAAAGCGGCGAACCCGGTATCTTTGCCGTCTTCTTCATGGCTGGCCGTAGAGGCAACCACAAGCACACCAGTGCCATGGGCCTCATCTGGCATATCAAAGACTATAAATGGATGACAAAACGAAACCTGGTTCACCTGATCTAAAAGGTCAAGCTCACCCGCTTCAAGCAGTTCACGCTTGGCCGATTTAAGAGGACCCTCTTCTGGTACTTGTAATTCACCACTCATTGCTATATATTATAGCATATTTAGTGTTAAATTACAATATTCAGCTCCACTCAAAAGCGCCCCTTGCGAGGCGCCTTTGTAAGAGGTAAAGAAGTTTTAAACTTCTTCGATCCGTGCTCCGGTTCCGACAGGAATCTTGCGACCAATGATCACGTTTTCCTTCAGGCCATAGAGGCGGTCAACCTTACCACTGGTTGCAGCGTTGATCAGCACACGAGTGGTGTCCTGGAACGACGCAGCCGAGAGGAAGGAGTCAGACCAAGTGGAGACCTTGGTGATACCAAGCAGCAATTGAGTATATTCAATTGGCACTTTACCATCCTTGGTCAGCTGTTGGTTGGCTTCAACCACAGCCGCCTTGGAAACAATATCACCAGTCACAAACAGGCTGTCACCTGGGTCTTCGATCTGTACACGGCTAAACATCTGGCGGACAATCACTTCAAGGTGCTTGGCCGAGATGTCCTGACCCTGGGCAGCATAGATACGCAGTACTTCGTTAATGATGTAGCGTTCGGTTGCTTCAATGCCCTTGAGGCGCAAGGAGTCGTGCAAGTTGATCGAACCAGTAGTTAAGCGGCTTCCAGCTTCAACATGGTCGTTGCTCGAAACAGTTAACTGCTTGAAGCCAGGGATTTCGTAACGAACTGGGGCGGTTGGGCCGGCAGTCAGTACGACTTGCTTCTTGGTGATTTGGACTTTGCCATCGAATGGCGCAACCAGTGGGCGGCGTTCGTCTTCATCAGAAGCGATCACGTCACCGGCACGAACTTCGCTGCCGCTCTTTAGGCGAGCAATACGGCCATCAATGTCGAGAGTCTCACTGCGACCAGCGCTTGGAGTCACCTGGACCACATACATGTCGCCGTTTTCCCAAACTTCTACATCACCAGCTACTTCAGTCAGCCATGCTTGACCCTTAGGAGTACGCGCTTCAAAGAGTTCTTCAACACGTGGCAGACCCTGGGTAATGTCTTCACCAGCCACACCCGAGGAGTGGAAGGTGTTCAAGGTCAGCTGGGTACCAGGTTCACCAACAGATTGGGCAGCGATCACACCAACTGGTTCGTAGGCTTTCACCATTGCCCCAGTGGCCATGTCGATACCATAGCTGCGGATGCTAATACCACGAAGGCTAGGATCGGTAAGGATACTAAAGATGCGAGCTTCGGTCAGATCGCTAGCTTCCACTTTGTCAGCAACTTCGCGAACAATGATCTCACCGCGCTTGGCGATAACTTTACCGTCAACCTTAATGTCCTCGGCAGCACAGCGGCCGTAGATACGGTCACCAAAGCTCACCATGGTTTCTTCGGCTTCGGTACGGAAGATGGTAAAGCCGGGGTCATCACTTTCAGTAGGCACTGTAAAGATGTCTTGGCTCACATCAACCAAACGACGAGTCAGGTAGCCGGAGTCAGCCGTCTTCAGGGCGGTGTCGATCAGACCTTTACGTGTACCACGGGTGGCCACGAAAGATTCAAGCGGGCTCAGACCCTTCTTATAGCTGGAACGAATTGGCAGCTCAATTTCACGACCGGTGGCATCAACCATCACCCCAATCATGGCAGCAGCAAGTTTGACGTTCGAAAGGTCACCACGAGCACCAGAGTCAACCATCACTGCAATAGAGGTGTCTTGAGTCTTCAGCTCGCCTTGGAGGCGTTCCGAAACGTTCTTGTCCACGGTACGCCAAGCGCCAACGGTAAGGCTATAACGTTCGTCGTCGGTAATCAGACCCATTTCGTACTGGCTGTGGATGTCTTTAGCGCGCTTTTCGCCCTGTTCGATCATCTCTGGGAGCCAGTCAACATCGAAGTAGTCAGTCATACCAGTCGAGACAGCTGCTTCGGTTGCATACTTGAGTGAAAGGTCTTTCAGTTCGTCAGCAATTTCAGCCGTGACATCTTGGCCATAAGTTTCGAAGATTGTGGCCAACACTTTGTTAAGCTTCTTCTTGTTCATGACGTCTTCCTGGTAGGGGAAGTCAAGTGGCAGTACTTCGTTGAAGAAGAAACGGCCAAGCGTGGTTTCGCGAGCAGCGCCCTTTACCGGAATACGGATAGGGGTTTGCAGCTTAATCAGGCCTCGGTCATAGGCAAAGATGGACTCGTGAATGCTGGAGTAAATCTTGCGTTCAGTTTGAGCTGAAGGCTTTGGATAGGTCAGGTAGTAACAACCAAGCACAATGTCCTGAGAGATGTTCAAGGTTGGGGTACCATCGGCTGGCTTCAGCAGGTTGCGTGTGGCGGACATGAGTTCGCGAGCTTCCTTCTGGGCAGCGTCAGACAATGGAAGGTGCACGGCCATCTGGTCACCGTCAAAGTCAGCGTTGAAACCTTTGCAAACTAGAGGGTGCAGCTGAATAGCTTTCCCTTCGATCAGCTTGGGCTGGAAGGCTTGAATTGAAAGACGGTGAAGGGTTGGGGCGCGGTTCAAGAGCACGTATTTGCCCTTAATCACTTCGTCCAAAGCGTCCCAGATGATGGTGGCGCCAGACTCGATCAAACGGGTCGCGCTCTTGATGTTGTGGGCGTGGTCGTGACTCAACAGGTAGTTGATCACAAAAGGCTTAAAGAGCTCCAGGGCCATCAGTTTTGGCAGTCCACACTGGCTAATCTTCAGTTCTGGTCCAGCCACAATCACGGAACGGCCAGAGTAGTCAACACGCTTTCCAAGCAAGTTCTGACGGAAACGCCCCTGCTTACCCTTGAGCATATCGCTCAAGCTCTTCAGGCGACGACGTCCCCCAGCAGTGGAAACAGCGCGACCACCACGGGCAGCGTTGTTGTCAATCAGTGCATCAACAGCTTCTTGCAGCATGCGCATTTCGTTGCGGCGAATCACTTCAGGGGCATTCAGCTCCATGAGTTTCTTCAAACGATTGTTACGGTTGATGACGCGGCGATAAAGGTCGTTCAAGTCCGAAGTGGCAAACCGACCACCAGTTAACTGCACCATTGGGCGCAAGTCTGGAGGGATAACCGGCAACACACTCACACACATGCTGTTTGGCTTAATGCCAGCGCGGTGCATGCCTTCGAGCATTTTCAGACGCTTCATAATCTTCTTGTGGCGTTGGCCCTTGGCAGCTTCGGCTTCTTCGGTCAGCTCCTTGATGAGTTCATCAAGGTTGATTTCGGTCAGCAAGGACATCAATGCTTCACCACCCATGCCAACCTGAGCGATTGCCCGGTATTCAGCAGGGAGATTGCGGTAGTCAGCTTCGCTAATCAAACGGTATTTCTCAAGACTTTCAAGTTGGTTCTTTTGCTCAAGGTAGGCTTCCTCAGCAGCGGCAAGTTCCTTGGTCTGTTGTTCAGCCAAAGCCTTGACGTTTGCACCTTCAGCAGTGGCGAGGTCTTCGAATTTCTTCTTTATCTCGGTCTTGGCAGCTTCAAGCTCGGTTTCGGCATCGGCCAAAAGCTGTACGCGCTTGTCGTCATTCACGTTCTTGATAATGTAGCTGGCAAAGTACGCCACACGTTCGAGGTTCTTGACCGTCATGCCAAGCAAGAGGCCAATGGCACTTGGAGTGCCACGCAGGAACCAGATGTGAGCCACAGGTGCAGCCAGGTTAATGTGACCCATGCGCTCACGGCGCACAATGCTGGCAGTCACAATTTCACCATTCTTATCAACCGCTACTTCACGGGAGCGAACACCCTTGAGCTTGGCGTCATGCTTGTTGATGTCGCGCACTGGACCAAAGATCTTCTCACAGAAGAGGCCATCGCGCTCAGGTTTTTGAGTACGGTAGTTAATAGTCTCTGGCTTGGTCACTTCTCCGTAGGACCAAGACATAATGTCGGTTGCCGAGGCAACAGCCAGTCGGACTGCGTCAAAGTCAGCAATGCTTGTGGTACTTGCGGTAAACTTTGCCATATTAAGCCTCCTCTCCTTCATCTTTAGTGTCTGCGGTCGTATCATCCGCGACGTCATCGTCATCATCAGCACCAGGGGTCGTAAAGTCACCGATTGGCGTGCCTTCAGCATCGGTAATTTCGATGCCATCAGCGCCAGCCAGATCGTATTCGTTGGTGGCTACTTCCTGGTTGATATCAATTGAGCTCTTTTCCATAGCGACTTCAGGGGCGTTGGCTGCTTGGTCAGCAACAGCGACTTCGAGCACTTCTTCAGCGTCAACTTGCTTTTGCTTTTCCATAAACAGGTCAACTCGGAGACCAAGACCTTGCAATTCCTTCACAAGCACGTTAAAGCTTTCTGGGACCTTCGGACCGGTAATCTGTTCGCCCTTGATGATCGCTTCGTAGGCTTTACTACGACCAAAGACATCGTCAGACTTGATTGTCAGCATTTCTTGAAGACTGGTTGCGGCACCATATGCTTCCAGTGCCCATACTTCCATTTCTCCAAAGCGCTGACCACCGTTTTGGGCCTTACCACCGAGTGGCTGTTGAGTCACCATGGTGTATGGACCGATCGAACGGGCGTGGATCTTGTCGGCAATCATGTGGTGCAGCTTGATGATGTGCATCACACCAACAGTTGTGCGTTCCTTGAATGCGTCACCAGTACGGCCGTCAAACAATTGGCTCTTGCCATCGCGGGCAATGCCAGCTTTTTCCAGCTCATCTTCGATAGTCTTGATTGGCACACCGTTGAAAGGAGGAGTCATTACTTTGTACCCAAGGGCACGAGCAGCCATACCCAAGTGGGTTTCAAACAGCTGTCCAAGGTTCATACGACTTGGCACACCAAGTGGGTTAAGAATCACGTCTACAGGGGTACCGTCATCCATAAATGGCATGTCGGCTTCAGGAAGAATGCGAGCAACCACACCCTTGTTACCATGACGTCCTGCGAGCTTGTCGCCAACAGCGATTTTGCGCATCTGGGCCACAAAGACCTGGATTTGCATCAGTACACCAGCTTTAAGCTCGTGACCTTGTTCGCGGCTAAAGACTTTCACGCCCACAACCTTACCGTGCTTGCCGTTAGGCATGCGCTGCGAGGTGTCACGAACGTCTTTGGCTTTTTCACCAAAGATGGCGCGGAGCAAACGCTCTTCAGAACTTAGTTCTTGCTCACCCTTAGGGGTAATTTTTCCAACCAAGATGTCACCAGCGCGAACTTCAGCACCAATGCGCACAATACCACTGTCGTCAAGGTGACGCAGGGCTTCTTCGGACACGTTTGGAATGTCACGAGTGACGATTTCTGGACCTAGCTTGGTTTCGCGGACTTCAACCATGAAGTCAACAATGTGGATAGATGTTAAGGCATCTTCCTTAACCAAACGTTCGCTCAAAATGATCGCGTCGTCCATGTTGTAGCCACCCCATGGCATAAAGGCAACGAGCAGGTTCTTACCCAAGGCGATTTCGCCATCGGCAATTGACATACCTTCAACCAGGATGTCACCTTCTTTAACCTTGTCACCACTGTGGACCACAACTTTGGGATTAATACACGAGCCTTCGTTGCTACGAATAAAGTGCTGTGGCTGATAAATCTTCACACCATCTTTGTACTTCACCTGGACTTCATCACCAGTGGCTTTGATTACTTCACCATCACCTTCGGCAAGAGTCAGTTGGCCAGTGTTGCGCGCAACATGACCTTCCAAACCAGTACCAACAGTTGCGGATTCTGGTTGCAGCAATGGCACTGCTTGGCGTTGCATGTTTGAACCAGTCAAACTACGGTCAACACGGTTCTTTTCAACAAAAGGAATCAGCGCAGCCGTAGAGCCAAGAATTTCCTGACGGGAGGCGTCGATGTAAGTAGCTTCGTCGGCTTCAACCTCACCTGGCACCAAGCTCGTACGAGCCATAATGCGAGGCTCAATAAAGTAGCCATCGTCGTCAACTTCGTTACCAGCACCAGCAATTACTGAACCAGCTTCTTCGGCAGCGTCAAGGTAAATGACTTTGTCGGTCATTACTTTGGCGCGAACTGGGAAGGTCGCGTGGTCAAGCTTGGCAAGCTTAGCAGCGATTTCTTTGGTAATCTTGTCGCCCTTTTTGGCCACAATCTTGTCTTTGTCGTCTTTGACATCAACGCGAAGGATATGACCTTCAGCGTCTTTGGCAGCCACGGCGTTAATCACCTTGTGGTAAGGAGCTTCCAGGAAACCATAGTCGTTAATACGAGCATAGCTCGCCAGGTTCAATACCAGTCCAATGTTTGGACCTTCTGGGGTTTCTACAGTACAGATACGACCATAGTGAGTCGCATGAGCGTCACGCACTTCAAATCCGGCACGTTCACGGCTCAGTCCACCTGGACCCATAGAGCTCAAGCGGCGCTTGTGACTCAGTTCAGAAAGTGGGTTGGTCTGGTCCATGAACTGTGACAGCTGAGAGCTGGCAAAGAATTCACGAACAGCAGCCACAACTGGACGAGCGTTGATCAGCTGCCCTGGAGTCACTGTTTCGATGTCACTCATTGACATACGGTCTTTGGCATTACGTTCCATGCGGAGCATGCCAATACGGAATTGGCGCTGCACCAGTTCACCAACCAGCTTTACGCGGCGGTTGTGCAAGGCGTCAATGTCGTCTGGCTTTTCTTGAGTATTGTTCAAGCGGATCACTTCGGCAATGATCGCGACCAAGTCTTCCAAACGCATCACACGGTTTTCAGTCACGTTTGCAACATCCATATCAAGACGTTGGTTGAGCTTGTAACGGCCCACGCGGCTGACGTCATAACGCTTGAAGTTGAAGAACATGTTCTCAATCAGGCTTCGGGCGTTATCAACAGTTGCCAAGTCACCTGGGCGCAAGCGGCGGTAGACTTCAATCAGGGCTTCGTTCTGACCACGAGATGGGTCTTTTTCGAAGGTGATATCCATGTGATTCAGCTCACCAGTGTCGACATGGGTGAATAGCTCTTTAATGCTGGTGTTGGTTGGGTACCCAAGGGCCCGCAACAGCGTGCTTACCGGAATCTTACGACGACGGTCAATTTTGACATAGAGCGCGCCATTGGCAGCAGTTTCAAACTCCAACCAGGCACCACGGCCAGGGATAAGCTTGGCGCCGTAAGAATTCTTACCACCAGTTGCATCAGCAGTAAAGAAAACACCTGGGCTACGGATAAGTTGTGAAACAACCACGCGTTCAGCGCCGTTAATCACAAAAGTCCCGCGATCGGTCATCCACGGGTAGTCACCAAGATAAATCTCTTGCTCTTTGACTTCACCAGTTACTTTGTTGGTCAGTTCAACCACGGCACGCAATGGTGCTTCAAAGTTGGTGTTGTTTTCGCGAGCGTCTCGCTCACTGATCTTTGGCTCACCAAAGTGATATTCTTTAAAACGTAATTCCAGTTTGGTTCCAGTATAGTCCTCAACAGGATTTACCTCGGCAAAAATTTCGCCCAGGCCTTCCTCTACGAACCATTGGAATGATTTGAGTTGATGCTCAATTAGGTTTGGCAGCGCAATTCCGCCATCTACTTTCGTAAAGGCTTTGCGCTTGGTGGCTACACTCTTGGCCATATTCCTCCAGCGGGTCTTAGTGATAAAGAAATGCCTTCGCTGCTTTCCTGCAGTGAGGCAATAAAGTTTTGTTTTGGATGTAATTTTGGCGCCGAAGTGACACTAAGCCCGTACAAGTCATGCGTCGTGCGCATAACTTACCCAACTTACACTACTTCTTGAGTTTAGATTGTGACTGAATATAGAAGAAGTGTCAAGAGGATTATGCCGGTTGCTGCCCATGAATGTAGAGTTGCGTATTTTCATACGTTGCTCCTGCAAACTCATAGCTGCTTCCTGGTGGGCCATGTGGCGTATAGCCAACCGCCTGTACCATGTGGTGGCTCGGAGTATTATCATCTTCAACCAGGGTAAAATGAGTGGCACCCGGATATTCCCGTCGCGCTTCGCTGACCACATAGCGACTCACCGCTTTGCCAATACCGTGCCCGCGATACTGTACATCAAGCCAAATTGCGTAATTCGCGCCATTGGCTATGGTCTCGCGATCGCCGCAGGCCACTGAACCAAGCATGAGCGTGGCTCGCCCAATCAGCCGCGATTTGCCCTGCTCCTTAGCAACCAAGCTCAAACTGGCCACATTTTCCGAAGCGATCACCCTTCGTATAGCCCGTCCGGCGGTAAGAATACTCCCGTAGCGATCGGTCACTCCTGAAAAACGTTGGTCAAGCATGGCGGCATTGGCTCCAACGAGCTGACGAACCTGCCGAGCCTCGTGCGGGGAGGTATCGTTCACGCCTACTATCAATGAGCTACCTTCTCCCATTGAGACATTGACTGCTCGCCCTGAGGCAAATAATTTCATACTGTAAGTGTTGCCGAAAAAGGATACTCGGTCAAGCTCTGGTTGGCCCTAAAGTTTGTGCGCATAGAGAATGGCACCTTGATAGTTTAGCTCTGCCGATGGGTCCTCAAGAGCAAAGGTGTAGTCGTTCTTCGCGCTCAGCTCATCATAGCCAGCGCTTTCCGCAAGGCAACGGCCGGCCGTATTTTCAGCATCAACTAGAGTGATGTGCCCAACATTAGGGTGGTCAAACACAGTCTCGGCCACGTTTAAAGCATACGCTCCGGCCAACCGCCCCAGACCTTTACGCCTATATTCATCACCTATGAGTAGACTCAAGCTTGCCGCATTCTCAAGTACTACCTGCTCCCCGCAACTTAATTTTCCTAAACGTAAAGTGGCCAGGCCCATGAGAATCCGCTCACCACCAAGGTCACCATAAATACCAAGATCCATTACATCTTGCGAACCATGATGCCGAGCGACCGTTCGTTGGAGTACCTGTGAGCCGTAATATTCTTTCGAACCACCTGGCACAAGCTGCTCTAGCATGGCTTTCGCCTTCTTCTGACTACTCAGGAGCTTGTTTAAATCTCGCGCATCAGCAGGCCCAAGGTCCTTAAGATAGACATCACCTATCGGCCGAACACCCATGACCCCATTCAGGGTTCCTGCTCGATGTAAGCCTGGGGAAGAAAACAGCTGCATACTACATATGAACGGGCGAATTGATCACCGCGTCAATAATGCCATAATCCTTGGCATCATCAGCAGTCATAAAGTAGTCAAGCTCCATGTCTTTGTGAACTTTTTCTATCTTCTGCCCTGTGTTCTTGGCCATGATCTCATTCAAGAGATGCTTAAGGCGCAAACCTTCTTTTAAGTCAATTTCCTGGTCAGTAAGCTTACCGCCGCGTCCGCCAGACGATGGTTGGTGGATCATAATGCTACTGTGTGGCAACGAAAAGCGCTTGCCCTTTGCACCAGCAGCCAGCAACATCGAGCCCATGCTCATCGCACTCCCTACACAAAGCGTTTGGACATCGGGTTTTACGTAGTTCATGGTATCAATAATCGCCAAGCCGTCATTCACTGAGCCACCAGGACTATTTATATAGAAATAAATATCTTTCTTGGCATCTTCGCTTTGCAAAAAGAGGAGTTGGGCAATAATAAGGTTCGCTGAATCTGAATCGACTTGGGTACCCAAAAAGATAATACGATCTTTTAAGAGACGCGAGTAAATATCATAGGCACGTTCGCCCATGTGTGTCTTTTCGATAACAGTTGGCACGAGATATGAAGCATTCATGAAAACTATAATAAACATTTAGCACTCAGGATGCAAGAGTGCTAAGCGTCTTCTCTGGTAAGGGCTAGGTTCTTAGCCAGATCTTTGATAGCGCGTTTTTGGTGACTATTTAGTTTGGCGCCAGCGCTTTCCCATTCTATAATCAGTTCCTTTATGCGCGCAGCACTTGGCACACCAATCTTGGCATAACGTTCCTCGACACTACCGGATTTAGGCACGGGTGCAGGAAACGGCGAGCCAGCCGGTGCATACAGAAGATGTTGCAAAAGATCCAAAGCCATATGACGTTCAGCAAGATCCTCGGTACTGCGTTCGCTGGTATCGAGCCACTCAACAGCGCTCTTCACTGCTGCTTGTTGCCGGGCAACTTTGACCGTTTTAGCTATTTTATGACGCTTACGAACCCCAAGTCCCATGCCAACCACCCCTAGCGCCGCGCCTAGTGGCAATACAAGCTTCCTGCCTAATTCTAAAGCACTAGCCTTAAAGCCTGGATCCGGAAGAACTTCGTCGCTTTTCTTCGTTTGTGTCGATTCAGTAGTAGGTTTCTCGCTCGGTGTTGGTGCTGCTGTCGCTATAGGCAATGACGCTGGTTGCCCTTCTCCACTTACTGGCGTTGGTTCAATACTCTTCCCATCATTATCCACCAGATTATTATGCAATTCATCGGCCATCAGCCTGTTATCTTTGTTATTCAAGAAGCCACGCGTCACATTTACCGGATGTTGAGGCGTCCCACCTTCGCTACCCACGACCGCCACCAGTGTTGCAGTGTTACAAACCTCGGCGGGTAATGCGGCAGCATAGGCGGCATTATTTGTAAGGATCGTCGCCGGATCGTCCCCACGGCTATCAACCGGCTCCCAGTAACTTCCTAGATACGGTGTGGTGCTGTATTTTTTGTGTACCTGAATATACGCAGCGAGTTGTTCTGGAGTGTAAGCGGTTTGCCTTTCTGGAAGTCCTAATGCCTTCGCCACTTGATTAGTGTGCTTGAGCGTGAGTACCTCACGAAGCGGTGCATCCCCGGTAGTACGAAGTACCATAGGTGCTGTCGCAGATGCCCTTGGTACTTGCTGCGTAGGCGCAGCGTCTACCCAGTAATTGATCTTGGCAAAGCTATACCCATCTGGTCGTTCTGCTGGCAAAAGAAGCCGATAAGTATTCTGGGGCGTACGGATCAATTCAACCGGAATCATCTTCTTTTCATAACCATCACTCATTTCCACAGTGGCGGCCACGGGCAAGACACCCTCCTTAACGGGGAGTGGCACCACCGTCACTTGTCTTCCTGCACCACCGCTCTGCGCCGATTCCACCCAAGTGACATATGAAATACCGGAATCGATAGTATGCTCACCCGAAACCTTAATATATTTGCCATCGCGATCAAGCGTGGCCGGATCTTTGAGTGGAATCCAAGTGGCCTCCCCTGGCACAATATTCTCTTCCTGCTCCGAAAACTCAACATGCGACCGTACATATGGCGGCGTACCTCTATTGATATCTGAGGCTGCTTCTATCGTAATCATATTTTGGACACTGGCGATCCAGTAACCCGACATGTCCACGCCTGGCGAGGCGCTTAATTGCCAGTTTACTTTTGAAGCCGTGGACCAAGGCTTGTCCGCCTCTACATTACCAATGCCGCTTTTCATCTGGTCTATTGACTCTGTATGTGGGCGCGCATAGTCGTCTTCCTTGTCACCAGACATCTTTTCACCCACTGCCTTAACGCCGCTCAGCGCGCCGCCACCGAGACTTTTCACTCCCTGACTGATACCCTGATCGACTTTCTCTGGACCTTTGGCAATTGCCTGCAGCGCTGGACTCTTCTCTTTTACTTCTTGACTTACCGAGGAACCAAAAGAGGAAAGTGCAGCCGCGACCCCAAGAGCAGCAAGAAGGCGGAATACGGGCTTGTGCATTTGCTTTTCTCGCCTTAGGAGATAGCGCCCCTTCTCGAGCAAATCAGGCTTCGCTAACTGCTGAAAGTACGTGCCGTTTTGTTTGTGTGACATGCGCTTTAGATGCTCTTTGGGTGACACTAAGCGAGCAATTCTTTGAGCATGCAGCTTGCGCTCAAACAACTCCCAACCAACAATATCAATACAAGCCTGCACCTCTTCGGCGCTACAGCGTAACGGCTCGCGAGTTATCTCCTGCCACATTGCTTCAAAAGTTGTGTAGCCGACCATTTCGGTAAGCGCTCTGGTACGCATTTCACCACGTTTCTCTGAGCTTCTGGCACCGGCTTCGGTAAAGAGAATAATATTACTTCCACGAATTTGCACCGTAGTAAACGCTTTTTGGCCTATAAGGTCAGTGTTCTTCTGCCGCGCCGTAGAAGATTCAGCAAAACGGTCTTCCAAATTTTTGCAGAGTTGGCGAGCAATAACGTCAGTACCATTTTGAGGCTTACCATCAGCTTCCCACTTGGCATACCAGTTGATCAGCGGATTCTGGGGGTCGTATTTCTTGGCAAGGTCTACCACCATTTCCAGGCGGCTCAAATACACAGTCCTAGCTTCTGGCTTGGGTGACACTAAGCGATCGGCTAGTTCAAGGGCTTCGGTCGGGGTGAGCGTCAGCAGGTCTGTACTTGCAGCAATATGTTCGATCCGACGACCTTTACGGTTCGTAAGGTTAGTATGTTTACTTGGGATGCCAATCTCATGATCTTCTTCTTTAGGCACACAACTAAGAATCTCATCACTCAAGGCAATAGCAGGAATGCCGCTTGCCTCGGCAGTAGTAGCCACGGTCTTAAGCCGATCAGGCCAAGTCGCAACTTCATCATGGTAAGTAACGTGTCGCATATCAGCACCGTACCAACGGAGGACAAGTCCGGACTTTGTAGTAAAGAGGTCTATTGGTTCACCTAGCAGGCGTCGTAATTCTACCTGTTTGCCTTCGGTCTCAGTAACCTTCGCGAGTTCGCGCTGGCGGTGGGCAATATTCAGGCGCCAAATGCCAGCCGCCGCCACGGCCAGATAAACAGGGAAGCTAAGGCTCGCTACCTCGTTACCCAGCATGGCTTCATAACCCGCCACACCCACCACCCCGGCAGCCACAAAGTTAACCGCAACTGGTTCACTCAAACGCGTATAATGCGTTGCGGGATCACCTTGCGCGGCAATCTCACCTACAACTGATTCTGGGGAGGTTGGAACATTCATAAGCTGGTATATTATACCATATAAGCTTACAAAATTCAATGGTTCTGATCTGTTGAGAACTACTTGGCAGCAAGTTCAATCAAACGGTCGAGTGTCTTCTCGGTTGCCAAGCGGCTTGAGATGTCGCGGTGGGCTTCGGGCGAATCAAATTGAGCTTTCATCTTCGGGTCTTGATGCCCCTGCTTCACTTCGTCTAAACGAGCGTGAATTTCCTTCTCATCAACTTCGATTTTCTCTTTTTTGGCAATTTCAGAAAGAATAAGGCCTGTGGCAACTCGTTTTTCGGCAATTGGAGTGACTTCTTTTTCAAGCCACTCTTCTTCGGTCAGACCTTCGGCTTCAAGGTGATCCTTAATGGTCATACCCCGGTAAGCCAAGTTCTGCAACATGTCCTGACGAACCATGCCTGCCTGGTCTTTAACCAAAGCGGCTGGTACGGGTACGTCGCTCTTGGCCAGAATTTCTTCAAGAATTTGATTCTTGAGTTCGTTGCGGCTCGTGAGTTCCTGCTGACGAGTCAATTCTTCTTTAATGTCTTTCTTAAGGTCAGCCATGGTTTCAAATGGACCAGTTTTCTTGGCAAATTCATCGGTCAGTTCGGGCAACTCAAGCTCTTCCACCTTCTTGAGAGTCACGGCAAAAGTTACCTTTTGGTTGGCAAGCACTTTGTGGCCGTAGTCTTTAGGGAAAGTAAGGGTAAATTCTTTTTTGTCCCCAGCTTTGAGGCCAATCAAGTTTTCTTCAAAGCCATCAATAAAGCTTTTCGAACCCAAGGTTAGCGGGTAGTCTTTACCAGTTGCACCGTTGACAGGCTGGCCATCTTTGTCAGTGCCCGCAAAGTCGAGAATCACTTCATCACCATCTTTGGCTTCGCGAGTTACTTCTTTTTTGGTCGCTAACTGCTTTTGCAAGCGCTCAATCACTTCATCGACTTCAGCTGCCTTGATACTGATCTTTGGCAGTGGCTTTTTGATCTTGGTATAGTCGGCCACAGTAATTTCCGGCACTATTTCTACCTTGGCGGTAAATTCGATCAGCTCATCTGGGACCATCTTGGTAATAGAGATTTCCGGCTGGTCAAGAGGTTGCAGCGTGGAAGCAATCATCGCTTCAATGTAAAACTGGTTTACTGCGTTTTCCAGAATTTCTTGCTGCACCACGGTTGGGTCAAGGTGCTTTTCGGCAACGTTCAATGGCGTTTTGCCAGGGCGAAAGCCAGATACTTTCACTTGTTTGGCTAGTTTTTGCAACGCACTCTTCTTGAGAGGCGCAAGGTCGCCAGCATCAAGCGTTACTGTAAGCTCGGCTTGGGTGGCTGAAGGTTTCGTAAAGGAATGTTTCATAGCACCTTAGTATAACGGGTTACAGGGAGAAAGGCGAGCATAAGGACTACGAATGTAAATTGGCCACCGAGACCGTGCCGGACTCGGGGTGAAAGATGAGGCGTAGTCCATAATTCCACCAGCGAATAGCCAGACCCGGCTCCTGATATTCCTTGAGTTTGGGTTGGTCTTTGCTGGTCAGTTCGCCCAGAACCGAGATGTCGCCAGCATCATTGGTGAGCATCACTTGGACACGTTGAATACCCGGACCCAGCGAGCTATCCTCAAGTGGAATTACGGCAAACTGGTTGAAATTCACTGGTCCAGGCTCTTTTGCAGCCGCATCTTTGGTAGGCTGCAAAAGCATTAGATTATCGACAAAGCGTTCGCTGGTCACAAATTCCTGTTTTTCAATGCTGGCTGAGGTAAAAGTAACGACTTCTTTATTACCCACAGGCAGGTCTTTGCTCGTCATACCCATTTCGGTCGCCGCTTGTTGGGCATGTTGGATCTGTACTGGATTAAAAGCAGCGTGCCTCCCCCGGTAAGGATTACCCATGATGTTGCCAGACCAAGGATCATATTCGGTGCGCTTGATTTGCTTGGGACCTAGCTTGCCCAAAAGATCTATCACCCCTGTCTCACGGTCGATTAAGCGACTTAAGGAAATGATTTTCTTTCCCCGCCTAAATTCCACTGTCCCATAGTGGCCCATGTAAAAGGCTACATGACTTAGCTCATGAATAGTCGTAATGGCGCTCTGGGACGTATCTCCGCCATTTAAGTTAACGTCAAAAAAGCCCTCTTTCGGGTAGGCAATGCCCACAGGCTTGCCGCAAGGACCCTTTCGGCTTAATGAGCCAACGTAACTTGAGCGAGTCAGGTTCATATACTTCAGCGCTACTGTGGCCGGTGAGACCCGATCTTTTGTGGGCGTGTTGCAATCCGGCAAGCGCTCATACGCCGCTTTAGCTTTGGCTGACGGCTCGGCAACTTCTATAGCCATACCCAGGGGTACTCCCGGAAGGTCGGTCGTGAGCATATGGGCCACATTTCGACCCAATTCTTGAGCCTTCTTAAGGTTTCCATCAAAATCAACAAGCGTGACGGTACTGTTGCGCTGCGTATCCAGACAATGAATATCACTTTCGGTCTTGCCAGTACTCCCCCACGGCGCAATACCCTGCTCTGTTTCCACATAACAAGGGTTGCCTCGCTTATCAGGGTCATCGGCCGTAAATGGTACCACCGGCTCTAAGCGGACATCCGCAGCAGCGACCGATGGTTTGACGTATGGCGGAAAAGAAAATGATTCTTCAGATGGCTTAGAGCTCTGTCCATAGAAGATTACCGCCCCAAGCACCACAACAGCCCCCGCAATCAGGCCCACAGACTGTTTACGAGTTAACTCAAGTTGCCCCTCGGATTCTCCCGAGGGTTGTTGCTCCACTGTTGTACGCATGGGCCTGGCTCGTTGCTACTCCCGCATATCTTTCACGGTGGTGATCAGTCGTTCCAGGGACAATTTTTCCTCTTTTTCGGTCCGCGTGTTCTTAAGAGTGAACATCTCTTCTTCCAGCTCTTCTTTGCCCACAAAGAGGAGATACGGAATACCCTGTTTGATAGCCGATTTAATCTGCTTATCCAATTTACGCTCAGTAATATCAATCGCTACTTTCACGCCTTCTTCGCGCAATTCACGAGCCACTTTCTGGGCTTGGCGCATGTAGTCACCCAAAACGACCAGGTAGAGCTCAGCTGAGGGCAAAAGCTTAGGCAGTAAGTCGTGCACTTCCAGGAAATCACGGATTGTCACATCACCCATACCAAAGCCAACGGTTGGTACTGGTTCAACACCAAACAAACCAACCAGGCCATCGTAGCGACCGCCACCAAAGAGCGAGCGGTTGTTTTCCGGACTGGTGTCAAATACTTCAAAAACAATGTCAGTGTAGTAGTCAAAGCCGCGCATGAGCGTAATGTCAAAGGTCGCGTTCGTCACCCCGTGCTCGTGCAGCAGGCCGAAGAGGGCTTGCACTTCTTGCATAGCGTGCGTTTCACGCAGTTCAACTGGCAATTCAGCCATGTTGGTCGCGCCTAACAGTTTGGCAATTTTCTTGAGTCCTTCGGTCCGCTGCGCATCGTCAAAGATCGCTGCAGCCTGTTGGCTGAATTCCTCAGTACCGATCTTATCTTTGCGGTCAAAGAGTTTGATCATCAGTTGAGCTTGGATGGCATCCAAATCAAGGTAGACTGTCATCATTTCATTCACCAGCATACGGCTGTTGATCTTGATCTTGTACATACGGTCAGTGGCGCCAAAAGCCTTCATGATGTCATTGGCCATGGCAATCATCTCCAGATCACCATCGATTGTTTCCACGCCAAAAAGATCAACGTTAAGCTGCCAGTGTTCGCGCAAACGACCACGCTGCGGGCGCTCGTAGCGCCAGAGGTTAGGAATAGAATACCAACGCGCTGGGTAGGCCAGCTCTTGGCGACGTCCCGCTACCATGCGGCTGACCGTGGGCGTCATTTCCGGACGGATACACACCGTTCGGCCACCACGGTCAGTAAACATGTAGGTTTGGTCATTCACGATTTCGTGGCCAGATTTGGCTGCATAGATCTCATACGATTCCAAGATTGGCGCATCGTAATTTTCATAGCCATAGCCTTCGGCTACTTTTTTCCAAATCGCAAAAATATAATTCTGAAGACGTTTGTCTTCGGGGTAAAGGTCGCGGGCACCTTTGTAAGGTTGGGTTGATAAAGCCATAATCAGTTCCTATTTTACCGTAATTTCAGCAAAAGCGCCGGGTTACCGGCGATGGGCACAGCCAACTATCCGCGTAACTCCGGCGAAGTATGGTTATGATGCTGGCGAATGAACTCTCTCATTTGGCAATATTGTACCATCTTGAGGGGTTTTTGAAAAATGCTTATCCTTGAAGCCTATCCGGCGACTCTTTGAGCTTCTCTAATTAAAGGCTTGTAGCTAGTATCGTCCCGAACGATATCAATGAACTGGCCAAGGAGTTGCTTGCCTCGCACCGAATCAGCATAGCGGCAATTGAGCCAACCAGCTGCAAAGAGCAGTGCCGGCTTCATGGTCTTTTCAAATTCTACCTCTAGAAATTCTATACTGGTGATTATATTGTTATTAGCTACCACACCAACTGGTAACTGCTTATAACGTTTTAGCCCATATCCATATTTCCCATCATAAAAGTTAAAGAACGCAAGATTTAGCTTATGCATGGCAAGATCAGATCCGATGCTTGCAGCAAGATTAGTAAATCTACGCGCATCACTATGTCGGTCGAGCCTCCAGCACGCTAGAGCCATCTGAATATTCAGAGCATAAGCATGTGGCCGCACCTCAAGACCGCGCTTCGCGAGGTCAAATGCTTTACCGGTATCCTTGTCACTAAAAAGGTAGTGCCCGACCAGCCACTGACATGCAGCAATAAATTGCAGAGTTGTTTTTTCTCTAACGGCGGCCAGATTTGGAAAATTGAGGTCCTCCTCTCTTCCTTCCAAATCTCGAAGGAGATTCTCGATTATCCTTACACCCCGCTCAACATCCTCAACACGTTCGGCCGTAATCATACAAATGCCAAGCGCTAACATACTAATTTCAAGAATGTTTTGGCTCACAACCGCCGTGCCCACAAGTGAATTGGAATGCTCGACCGCCCAAGCGCCTCTTTGCGCACCCAACCCAATGAGGTTCCGTAGCTTTACTTGCTCATGCACATCCAACCGCGCATGTTGGTAAGTAGTCTTAAGATTAAAGACCGACAGCTGATTGCCATCAAATGTCCCACATGACGCCTCACCCCATATAAGCACTCTCAATCCCTTTGCCACTAAATACTTCTCAGCGTCTTTGGCACTTTCAAAATAGAGGTCACTCGGAAGTTTGCGCAATTTTACATAATCGCCAAGACCTTTCTCGGCAATATGGCGATTGAATGCCCCGCCAATTTTCTTATGCAGATTCGCAGATTGCTGGTCGGCCTTGATTGCAAATCCTACTGAAATAGTCCTGCGATCGTAGGGAGCAATCCAGCGGTTACGTACCCATAAGATAAACATGGCCGGCTGACTAATGGCGAACCAAACCACCCATGCCTTCAGAGGGATTGTATAACCCAGCGCAGGCACGCCCGCAGCAACTAACATCGATAGAACCAGGTTGCCAGAGGTCCCCAAAATAATACTGGATCGCTTACTCCAGTCGATTGACTCAAAATGCTCCACTATTTTTCTAGTTTCATCTATCGACATGTACTGGTCACATTATACCTCTAGAAAAAAACAAAAATGAAGCAAAACAAAAAAACAGACTAGGAAGTCTGTCTTATGGTGGGCGAGGTGGGACTTGAACCCACAAGGTCTTTCAACCAACGGATTTTAAGTCCGTCGCGTATACCAATTCCGCCACTCGCCCGTGACTTGTTGTATGATAGCATTTTTTTCTCGAGATGAGGAGAGGCAATCACACCCAGGAAGTTGCACTCGACTGCGCCTCTATTTGATCACCGCGAGCCTCAGAATAGCCAAATAAAATCAGGCAAAAAAATAAGAGGCCTTTTTTACTAGGCCTCTTTACGGTAGACCGCCAGCGCCGCGTCTCCGTAACTACGTTTGTCCACCACAACAACTCCATTAACGGTCGGCGCTGACTCCCTACCTGAGTGCGATAATAGCATAGTGCTTGTGGTTTTTAAATGCTGAATTAACAACGCCAATGTGGATAACTGCAGATCATTATAGGGTGGGTCGGCAATAATAAGATCAAACAACTTGTCCTGATTGGCTTCGCTCCATGCTCGGCAATTTGCCCGAATGATCGTAATCTTGTCTTCAAGTCCTAAGTTGGCAATATTCTTAGCCAAGACCAGTTGGGCTTTGCGATCTTTTTCAATGGCAATCGCATGCGCCGCTCCACGGCTAATGGCTTCGATACTTATAGCCCCACTGCCGGCAAAAGGGTCGAGTATGGTCTTGCCGCTTATATCTCCCAGCATATTGAACAGCGAGCCACGAATACGTTCGCCCATGGGGTGGGTCGTGGTGCCCGTAGGTGCCTCAATAAAGCGGCCGCCATATTCGCCAGCGATAATGCGCAATTTCATGCTTTTTTCTCGGCTTCCTGAATGGCGAGGTACCATGCCAAAGCCACAACTTTGATAATGCGCGGGGCAAGCTCCTGACGAACTTCCTTGGCTAAACGCTTGGTCCATCCAAAACGGTAGAATTGTTCATACATGGCAAAACTATCAATTTCCCGAGCAGCGATTTCAAATACGGCGACCACGCCATCTTTTTGAGCAGCAACCATATCCACTTCGCTCGGCATGCCTTTTTTAAAACGAAGCGGCTTCATGAGCGCCGCCACGCCCCACTCAAACTGGTAATGGGCAGTCATCAATCCTTTGGCACCCCACACCTTCCAGTTTTTGGCGAGCGTGTCTAAAGTAGTGTCACCAGTAATGACAATCTTCTCACGCACTGAAGTGCGCGTTTCATTGCCAGTACCCCGCAGCTTGGCCAATTCTTCCTCGTAAGGATAGTGGTGCGCGGGAGTCAGACCGTCAACGAGCGCATGTGCGAGCCAGGCGGCTTCAAATGCGGCTCGCTCATTATTCTTGCGGCGTAGCTCAATCACCAAATTGTGGTAGTGGTCAGTAATATCCTCGAGTAGAGGCTCGGGTACTGTGCTTTTGGGGTTGTAATAGTGCCAAGGCTCATCTTTGGCCGGCGACTTGCGTTTCACTCCGTCCGGGCCATTTTTACCTTCAAAATGCAAAAGTAATTTGATATCCGGGAAATCAGCATCTGGGGCCAACGTTTGGAGCATACGCCAAGCAACGCGATCGATTTTTTGATGCGCGCCCATGATATTTCCAGAGGTATTGCGGAATGTGGTGCCAGAGTACATTTAATTGAATGTGGTGCGTCGACGTGCATTGTCAACGCGTTGTTGTAACTCTGGGTATTGTAACAGATCAGCCGCTCGTCCTGCGAATTGCTCGGCAATTTTTTGAATGTGACTGATCAGTTTAGTATCGGTAATATTTGCAACACGCAAATTTAATTCCCCATGCTGGCGCGTCCCATATAGTTCGCCAGGACCGCGAATTTGCAAATCAACCTCCGCTAGGTAGAAGCCGTCGTCACTTTTGACAATCTCCTGGAGCCGCCGCGATGGCTTCTGAGCAGTCGAAGGCACAATATAGCAATAGGATTGGTGCATGCCACGTCCGACCCGCCCTCGAAGCTGGTGGAGCTGAGCCAGGCCAAAACGCTCGGCACCCTCAATGAGAATAATGGTCGCGTTCGGTACATCAACACCCACCTCCACGACAGTCGTCGCCACCAGGATATCAATTGCTCCGGCCTGGAACTCCTTCATCACTTGATCCTTTTGCGCAGACGTAAGCTTGCCATGCAACAGCCCAATGCGGCGATGTTTAAAAACCGTCTTGGCTAAATGGGCATGCTCCACTTCCACGCTTTTGAATCCTAGGGTGTCCGAATCGCTCACCAGCGGGCAAATAATGTAAACCTGTCGGCCAGCCGTAATCTGGGCATCAATAGCTTTGTAGAGTGGCTCACGCGAATGCGGTGAATGGATTTCAGTAATAATTGGCGTCCGCCCCGGTGGCCGTTCATCCAGGATAGAGACGTCCAACTCTCCATACAAGGTAAGACCTAAGCTTCGCGGTATGGGGGTGGCGGTCATGGCCAACAGATGCGGCATACGCGAACTTTTGGCTAGTAAGGCGGCCCGCTGGTTCACGCCAAAGCGGTGCTGTTCATCAATCACCACAAAGCCCAGTTTGGCAAACTCGATAGGACTTTGAATAAGGGCATGGGTGCCAACCACCATGTCCACCTGGCCCTCTTTAATATGCTTAAGAAGAGCTTCTCGAGGCTTGCTCTTTACCGAGCCAACCAGCAGCCCCACGCGTACACCCAGGGGTTCAAGCAGCTTGGCAAGACCTTCGGCATGTTGAGTAGCCAATACTTCGGTAGGAGCCATAAAAGCCGTTTGCATCCCATTGGCATGGGCCATAAAACCAGCAAAGGCGGCCACCGCCGTTTTACCAGAGCCTACATCACCTTGGAGCAGACGGTTCATGGGACGACCGCCCTGCATATCCTGCAATATCTCCCAGGTGGCCCGGCGCTGCGCATTGGTAAGCGCAAAAGGGAGGGCCTGAGTGAGCACATCAGCCGCTTCCTGTTTATAGGCAATCTGCCAACTATCATGCGTTTGGTGTTCAAGCTTGTTTAATTGCGCGGCCAGCAGTAATTCAAATACCTCGTCAAAGGCGAGCCGCTTTTTGGCACGCTCCAGCGATTCGCTTGAATCTGGAAAATGAATTTGGGCCAAGGCCTCCGAAAGCGGAACGAGTTCTTGTTCTCGCACAATCTCGGGCGGCAAGGGTTCACGCAATTTCTTTATAAGCGGGAGGAGCTGTTCAATCATTGGTCGCACTTGGTGCGATTTAAAACCTTCAGTCTGTCTATAAATTGGCACAATGCGAGCCGTGTTTTTGGCAAACTCTTTGACTTGCTCCACTGCTGGGTTTTGTAACACAAAACGATCACGCTGAAAGTCAAAGGTGCCTGACATATAAAACTCTTTGCCGTTCTTAAGGCTTTCCGGCCGATAGGGCTGGTTAAACCACGTCGCTCGCAGCTTGCTGGTGTCATCAGCAATAATCGCTTCGGTAATATGTAATCCGCGACGCACATGACGAGCCGTGACACTTTCGACACGAACTTTCACGGTTATAGGGCCGGGCTGTACGTCTTTGAGTTGCGTGAGGTGAGAAAAATCATCATAGCGACGCGGGAAAAAGTAAATAAGATCCCGCACGGTGTGCACCCCTAAATAGCCCAGCTTTTCGGCTAAAGCCGGACCAACCCCTTTTAATACTGAAACTGCGTCTGAAAGTACCATACCCTTTATGGTTCTACCTTTCCATGACTTGTTTCGTCAAGTAGTTTAGCGAGCAAGAAGAAAACTATTCTTACCTTTTTTGATCAAGGAAGTTTTGCCTAGCACCACATCTTCAGTGGCCTTTACCCCGTTGATGCTCACCCCATTACTGGCAATAAGGCGTCTGGCTTCACCAGTACTTGCAGCCAACCCCGCAGCTACCAGGGCAGCACTGAGCTGCTCATTCTTGGCTACAGTAGGGATTTCTGCTGCTAACAACACAAGTTCGTCATCGGTGAGTTCGGCAACCTGCGTTTCGCCAAACAGTACGCGCGTCACTTTCTGGACAGCTGCCAAACGGGTTTCGCCATGGACCAACAGAGTGATTTCACGCGCCAGAACTTTTTGCGCTTCCCGAGCGGAAGGATTTTCTTGGGTAACTGCAATCAGTCGTTCAATTTCTTCTTCAGAAAGAAGGGTGTAAATCTTTAAGTATTGGCCAACCCCCGCATCATCAACGTTCAACCAGAACTGGTAGAACTTGTACACACTCGTAAGATCTTCATCAAGCCAGACGGCGCCATCTTCGGTCTTACCAAATTTCTTACCTGTCGCAGTGTTCATTACCAATGGCGCAGTCCACACATGGGCCGGCTTACCTTCAAGCTTACGAATAATCTCCACTCCTGAGATACAGTTTCCCCATTGGTCAGCACCCGAAACCTGCAGTGTGGCCCCTTTTTCACGGAACAAATGTAAGAAGTCATAGCCTTGAATGAGTGAGTAGCTGAATTCGGCGTAGCTAATGCCGCGACCGCCTTCGCCAATACGCGACTTAATAAAGTCACGGTCAAGCAGTTGCGTCATTGAGAGGTGCTTGCCCACATTTCGCAAAAAGTCGAGGTAGCCCATATCCTTGAACCAGTCGTAGTTATCAACGATTTCAAATGCCTTGCCAGCAAAGACGCGCTCATATTGCGCAGCTATGCCAGCTTTATTGGCTTCGACTTCTTCAATTGGCTTGAGCTGACGTTCTTCATCTTTACCATCTGGATCGCCAATCATACCAGTGGCACCACCAACGAGTAAAATGGCCTTGTGGCCGTGGTCAATAAAATGGCGCACCATCATGGCCATGGCAAAGTTGCCTACCTGCATTGATTTGGCACTTGGATCAACCCCCCAATAGAAAGTCAGCGGCTCGTGGTCAAGTTCGGTAATATCGCTGAGCGTGGTCTGGTTTACAAACCCTCGCCACTGCAGTTCTTCTGACAAAGTCATGGCGTGTCCTTTCGAGGGGATTTAGCAAGTTTTTACTGGTCTAGTATATCAGTTTCTAAGGTGGTTCTTAAAGAGAAGATTTTAGTACGCAGCAAGTCATAAAATGCTATAATTAGCCGCATAGAGCTTTAAATTCGGAGCATGCAATAACATATGAAAAAACCAGCCCCACGGCACCTGCCGTTCGTTGCCAAGTTACGGCGTCTGATTCCTAGTGGTCGCGGCGCTTCCAACATGAGAGTGTATTCCAACCTCTCGTCCAAGCGCGACCTGCGCTCACGTCGAAAGGCCGAATACTTAGCCGATCTTCCCAAGAATCCAGTCAAACGTTTCCTGGCCCGCTTGCACCCCAAGCGCGTGGCCCATTACTGGTTTAGCCGTCAAGGCGCAATCATGGCCCTCAAATTGGCGGGCATTGGTTTTATGCTGCTCCTCATTCTTTTTGTGGCCATTTTTGCGTACTTCCGCAAAGACCTGGACAAGATTAATCCGCAAGAGCTAAGTAAACGTGTCCATAGCTCAACTACTAAGTACTACGACCGCACGGGCAAAGTGCTCCTCTGGGAAGATAAAAGTGCCGAAAACCGCACTGTCGTAAAGTCTGAAGATATCTCCACCTATATGAAAGAAGCCACGGTCTCATTGGAAGACAAGGACTTTTACAAACACAATGGCTTTAGCGCCACTGGCCTGGTGCGAGCCACCTGGGCCAATGCTCGCGGCGGCGTGTATCAAGGTGGTTCAACAATTACCCAACAGCTGATCAAAAACGTCTTGCTCACCAACGAACGAACCTTGTCGCGCAAAGCCAAGGAACTTATTTTGGCCATTGAGGTGGAGCGCCTGTACAGCAAGGACCAGATCCTGACCATGTATCTCAACGAAGTTTCATATGGTGGTAACCGCAACGGTGTTGAAGCCGGTGCCCGTGAGTACTTTGGCAAGTCGGCTCGCGACCTCACCCTGGATGAAGCCGCTATGCTGGCCTCTATTCCGCAGCGCCCCACAGACTTTAACCCCCAAAATCCTGAAGTTGATGTCGAAGGCTTAGTGGCTCGTCAACACATCACCATTGATAAAATGGTCAGTCAAGGCTATGTCAAAAAAGCCGATGGTGAAGCAGCCAAAAAGGTGAAGACCATGGATAAAGTCTTGCCACCATCCAATCAGTTCAAAGATATCATTGCGCCTCACTTTGTACTTGAAGTTCAACGTCTCTTGCAACAAGAATACGGTGCAAAACTGGTCACCACTGGCGGCCTTAAAGTCACCACCACTCTTGATGTTGATATGCAGAAGATCGCTGACGAATCCATGCAGTCTGGCATCAGCGCAGTTGATAAACAGAATGGCAATAACGCCGCCTTAGTTGCGGTGCAAGTCGATACTGGCCAGATCATTGCCTACGAAGGGAGCCGTGACTTTAACTATCCCGGCTACGGCAGTTATAACGTGGCTATCAACGGCCTGCGTGCCCCAGGTTCAAGTGTCAAACCATTTGACTACGCAACCCTTTTTAAAGATCGGGAGCCGATCGATTACACCCCTGGCTCAACTCTTTCCGACGATCCAATCGATATTGCTGGCTACAAACCACACAACTTCGACAATGGCTATCGTCACAACATCTCTATCCGCCAAGCACTCGCTGAGTCACGTAACATTCCAGCCATCAAAGCAGCCTACATTTCTGGCATGGATAATGTAGCCAAACTCATGCAGGACATGGGTGATACGCACTACTGTTCAGCTCTTGCCAGCGACGATGGTCAATGTTACTTACCTGCAGCAATTGGTGCTTACGGCGCTCGCTTAGATGAACACACTAACGCCTATGCCTCACTCGCCCGTGGTGGCGCCTACAAACCGCTCACCTACATCATGAAGGTCCAAGGCCCTAATGGTGATGTCTTAAAGGAATGGAAAGACCCTGCGCCCAAGCAAGTGGTTGATCCTCAAATCCCTTACATGCTGACTGACATCATGGCAGATTCCGCCGCCCGTGCCGCTACCTTTGGTGGGCCACGCAACCAGGTTGGCTTTAACCCAGCTGGCGTGCGTGCAGCGGTGAAGACTGGTACCACTGACAATTCCGTTGATGGTTGGATGATGGGCTATAGCACCAAGATTGCCCTAGGCGTCTGGGCCGGCCGCAGTGACAACAAGCCCATGCTCGTTGGAGGCCGCCCGGCAGTCACCCACACTCAAACAGGGCCAATGTTCCAGAAATTCATGGAAGATGCGCACAAGAAATATGGCGACCGTTATGGCTGGAAAACTGGCGACTGGTTCAAGCAACCAGATGGCATTAAAAAGGGTAAGGTAGATGGTCGAACCGATCTTGTACCATCCTGGTTTAAGCAGACCCAGAGTGATGGCAAGAAAATCACTATGGACAAAGTTTCTAAGAAAAAGGCCACTGACTGTACCCCAGCACGAGCCAAAGAAGAAATCACTGTGTACGAGATTGAAGACCCGATTACCAAGAAGAAGGTCATGTCTGGTGCCCCAGCTGGTTACGACACCAATGCCGATGACGACAAGCACGCCTGTGGCGACACCAAGCCTGCAGTGAGCGTGAATGCCGACACCGTTCACGACAAGATTATCGTCGGCGTGAGCCAGGGCAGCTTTACAGTCCAAAGTCTTGAAGTAAAGGTTGATGGCAATGCAGCTACCTGTCCCGCTTTGAGTGGTTCAGGCAGCCTGGAGTGCACCTACGACTTCAAGGGACCTGCCCAAGCAACCATTACGGCTCTACTGGTGGATGAAGGCCTCTATGACGCCACTGACCAGAAAGTAGTGAATGTTATTGCAGCTGTAACACCAGGCAACAACCAAGCACGCGCCACGCCACAACGACGAAGTGCAAATCAGTTCTCTGGACTCTTCCAGTAATTACAGCGACTGAGAAGTAGGCACCGAAGGACGACGGCCACCACGACGGTGGCCGTTTGGCTGCGTGTGAGTCTGCGGCTGAGATTGGGAGTGGGATTGAGACTGTGATTGTGATTGATGGATAGTCGCAAACATCATCCGCCCAGCTTGAGTTTGCAGCATGCGGGTGAATTCAACTTGAAGCGTCTTGCCCACCTTACTGCTGGCACCCTCCACCACAACCATCGTGCCGTCAGGCAGATAGCCAACACCCTGTTGACGGTCCTGGCCTTTATCAATTATCTTGAGTTCGCGGGTTTCGCCTGGCAGGACATGAGGTCGTAAGTACTGCGAAAGCTCGTTAATGTTCAGCACTTGCACGCCTTCGATTTGGGCCACTTTATTCAAGTTAAAGTCAGTGGTATAGAGCGCAGCACCACGCTGCTTGCCAAGCGCTATGAGACGCTCGTCAACAGGCACACTTGCATCTAGCGATTCTGTACTGACAATTACCGATGTTGCTTCCTGCAGCTGTTTAGCAACGTCCAGACCATAGCGGGCACGTTCACGCTTGTAGGTGTCACCGTGATCAGCCAAGTGTTGCAGTTCAGCAATGACGCTGCGCGGGATAATCAGTTCGCTGCGCAAGAAGCCCGAACGCACCAGGTCAACCACGCGGCCGTCAATCAGGGCACAGGAGTCTAAGATAACTTCATCTTTGCGCTGGCGCCGCATGGGCATGCTGATACCGCCAGATTTTTGTTTAAAC
>Ga0075365_10000026_pt1 | contig 61245 bp, 63 predicted proteins | sample EndMetdeltDD1765_FD_71387 | JGI IMG/M metagenome (GOLD analysis project Ga0075365, IMG submission 71387) | Populus endosphere microbial communities from Tennessee, USA - Endosphere MetaG P. deltoides DD176-5 | ecosystem: Host-associated > Plants > Roots > Endosphere | place: USA: Tennessee... | reverse complement strand
GTCTATGACATTTCATATCGGGGAGACGAAATCATACTTGGCGTCTTTGGGCCAGGAACGTTTTTCCCGCTCGCGCTTCTTGTCACAAAAACGCCGAACCGCTATATCTACGAGGCTGAAACTGACATCGAGGTCCGCCAGACGCCCGCACGCGACGCGATACGTTTTTTACGTAATAATCCAGAGGTCGTTTATTTTGCGCTTGGCCAGGTATACACCCGAATGGACGACGTGTTGGGTCGCATGAGCCACCTCATGGCCAGCAGTGCCAAACGACGTCTGATTTACGAATTGTTGGTGGAATGCCGTAATTTCGGTCAGCCGCAAAAAAACGGCGCGCACGTGTTGGCGGTCAGCGAGAAAGACCTCGGCGGCAGAGCGGGCCTCTCGCGAGAGACTGTAAGCCGCGAGATCAACAAGCTAAAACGAGAGAGGCTCGTCGAGGTACAACAGGGGACAGTCACCATCTTAAATCTCGCCGAGCTCCAGTGGCGCCACGATCACATCGCCTAGGGGCGACTTTTTATTTTACCCCTTAGCATACCTATCTTATATCTATAAATCACGTATAATAGGAGAGATATGAAACAACCAGTCTTTAAAACACTCCCCCTTGATAAAATCGTTGGCGGCGGCCAGACACTTGGCCAGCTCGACTACGGCAAAAAAGCCTTCGTTTGGGGCGGCCTGCCGAACGAAAAAGTTGAAATCCAGGTCACCAAAAAGAAATCCAGCTTTATTGAAGGCGTCGTCACGGATGTCATAGAACCAAGCGCCGAACGTATCACGCCGGCCGATCCAGACAGCTATCTTTCGACCAGCCCTTGGCAAATCATGACGTTTGAGGCTGAGCAACACTACAAAGCAGCCCTCATCGAGGAAGCATTTGAACTTCACGACATCGTCTTGCCGGAGCCTATCAAGGTATACTCGGACGGCCGCGAATTTGCCTATCGCAATAAAATTGAGTTCAGCTTTTGGTGGGACAAAGAGGCCGAACAGCTTGATTTGGCATTTTTCCGCCGCGGCACCCACGGTAAGATCCCGGTACAAGGCACCAGCTTGGCTCACCCAGCTATCAATACTGCCGCGCATGCCATTCGCGATACACTTCGAGGCCGCGACATTCAGGCGTTCAACCTAAAAACCGTCATCATCCGCTGCGACCAAAACGGCACAGTCGCGGCACAACTGTATGTCAAAGACGAAATGTTTGACGCGTTCACCGAAGACGAACTCAAGAACCTGCAGATCGCCGGCTTTGAGCTTATTTTCAGCAACCCAAAAAGCCCTGCCAGCGTCATCACCAAACGCCTACAGGCCTGGGGCACGACCACGCTGACCGACACTATCCTTGACGTGCCGTTTACCTATGCCGTCGAAGGGTTTTTCCAGATTAACGTCCCCGTGTACGAACAAGCCCTGCGCGACATGAAAACATGGGTCCCTGCCAACAAACCAGCGGTTGACCTCTACAGCGGCGTCGGCACCATTGGCCTAACGATTGGCGGTGACAACGTGACCATGGTCGAGATTAACGAACATGCCGTGCGCGAGATGCAACGTAACATCACCGCGCTCGAGCGCGAAAAAGCCGCCAAGGCGATTCTGGCGCCAAGCGAAAGTGCACTTGAGCATATTACCGACGATGCTACAATTATCGTCGACCCGCCGCGCGCCGGCTTGCACGACGATGTCGTCGCCAAACTCCTGGAAGCCGCGCCTGCACGTATCGTGTACCTTAGCTGTAATCCTGTCACCCAGGCCCGTGACGTTGCTAAACTTGCCGAAAGATACGGCATCAAAGCCCACGCAGGCTACAACTTCTTCCCGCGGACGCCGCACATTGAGCATCTCGTCGTATTAGACTTGAAATAGCCTGAAAAATCGTTGACTGGCCGTATACAACAGGCGTATAGTTATAGCATATGCGGTATAGGAGCGGGTTTACACTTGTTGAAGTGATCATCACGGTAGTGATCATCTCTATTTTGACCACTGTCGTCGCCGTTGCGTATACCAACATCCAAAAAGAGGCCCGCGACACCACCCGGCAGGGAAACGTCACCGTCATCTCCGAAGCGCTCGAAAAATACTACACCGCCAACGGGGAGTACCCATCGGTACGCAGTTTAGTCAATAATTACGAGGAAAACACGGGGGCACTTGTCGCGTCAAAGCTTAAAATCAAAGCCACCGACTTGCTCATGCCACATATGAAAGCGGACGAGACAAATCCGCTCATTTCGGATACGTCACCACACGACGACCTAGTTACGTATACCGCCAACAGCGAAGACAACAACTCGAACTGCCAAACGGTCCTTACTGGTGGCTGTGACGAGTTTACCCTTAAATACAAAACCGAATCGGACGAAATCATCACCATCAATAGCCGCCATAACGGCCGCGGCAATGGTGCGCCAACTGATCCAGAAGACGTTGCACCTCCCAGCATTAGCATCGCACTCTCTGGCACGGACGTCGTTGCCACTGCGACTGCAAACGCGTGCCCTGCCGGCTATACGAAGAAATTCTCTTTCCGTAACCGCGTCGACAGCGGAACCTGGACCGCCTATACCACATGGGCAACAGCATCAACGAGCAGCGTTGCAGGCACCCAAGGCAAGACCTACGATTTCCAGGCGGTCACACGATGCGACAACGGAGGCAGCCCTGGCACGTCGTCCGACCCAAGCAATATCGAATCGTACACCTATCCGCTGAGCGCGCCGGCAGCGCCAACGACAACTGTCACCCTCAGCGGTGCAAACGTTCTTGCGACAAGCGCAACAGTCACGTGTGGCGGGGGAGCAACGGCGGAGTATTCAATAAAAAGTCGCACCAACGACGGCACCTGGGGTTCGTATAACGCGTGGTCTACAACAAAAACATCGAGCCAAACGGCCACGCCAGGCGTAAAATACGGCTATGTTACGCGCGCCCGCTGTCACTTGAATGATCTTTACAGCACTGCCACGACAGGAAACGAGGGAACGTACACGCATCCGATTTCAGCACCTTCTACGCCAACGATCTCTAACTCCACCAGCGGTGATTCGACCACCTGGACCTGGTCGAGTTCGGCATGTCCCGCAGGCACCACAAAAGAATACCAAACGAAATCCGACGTAGACTGGAGTGGTGGGGCCGGCGCATGGGTAAGTGTCGGCACAGCTACCGACGATTCGTGGTTTACATACAACCAAGGGTACGAGTATACCAAGACAGTCAAAGCCCGCTGCTACAACGAATTTATATCAAGCGCCTGGAGCTCAAACAGCGCCACAAGCAGCTATCTTCGCCCAGTCTCCGCACCCGCAGCACCATCTGGTTTTATTCCGTCAATGCCGGCCGACCGCAAGCGCGTCAACTGGGTGTGGACAGCGCCAAACTGTACGGGGGCCAATGTCTATGCCGAACACATCAAGACCGCAAGTTGGCCGCCGCCCAACGGCAACTACGGACCATGGACCACACAGGGATGGTATGCCGCAAGCTGGGCGCAAACGATCACTGTCAACGGCGACCCAATCGCCATACCGGCAGGCCGACAATTCCAGATCAAAGCAAAATACATCTGTGTAAACACAGACACTGGCCGTTCGAGCGCGTTTGGCCCAGAGGGTCAAAGCGCAATCTATACTGCACCGTAAGGAAAGGAAGCTATGGAACCGACGATTTCACATACACCAACACCGCAAAAAAGTCCGAAAAAAATTATTGCCGTCATAACGGGTGTCATTGTTGTAGTTGTAGCAGTTGCTGTGTTCACATTCACACTTTTGCGATCAGTAGAACAAAAGCCTAATACGGAACAATCCGAATCAAATCAAAAAGCCACCAAAGAGACGGCGGATGCGAAATATAAAATAGGCCGAGACAAACAAGCAAGTGGTGACCTGGACGCAGCCAAAGCGGCTTTTGAAAAAGCGCAAAAGTCCTACGAGCAGCTTGGCGACAAGGCAGCTGCAGATGAAGTCGCCCGCATGATCAAACTCCTTGAAAGCCAGCCAAGGCAGACCGCGCCACAAAAGACCGCTCCAGCCGCATCACAACCCGAATAATTTAACTGGTTTTAATACGACGGTAGGCAAACTTGGCAGCGACACGCCAGCCACCGCGAGCATCGCTGTCGTATTTGTAGATTTCACCGTTTTTAACTTCGCCAATCAAAATAAGTGCAGGGTTATACGGAGCAAGCGTCCGGTAAAAAATTATATCTTCGTCATTAATATGTCCGCGTCCCGGAAAAATCTGACGGAACTTTTCACGGCCGATCGCATCAAAATAGTCTGGCTGGCCTTTGGGAGGAAAATAGACTTCGGCCTTTAGCCCCATACGCGCGATGATTTTTTTGACGTCACCAAGTAAAAGCTTCGAGTGGCCAGAAACATACACAAAAAGTTGCTTCTTCTTAGTCAGAAATACCGTTGCCGTAGTTGTACGGCTCACCTCAACCTGACGTACGATCATCTGGCTTATATCAATATCGACACCAAAACGATCCTTGGCAATCCGCTCAAGCGCCATGTCGTCGTAGATTTCGTCACTCATATATGCATTATTGTACCATTTTGTTGCAAACTATTAAAAAGAGGTTATAATCGTATGAACATATGAGCATTGTGCAACTAGAACCCCAGCCAAACTTTCCAGCCGAGGATATCTCGGAGCAGACGGCCGAGATTCTAGAGCTTTGGCTGCAAAACAGGGAGATCGTAGCTTCCACGCATGAGCAGGCCGAATTTTTCCTCCTGTACCGACTAGGACACAAGGCGTTCGCGCGTTTGGCATACGACCTGCTCGACGACACGCAACTCGCAGCATTTTCGCATGGTATTGGTGCATACGAAGCAACGGCAACGCTGGTACGGCCAATGCCTACCGGCATCAGTCCGCAAACCGCAACGCTTCACGTTGCGACCGCCCACCATGAACTCCAGCGTTCATTTATCGGCAAAGTTGCTGAGGTTCGCGGCACATTCCAGGAACAACTTCCTAACACAAGCCATGCGATCGGCGAAAGCGCCGTTCGCTATTACCGCGATCACACGAACTACGTCATAAGTGGTGCAGCTCTTGCCCGCGAGCTTGAAATCGGCACGCTCGACGCATAATTCTGCGCTACAATAAGAGTAATGGACTTTTCTACCCGCTACGCCAAGTTAAATGCCGCCCAAAAACAAGCCGTCGACACTATTGAAGGACCAGTCATGGTGATTGCTGGGCCTGGTACGGGCAAGACCGAACTCCTAAGTATGCGCGCCGCCAATATTTTGCGGTCAACCGACGTCCTAGCAAGCAACATTTTATGCCTGACATTCACTGAAAGCGGTGCAAGCGCCATGCGTGAACGATTGGCACAGATTATCGGCGCAGATGCCTACAAAGTCGCAATCCACACATTCCACAGCTTTGGTACCGAGGTCATCAACCAGAACGGTCAGTTTTTTTACCACGGCGCACATTTTCGCCCTGCCGACGAGCTTAGCAGCTACGAATTGCTTCATGCCATTTTTGATGAGCTCGATTACAACAACCCGCTCGCTGTCAAAATGAACGGCGACTACCCGTATATTTCCGACACGCTTTCGACCATTTCCGAACTCAAAAAAAGTGGCCTGACGAGCGACGAGCTCCTCGCTATTTTAGACGCAAACGACCAAGTGATCGAAAAAGCCGAGCCGCTGCTATCAGACGCATTTGCGACGCGCATTAGCAAGGCAACTCTTTTGCAACTTCAGCCCCTGGTCGAGACGATCCGACAAAGCGGCGGGGAAGTCGCACTGCCAACCATCACGCCGCTCTCGCGCGTGCTTGCCGACAGCCTTGCTACTGCAATCGCCGAGGCGGAAGAGACAGGCTCGACCAAGCCAATTACCACCTGGAAATCAGCCTGGCTAAAAAAGAACGACGCTGGCAATTTCGCGCTAAAATCCCGCGACCGTCAAGCCAAGTTGCGCGCCGTCAGCTACGTATATTACCAGTATCTTGCGCGCATGCAAGAGGCCGAGCTCTACGACTTTGACGACATGATTTTGCGTGTCGTGCATGCCATGGAAGTCTTTCCGGAGCTGCGCTTTAACTTGCAGGAAAAATACCAATACATCATGGTCGACGAATTCCAGGACACCAACATGGCACAAATGCGTATTTTGTTTGACCTGACAAACAATGAAGTAAACGAAGGCCGTCCAAACATTCTGGTAGTAGGTGACGACGACCAGGCGATCTACAGCTTCCAGGGTGCGGACGTGGGCAATATTAGTAATTTCCGCGACCAGTTTGAAACGACACAGTTGATTACATTAACGGACAATTATCGCTCAGCTCCAACCGTTTTAACGCACGCCCGTGAGGTAATTACACAAGGAACAGACCGCCTTGAAAACCACATCACCGAGCTCAACAAGACATTGACGCCACATCGTAGCAGTGAGGAAAGCGATGTCCAACTTGTTGAACTGCCCACGCTTGAGAACGAGCGGCGCTGGCTGGTCGAGCACATTACAACCACGATAAAAAACGGCGCGACACCATCGTCAATCGCCGTTCTTGCGCGGCGCCATCACGAAATTGTCGCGCTGCTGCCACATTTTTCCCAAGCAGGAATCCGTGTCAATTACGAGCGTCGTGATAACGTTTTAGAATTAGATGTTATCAAACTTGTCGTGCGTATTTCCGAGCTGCTTGTGGCGCTTTTCGAACAACGACACAAAGATGCCGATGCGCTGCTACCAGAACTCCTTGCACATCCCGCGTTTGGCATTGCGCCGCTCGAACTATGGCGCCTTAGTCTGCGGGCAAAGTCCAACCTGCAAACCTGGATGGAAATCATGGCAACCACGCCAGAACTCGTGCCACTCCACGCCTGGTTGATCGGACAATCCCAAGCACTCGCACACACCCCGCTCGAGCAGATGATCGATGCGATTATCGGACATCAAGGAGGTCACGCGACCAACGACTTGGATGCCTCACTTACAAAACCTCTACAGCCCGAGACGAGCCGTGCGATCAACTTTTCTTCCACCGACCTAACCCCGCCGGAGCGTCAGCGACTGGCACGGGAGGGGGAGGAAACGGTTGATCGCGATGACGAACATGCAGCCATCTTCATCTCACCGCTCTTCAACTTTTTCTTCTCATCCGACAAACTCACCGAACAGCCCGACGAGTACCTCGCGTACCTCGAAGCGCTCCGCTGCATTCGCGGCAAACTACGCGAATACCAACCCGAGGAAACACCAACTCTTCGCAGCTTTCTAGAGTTTATTCGCCTCCACAACCAGCTCGGCAGCACTATTACCAGTGTCCGCGCTGAATCCAAACAACGTGATGACGCCATCAACCTGATGACCGCGCACAAATCGAAAGGTCTGGAGTTTGATCACGTGTACGTTATCGGCGCCATCGACAACGCGTGGGGAGAACGCGTCCGTAGCAGGTCGCGTCTGATTGGCTATCCCGAAAACCTGCCACTCGCACCTTCAGGCGACAGCCTCGACGAACGATTGCGGCTGTTTTTCGTCGCCATGACACGCGCCAAAAAAACACTCTCCATTAGCTATAGCAACAGCGACGATAGCGGCAAGAATACGCTCCGTGCCAGCTTTTTGGCGAGTGATCCGTGGCATGCACAAGTGCCGCATATGCAAACAACCCAAGAAAACCTCGTGCGAGCAGCCGAGCTCGCCTGGTATCAGCCTATCGTCCACCCAATCAGCCCATCCATGCGCGAACTACTGGCGCCACTGCTTGAAAATTACAAGTTGAGTGTCACGCACTTGAACAGCTTTTTGGATGTATCACGCGGTGGACCACAAACATTTCTTCTGAATAATTTGCTGCGCTTCCCGCAAGCCGTCAGCCCAAGTGCCGGTTATGGTCTAGCTATCCATGCCACGCTACAGCGGGCACACACGCATCTTGCTGCCACGCGGCAGCTCCGGCCGCTCGAGGACATTCTGCACGACTTCGAGGAAAGCCTCAAAGACCAGCACCTTGCCGACGCCGACTTCCAAATGCTACTGCAAAAGGGAAGCGAGGCGCTCTCGCACTTCTTAAGCGAAAAATACGATACGTTCACGCCAAGCCAAAAAGTGGAACTGAACTTCTCTAACCAAGGCATCACCATTGGCCAGGCCAAACTAAAGGGTATCCTTGACCTTGTCGACTTCACCGAGGACACGATTATCATTACCGACTACAAAACCGGCAAAGCGGCCCGCAGCTGGACCGGCGCAACCGATTTTGAAAAGATAAAACTGCACAAATACCGCCAGCAACTGATGTTTTACGAACTACTCGTCCGTTATTCGCGCGACTACCACAACTACCGCGTAGAAAGCGGCATCATCCAGTTTGTCGAGCCGACCGCATCTGGCCAGATTATCAGCCTAGAGGCATCGTTCAGCGAAGAAGAGCTCGAGCGCTTCTCGCGCTTGGTTCAAAAAGTCTGGAGCTGTATAACAACCCTCGATTTGCCAGAGGTGAGCGAGTTTGAACCGTCCTACAAAGGCATGCTTGCATTCGAAGCATCCTTACTTGACGAAGCAACAGAATAAACGTATAATCATAGTAACTCCTGTCGGTTGCTTTGCCGCTGGCGGTAGAGTTATTTGACAGGAATACTACACCCACCGACCCGGCGCATGCACGGCTGGTTACCAGCATGCGCCTGCGAGGCGGGTATGGTGCTCGCTCAGTAGACAGGTTCCGGGCTCGCCCGCCGTGGCCCGACTGTTGTGCTGCGCTTGAGCGCCATACCCGCCGTCCAAGCGGGAACGGACAGGGAAACGGCGAACTCCCCCGTATCGTCAGCAGCCCCATGGCTGCACCCTGTCCGTTCCTCCACTCCATTTCGCATTAGTGAAGGGAAACCGCCTTGTGCACTCGCATGTGCGAGAGTAGCTACGGAAGCGACTTCCGTGCCCTCCAGGCCAAGACGACCATCCGAACGAATGACTCGATCTACCAGAAGCTCCAGGGTAAGACCAACCTGAGCTGCGTCAACGCCTTCCTCGCGAGCATCGCGCACAAGGTCCGCTAGTTCGGCGTATCCGGCACTCGCCGGGAGAGTGGACGCCGGCCTCACCGCCAGCGAAAAACAGGGTCAGCGTAGTATTCCTGTCCGTCTCTCATTTTTTATGACACTGTCGTAGCAGATGAAAGGCGCATTTATGAGACAATAGGGTCTTGGATACAATATGAACGATTTTTGGCACGAACTACCACGACCATTTTTTATTCTGGCTCCTATGGAGGCAGTGACCGACGTGGTTTTTCGCCATGTCATTGCACACGCCGCAAAGCCCGACCTATTTTTTACCGAGTTCACCAATGCCAGCAGTTACTGCAGTCCCAAAGGAATTCATAGTACCCGCGGACGCCTAGCATTTACACCCGACGAGCACCCGATGGTTGCTCAGATTTGGGGAAGCCGATCCGATCAGTTTGCACAAATGGCATGCGGCCTTGCCGAAATGGGCTACAAAGGTATCGACATCAACATGGGATGTCCCGACAAAGCCGTTATTAAAAGCGGCGGGGGTAGCAACCTTATCCGTACGCCAGAACTTGCCGCTGAGCTTATCGCGGCAGCCAAAGAGGGCGGGCTGCCAGTCAGTGTTAAAACGCGCCTGGGCTATAGCAATACCAACGAGATGAAAGAATGGCTGGCGCACATTTTAAAACAGGACATCACCAACCTGACAATCCATCTGCGCACCCGCAAAGAAATGAGCAAAGTCGACGCCCATTACGAACTCATTCCAGAGATAAAAAAGCTTCGCGACGAAATCGCACCGCAAACATTGCTCACAATTAACGGCGACATCCGCGACCGTCAGCACGGCGAGGAATTGGCGAAAAAGTACGGCATTGATGGCATTATGATCGGACGGGGGATTTTTACGAACCCGTTTGCGTTTGAAAAAAATAGCCGACTCGACACCAAGTTCCCAGAAACATCTGCAGCCCGAGTTTCTGCTGATGCGCACTCAACAGAAACCCGGAGCGAAGCCGTTTCTGGAAATTTCGGCGACGAGTCGGTAAGTGAGCAAAAACCCACCCACTCCAAAGAAGAGCTCCTCGCGCTCCTCAACCTCCATCTCGACCTTTTCGACAAATACTCGGCCGAACTTGAGCCGCGCCGGTACGAACCGCTAAAACGCTTTTTCAAGATTTACATCCGCGATTTTCCTGGTGCCAGCGAGCTGCGTGAGAAACTAATGCACACCAAATCAACCGACGAAGCCCGCGCACTCATCAACTAAAATAACCCTCGCATGGAGGGTTATTTTAGTTGCGTTTTTTATTACGCAGTACGAAGAAACGCAGGTTGGTCGCCCGCGGTCAGCGTTGCCGACACGGCAAGTGTGCGAATCCAAAAGTCGGCATCAGCTTTTTGTAGTGCTAATTCACGATCCAAACCAGCTTCTTCGGCCATGTCCGCAATAAAGTCCGCGTACATGCGGCCGCGCCATGCATCAACGACAAAGACCTGTGCCGTGCCCTCAACGCCACGCGTGATCATCTCCTGGTCAAACTTACGCTGATCGAACGTCGTTCCTTCGACAGCATTAACAACCAGAAAGTCTTCCAAATGAGCATCACTCAGCTGCTTAATAACAGCGCCGTCATCCTCCATAAGCTTTTGCGTCTTGACACCCTGCGCGTCACTAAAGTAGCCATCGCTGCCAACCTGGTCTTCGTACGAAGCAAACACCTCGTTAATAGCAGGCAGACGGCTTTCGAATTCTTCGCCGTAGACGACACGTAGCGTATTTAAAATATCCTCACGGTAGGTAAGCGCGTTCTGCGTAATAACAGGATATTTGTCAATTGCACCGCATCCGCACAGTTCACCGTGCGCGTGGTTGTCGGTGTGGCCGCCGTAGTTGATGCCCGCTTCCTTAAGCCTGCCTGCCATCATAAGGCGATCCCCAAGAACGGTGTCGCTTTCGCCAACACTGCCACCGATAACGGTGCGGTACATACTTGAAGCGACAACCAAGCCACCGCCAAAAACCTTAGCTCGGTTGTGTGAAGTATTATATTCTTGACGCTCGCCATTTTGCGCGTCAACCTGGTAAATCACGCCAGCGGGGCGGCCGTCGCCACAACCATCGTCACTCTCTTCAACCTCTACGAACGCTTCGCCGCTTTTAATGATTTCAGCGCCGACACGCATCGCTTCGGGCGTAAGATTAGAGACTTCCGGGTTGGCTAGTTGCGCCTGCGTACTGATGGATCCTTCGCCAAAACCAAGTCCGTTCGGCGCGAGCTCGACAACCTCGACAGTGGTCTCGCGTTCTTTTGTTTCAGGGGCTTGCGACATAAATAATTCTCCCGCTTCTGGATGTGACATAATGGCTCCATTATTAGTTGCGCCTGGGGCGCTTGTTTTATTCTTATATTGTTATACGCCTGTTTTTGCTATATGTAAAGTTCCGCTTGTGGTATGCTATATGTGTGGTACTAGAGTCAGCATCCGACGCTACATTTAGCATTCGCTACAGCAAAGAATCCGACCGGTTCACTATTAATGACGCGAGCGGGCTGCCAGTGTTTGACCCTGCACGATTCGATCTTGGCACACCTGATGATTTTATTTTATTCGATAACGAACGGCCGGGCGCTCTGCGCGAGATAACCCACGGCGCACTTAATCAGTTTGCCGTAGAGACCTTGGCCAGGACTATTTTTGACATCAACTATCCGTTTTTCTGCGAAAGTCTGCGCGAAGGCGCGCGGCTCTACAACACTCCCGAACGCAGCGGTCACATGACCGTCCCATTCAGCAATACTCAGCACCTAGGACGAATTGCGCTTCACGCCAAAGCAGCCGATGCTAGTCCTGCGATCATCGCGTTTCATCAGCGCATCGTCCAACTTACTAATGCCGACTTGACTACCAAGCAAACACATGACAAATCCTGAACACCCCATACGAACTCCGGATCAGTTGCCAAGTGTCTCACGCGAAGCACTTGAAGTCTTCGAGACACGGCCACACGATTTCAGGGCAGATTTTGGCGCGCTCTTAAGAGAGAACCCCGTCCTGGCACGAGCACTAACGGTAAGCATCGAAGCTGTCGAATCCGACCGTAATGACAGGCTGTCTTTTGCGCGGGGTGCACTCTGGATGTATACGATCCTAAAAGAAGCGCTGGACACGCAACGAGTTGCGGAACTTATCGGAGAGATAGAATTTAACGACGGTGACGGCGACGAAGATCAGCCACTTTCAGCCTGACCGAGTGACGGTCTACCAGCTGGTGCGCCTCTTCGAGTTCAACCTGGTTTTTCGCGTTCTTACGCATTTCTTCGGCACGTTTTAGCGCAGCCTGGCTTTCCGCCTCGATGATGTCGTCACCGTGGTCAGCTTCGTCTACCAACACACGTACGCCTTCCTGCGAGATCTCAACTACACCGCCACTAATCGCAAAAAAGTCCAGCTGAGAGTTCGGGTCGCCTTTTTTGTAGCGTACGACAATCGCGCCAGGAACGGCGACAGTTACCAGCGGTTCGTGGCTAGGAAAGACAGCAATTTCGCCATCGGCAGTCGGAATGATAACTTCGTAGACCTCTTGGTCGACTTTTTTACCAAGCAACGTAATAAGTTCTAATTTCATATCTATTATAGTAGCAAAAAATCTTGCATTTAGCGAGAGGTTGAGAGGGGATAGATAGCTTTTGCGCACGTGGCGGCAAGCGTGACAATCCACGCTCGCCACCACGGCAAACAGTCAGAACAGACCAACGGTGATCGAGAGGATCCACAGGATCAGCGCCGACATGGTGATCATCACCAGTGTGAACACTCCGGCCCGAACGTCGCGATCCCTTCCCCAGAAGAGGTAGAGCGCCCACGCCCAGCCCAGGAGCACATAGCCCCAGCAGATCAGCTTGAGGAGGACCAGGACGACACCGACCCAGGCATCACCCCGCCCGTCAAAGGCAAGGCAGATGCCTAGGCCCACCCACAGCGCAACGACGATGAGAATCGTCGCCAGCGGAAAGGCTCGGTCCTGACCCTCGGGCAAATCGGTACGGGCCATTACGGCCTCCCTAAAAGCTATCAATCCCTATGCGCACGGATGTGCACTCTTTTTATTATACCACAAATAAACTAAAAAGCAACTCGCCAACAGAGGCGAGCTGCTTTTTAAAAGAGGTAAGCTAGTCTTTTTTATCAGCCAAGCTACCCGGAGCCATGTAGAACCAACTCTCTGGCTTGTCGTCGTACTTGCCAGCCAGGATGTCTTTGGCGTCGCGGATCGTATCCTCGAGCTTGACATAGACACCAGGGTTGCCAGTAAACTGCTCAGCAACGTAAAACGGCTGCGCAAAGAAGCGCTGCAGGCGGCGAGCGCGGCCCACGATCTGCTTTTGGTCGTCAGAAAGCTCTTCCATACCAAGAATCGCGATGATATCCTGAAGCTCTTTGTACTGCTGCAAGACACGCTGAACCTCACGCGCAACGTTGTAGTGTTCTTCACCAACGACTTCTGGGTCGAGGCTGTTTGATGAACTGTCGAGCACGTCAACCGCAGGGTAGATACCGATTTCGGTTAGCGCACGGTTCATAACGATCGTCGCGTCAAGGTGGGCGAAGGTCGTTGCAGGTGCCGGGTCGGTAAGGTCGTCCGCAGGCACGTACACTGCTTGAACAGAGGTAATCGAACCGTTCTTAGTCGAGGTGATTCGCTCTTGGAGCGCACCCATTTCCTGCTGCAGGTTCGGCTGGTAGCCCACTGCAGATGGCAAACGACCAAGCAGGGCAGAGACCTCGGCTCCAGCCTGGGTGTAGCGGTAGATGTTGTCGATAAACAACAGAACGTCCTTGCCTTCGTCACGGAAGGCCTCAGCCATCGCAAGACCAGCAAGCGCCACGCGAAGACGGGCTCCAGGTGGTTCGTTCATCTGGCCAAAGACAAGACTGGTCTTGCCAAGTACACCCGCGTCTTCCATTTCGTAGTAGAGGTCGTTACCTTCACGGGTACGCTCACCAACACCAGCGAACACCGAGTTGCCAGAGTGGAACTTGGCGATGTTGTTGATCAGCTCTTGGATCAGGACCGTCTTACCAACACCCGCACCAGCAAACAGGCCCGCCTTACCACCCTTTGTAAGAGGTGCGATAAGGTCAATAACCTTGATACCGGTCTCCAGAATTTCAGTTTTGTTTGACTGGTCGGCAAGCGCAGGCGGTTCGCGGTGGATTGACGCCTTCTTACCAGTTGTCACCTTACCGCCGTCGATCACTTCACCAACAACGTTAAACATACGACCCTGGGTTTGTTCACCGACAGGAACACTGATTGGCGCACCAGTTGCAACGACTTCGTCACCACGCTTCAGGCCATCGGTGCTGCTCATAGCAATCGTACGAACGGTGTGCTCGTCTAAGTGCTGCGCGACCTCTAGTGTCAGGGTCTTTTTGTTGTGCTGCACGTGCAGGGCTTCGTACATGCCTGGCAGCGTCTTTTCTTTGAACTCTACGTCAACGACCACGCCCACGATTTGGACGATGTGACCGGTGACGGTTTTTTCTTTACTCATCATATTCTCCTTTACTCACTGAGGGCTTCCACGCCGCCTGATATTTCTGCTAATTCCTGGGTAATCGCGCCTTGACGAAGTTTGTTCATCTCGATAGTCAGATCATCCGCCAAATCAGATGCGTTGTCGGTCGCGTTTTTCATGGCGATCATCTGCATGCTGTATTCGCTGGCTTTTGCGTCAAGCAGTGCCTGGAATATCTGCGCGCTGATCAGCCGGTATGTCACGCCGTCGAGTACCGTCTGGACGTCAGGCTCGTACAATGCGTCGCGAACCTGCGAACTTACCTCGGTCTCAACAAATCCGGCTGGCAAAATGCGCTGCACGCGGACTTGTTGTTTCATGCTGCTGATGAACTCGGTGAAAACGATATCCACCGCATCAACTTCGCCCGCGATAAACTGGTCACGAGCAGTGTCTAAAATGGCACGTAGCTCGCTTCCGGCTGGGCGATCAGGAAGATATTCGTAGGCACCGATTACTTCGGTGTCCTTTAGGCGGGCAACGAATTGCGACGCCTTACGACCAACGGTAATCGTTTTGTTAGCGATGCCGTCTTTGTCATCTTTTTGCAGTTCGCGGATGTAGGTTTTAACGATGTTCGAGTTATACGCACCTACCAAACCTTTGTCCGAGGCAATGACGATCAATAGCCGGGTTTTGACGATGCGCTTTACAAACAACGGATGGTCGTTGGTGACACCCTGGCTTGCAAAATACGTCAGCAACTCGTTGGCAGCAAGCGTATACGGCGTCGACGCCTTGTCGGCATCTTGGGCACGCCGCATCTTACTCGCTGCAACCAGCTGCATCGCCTTGGTAATCTGCTTGGTACTTTTTACCGAGCGGATACGCGATTTAAGTTGCTGCGTTGACGCCACGTGCTATCCCTCAAAACCTTTCGCGGCCGCGATGGCAGCTTTTTTAACGACAGTCATAAGCTTGTCATCAGGCTTGTCACCGGTGTTCAGCTTGCGCATGTCTTCTTTGTGGTCGGTCCAAAGTTTCGTCAAAAGTGCAGTCTGCGCGTCCTTGATCTTCGCAACGGGAACGGCGTCAAAGTGACTTTCGTTTACGGCGTAGAGGCTGGCAACTTGCTCCCAGATGCTCATAGGCTGGTACTGGTGCTGTTTTAGCAGCTCGGTAAGACGCTGACCGCGGTCGATCTGCGCTTTTGTCTCGGCATCAAGGTCGCTACCAAACTGTGCAAAGCTGGCAAGTTCGCGGAACTGTGAAAGTCCAAGTTTTAGGTGACCGCTCACGCTCTTAACGGCCTTGGTCTGAGCCGCGCCACCAACACGTGATACCGACAGACCAGCAGAGATAGCCGGACGAATACCCTGGTAGAACAGGTCGGTTTCCATGAAAATCTGACCGTCGGTGATAGAAATCACGTTAGTTGGAATGTAGGCAGAGATGTCACCGGCCTGCGTCTCGATAATTGGCAGGGCAGTCAGTGAGCCCGCGCCGAGGTCGTCAGAAAGTTTTGCAGATCGCTCAAGAAGGCGGGAGTGCAGGTAGAAAACGTCACCTGGAAACGCCTCGCGTCCTGGTGGACGGCGTAGCAACAATGACATCTGGCGGTAGGCAACAGCGTGCTTTGTCAGGTCGTCGTAAATCATCAGGGCATGCTGTTTGTTGTCGCGGAAGTACTCACCCATGGCCGTACCAGCGTACGGCGCAAGGTACAACATCGAAGCCGGGTCGCTTGGACCGGTCGCAACGATAATCGTTTGCTCCATCACGCCTTCTTGCTTGAGGCGGTCGACAAGGCGTGCAATCTTTGAAAGCTTCTGGCCAACGGCAACGTACACGTTCACAACGCCAGTCTTTTGCTTCGCCTGGTTGATCATGGTGTCGATCGCGATAGCGGTCTTACCGGTCTGGCGGTCACCAATAATCAACTCACGCTGACCACGGCCGATAGGGAACATTGCGTCGATCGCAACGATACCGGTCATCAGCGGTTCGTGCACAGACTTACGACCCATCACGCCGACCGCTTCGCGCTCTACGAGGCCAGTCTGCTTGGTTTTAATAGCCGGACCACCGTCAAGTGGGCGACCAAGCGGATCGACAACACGGCCAAGAAGTTCTGGGCCAACCGGAACTTCAAGAACGGTACCCTTTAGACGAACGGTGTTGCCAGCGGCAACGTGCGTGTCACTTCCAAGCAGCACCGCACCGATTTCGTCTTCCATCAGGTTCAATGCGAACGCTTCAACGACGCCGTTTTCTGTTTCAATTTCGAGCATCTCGGAAAAACCGGCCGTGCGCAGGCCATGAACCCACGCAACACCGTCACCAACACGGGTAACGATACCGACGTTTTCGAGGCCTTCAGATGTCTCTAAACCCGCGATTGCCGCGCGGAGTTCTTTGGACAGTTCTGTTACTGCAATATCAGCCATCTTTTCCTCTTCCTTATAATTGCTTTGTTTTTAATGCGAGTAGTTTGCGACGGATCGTGCCGTCAAAACGCTTGCCCGGTACTTCGACGCGGATGCCGCCGAGGACGGTCGGGTCGACTTGCTCGCGCATCTGGAGCTGCTTCGCACCGACAAGCTTTGCGACCTCCGCTTTGACACCAGCAGAGAGCGGGTAAGCGGTCGTCACATCAGCGACCACGACTCCGTGACCTGCAAGCATGTCTTCGATGTCGCGCACTAGCAGCTCGAGTTCACGGGTACGCCCTGATTCTACCAGATACGCCGCAACTTCTTTCATTGCAACCTGCGCCGAAGCGCCGTTTTGCAATTTGTCAGCGACAAAGCCAGCCATCTTGCGACGGGACAAACGTTGTGCCATGAGCTATTTAGCCTCCTTGACGGCAGCAGCGATTACCGCGTCGTCAACTTTGGCAGAGACAGTTTTGCCCACGACCTTTTCGGTTGCAAGTGCCACGAGATCAAGCGTTTCGTTGTGAAGCGCTTTCTTTGCACTTAGCACGTCTTTCTCGATCTGCGCCTGCGCGTCAGCGACAATGCGATCTGCGCGTTCTTTTGACTTGGCGTCCGCTTTTTCAAGCGCGGCAGCCGCTTCTTCCTTTGCGGTCGAAACGATATCGCCGGCATCGTGGCGTGCTTGCTTCATAAGCTTCGCGATTTCAGCTTTTGCTTCAGCAGCCTTTTTCTCGGCTTCTGAGGCGGCTTTGCTGCCGGCTTCGATGTCTGCCTGTCGTTTGTCGACGGCTTCCATCAAGCTAGGGTAGACAAATTTGCCAAGTGCCCACACCAAAACAACAAATCCGATCAGCTGGAAGACAAGCATTTTCCAGTCGATGCCAAGCGCCGTAAATACGTCGCTTGATGCGGCCTCGGCGTGCTCGGCAGCGAATTGTGTTGCTATATTCATTGAAATTCAGTCCTATTCCTACATGAATTTCGCGATAATAGCAACGACGATACCGATGATCGCCAATGAGTCTGAGAAGACGATAGCGGTGATCATAAGGGTACGGATGTCGCCTAGTTTTTCTGGGTTGCGGCCAAGTGCGTTAAGCGCGCCTGCACCAATAAAACCAACACCAAGTGCAGCTCCAAGAGCTGGCAGTGCGTAGGTCAATCCGAATGCTAGTTGTTCCATTTATATATCTCCTTTGAATTATTACCTTAAATTATATCATTCTCTTGCCAATGGCGACGCGGATGCGGTATCGGCAGAGGAATGTTCGGGAAGGGAAGTGAGTTCGGGATGCGCTTCGGTGCCACCGTGGGTATCGAGCGCGAGGGAAGTAAAGATGATCGTCAAGACAAAGAACACGTAGGCCTGGATAAAGCCGATAAACAGCTCGAAGCCCATGAACAGCGGTAGCGCGACCACAGAGAAGTAGCTGGTGAGCGCCGTAATGATAATCAGCAGAATCTCGCCGGCAAAACAGTTACCGAACAAACGCAGTGACAAGGCGGAATAACGTGAAACCTCACCAATCAGTTCCAGGAAGCCCTCGAACGAGCCGATAGGGTCTTTAAGCGGATTGCGCAGGTAACGTTTCAGGTTGCCAATGTTGCCGTGCTGGCGAATAGCGTATACCTGCACGATAATCAGCGCCAAAATCGCAATCGCAAAAGTAAAGTTCATATCAGCAGCGATACTTCGGATAACCGGAACACCGTTATACGTTATAGACTCCATACCCGGCAGAATACTCATCCAGTAAGAGATCAACACGTAAAAGAACAACGTCATGGCAAGCGGTGCGATACGGCGCGCAACCTTAGGGTCGGGAATAACGCTATATACCTGTGAAAGCATACCTTCAAACGCCCACTGTACCAACCCGACAAAACGATTATAGCGGCCACGGGCGACCATTTGCGAAACATAGATAAAGATCGCCAAAAAAATGACCAGACTTAGCGTTCCAGTAAACATTGCGTTCGTCACATTAAAACCAAACACCGTAAAGAGCGTCTGTGACGAGAGGCTAATGTGAATGTCTAGGGCTGCGAAATTATTTATCATGTTGTCTTACTTCTTTCATTTGTCGGCGCACTAACACGAAGGCTACATATGCACCCAGGGCAATTCCTGTGGCCATAACCCACGGCGTCGTATGAAGCCATTTGTCGATAAGCAGCCCCAGAATGGTAAGTCCGATCGTCGGAACGAACATCCTCCAGGTCGTATCGCCGATAGTGCCAAGCAATAAAATGACCGTCGATCTGTCCGGCGGCGTAGGAGTCTTGTCACCATCATTTTGTGAACTACTCATGTACTTATATACTATACCAACAGAAGGAGCGTTTGCCAATATGCCACGCAAAAATAATACTCAGCCGCATCGTCCATTTCGATTCGTCAACAGCTGCGATACAAAACGGCGCTTTCGCACAGAGCGCGAAGCACTAGCTGCGGCCGACTACCAAATGCTCGTAAAGCCAGATCTGGAACTCTCCGTTTACAAATGCGAACAGTGCGGCGGCTGGCATCTTACCCGACAAAAACGCACCTAATAGGTAAGTGACGGTGATTTTTGACGAAGGAAAGTCGTTTCAGTCGGAGACGTCCGAGGTGAAACGGTCGTACCATCGCCAATCTGCCCCTCGGCATTACGCCCCCAACAGTAGGTGATCCCGCTTGCGACGACACAGCCGCGGTTAACGCCAGCCGTAAGATCGGTAATAGTCTTGCCCTGCAAACCTGGGGAGGTAACCGTTATCGGAACCGGCGACGTGCGCTGTGTCGTTGAGCCATCGCCGACTTGCCCTTCAGCGTTATATCCCCAACACTTAACTACGTTATTCGCCAGAGCACAACCAGAGCTATAACCAACGGCAACGTCCGTTACAGCCCCTGCGGTCAGCCCACTCGTAATCTTTACGGGGACAATCGAGGACGTACTGGTTGACCCTATGCCAAGCTGGCCGTATGAGTTAGCCCCCCAGCAGTACACGTCACCATCAGCGACCGCACAAGTGGTTCCACGCTCGGAAAGTGTCCCGGCAGGCGCGCCGCCCGTAGCAATGTCGGTGACAGTTTTTGTCCCCAAAGCACCGCCCGTATACACAGCAACAGGGGAGAGTCGCTGCGTCGTCGAGTTGTCGCCCAACTGGCCGAGCGCGTTACGCCCCCAGCAGTAGGCACGGTCATTAGCAATCGCACACACGTTCTTAGCTAAGGGCGTCGTCGCTATCTGCGTGACCGTTAGGCCTGTCGACGTTCCAATAACATTCGTTTTAACTGGCGAGGTTCGACGACCCGTCACTCCAATGCCCAGCTCGCCGTAGTCGTTCTGGCCCCAGCACCATACGTCGCCCGAGACAATGGCACATGTCGTCTTGTCCGTTGCGACAACTTGCGTTGCAACGCCAGTAAGACCGGGAACTTTAATCGGAATATTTGAGTCGGTTTGTGTGCCGTTACCAAGCTGGCCTTCGGAATTATCGCCCCAGCAATACACCGCACCACTACTGATCGAGCAGGTATGTGCATCACCGATGGCAACATCCGTATCAACCTTTCCTTCCAAGATTCCAGCGTCGCGCCGTACCTTAACAGGAGTACTTGAATCGGTGGTCGTGCCGTTACCCAGCTGGCCATTGTCGTTCCAGCCCCAACACCAGGTTTGCGCATCGATGATTCCACACACAACCCCACGACCGGTGGCTGACGTTGTCGCCACCAATGCGGAGACGTCAACCTTGCGGCGTGAGCTTTGCTCGAACGTGCGCCATGCCGCGCTGTTTGAACTTCGCAGCAACTCAACTTTGGACGAGATGACGACTTCGGTGAGAACGTTATTTACTTTTACCGCCTCGGCCGTAAAGGTCGTTCGGACACGTTCGTTTTGCACCAGATACAGCCCGTTACCACTCGAAGTGGTACCGTCGCATTTAACCGCAGGAGTCAGATCAAAACCGTTCTCCTCCCACTGAGCAACCATGCCGTTTTCACGGATACACCCAAGGGCATAGTTTGCCCCCGACTCTGATGCTTCGCGCGCAAGCTGGTCGTAGTACTGAGAATCCAGCGCTGCCCGAATACTCGAGCTGGCGCCTACCGCCGACACTAACACTGTGAGCATCACGATAGACGCGATAAGAATCGTCGGCAATGCAAAACCGTCACTTCGCGAGAATCCAAGCATAAGTTTCATAATCCCACTATACCATCATGGTACATGGCTAGAAATCCTTTTTTGTTTAATGTACAATGTATAGTATTAAAGGGAGATGGTAATGAGCGACGACAAGTCACACGCAACCAACGACGCCAAGGTGATCATTTATAGCACCACCTGGTGCGCGTTTTGCAAAACAGAAAAACAATATCTTGACAAGCTAGGTGTCGCATTCGTTGAAAAAGACGTAGAAGAAGACAAAGAAGCCTACGAAGAGCTGATGGCCAAAAACGGCGGCGCATTCCAAGGCGTGCCCGTCACGGACATCGCCGGCGAACTCGTACTGGGCTTTGACCGCCGAAAAATCGACGATCTGCTAAAGCAAAAGAACTTGGTAGCAGCCTAGTCCTACGACAAAAAAGACTTCCAACAACGGAAGTCTTTTTTAGTTACAAGAAACTACGCGCGTCCAACCTGGACAGTCTCGCCGCCAACCGCATCGCGGAAATAGCCGTCGTGACTGACGTACAAAATCGCACCGGAATATTTGGCAAGCGCCGTCTCGAGTTCCTCGATACTTGGCAGGTCGAGGTGGTTAGTTGGTTCATCTAAAATAAGCAGCTGCGGATCGTTTGCCAGCATCGAGATCAGCTGGAAACGCGCTTTTTGACCACCGCTTAGTTTTGAGAGCGGAATATTGCCATCACCCTCGTTAAACAGATAGTCGCTCATCAGACCGCGGATTTTGGTGGTGCTAATCGGCAGCTTGCGGTCCAGATACATGCGCTCGATCGCTTCCTGAAGCGGCAAGTCAAAATACGTCGGCGAGACTTCTTGCTCGTACACGCCAATGCGCATTTGTTTGTCGAGCGTGATGTCGCCAGAGAACGTTTTAATGACGCCAACGTCTACGTTTAGCAGCGCCTTAATCAGCGTTGTTTTCCCCGCACCATTCCGGCCGCGCAGCTCCATCGCTTCGCCTTCGCGCAGATCGATATTAATGCCTTCAAACAGGGGAGTGTCTCCATACCCCAAGCTCAAATCCTTGGCACTTACCAACACGTGCTTACTGCGGGATTCGTCGCTTTTAAGGTTCATGCGAATGTTTTTTGCTTTGAATTTGTCGTACTGCGCCGCAACCTTGTAATTAAGGTTAGAAGCTGATTCCTTGTCGATCCAAAAAGTTGGCTTTTCTTTCGCTTGCAACTCTGCAAGTTCTTTACGACTCACTTCCTCAAGGCGTTTGAATTTTTGAATGGTGCCCGGATTGCGCGACTTTTCTTTGAGACGTTGATAATCGATAACCTTTGCCTTCAAGTTTACGATGCGCTTTTCGATCATCTCAAATTCGTTCATTTGACTGCCAGTGCTGACGGCATTTTGCTTAAGGTACGCGTCGTAGTTACCCTTGTAGCTGACGCTCTCGCCGTCTTTTAGTTCGACGATACGGTCAACTTCTTTTAGGACGTCGCGGTCGTGAGTAATCACCAACATCGCTTCGCGGGCATCACGCATCCAGTCGATAAACTGTGCTTTCGCGATATAGTCCATGTGGTTGGTCGGTTCATCCACAAGTGCCAGGTGCGCGTCCGAATGCATAACCTTGACAACCTCAACCAGACGCTTTTGGCCACCGGACAGGGTAGAGAAAGCACGGTGTGCAACACCAGGCAACTGAAAGTTGTCCAGTTCGCGCTCGATCTGCTCCTCGATCTGGTAAAAGCCTTTGTCATCGAACCGTTGCAGCGCCTCAGTATATTCGTTGATTTTTTTCATGTCGTCGCCCATGGTCTCGGGGTAGGTTTCGACAATGTGACTGAGCGCAGAATACTCCGGCAAACCAGCTAAAACGTACTGCAGTACGGTCATGTCAGCAGACTCATGATGTTCTTGGGCGGTTGCAACCACCACGGTACCACGCTTGTAAATAATATCGCCAGTAAAATCGGTATCCGTACCCGCCAAAATGCCAAATAACGTCGATTTGCCAACGCCGTTACGGCCAACGACGCCGATCTTCTCTCCGTCATCAATCGAAAACTTAATCCCACTCATCAGAACTTTAGGACCAAAGCTTTTTTCCGTAACTGTTATATCCGCAATCATATCTGTAGCAGTATAGCACGTTATTGCTTTTTATCCATATTTATGGTATTATTATACCAGTGTCACCGCACACAACCTACCCGAAGGAAGTGACCGTACCATGCTGCGCACCACTGCACGCAAGACCGCCCGCCGTGAGGCCATCAAGGCCAAGCTCGCCGCACTGATCGAGACGATCCCCACCGGAGTCATGCTCGACCACATCTACTGCAGCCGCGAGCAGGTGCCGGCCATGCTGGCCTTCAAGCTCACCGACGCCCTGGGGCGACGCATCCTGTCCTCCCTCGTCGCCGAGAAGCTCGGCCATCTGGGCCTGAACCCGCAGACCAGCCCGCTCGTCCGTCGCCTGTGTGACGACCTGCGCGAACTCCTGGAGGCGCACTGCCCGAACTCCATCTGGGGATCGGCAGCCGGAAACATGAACAGGACCCTCGCGCGGCGCACCAGCCTCCTGACCTCCATCATCACCGAGATGATCGAAGACCGACAGCTCTTCGTCGACCCGGATGCCACCTTCGACGGCCGGGTGGCCGCGAGCGAGTCGTGCGAATGGCATCTGGTCATCACGGCCGCGCAGCGCACTCCCGCACACCAGGAGCAGACGGCGTAGGTTGCGCCGAACCCCGCACATGATCAGTGCGCCGGGTTCGGCGCACTTTTCATTTCTAAAGATAGTAGTTACGGCTGGCGGACGTTTGAAATTTCGTCGCGAAGCTTTTGCAGAGTAAACTGGTTGGTGTCGCCGTCGTAGAATTTGCGGATAGTACGAAGCGGGAAGTAGGTGAGCAGATAGATCAAAATTGGTACACGAGCTGTCGCACTGCGCACATTGTGCACCTTAAAGGTACGCTCAAACCGCATGACATACGAGTAAAACTTGCGCGGCGAATCCTCAAGGCGGCGGGCCGACATAGCACCTACCATCTTTGAGTCATACACAACTTCAAAATCATTCTCGAACAACGTGAGCGCCAAATCAATATCTTCATGAAGCTGATCGTCCGGGTCAAGGCTCGTGAGGGGGCCAACCTTATCCCAAACCGTTTTGCGGATCGCCATGTTACTCCCAAACAGGAAGCGGTGATCCTTTGCCATTTTATAAAGGGTATTGCGGATTTTTTCGTCCACACGCAGGCCAAGGTCGACCATCGGCATATCATAATACTGCACCGGACCAGTCGCCGCGGCGACACTCTCGTTACTAAAGAGCGTCCGAACAGCTTCGACCCATCCTTCCGCAATCGTCGAGTCGGAATCGATGCGCCCTAAAATGTCACTTTTTGCCTTGTCTAGGCCATGGTTACGGGCAGCAATAATACCCTGGACGGGTTCATTCAACAAACGAACGTTCTGGTCGGGGTGGTCGCGTTGAAACTTTTTAACAAGTTTTTCGGTAGCATCGGTAGAATTGTTGTTAACGACAATAATTTCATCGGCACGAGAGGTCTGCTTGATACAGCTTTCAAGGCAGCGGACGATCGTCTCTTCCTCGTTATAAGCAGGAATTATTATCGCAACGGTGGGTTGTTTTTTATGCATAACTTTCCCTATTATACCATGTGCGTCCCATCAATCCGCTTTTGTTATTTTTGCGAAATGAGAGATTTATAGAGGTCGACCATTTTTTTACTATGATAGCTCTGCACGATTTTGTCGCGGTAATCATACATTGCCACATGCATCTTTTGACGCAGAGCGGGGTCGTTCTGTAGCCGTAATAGGGTGTTTTTCATGGCTTCTGCCGTAATGCCGTCGGTAATCAAACCGCCGCCATCAGGCATACACTCGGTCAAATCTGGGTCGCAGTAGACGATCGGAAGTCCGGCTGCAACCGCCTCTAAAATCACCATCGGCTGGTTATCAAAGCCGTACGACGCATACAACAACGCGTCGTAGGTTTGCATTGCACGAAGCACTTCGTTCTGGCTGACGCGGCCCTTTAAATGAATGCGATCTACCAGCTTATGCTCGGTAATGTAGTCCTGCAGCATCTTTTCAAGCGGACCACTACCGTACATATCCAGCTGCGCACCCTCGATTGCCGCCACCGCCTGGATAGATTCAAGTGGACGCTTCTCGTGTGAAAGACGACCACACCAGCCAATGTGCAGCGACATGCCCGCATCGGTTTGTGCGCGCAATATGTGCGGCAAGTCTTTTACCGCGTCGTCACTAATGCCATTAGAGATTACCGTAATAGGTTTTGTCACGCCATGCTCGCGGAACTTCACCATAAAATGATGAGATGGCATCACCACGTAGTCGGCTGACTGCGCATGATTGACCATAATTTGCCAGGCGTTGTGCGCAGCGCGGCTGTCGTTTAGTTTTGGTACGTCGACAACATGCGGCACATACCGTTTGTGCGCCATTCGCATAAGAGCAGTAATCAGTATTGGGAACGGATACGTGTTTTCGGCAAAAACATCATCACGACCATGCATCGTCTGTACCAGTGGGATTTTGCGCCGTTGGGCAATCCGCACACCCATCATGCCAATGCCCATGTTGGTCTGTACGTGAATGATGTCGACGGGCTCTATAGCATCGAGTTTTTCTTCGATCAGTCGGACATTGCGTTTTGTCGGCGCGACCATCGGGAAGCCGTTGGGACGGAAAAGTGGAACGGCCGGAACGGTGATGACCGCGGGGTCAGCCGAAACGTCGACAACCGGCGGAGGGCACACGATCGTTACTTTGTGCCCCAAATCCTCCAAACCTTTGCGCTGGCCACGAACCGATGTCGTAACGCCGCCGATAGCGCTATCATGAAAATCCACAAAAATCGCGATGTGCATTAGTTTTCATCCTCCCGGCCAAACGTTTCAACCACTTTTTGAGGATGCGCCACGACGCACAAATGGCCACCGGTCAGCTCTTTTATTTTTGTCACCTTCGAGTGGTTTTCGTACCATTTGTAATCGCTGTCGCCAGCGACGTTTTCGTCCGAGACATGACAAATTCGCGTCGGGACGGCGCAGCGCGTGTCGTTCATGATTTTCGTAAAATGCATCGTCTGGTTCATTAGGTCAAACATGACAGGCGAGTAATAACGGGCTTCGCGGCGACGCATTTTGGTAATGCGGTGCCGGTCGTCCTCCGACCAGTCGGGATGGGCGGTGTACCATGTAACAAGCGACACGAGCGACGGCTTGGCGACCAGGCGAATAATAAAAGCCGGGGAGACATGAATAGCCTGTAACGCCCGTAGCATACCAATAAACGCGCGCGGCACAAAACGCGGACGGGCAACTGGACAAAACAGATCGAGACGGGCAACCTCATCCGGGTGCTGCACAGCCAACACATAGCCGACCATCGCGCCGTGCGAGTGGCCCACCAAATTGATCGGACCGCTCGGAACAACTTTTCGAATCTCTTCCCAGACATGCTTGCAGTACTGCCGGATATCATCGCTTTTTCCTACTGGCGCGGTCGTCCCGCCAAAACCTGGCATGTTAATACAGATCGCATCTTTGCCCGAGTAGACGTCAGCAAAGGCGCGAAGCCCAGCGCCTTCACCCGAGAAACCATGCAAAAACACGGTAGGAACCGCGCTTTTGGACAATGGTTGCGTATCAAGCGTCTTCATATCTGTATTTGCCGCGAAACACCGCGGAAGGTGCTTTTAATTATACCACACCGGTGTTACGAGATCGTCGTACCAATGGCTTCGCCCGCAACCGCCTTGGCAATATTGCCTTCGGTAAGTAGCGCGAATACCACCATCGACTGCGAGTGGTCGTAGGCCAGCGCAATCGCCGCCTTGTCCATGACACGCACGTCGGGCCGCTCGACCGCCTGCTGGAGCGTCAGAGAGGCAAATTTTTTGGCGTTAGGATTGGTCGCCGGATCGCTATCGTAGACACCATCAACTTTGGTTGCTTTTAAGATTGCATCACACTCCAACTCGAGCGCCAGACTTACCGCCGCAGTGTCCGTGGTCAGGTACGGACGACCGATACCGCCCGCGACAATCACTACGCGGCCCTTTTCCAGATGCGACAAAGCGCGGCGGTGTGTAAATTGGTCGGCGACTTGGTCAGCCTTGATGTTCGTCACCACCCGCGCAGGCAAGCTATTGGCATTAAAAACGTCGGCCAGTGCCAACGCGTTCATCATAGTTGCAAGCATCCCGATATTATCCGCAGTCACACGCTGGACGCCTCCACCAGCCAGTTGCGCACCACGGGCATAGTTACCGCCACCAATCATCACGACGATTTGCGCGTCTTTTGTCTTTTTGATCTCGTTCGCGATCCATGTCGCTCGCTCGGCATCAAAGCCACCGTCAAATTTACCCTGTAACTGTTCGCCTGAGAGTTTGAGAAGAATACGTTTATACATGATTAAAGTATACCAAATGGAAATGCCGTCCGTTCCGCACCGCTGCTGCGGGCGTACTAAGACGGCGATTTTCCTATCGCACTACTCGATCAGGGCGAAGTGCTGGAGGGTACTGCGCGCCCAGCCCATCACGTGGTCGGTGAGGTTGTCACTGCCGCACTTCAGGTCGCAGGGCAGATGGAAGTTGTGCGGATCCAGCCCACGATTGACGTCGATGACCATCAGCGTGATCTGGGCAGTCACGAGGAGGATGATGCCCCACCGGAACTGCGGCAGCTTCGGCCACGAGAGGTTTGCCAGAAGCGGCACGCCGACACGCAGCAGGGCGGCGATCAGGATCGTGAAGATCACCAGATCGTGGATGACCTTGGTGAATGCCGTCACCAGAGCTGCTGCACCCATGTCGCGATAGCCGTTGGCGTCGAACAGGTGAAAGGTCAGCCCGCAGGCAAAACCGATCGCCACGCACGCCCGCGGCCACCAGTGCGAGTCGAAGAACCACGCCCTGTCGTTCAGGGGGCGTTCGCGCCACGCCAGCGCCGCCACGGCAAACGCCGGCGCGACCACCACGATGTCACCGACAAGCGACCAGGGCATCTTGCCGAGGTCGAAGAAGTCGGTGATGTCGCGGCCCTCGCCGAACTTCGCCAGGAATAGCAGGGGGATCGGCCCGATGAACAGGACGTCGATGAACGCCACGACAGGACGCCCACCCTTGACGTCCCACACCAAGCGCTGGTACATATGCCGGCCGAGGTAGAACATCAGCAGCAGGCAGATCGCCAACTGCAAATTGCCAATCACGACGCCTCCGAGAGTACAGATAGGAATGAAGTGGCCAGACGGCCAGTTCGAGGAGTATTTTATAATATTATACGCTTTAATGCAAATCTATATACTAGCTACACTCATTGAAGCATCCAAGATGTGCTACAATTACCAATAACTGGTGGGCGTAAAGAGAGGGATATGTCAACCGATAACTTAAACGCAATCATCGAACTTATAACCAAACTACTCGTCTTAAGTGAAACCACTAAGGCAGGCGAAATAGAAAAATCAAAAAAATCCATCACCGAAGCGCGAATAGAGATATTTAAAGATAAAATCGCAGAACAATCGAGTGCCCATGACAGAATGCAAAACAAAATGTTCTCGATCGTCGGCCTTTTGTTAACCCTTGGAGGACTAATAACCTACGACATCTTCAAACTGAATTTTCCAGATACCGTTCTTGAATATATCATCTTTGTCTCTTCACTTCTTTGCTTAGGTGGCGCCGCAGCCCTTATCGGGTACGACTACCGAAGTAAAAAAGATTGGTCCGTACCAATCGGTCCTGTTGAAGAGGAAAAATTAGACAGGGCCACAACATACGAAGAGGCCTTGAATATCATCCACAAGGACTACAAAATAACATATGATGACAGAGGTCGATCGCTCGATAAGAAAGCAAAGTTTCTGAACGGGTCATTCCATCTATTCGTCGCTGGTGTTATACTAATGATAGTACTTAAGATTGGAGGGTAATCATGAGTATGCCAGACAAAATGACCAAAAGCCTTTAAGTGATGAGACTCCTACGGGAGTCTCTTTATAATTCCAAAAACCGCATCAGTAGTACATCTGTTACAATAGAGGCAACCATGCCTCAGAAAAACAAGAAGCCAGCGCAGCCCAAAACCGTCCTCAACCGCAGGGTGCGCTTTGATTACGAGCTGGGCGAGGAAATCGTGGCCGGAATGGTGCTCACCGGGCCGGAAGTCCGCGCCGCACGTGACGGGCACATTCAGCTAAAAGGGTCTTTCGTGACGATTCGCGACGACGAACTGTGGCTCAACAATGCCAGCTTTAGCATGAAACTCAACAAAAAGGGCGAGGCAAGCGCCCGCACGATCGACACCAGTCCACGCAAACTATTGGCCAGCCGCAAACAAATCGACACGCTCGCTACCAAAAAGAAGGACGGCCTGACTATCGTGCCGACAAAGCTCCTCACAACAGGCAGATTCATCAAGATCGTTATCGCGCTCGGAAAAGGTAAAAAGACCTACGACAAACGCGAAACCCTCAAACGCCGCGACCAGGAGCGCGACGCTCAGCGCGCCATCCGCCACGCCTAGCATGGTATACTAGGGTACATATGAAATTGTATTCGTGGAATGTAAATGGGATCAGGGCAGTAGATAAAAAGGGGCTATTAGATGTCTTTATGGAACAGGAAAAGCCCGATGTCGTGTGTTTTCAAGAGACCAAAGCACACGAAACGCAGCTAGACCTGGAATTCCCAGAATACGACAAGTTTTGGAGCTCTGCCGCGAAAAAGGGGTACGCTGGCACAGCAATCTGGACGAAGATCCCGCCAGTCAAGGTGACATATGGCTTTCCACAAGATATTATCGAACACTACAAACTTGATAGTGACACCTACGGGGATCCATCCAACGAAGGCCGCATCACTACGCTGGAGTTTGAAAAATTCTTCCTTATTACCGTATATACGCCAAATAGCAAACGCGAGCTTACCCGCCTGGAACTCCGCCACAAGCAATGGGATCCTGCCTTTTTGCAGTACATTCAGCAGTGCGAAGAGACCAAGCCGGTCATCTTTTGCGGCGACCTAAACGTAGCGCACACCGAAATCGACCTGGCCAATCCAAAGCCAAATATGGGCAAGCACGGCTTTACGATCGAGGAGCGCGAAGGCTTTGATAACTTCGTGAGTGCCGGCTATGCTGACACATTCCGCATGTTTAACAGTGAGGGCGGTAACTACACCTGGTGGACGCACTGGGCAAAAGCCCGCGAACGGAACGTCGGCTGGCGTATCGACTATTTCCTGGCATCTCAGGGTATTCAAGACCGCATCAAAAAGGCATCCATCCACGCCGATGTCATGGGGTCTGACCACTGCCCAATCAGTATCGAGGTCGACGCCTGATGCCCGCGCCAAAGCAGCAGGACGTTACTGTAGAACAACTCAACCAGCTGGTTTGGAATTTCATGGAGGAACGCGACTGGCATGACATGCGATCCGATAAATCACGCAACCTCGCCATCTCTATTTCGCTAGAAGCGAGCGAGCTGCTGGAACATTACCAGTGGAGCGACAAGCCCGTCGGGGGAACTGAAGCCGTAGGCGAAGAGCTGGCCGACGTGCTTATTTACGCCATCCAGTTTGCCCAATGCAATAACATCGATATCGTCGACCATATTCAGCGCAAGTTCGAAAAGGCTGCGAAAAAATACCCTGCGTCAGATTTTAAGGGCGTCAGCGGGGAGCAAAAGCGCGAAAACTGGCAAAAACGCAAGCTCGCCCACAAAAAAACGGGACTGTAAGGCATGTTGTCGCCGCAAGCCGCCACTAGACTCGCCCAAGCCGCTGCCAGGCAAACTACCTATACACCCAATCAATCTGTCGCACTTGCGTTAAAAGAGAAGAGTCTCGTTATGCTCGTGGGGCCAGCTGCCGTAGGTAAAAGCTATCTCATGAACAAAATTCTCGACCACGATATCGACTTTGGACGCGTTTCCGTTTTTACCACCCGCGACGCCCGATCCGACGATGAGCCGGGCATGTTCCGCTATATTCCTCACGACGACGAACATATCAACCAGCTCCTCAGCAAAATAGACGCGGGCGAGGTGGTGCAGTACGCAGTCCATCCAACATCCGGACGCATGTACGGGTCTGAGACGACAGACTATACCAAATCATTTAATATGCTCGCTACGCTCTCTGGCATTGTTGACTCGCTTCGGCAACTCCCATTTGAAACCACGCGCGTCATCGGCGTCGCCGTCGACCCCGACGTATGGCTGCAACGATTTAATAGCCGTCCAATGACCCCCGACGAACGCACAAAACGCCTGAGCGAAGCACTCGTTTCGCTGAGGTGGCTCCTCGATTCTGCGCACACGCAAGAGATCGTATGGATTGACAATACATCGTCGAACGAGTCTGCGGCTGTTCAATCAGTCATAGATGCCGTAAAATTTAATAAACGGGGAGATCTTGCAACGCAACGAATCGCCCATACAATGCTGGAACGCCTAGAAAAGGAGATACCGTGAAAGAAAAAGTATGTACACTGTTATTCTTACGACGAGATAACGAAATTTTACTCGCCATGAAAAAACGGGGCTTTGGCGCCAACCGCTACAACGGAGTTGGCGGCAAAGTAGACCCGGGCGAGACGATTGAGCAGGCGCTTATCCGCGAATGCCAAGAAGAAATCAACGTCACGCCAACAAGCTACCGCCAGGTCGCTGAGCACGATTTTATCCAAAACGAAGGCGACGACCCGTGGCGCATGTACGTGCACGTGTACATGTGCGACCAGTGGCAGGGTGAGCCCGTTGAAACCGAAGAGATGGCGCCAGAATGGTTTGACATCTCAAAAATCCCTTACGACAAAATGTGGCAAGACGACGAGTATTGGTTGCCGCAAGTCTTGGCTGGTGACAAAGTCTTTGGTAAGTTTACCTTCGACGAAAACGACGCCATGCTCACGCACGATATTAAACTAGTGGAGCTTTTACCTGGTGAGCAACAACCCTCATAAATTTGCCGTATTTGATATTGATGGAACAATTTTTCGCTCGGGACTGTACCGCGAAGTCGTGTACGAGCTTTTAGCCCTCGAGCTGGCGCCCGCCGAACTGCGCGACGCATTCGCACATCACGAAGCCAAATGGAAAGAACGCCAGTCACCTGAAGCATTTTCAGAGTACGAAGAAGCAATGGCCGTGGCATTCGGCAAGGCATTGCCGCAAATTAAATGTGCCGATTTTGACGAAGCCGTTCAGTCGGTCTTTACGCGCACCGGCAGCCACGTGTACGCCTACACGCGCGATCTGGTTGCGCAGCTCAAACAAGAAGGCTACACACTGATTGCGATCTCTGGATCACAAGAAGAATTAGTGAAGCTTTTTGCTGAAAAATACGGCTTTGACATTTGGGTAGGCCAGCACTACGACCGCACTGAAGACGGCAGCCGCTTTACAGGTAAACTGACTTTTACTCACAATGGCAAAGACAAATTACTGCGAAAAATTGTCGAGGAGCATCGCCTTGATTTTGCTGGAAGTGTTGGCGTCGGCGACTCGCGCGGCGACATTGGCATGCTTTCTATCGTTGAAAAACCAATCGCCTTCAACCCAGAACGTGCATTGTTTGAGCACGCCAAAGAGGCTGGCTGGTCAATCGTCGTCGAACGAAAGAACATGGTCTACAAACTACAGCGCAGCGACGTGTTCGTATTGACGTAGCGTTACGTCTGCGTCGTTTCGTCCCTCAATTCTTTTAGCGCTTTCCACAGGTCGTCCCCGATGCGCCGGGCTGATACGTCGGGGGTATTTTCTCCACGAGCAATCGCGATAAGATCCACGGCGGATTCCTCGACAGGACGACCGCCATTGTTAAGCCACGCCACGCCAGATCCCTGATCAAACGCCCATTCTAGATTATGGATGCCTTCTTGCAGGCGATTGCGTATATCAGCCGGATCGCCGGATCGCAAGCGATGATCCATGCGGCCAAGCCATTCCGCGGGAGGGACGACAACCTCCACTTTTTTCATGTCCTGAAATGGCAACGCGTCAAGCGCAGGCAATGCCTTTGGAATGACATCCAACATCGTAAATGGCGTCGGGCCGTAATCAGCAAGCGATGATCCATACACGTTTTTTGTCGTTGAATGCACCATAAACTGCACAAGGTCGCGCGCCGCAACTCGCGCTAAAATCGCCTCTAGTGACTGTTCGGTATGAGGAAGAAAGTGATACGTGTCCGCATCTTCACCCGTACGACGTTCGCGTGTCGTAAAACTATGCACTCGGCTAAAGTCAGGGTCAAGCGCACAGGCACTATCCATAACAGTCGTCTTGCCGACGGCAAACGGACCAAGAAGGGGAATGATCGTCTTTCGACGAAGTGCCTCGTACGTCTCTTCCGAGGCCTCATAGGTTAATGCAGCATGTTCAAGATTAGCAGTAAGTGTCTCTAGCGTAGCCATATACCGTACAGCGTACCACACAAAAAGTCATTACACATCACGTACATTTACATCTGGCATACATAACCTTGATGATGGTATGATGAAACTCATGAAACAACCCACTCCTACTGTTAAAAAGCCGTCAGCCAAAACGGCCACAAGTCACACTATGGACGACGCCAACCTTGATCTTTACTGCAAAAGCAAAATTCACCCTATTTTTACCGACGCACTGGACGTAAAAAATATCCACATCGTACCCATATACGACCGCACAAAAACAATTTCCGTCAAAGAAAAGAATGACAAACTCTTCAACCACAAGCGCCCGACTGCTGAAATCATCGACGGAGAGGGGTTTGTGTATGTCTTTCCTGGCAAAGATTACGTGCGACACTACGCAAAAATCTACCGCCAGCAGGGCTTTGATGTTACCGTCCACGACTTTGACGAGAGCGACATTCGTGCCGCAGTCGCCAGCGTCTTCCCGAAGAAGTTCCCGACGGTCGACACTGTCGTACTTGGCTACGTTCAACCACTTGTAGATGAGGGTGAGTGGCAGGGCGACAACGATATCTTTTGGAAAGTTCAGCAGGTAGGCAATGCCTCTGTCGCCTTTGTTGGGGTAGAATTTAGCTACTGGGGCGATATCATATACTACGTTATCGAGCAACTCGCCAAAAAGACGAAGCAGGTAATCTACATCGGCAAGCTCGGCTCACTCGACAAAAAAGACATACCGAACAAAACTATTGCTTCAGGTAATATTTCGCACGTCGACGGCAAAGAAGTGCAGTGGAAGAACATTTTCGAAAAAAGTCCGCTTATCACCAAAGGAAAACACATCTCGATTCCATCGGTCCTCGACGAAACACACCAATGGTTTTTGCAAAACCGCGACGAATACCGTTTTGTTGACCCAGAAATTGGCTGGGCGGCAAAATCGTGCCAGGACAACGATACCGCATTCAGCTATCTTCATCTTGTCACCGATAACCTCCATGGCCACTTTATAGAAGACCTGACAAACGAACGCGATAAGAACGTTTTAGAGAAGCGGCTTCAATATGTTGGTATCATCAAAGCGATTCTATGGCATGCGATTGCTAACGAGGAAGTATCGCTTTCGGCTGCAGTGTTACAAGCCCAGCAAGTGCGCGTCGACCGTGGCCTTATGCGACCACTTCAGCGCGATTGGCAGGCTTGCCTCAGCTTTGCATATCACACCCAGGAAGAAGCATGGGAGATCGTCCGTGAATTACCGCGGCGCGAGTGGAAAGACCAAGAAGTCGTGCCAGAACGACTACTCTCTGAGATTGTCGATACGCAGATTCAGCTTTTAACAACACTCGCGTACGCCGGTTTCTCTGAGCAAGACCTGATCGACGGTGTCCTCGAAAAGCTCCAAGCAAAACGCAAAGACTGGAAGTAACCCTACAGAAGTAGCCTCTTCGGTAAAGAACTGCTACAGTAGAAGGATATGGAGACACATTCGTACTGGCGCAAACAAACGCCCGGACAGCCGCTTTTTCCTGATATCGAGTGGTCAAAGCCTGAACAGCGATCGCACGCTGGTCGTCTTGCTGTCATTGGCGGCAACAAACTAGGCTTCTCTGGTGTGGCCGAAGCCTATAGCACCGCACTTGCAGCCGGAGTTGGCGAAGTGCGCGTATTACTGCCTGATGTACTGCGAAAAACCGTTCCACCATCCATTACCGATGCGATCTTTGGCAGCACCAACCCCAGCGGCAGCCTAGCTCGCGACGCGCTGATAGAAATGCGCACGATAGGCGAGTGGGCAACGGGCGTCATTATGATCGGCGACGCCGGTCGTAACAGCGAAACGGCCATCGTATATGAGGATTTCTTACAAACGTACAGCGGTCCGCTCACGTTGACGCGCGACGCGGTTGATCTGATCAAAAACAGCAGTTCTACGATTGTTGAGCGGCCAAATACACTTCTAGTCGTCTCCTTCGCCCAGCTGCAAAAACTCTTTCAAAGCGTGTATTACCCGAAAATATTGACCTTTAGCATGCAGCTTGCCAGTCTGGTTGAGGCGCTGCATAAATTCACGATCACGTACCCGGTGAGCATTATGGTGCTCCATAAAGAATACTTGGTTGTAGCACACGACGGCAGTGTCACCGCAACCGAATGGCAAAATCCAATGGCCATCTGGCGGGGAAGCGTGGCAACTAAAGCCACGGCATACTGGCTATGGAATCCCAATATGCCACTTGAAGCAGCGACCGCCAGTCTTATCGTCTAGCATAACCTTTACATAACAAGGTTTCTATGTCAAACTATAGTAAATGACAGAGGCGAGCTTACAATCAGGCGAGTATATTAATATGCCCAAGACAGTCGGTTCGGTCCCTACGGACCGTCTATTAGAAATGGCCGTTCTACATATCGAAAGTTTCGAGTCAAGCCCCTCTATCTACACTCAAGCCGAGCATGCCGCGATTGCCGGTTCTGCTATCGCTGAAGCCATGCTCGCGCTGGATGATCCGACGCACCAATCAGACGACTATCGCCTAGAGTCACTTGATGTCGCCGCGGCATACCTAGAAATAGCCGCCCAGTGCGAAGAGACGATCCTTGAGCGGGGTTATCGACACCCCAATGACCACGAACCATGGCTTCGTGCCCAGATAAACGTCCTCTTTACAGATGTCTACAGAGACATGGTATGTGGAGAGATTACCAATCGAACAACCATGGAGCTTTTAAAGCAGCTGCGAAGTCTCATAGATCGTATCGACGACCACCTTGCTCAACCACGAACACCAAGACGCGTGAGTAAGCATCTCGCCGGGCTAAAGGCTGAAATCCAGGTGCTTGTTGACGTTTGGCAAAAATACACTGAGCACGGCAAGACCATTGCCATACCGGCGACGCATCGAGGCGGCAGTGGCAATGCGCATGCTCGCCATACGCATGACATCATGGAATTCACACAAAACCCGGACACCACTTTCACGATGACACGCCAGCGGGAAGTAAAGACTGAAGGATCGGTCGCGCAAAAAATTGGCCAGCTCGCACGATACGCCTCGACACTCACTATCGTGAGAAAAAACGGCAAAATCGAAGACATGTAGACAATATAAAAGCCCTCCGATTAAGAGGGCGTTTATATTGGTACCGCGAGCCGGACTTGAACCGGCACGAGCTAATGCTCACCAGATTTTGAGTCTAGCGTGTCTACCGATTCCACCATCGCGGCGCATGGAATAGCAGTTGCTACCAATGTATTGTACAATAGATGTCAGTAGGAATCCAGAGATGAAACCAGACGATCCAAATAACCGGCGAGTGGGCACGCCGCTGATACCGCAGCGATCGCTTCTTCACACCCAAAAAGCACCCGCCCGCAACAGCCTAGCACAGACCGCTGCTGCCAATATTGCCCGTGGCCAGCTTGACTCTATCTATAGCGGCAATACTCATACGCCCACACCTCAGACAACCCCTGTTGCCATGGAGGAGAAATCATCGCAGCAACCCGCGGTAACAGCACCTCAGCAATCTATCGAAGCCGCAAACCCCTATGAACGCACGCATAGCCGCCAAGTAGAAGCTCAGGCAGATCAGTGGAAACAGTACCATAGCGCCTGGCAAGATTACTACCAAAAATACTACGAACGTTACTACATGGGGCAAGTCTACCGCGCACGACAAGCGCTTGAAGAGCGCGCTAAAGAGGCGGCGACAACCCCAGGCAAAGCACCAGTTGCGACTCCCGCGGAACAGCCTCCCACAGCGGCTGAGACTTTTAGCAAGGATGAAGCGCTGTACGATCTGCGCTCCAAACTTCGGTCACAAATCCAAACTTCTGCTTCAAAAGTCCGTAAAAGCCGTCATTTCGTACCGATTACTGCTGCCGCCTGCGTCGTCGTACTTTTTATGTTCCTACAGTATAATCGCGTACTATTTGCCAACGTCGAAGCATACATTAGCCCGGGCAATATCGACCCAGCCAATATCATCGTCGACCCTACAACAACCGTCGCAGTGAGCAACGATCCAAAGCTGATCATTCCTAAAATAAACGTCGACGTACCCGTTGAATACGACGTTACGCCAGACTATGACTCACAAATGAAGGCTATGGAAAACGGCGTGGCGTGGTTTGGCATTCCCGGAGCCAATAGCAAGCCGGGACAGGTCGGCAATACGGTACTCTCCGGACACTCGAGCAATGACGTCATCGACACGGGCGACTTTAAGTTTATCTTTGCGCGCCTTGACCACCTTGTAAAAGGCGACACCATTTACGTTAACTACAAAGGCAAACGCTACACGTACACGATCACTCGCAAGGAGGTCGTCAAACCAACCCAGGTCGACAAACTTGTTTACGAGACAGACAAACCCATCTTGACACTGATTACCTGTACACCACTTGGCACGTCACTCAACCGACTGCTTGTTACTGCCGAACAGGTAAGCCCAAGCCCAAAAGAGGCCGAGAAAGCTCCATCAACCGTAGGCAATAGCGAGCCGGCAGCCATTCCGGGCAATTCTCCCACATTCCTACAGCGACTGTTTGGCGTAACCGAAAACTAATTGTCCAAGATCAATTGAGCGCGGGTGAGATGGTACGCGTTCTTTTCTTTGGTAATACCATAGATGTATTTGTCGCTCGGGCTCAGCGTGACGCTCTGGCCGCTCACAACCGGCATGATTTCCTGTTGGTTGGCACCGTCGAATTCGTACAAGCGAAGCATGCCGCCTTGGTCACCTAAAACCGTATAGCCGTCGAGCCACGGCAACTCTCCTGCAACAGCACCGTCTTTTAGCTTGGTCGTCGTCATCTTTTTAAGCTCAAGATCGTACACTGTAAACGTTGCGCCGTGCTGGGCAACAATAAAGCGGCCGTTCGTCTTGATCGACAGATAATCAGCGCCACCCGGAATGGTCAAAGAGGCGACCGTATCAAGTGCCGAGGTTCCCTCGTTGTCACTATACGGAAGATCGCCTTCAAAAATCTCTAGCGTGTCGCCGTGCGCAATTGCAACGTAGGCATCATTAAAGTACTTCCCAATCGCCAGTCGCAATGACGCTTTAGCATCAGCCGGATACGTTTTGATGGTTCGCGATTTAGCCGCGCCATCAGTGTAGTAACCAACGCTGCGAAGCTTGGTTTTTTCGTCAGGCTTTGTTACGTAGGTAATCGTTGAGCGATCGTACAATCCAAATTCCGCCACGTCACGTACAAGCGGTCGAGAGAGAGTCGCACTATCAATGTCAAGCTTGCGAACATCATCGTTAATAAGGGCATACAAAATGCGGCTGTTGTCGTTACTAAAAACGACGGCCTCAGTAGCAACATCCAGTAACGTCGTGATATTTTTCGTTGCAGAAGGGTTTTGCGTATCGACAACCAGCCACTCAGACTTTGACTTATCGTACGTATGTTTTACTAACACGTAACGACTGTCAGGGTCGAAAGCGACAAGTGTAAATGACTGGTTTTTTGCCTTGGCTGGCTTTGTGTAGCTCGCTTCGGGCAGCGTCAGAGTCGCTACCTTTATTTCTTGCTGTCCAAGGTTAGTAAGAAATATCGTAGGGGTCGTAGGATCGTCCTTTAAAGCCATCCATTTGTCGTCCGGAGAGCTGACAGAGCTGCTGACGGTAGCAAAATCTGCGACATTCTTCGGCGTCAGATCGTTAGGTATAAGCCGCGCATAGTTGAGCCACAGCACGCTACCCGCAACGACATCGATCGGTTTTTGCCAGGTTTTATATCCGCTGCGGTTCATTGTCACAAAATGCGACCCTGAACTGAGCGTCGTTTTTGACGGCGTTTGCGTGCCAAAATTAGCACCGTCAATGGTTACGTTTGCGCCGCCAGGCATCGTATCAAATTGCACCAAGCCACCTTGCTCGATTTTGCCGTCGTTGCGGTTAAACTGGTAACCAAGCATGACAAGCACCAGCGCGGCGACAAGTCCGACAACAGAGATGGACATGAGGCCGTAGACGGCTATGCGGCGAAGCAATAGCTTCTGTTTTGAGGGTGGGTGATACATCGTGTTCCTATTATACCAACTCCATGGCAAAAACCCTTGCATAATCGTAGCGCTTTACCTACTATAAAAAGAACGACAACAAGGGTATAAAACAATCCACAAAGGCAGCGCGCCGCCATCCACCAAAAAGTAGGGGAGTACAAATGAGTCAAAAAACAGTCACAATTAACGGAACAACGTACGACGCTCGTACCGGCTTACCAGTGAGCGAGGCGACCAAGCCTGCACCTGCCGCAGCATCCGTTAAGCCCGCTGCCCGAAAAGCGCACCACTCTCACGACGTTCATACCCGCGCTCAAAAATCACACACGCTTAACCGCCGCGTTGTTAAAAAAGCTACTGCTTCAAGCGCCAAGCCAGCCGCCACCAAAAGCCCGATGATCACGCGCTTTGCGCCGCATCCAACCAATGCGCAGAAAAAACGCGTCGTTTCCGACATTGCACCGACGGTACATCCAATTGCTCAGAAGGCACACAAAAAGATGGCCGCCAAGCCGTCGACACACGCGACGCCAACCCATCACGCGGCCAAACCTGCGGCAAAAACCGCTCCAAAACCGGCTGCCGTCATTAAAAACGAAGCTATCTCAGAGGCTCTGGCAAAAGCGCCGAGTCATCACGCAAAAGCCAAACAGCACAAAGGTCCGAGCAAAACTCCTCGTATCCTTAGCGTCGCGACCGCCAGTCTTGCGCTTCTACTTCTTGGCGGCTATTTCACGTACTTAAACATGCCAAACTTATCTGTTCGCGTTGCCGCCGCACAGGCCGGAATCGACGCCAGCTATCCATCCTACCGACCAGACGGTTACAGCCTCCGCGGTCCGGTCGCCTACAACCAAGGCGAGGTAAGCATGAAGTTCGCAGCCAATGCCGGACCTCAGAACTTTACGATCACCCAAAGCAAGTCAAGCTTCGACTCAAGCGCCGTTGAAGAAAACTACGTCAAACCGAAGTGGGGCGAGAACAGCATGAAGCAAATCGAACGCGGCATCACCATTTACGCACACGATGGCAACGCTGTTTGGGTAAACGATGGCATCCTTTACGAAATCCAGGGCGACGCGCCGCTCTCGTCCAGCCAAATCCGCGGCATTGCTACAAGCCTGTAGTTTTTACGCAGCAAAAATCTGCTATACTAACAGATATGTCTGATCTTATTCGTACCCGTTTTGCACCCAGCCCGACTGGTTATATTCACATCGGCAATGTCCGCGCCGCGCTTTTTCCGTGGTTGCTAGCGCGCCAGAATAACGGCGCGTTCGTCCTGCGCATCGAGGACACCGACCAAGCGCGTTTTGTCGAAGGGGCGACTGATCTCATTCTTGATACGCTCACATGGATGGGTATCGATTGGGATGAAGGTCCGCGAAAGGGCGGGGAGTACGGCCCATATACCCAAACCGAGCGCCGCGAACATTACGTAGCCTGGGCACAAAAGCTCATCGACAAAGGCTTGGCATATGCCGACCCGTACACTGCGGATGAAGTGCAGGCATTTCGCGAGCAGGCCAAAAAAGAAAAGCGCGCGTTCCTGTACCGAGACCATCGGCCAGAAAACCCGCCAGCATGGGATGGTACGAGGCCGCTGCGATTTAAAGTGCCAGAAATCAAACGGTATGACTGGCACGACCCTGTTATGGGCGACCTATCCGCCGGCCCCGAAGCACTCGACGATTTCATCCTCATTAAAAGCGACGGCTTGCCAACTTATAACTTTGCCCACATTGTCGACGACGCCGAGATGAAGATAACGCACGTTATCCGTGGGTCCGAATACATCTCCTCGATTCCAAAATATCTGTCACTGTACGATGCGCTTGGGCTGGAATGGCCGGTACTTGTATGCCTACCGCACATCATGGCGCCCGAAGGCAACAAAAAACTCGGCAAGCGCGACGGTGCAAAAAGTGTTCAGGAATACCGCGAAGAGGGAATCCTGCCCGAAACGATGTTTAACTTCTTGGCAAGCATGGGCTGGAACGATGGCACCGAACAAGAAGTTTTCTCGCGCGAGGAGCTGATTGAAAAGTTCAGCCTGGAACGCGTTCAACGGAGCGGCGCAAAATTCGACGAACAGCGCCTGTTATGGCTTAACGGCCAGTGGATTCGTCGCATCGAACTCGACGACCTATACGAACGCGTTGCCGATTTTTGGCCGGCAAGCGCATCCGCTGCGACGGACGAATACAAAAAACAAATCCTCGGCCTTGTTCAGGACCGCCTTCGTACGCTGACCGACTTACCAATGATGAGTGATTACTTTTTTGCCGACCCCGCACCGGACTGGAATATGATCGAAGATAATAAACAACTGCGCAAATTCCACCGTGCCGACCTGACCAATCTGCTCTCACACGCAAAATCGTCTTTCGAAGCCAGCAAGTTTGATCCCGAGTCGCTTCAGGCAACCCTCAATCATTTACTAGAGACCAGCGGGCAAAAGCCTGGCGTGCTATTCAGTATTATTCGTCTTGCCGTCAGCTGGGCGCCATTTAGCCCGGCGCTAAACGATACGCTTTCTGCGCTTGGCAAAGAAGTCGTTATCGAACGTCTACAAAAAGCTATCGAAACCGCCTCTGGCGCGTAGACGCCGCTTCGGCATACCACCGTTCATCTGCTATAATAACCACTAGCATGAACAGTGAAACCGAAGCAGTAAAAAATCCTCGGTTTTGGACACGCGTCCACCAATGGATTCACCGCCATCACACTGCCACCTACGCTATTGCGGGAGTGGGGTTGATTGTCATTGCAAGCGTAGTGGCATTTGCCGTACTCTACCAAAAACCAGTTGAAACTCCCGTTGCAACCGTCACGCCCACCAAAGAGCCCGAACCGCCGGTTTTTTACTCACCGCTTACCGGCCTAGAGGTCAAAGACGAGGCTACGACAAAACAAGCCGTCACCGCCATCATGATCGAGAATAGTCCGTCCGCACGCCCCCAATCAGGACTAAAAGCCAGCGGCATCGTCTACGAAGCCATCGCCGAAGGTGGAATTACGCGCTTTTTAACACTTCACCAAGAAGATAAACCGCAATTGATCGGTCCCGTCCGCAGCGTCCGTATGTATTACGTAGACTGGCTCGCTCCGTACAACGCCAGTGTCGCGCATATTGGCGGAAGTGCCGCCGCGCTAAAAGAGGTCCGCAACGGCAAATACCGTGACATCGACCAGTTCTTTAATGCCGACAGCTACTGGCGAGCGAGCGACCGCTACGCGCCGCACAATGTATACACCAGCTTCAAACGGCTCGATGCACTCAACAAAGCCAAGGGATATAAGACATCAAAATTTACCGGATTTAGCCGCGTCGATGGCAAAGCAAGCGACAAGCCAACGGCCAAAAAAGTCACTATTAACTTCAGCGGCCCGGACTACAACACGTCATACACTTACGACGCAAAAAATAACCGCTACAAGCGCTATTTAGCCGGAGTCCCGCACAAAGACCGCGAGAAGGGACAGATCACTCCGAGTGTCGTCATTGCCATGCACGTTTCCATGCACCGCATTTTTGAAGACGGCTACCGTGAATCCATCAAAACAACCGGCAGTGGCAAGGCAACGATCTTTCAAAATGGCGTCGCAAAAAATGTCACTTGGCACAAAGCAAAACGCACATCACCAATTACATTTACTGACAGCAAAGGTGACGACGTGCCGCTCGTCCGGGGACAAACCTGGATTGCGGCAGTACCTAATGGAGGCGGGAGCGTATCATGGCGATAGAAAAACAATCACAACAACCACCAATGATCCGCGATTATTGGCCGCGATATCGTAAAAAAGCGATTTTATTGACGATCTTCATGCAGATCGTGATGACACTGGCGATTGGGTGCGCTCTGATAGCCGGCGGCGTGACGTCCATCGATAATGTCGTGTTTTGGATTACGCTCATTGCCGTCCTGGTCGCCTCAAGCGGCCTGAACGTCGTGCTTCTGACGCAACTTCTCATTCCTCTCAAGGACCTGACGAGCGCGCTGACGCACGTTTCAGGCGAGCCAAGCCGGGCGATTCCGCCAAACCCGAACGCCCGTCACTTTGAGCGCGACGGCTTCAAACCCATACTCCAACTCATTTATGAAATGGCGTCCGAAGATAAAAAGTCTGACACACCCGTCCGAGCAGGCGTTGATCTCTCGACGGCACTCGACGATACCTCGGCTGGTTTCATTATGCTAGGCAAGGACCGCGAGGTCATCTATGCCAACAAGCACGCACCAGTACATGCCGATAACGACGGCAAGCAGGTTATCGATCTGATCTTTGAAGACGATGTATCGCTCAACAGCTGGCTGGATGACTGCGAAGAGAATGCCGTCCATGCCGAGCATGCCTGGAAGCGCGTTGCGAACAAAATCACCGGCGAGGAAGACCGCAAAATCTACGACATTACCGCATCCTACCAAAAGGGAAGCGAGGCCGAAGTCGTCATTACGCTACTCGAGCGCACCGGCGAATACCAACCAGAGGACGACAGTTTAGACTTCATCGCGTTTGCCGCCCACGAACTACGCGGCCCGATTACGGTCATACGTGGCTACCTGGATGTCCTAGGTGACGAGCTGGAAGGCAAACTCGAGGTCGACCAGATCGAACTTTTCGACCGCCTGGTCGTCTCGGCCAACCGCCTGTCCAGCTACATTAACAACATCCTTAATGCGTCACGCTACGACCGTCGCCACCTTAAAACCCATCTTACCGAGGATTCATTGGCAGAAATTTACGACACGATCAACGACGACATGCAGCTGCGAGCCGTTTCGCAAAACCGAATGCTCGCTGTCAGCTTTCCGCCAGACCTGCCGACCGTCGCCGCCGATCGTGCAAGTATCGGCGAAGTACTTGGCAATTTGATAGATAACGCGATAAAATACAGCAACGAAGGCGGCGTCGTAAATGTCACCGCCGGCGTCGAAGGCGACTTCGTAAAGGTCTTCGTTGAAGACCACGGTATTGGCATGCCGGGCAACGTCGTGTCCAATTTGTTCCATAAGTTCTACCGCTCCCACCGGTCGCGCGAGACGGTTGCCGGCACCGGCATCGGCCTTTACATCACCAAGGCAATCGTCGAATCACACGGCGGAAAAATCAGCGTCCGCAGCATCGAAGGGCGAGGATCGACCTTTGAGTTCAGTCTGCCAATCTATGCAACCGTCGCCGACAAGCTAAACGCAAACAACAATAGCAACGAAAGCCTCATCGACCACCGCGGCGAGGGCTGGATTAAAAATCACGCAATGTACAGAGGATAACCCATGGCAATCAAATCAATTTTATGCATCGAAGACGACCGTTTCATCGGCGAAATGTACGTCCGCAGCCTTAAAAAAGCCGGCTACGACGTTGACTGGATGGTCGATGGCAACGACGGTCTGGTTGCCGCACGTAACAAACAGTATGACCTGATTTTGCTTGATGTCATGCTGCCAGAGCGCCGTGGCAACGAAATCCTTGAGGCGCTTCGCGGCGGCGAAAACGACCTGATTCCAAATACACGCGTAATCGTCATGACCAACTTTGACCAAGACGAAGAATCGCGCATGGCCATGCAGCACAATGCCGACGCGTATCTTATCAAGGCAGAAATAACGCCCAAGAAACTCCTCGACGTCATCACAAAACTCAACGCATAAAATATTGCGGTGCACACCGCAAAGGTGTGGTTACAAAAGCAAGGAGGCCTATGTCCGCCGAACGACTTTCTCTCCCCGATTCCAACCTATGGGGCAATCGTGCGGTCTACCAAATCTACCCGCGCAGTTTTAATAACGAACCCGACAAACAAGGTTTCTCAAGCGGCGAGGGCAACTTTCGTGGCATGACCGCCAAAATAGAGTACCTGGATGAGCTTGGTGTGGGCGCAATTTGGGTATCGCCCTTTTATCCATCACCAATGATCGACGGCGGCTACGACGTCGCCGATTACCGCGACGTTGACTCGCGCTACGGCAACTTGGCAGACGCACGGGAATTCATCGACGTAGCACACGAACACGATAAAAAGGTCATCATCGACCTCGTCGCGAACCATACCTCAAATCAACACCCTTGGTTCTTAGAGTCCCGTACCTCGCGGGATAATCCTTACGCTGACTATTATATTTGGCGCGACCCCAATCCAGATGGCACACCGCCGAACAACTGGGGAAGTGTCTTCTCGTTGCCCCAGCTTCGTGCCCGCCAGAACGGAGAAATGCCCTGGCTACGCGATGACGAGCCGACGCCGCCGATTTCTGCCTGGAAATTCGATGAAACACGCGGCCAGTACTATCTGCACACATTCGCTGATGAACAGCCCGATCTCAACTGGGAAAACCCTCAAGTACGAGAGGAGATCAAGGACGTCATGCGCTTTTGGCTGAACCTGGGCGTTGACGGTTTTCGCGTCGACGCCGCCAACCATATGGCGAAAAATCCAGAGCTCCCAGACGAAGCGCCCAACCCAGACTACATTGAAGGAGTCATGAATCCGTACGATAAAAACGTACGCTTCCAAAGCGCCGATTACCCCGGCACGCTCGTACCATACCTGAGCGAAATGATATCCGTGCTCGACGAGTATCCCGACCGAGATATCCGCATAGTGTTTGAGGCCTATGTAGCGCCAGAAACTCTCGACACTATCAACAATGTCTCACCAAAAAACGCAAGCGCGTTTGCCTTTTCCAGGTTTGACGCACCGTGGGACGCCGCTAAACACAAAGCGCACATCGATCGCCAGTTTGCCTATTTGCCCCAAGGTGCCACGACTACGCAAGTAAACGGCAACCACGACAAGCCACGTCTTGCAAGCAGAGTCGGTGACAAAAATGCTCGTACGGCCGCGCTCATCAACCTAACATTACCTCGCAGCAACCCGTATATTTACATGGGCGAAGAGGGCGGCTTGCACGACGTGGACATCCCGCCAGAGCGTCGCGATGATATACTTGGATTCCGCGACGGTTGCCGCACACCAATGCCGTGGTCTAACGAGACAAACGCTGGCTTTTCCCAGGCTCAACCTGGTGATTTGTGGTTGCCAATCTCTGCTAATTACAAAACAGAAAATATCGAGAACCAGCGTAGCGACCCGCGCTCTTCGTTTTCACTTTACCGTACGCTGCTACATATGCGCAAAGCCACTCCCGCCCTCCGCGACGGCCAGTACGTTTCACTCGGAACAGACATTCCGCAAAGCGCGCTTGCGTATGCCGCACGCGCGGGGTGCGAACAAATCAGCGTATTCGCGAATTTCACTGAGCGTGGAATTACTGGCCGCATGTTAGGAGCTCAACAGGAAATCGGACGCGTTGTCGTTTCAAGCATTTTTGGCAGCGCCGGCCGCGAAGTAACGCCCGAAGACGGCATCGTACTTGCACCGCACGAAAGTATTGTCATTGTAGGATCGGCATAATTACGGCGTCGCAACGTGCCGGACATCCTGATTGATCGCCGTAAGCATTCCATAGTTAAACAAGCCATGCTTGTGTGCCAGGTTATTGATGGAGTTTTCATCGCTCGGCAGATCGCTATAAACAACCACTTCGTCACCCGCGACAGCATCAATACCGTCGAGCGAAATCATAGTATGATTCATGCAGACCCGGCCAACGATTGGCGCATACGATGAGCCAATCTTCACCACGCCGCTATTACTTAACGCACGATTGACGCCCTCATAATATCCAAGTGGCAAGATGCCGATTTTCATGTCGCAGGGCGCAGTAAATGTGTAGTTGTAGCTGACACTTTCGCCTTTTTTCAGATTAATCGTTTTCGTGATCGTACTGATTAATTTTAAAGCCGGACGCAATCCGTCGAGCGAATGATACAGCGCATGATCAGGAGGAAATGGATTAATACCGTAAAGCCCGATCCCCAAGCGAATCGTATCCGCATATTGTGAACGCGCTTTCATACTGCCGGCGCTCTGCGCGACGTGGAACATGGTCGGCGATGCGCCCGCCGCGCGAACAGCCTCGACACACTCGTCAAACTTTTGCACCGCCGCGTCTACGGTCGCAGCGTCGTCGCCATCGCTATCCGCCAAATGACTCATTACGCCTTCGAGCGTGAGGTTTTTATAACCCATGATACGCTCGGTCAGCGCCGTCATGTCAGCCGGCCGCGCGCCGTAGCGGTTCATTCCGGTATTACATTCCAGGTGTACATTAATGCGTTTTCCCGTCTTTGCTAGCGCGTCAATCGTTTGCATGTCACCGACGACAAACGCAAAATTATCATACTTTAGCTGCGCAAAGTTCTCTGGAGCAATCGCGCCCATCACCAGCACCGGCTGCGGACTGACCTCGCGAATGCGCAGCGCTTCAAAGTAGCCGTCTACTGCGATATAAGGGAGCTTACGTCCGCGCAGTACGCGGGCGACATGCTCGATACCATGGCCATAGGCATTACCTTTTAAAACGGGAACGATATTTTTGTTCGTCTTTTCCGCAAAAAAGTCGACGTTCGACAAAAGCGCAGACGCGCTGACTTCAACGCGGTTTTGCGTTTTAAAATCTTTCTCCATCCGCCCGATAAGCGTTGAGATATTCTTTCGTAATGACATGCTATTTAGCTCCTTTTGGTTGAATAACGATGCCGCGCCGTGCAAAATAATCGTCAAAATCCTTGAACGAAACGGCGACGCATTCCTGCGTCTCCGGTGCAAAGCCTGCCGAATCGTGTAGATAAAACTCCTGCTTTGCTAGGTCGTATCCCAGTATCACCACCAAATGCCCGCCAGCGACTAGCTTTGGTGGACTACTTAGCATGCTTACAGATGCAATGACAAAATTCCCGCGCGAAAGCTCGTGCATGATATCGCGGGAAAGCATGACAGTTTTCACCGCCGCACGGAGGTCAAATTCAGCGCGGACAAACTTAGCAAACGGCGCGCATCGCAAACCTTTTGACTCTTGGAGCGGCAACGTATAGCCACCGTACCGTGCGCATAGTTTACCGAGACGAACTAGTGGTATCGTTTTGCCAGTCGTTGCCGTCAAAATCATTTTTAAACTCGCCATACCACAGCCGTTCCAGCTCCAATCAGCATATTCTTCGGGAGTGTTTGCACCAGAATTTTTCCAGTTCGGGTCATTTACCGCCGCCATTTTGTCATTAAAAAACCGCTCGGCAAGGGCGGGGGACTCCCACTGTGAAAAGTAGGGAACGTTCGTGTGTAAAAATTTCGTGGAGATTGCCTTAGAGGCAACCCGGTGCCTAAGTCGTTTAGCTGCAATATGCAATCTATTTTTGAGCTGTCTCATACTGTTTGTAAGTATACCGGCAAAGTCAGATGAAATGAAATAGGCGCCTGCCACTGGACTCGCTGTGATCGCGAGCCCAGTGGCGGCGCCGTGGGGCGGACTCAGTCGGTCCGCCAGCCCTCGTAGGTGTAATACTGGAACACCACGGGGGCCATGAGCGTGCTGACTTCCTTGTGGGACGAGCTCAGCCATCCCTTGTTGAAGATCAGCGCGCGAGACATGCCGCTTGCCTCCACTTCACTCGTCGGAACGTCGAACGTGCCGAGCGAATCGGCCCGGTCGTACATGACATCGCCCGGCATGGTCGGCGAGCCGAGGATCCATCCCCAGTCGCCAAAGCTCGGCACGTTGTCGTGATACGGCAGGACGTTCAGCCCGGCCGCGGCCATCGTCCGCATGATGCAAAGGAAAGTCTCCTTCGCGTGGTATGGCGACGTCGCTTGGACGACCACCATGCCATCGGGCGAAAGCACCCGCTTGATCTTGGCGTAGAACTCCTTGCTGTAGAGCTTTGCCAGCTCCACGGAGTTCGGGTCGGGCAGGTCGACGACCACTACGTCGTAGAGGTCGCGCGGCTGGGAGATGAAACGGTCGGCGTCCACCGTGTAGATGTTGACGGACGCGGTCTTCTCCAGGACGGGTTCGGTCGTGCACTTGCTGACCGCACGGTCCTGGCCGTTCTTCGTCTCTTCGCAGGCGACGTTCTTGGTGTCGCCCGTGTCCATCAGGACGTCCTGCTTCTTACCGGTGTCCGTGACGCCAGCGCTCAGACCGGGGTCGGTCAGGTTGCTGTGGACGCGCGCGTCGCTGAAGGAACCCTTGTTGAGCTTCTTCAGGATCGGGTTGTCCGTGGCCAGTTTGATCATACCCGGGTCGAGGTCGACCAGGGTGATGTTCTTGACGTCCGGGTACTTCACGAGCTCCCGGACCGCCATGCCATCGCCGCCGCCCAGCACCAGCACGTTGTCGTGGCGCGGGGTCAGCTTCATGGCCGGGTGGATCAGGTACTCGTGGTAGATCGCCTCGTCGGGGCCGAACTGCTTGTTGCCGTTGAGGAAGAGCTCGTAGCCCTTGCCGGTCGGGTTCTGCGGGTGCGGCCCTTCGGTCAGGACGATGTCCTGGTACTTGGTGGTCTGGTGGAAGACGATCGGGTTCTCGTAGAGCTTCTGACTGAGCGTCTTGCTCCACGAATCGACGTTCGACGCGCCGGCGACCAAAGCCACCGTCGTGAAGAGCGCCGCCACCAACATCAACCACCGGCTGAACCGGCCGCGCAGCAAGCCGCGCTTCCAGAAAAAGGCGATCGCTACGAAGGCGACGACCAAGTTGGAGGCCGCCACCCAGAAGCTGATGTGCGTGATGGGCACGTAGATCTTCAGCATGACGAGCCAGGCGATGACACCGATGGCGCTGCCCATGTAGTCCCACGCCAGCGTGCCGGCGATGTTGGACTGGAGGTTGCTGGTGAATCGCTGGTTGATCCGCATCATGAGCGGGATCTCGATGCCCACGAGCAGGCCGATGAAGGCCGGGTAGACGAACTTGATCCAGCCGAAATCGTCCGGCAGGTTCACGAACGCCCATTGCAGCACGATGGGCGAGAATCCGCCCAACAGCACCAGCACCAGCTCGGCGATGATGAATCGCTCCACCAGACGGGTGTCGAAGAGGGTCTGCACCCAGCCTCCGACGCCCATCATCATCAGCATGATGCCGATGGTTACCGAGAACTGTTCGATGGAGCTGCCGAGCAGGTACGAGAAGACCGTGCTGAGCACGTACTCGTACACAAGCCCGGCGCCCCCGGTGAACAGCATCGCCGTAGCCAGGACACCACGCGGCGCAAAGCGTGCCAAGCGTCCTGTCGGCTTGGCCGTCTCTTCCGAGGCGTCCGATGTCGCAGTCGCAGTCATACGTCAACTCCAGGTGAGAGAGTGAAATGGATTGTCAAGGTTGTCTGATACAAGGCCTACCGGTTTAGCCGGCCAGCCTTGGTGTGTAGGGCGGGCGCCCCGGCTGCGATGAAGCTGCCAGGGGCGCCCGCGAGACGGACATGAGGGGGGTTGTTGCTAGGCGAAGAAGATCGCCAGGCCGGTCACCGAAGCCGCACCGAGCGAGACGCCGGCCAGAACCAGCGACTTCGCCATGTTCCGGTGGTGCGTGCCGCGACTGCTGCGCCCGACCCCGATGGCCAGGATGAGCAGTGCTAGCACGCGGACGACCGTCAGGATGACGACGCCCTTGATGCCGGCATCGGCGAAGGACTGGAAGTCCTGACCGAACGAGTCTTCGTGGTCGCCGGCGATGGCGAACCACAGCACGATGCTCATGGACAGCAGCAGCGAGCCGGCGTCCAGGGCCGCGGCCCTGTTGTCGGCCGCGATCGCCTTGTCGATCCAGAACTTGTAGACGGCCTTCCACGCGGCGTCGTACACCATGTAGATGACCATCAGGGTCGCCAGTCCGATGCCGCTGAACGCGGCCGCGTTGCCCACGCCAGCCCAGAAGCTCTGGTCGCCGTCACCGCTGAACGCGGCGCCGATGAGCAGGCCCAGGCCGATGTAGGTGAGCGCTTCGAGGATGGCGACCGCGAGGTTGCCGCGGCCGACCTCGTCCTGGTTGTTGACCCGTCGCAGGACGACGAGGTCGATCAGGAAGTGCGCCAGCAGGAACACGACCACGGCGATGACGCCGTCGGCCACGAACATCCGCAGGTTGTCCTCGAACGACGCCTTGCTCATGACGAGCGAGCCCGTCATGGCCAGGAACAGTCCGAAGTACGCGCCGCCGCGGTTGAGCGCGGGGGCGACCTTGCCGTCCTTCATCAGCTCGCGGTCGTTGTGCGAGGTGATGAGGTCGTGGATCCCCATGTAGACCGCCAGGATGAGCACACCGATGACGGTGTACGCTCCCAGCTGGAGCAGATCGAGCAGGTTCTTCATAGTCACTTACCTCCGCCGCTGGGGCCGCCGCCACGAGCCGAAGGGCCCGCGCCGCGAACAGTGGTGCCGTACAGGTTGGTGGCGTAGTTAGTGCCGGGGAAGCGCGTACTGGCGAACGGGGACTTGGCGCCGAAGCGCGGCGATCCGTTCATGTTGCCGAAGTACGGCTTCTTGCTGTGACGGTGGTGCCGGTCCCAGTCGTTCCATTCGGAACGGTAGTAGTAGGGATTGGGTCCGCCGCCGATGAGCTGGTTGATGAACGCGTACTGGCCGTAGTAGTACCAGAACGAGTTTCCGTACTCGTCCTCGCGCCACTCGCCGGTCGACTCGTCGCCGACGTAGACCATTCCCGGCGGCGTACCGCTGGTGTTGGCCTGGTCGGGCAACTCGCCGAAGCCCTTGGCGTAGAGGTCCATCCCGATCAGATCGGTCCGGAGCTCATCGGTCTCCAGCCAGTACTGACCCTTGGCCCTGTCGGCCGCGGTGTCGTACCTGCTGCAGTAGCCGCCCTTGCTGGGCGACGCGCCGGGCTTGCCGTTCTTGACGACGAGCACCTTGTGGCAATACGTCTGGTCGAGCTCCATGGTGAACTCGGCGCCCTCGTGACCTCCGGGGAGGTCCTCCTTGGCGTCGATGTGCAGCTTGTCCCAGTGGACCTTGTCGGCCTTGTCGTACTCGAACTTGGTGCCGTTCCAGCCGCTGGGCTTCAGCCTGGCCAGAACATCGTTCTCACCGAACTGGGCGAAGTAGTTCGCCGTCTTGACGTCGACCGTCCGCTTGGGATAGTCGTGGTTCTTGTCGGTGTTGGCGTCGCTGTCCTCGTCCCATGACGTCCGAGAGATGTAGATCTCGGAGTCGACGCGCGCGTCCACCAGCGTGTGGGTTTCGCGCGTGCCGAGCTGGTCGAGCTTGCCCTTGAGCGCAGCGCTGTCCTTGGTGTAGGACGTCGTTTTGCGCTCCACGATGTCAGCCTGGGAGGCCATCACCGCGAAGTTGGGCGAGCTCTTGTCCGCCTCTTCCTGCAGGAACCCGTTCGCCCGAAGGGCTTCGAGTCGCAGGCCGTTCAACGGAAGGAGCGAGTTGCCGATGGCGTCGGCGTTCTTGCTGTAGGTCGTCTTCGCGGCCTCGACACGCTTGTCCAGCGCGGCGTGGTCCGTGTTGATCGTCTGCAGCGAGTCCGTCGACCGCTTGACCGTGCCCTTGGGATCGGCCTTGACTCCGGCCACCGTGTCCAGCCATTTGGCGGGATCGGCGGTCAGCTTGCGGGCGTCGTCCTTGAGCTTGGTGGCATCGGTGATCGCACGAGCGAGGATGGCCTTGTTGCCGTTGTAGTCCTCGACCTGGGGCTTGATCTTGTCGCCGTAGAGCTTGTCGGCCTTGTCGAGCTTCGACTTGGCCTGGGTGAACCGGTCTTCGTGACGCTGCACAGCCGTGTAGGACGCCATGAAGGCGTACTTGGGCTGCTTCAGCTTCTTCTTGAAGTCGGCCTTGGCCTTGTCGAGCGCCTTGTTGGCCGCATCGATCTGGCTACCTACGGCTTTCGCGGACCCCTTCAGCTCGCTGGGCGGCTCCGAGGAGCAGCCCGTTACGAGCAAAGCGAGGCTCGCTACGACGGGAATGGCCCATCGCAGCATTCGCTGTCGTCGGTTGATCACGATCTATGACACCTCCATGTCAAACTCGGTGTGCGTGAATACGATGCCTTCTCCGGGGTAGGAGTGTTCCGTGTAGATCTTGATGGTCGCGTCGTCCGAGGACGGCGGCGGCACAACGACGATCGTACGCGGTATTCCGGGCAAATTGCCCACCGGAAAGGCCTGGTTGAGAGCGATCCCGCCAACAAGCGGGCTACTCTGCACCGTACCGAGCAGCGCCTGAAGCTGTGCGGATTCCTCCGTACCCCAAGACACTGTTTTAGTAGCGATGCTGTAGCACCCGCCGTCGAACTGACGAGCCGTTTTCTGGCCTGTCAGGTCCGAAAGGTGGACGCCCTTATCTTCACGGACGCCCACGCAGGCCACGATCTCGTGGAACTGGCGGTCGCCGTAGAGGACGCTGATGACATGGCTTGCGCCGATGATCCTGGCTTGGATAGCTACACCCCGATTTCTCAGAGTGAGGCCGTCCTCCTGCAGGACGTCGAACTGCCCGAAGTCAAGGTTGCCCTCAACAAGGGTCAGTCGCAGAGCCTCAAGGCTCTGATCGACGAAGCGTGCATCCGTTGGTTGCAATATGCAACCCCCTTCATGTTAAAGTTAGCCGGCATACGCCGACCTCTCGTCTCGCGTCCGTTTGGACACTCCAACAATTTATACTAGAAATTTGCAAAAATGTCAATAAAAGATGAAAACCCCGGTATACCGGGGCGTATCACCTCCTTCCGTAGAGTACGTGGGCGTGGCAATCAGGCGTCCTGGCGCTCCGGCAGCGGAGGTAGCTCCACACCGAGCGCCTTGGCGATCGCCTGCGTCGCTTCAACGTTCCACCTCTGCTCGGCGTCCGTGTACTGGTGCTCGTCACGGATCAGCCGCAGCGTGACCTGGGCGACGATCATCGGCACGATGAGCAGCAGGATGACGTGCGCCAGGATGATGCCCGTCACCTGGCCGACCACCGTCACCGGAAAGACGTCGCCGTAGCCGATGCTCAGCCCGGTGATGAACGCCCACCAGACGCTCTTCCAGTAGGAATGGCCGTCTTCGACAGCACAGAACACCGCCGCACCGAGGATGATCGTCGCGAAATACAGCGCGACGATCGCCCGCCAGCGGTTTGCCACCCACAGGACCAGCGCGTAAAGTCGCGCCGATCGGTTTTGTGCTCCAGTTTTTGGAGACATACTCTCCTCATTCACGCGAAGGGGTGATTGTGCAACTATACGATATTATTGCATTTTCGTAAACAATAATTTTGTGATATAGTTAGTCTGCTTAATCGAGCACTGCTCTTAGGCGCACTTTTACAGATGAAAAGATAGCTTTTTCATGGGCAGCAGGCGCTTTTGCCAGGGAGCCTCTACTGCCCATGAAAACCCACAACCAAGTAGGTGAATCGTGACCACAGCACTACTGATCGTCGTGACCTGCCTTGTCATCGGCGGGATCATCGCTGTCCTCGTACGCAAGCGCCGCAAGGACCAGGCCGCCCGCGCCGCGGCAACGGCAGCCCAGACCCCCACCGACCCGTATGCCCAGCAGGCGTTCTCCGGGGGCAACCCCGAGGGCATCAAGGTCGGTGACCTGATCGGCGGCCTATTCGACGAGGTCAACGGCAGCGCCCTCCGTACCGTTCGCGGCTCGGTGGTTCTGCGCGACGGCAACTACCGCTGGACGGAGCACTTCCTCCAGTCGGACAACGGCATCCACCAGTACCTCTCGGTCGAGAGGGAGACCAACGCCGTCGTCACCGTCCTCTGGACGGCCATCCCCACCGTTCCGACCGTGACGCCGGGCGAGAGCCTGAGCTTCGTCTCTGCGGGCGTCGGCTACGAGCGCGACGAGAAGGGCACGGCAACCTACACCACCCTCGGTACGACCGACGACCTTCTCGCAAACGGCACCGTCCGCTACTGCGACTACGAGGGCGATGACGGCAGTCGCATCTCGTTCGAACAATTCGACGGCGGCACGTGGGAGTGCAGTCGTGGCGAAGTGGTCACCAACCTGATCATCTACCCGAAGCCCTGACACGCACAGCGGCCGGACACGAGGTGAGCCCTCGTGTCCGGCCGCGCGTCAGCTGTCTTTTCATCTGACGTTTTCGATCTTATCAATCCTTACGGGATCTTGTAGCTATCACCGTACACCTTCCAGCTAAGTGGCGTGTTCAAATTAAAGTTTCCTGCATTTAGAAATACCCGTTGCGCCGTATCAACACGACTAGTGTCGCTATGCGCTTCTTCTGTCCGCATGGCGGCATTGCGAGCATCCAAAAATGCGTTAATATACGCTTTTTCATCACCGCCCTGAGACGGTGTTTTTGCTTTTTTCAGCGCCGCAGCACGGATGCCGCCAAAACTAACCGAATCGTTGCCTGGTCCGTGGACCACCAGCGCATCGTAGTAAGCAAACTGGCCAAGCGCACGTAAACCATCGGCCTTACCTTGGGTAACCGCCGGGTTAAAGTACACGCGGTCGCGTTCGTCATTTTGGGCCTGCTGGAATTTTACGTCTTTAGCGGCCGTTTTCCAGTCTTTGGTGAAATTCGGGTCAAGCCCGGCATGCGAATCATCGAAAGAGCCGATTTTTTGCAGCGCAGGAATGTACTTTTTCAAAACGTTATCCGGCGCGAGTTTGGTGTAGTACTGCACCAGTTTCAACAAGTCGCCACATCCCGTACAAAACCCGATAATCCCCGCCGTGTAGCCGCGACCGTCGCCAATATCCTCGATATAGCCATACTGCGCTTTCCAGTCCAAGGTGGAGTTCTCGGCACTCGATACTAACTTCATGGCAATTTCTTTTTTAGCCGGGTTGTCTAGATTGACCGATGTTGCCGGAGGTGGGGTAGGAGTTGTAGGAGCGCCAAACTGTAGCGACCTGTTACCGACAGCTGCCGAATCATCCACGACTTTCGCGCCACCAGAAACGGTTGCTTTTGACGCGTCAACGTAACCAAAAGGACTGGCAGCGGTAGCCGCCAAAAACGCATAGCTGGCCAGCGCCACCGCAATGACAGCAAGGACACTCGCGCCAGCCTCTAACGGATGACGAGCGATTGCGGCGAACGATTTCTTTAACATGACGTCACTTTCTTATTTAACGGTATAGTTTGCGTTTCGTATCAGCTCTTGTGCGTAAGCTTCGTACCACTGGCCCGCAGCCGGCGCACCCTTACAGGCACCGTCAGATTCACCTGGCGTTTTAACCCACAGATATGCGTCAACAAGCGACTGGTTGGTGGTCGTGGTCGGCTTGACACCCAAGCCTCGGCCCGGTGGGTTGCACCATGCCTCTGGGTCGTTGGCATTCACATACACGCCTTGGCCATTGCGACTCGTGTCGATAACGAACGGCTTGTTGCCAATGCTTTTAGAGACAGCAGTTCCATAGGTGACGTTTTCACTCACTTTGTAAAAGTTCGAGACATTGATCGCAAAGCCACGCGCCTTATCGACACTAACGCTCTTCAGGCGGTTTGCCATTTCGGCCGCAGGGATCCAGCTCACGTTGCCCGCATCAAGATACACATAGGCTTTGGTCTTCGTCGTAAGCGCAGTAACGGCATCTTTCAGACCGTTCAGACGGTCGGTTTTTTGCGTCGCGTTAAGACAATCGATACCCGCGAGCGCGTCCGGCTCGACAATCACGATCGCTTCGCGCTGGCCAATACCTGACACTACACCGTTAATCCACGTTCTGTACTCGGCAAAATTCTTCAATCCGCCCGCTGAATACAGGCCGCAGTCACGCAGTGGAATGTTATACAGCACGAATGTCGCGATCTTACCCTGAGAGGCTGCCGCATCAACATGTTGTTTTGCCGCTTTTGCAGGATCGCCGCTCCAGCCGCCAATCCATACGGCGTAAGGCTGCCCACTAATTGCCGCCGGGCGCCCCTCATTTTGCAGCCGAGGATCACGGTACAACGACTTGCCGCGCGGACCATTTGCAGGGGTAGGAGTTGTTGTCGTTGGTGCGTCAAACTGCAATGCTTTGTTGCCAGCGGCACTTGTATCATCTACGACTTTCGCGCCACCAGAAACGGTTGCTTTTGACGCATCGACGTAGCCAAAAGGACTGGCAGCATTCGTTACAAGGTATGCATACCCGGCCAGCAGGATAGCGACGATTGCCAAGATGACCACGCTCGCTTCAAATGGGTTGCGGCGGATAGAGGTGAGGGTTTTTGCAAAAATTTTCATAGCTACTCAACAACGATTGTTCCTTTAATGTGCTGCGGATCGTCAGGGTCTTCATAAGTAAACGAGCCCGCGACGTCAAACGTAAAGCTATACGTCTCATCCTGGCCGATCGCCTCGTCGCTCCCAAAGCCCTCAAGCTCTTTTGGCGGATTTGCCGTCGTCAGAACCAGGCGGTGCGGCGTTTTCTTGTCGTTCGTCCACGTGACGTTTTCACCCTTTTTAATGTGCAGTTCCACAGGTGTCACGCTCGATTTTCCGATGTGTACGGTGCCGTCCTGATCTTCGCTGGCCGTTTCGATGCCGTTTGGATTAAACAGAACGAAGAGTGACGAGGCGATAACTACCAACGCAACCACGATCAGCGAAAACAGGCCGACTTTGCGCACATGACTTTTTGATGAAGGGGACGTATTCTTTTTCATAAAATTCCTTTAGCGGCGCAGCGTTGCGTCAAACCATTTTACTTTGCCTGCGTTAATTTGGACGGTGTATGTTTTGCTTGGGTGCGATCGTGCTTTTACTCTCACTTCGTATTTGCCGGCAGGGATTTTAGCGATGATATACTGTCCGCGCCAGTTGGTCGTTGCCATGTGTCGCTTGCCGTTTACCCAAACCATGACTTTTGCACCGGAAAGTGGGCGTCCGCTCGAGCTTTTCACCGTCCCACGTAAAATTCCGGGGCTTTGACTGACTGGCGGTGTTTTTTGAGTTGTGGCCGCAACTTTAGCGGAGGCAGGGCTACTGTTGCCAGCTGCATCACGCGCCACGACATAATAGGTATACGCCGTGCCCGCAGACAAACCGTTATTGCCATAGCTCGTACCGCTCACGGTCGCTACCTTTGCGGCAGCCGCACTGCCTTTCGCGCGGTAGACGTCATAACTCTTGACCCCAATATTGTCACTGCTTGCTTTCCATGAAAGGTTGATCTGGCTCGTACTTGCAGCCTTCGCGACCAGGCTAAGAGGTTTCGTTGGCGCCTGCGTATCTTTTACAGGAAGGGCAGGGGTTTTAACGGTCGTTGGCGTCACTGCCGTGTTGGAGGTATTGTTAGCCTTATCAACCGCGATTACCTGGTACCCGTACTGCGTATTTGCCGCAACCGTTTTGTCGGTATAGGTCAATCCCGTAACGGTCGCGATCGTGATCTTGTTGCGAACGATCCGATAACGAATATCTGACGTGCTGCCAGCTCCAGGTTGCCACGTCAAGAGGACCTCGGTTGGCATTGTTGCTTTGGCGGCAACTTTTACTGGAGCGGCAGGTGCTTTGACGACACCATTTTTCACCGTTACGCTTCGGGCATCGACACTGCTATTACCTGCGGCATCATACGCCTTTACCGTAATCGTGTAGGTGCCGTTACTGTACTGCGCAGTGTTCCATTTGTACTCGTAGGCGCTCGCCGTATCCGTTGCTTTTAAAACGTCCTGAACATAAAACTCAACGCGGGTCACGCCCGTATTGTCGCTCGCGTCCGCCTTAACCGTCACTTCGCCACTAACCGTACTGAGGTTATCCGGCATCGTAATGGCTGTCACCGGCCGGGTCGTGTCCGCCTTTGCCATACAGTTGTCGCCAAATCCTGACGGCACACAATTTTGATCGGCCGTTGCCAGAATGCGGTCAATCTTGACATTCGCTTCACGCCCAATCGCCTTGATCGTATGCGTCCCGGCGCTCAGCTGCATCGTTACCTTCGACGAAGCGCTGCCATTTTGGTAGTCAACCCACGTCCAGGCATTCGCGCCAATCCCACTATCACCAACGGTAAAGCAGTTATTGCCATCAACTTCTAAAAGATACGAGTTATTCGTCGCATCCGCCGCCTTCATATGCGTCCAGATGCGGTAGCTTCCAGCCGAGGGAACAGATAATTGCATTGTCGCTGTCCCATAATTAGTAGCCGGCGTCGCGCACGCGGCCGAAACCGGCGGAGAAAAAGAAAATCCCCCGAATATAACGGCGGTAATTAATAAAAGGAGCATTCCAATGCGCGGGTAGCTAGATACAATCTTTTTTGGCATAGTTTTTCTTTTTGTTTAAAGGCTATTAACTTGAATATATACGCATCCAAAGCCGCCGTCAATAACCATAACCGTTTTATTTTTATGCGCTCTGCACTACACTATAAAAGCAATGCAAACCCGACTTTTTATGCTTCTCCTGAGGCCCTCGCTCATTAGTTCGCTCGCCACAATTACTGGTGCGACCGTTCTTATTGGCGTTATGAACTGGCCGTATTTTACGTATACTACCGCGCTATATCCTATTTTATATGGGGAGTCCGGTGTCATTACCGTTCTCGAGCAATCGCCTAGCTTGACACGGGGCATTACGCAGATCATCGATCAGAACCCGCTGTTTTATGGGACTGTCATCGTAATCGCGGCTGCGGCTGCGGGGTGGGGCACCCTCTTGATTATTCGCGCACTTAAAAGCGGTGTCCAGTCAGTCGAATCGCTCGGCAACGAAGGTCAGCGGCGCGACACGCTACAGCATCTTTTGGTTCGCGTTTTCGTGCTGGGCATGTGGATCATTTACGCCGCATTGTCCATCAGTATTATCATTCCGTTCTGCCTGCTTTTCTCCCGTATCGGGGCAGAATTTATCACGACGCCAAACGGGTTACTTATGAATGCCGGTGCATTTGCGCTGCTTGCACTGACGCTCCATCTGCATATTATATTTTTACGCATGCTTTTGTTGCGACCGCGGGCCTTTGGCAGTCACGCACTTATCGAAGACGTTACTTACGCCCGTCATTAACACCGACTGACTCATCTGTCATACTAAAGATATGAAGCGTATCGGCATTTATCCAGGAACATTCGATCCCATCCACGCGGGACACATTGCCTTTGCGCAAGAAGCAATGAGGACGTGTAAACTTGATGAGGTCATTTTTCTTCCTGAACATTCGCCGCGATACAAAACCGGCGTCACCGATATTACTCATCGCACCGCGCTCATCCGGCTTGCCACCCAGGACATGTCACAACTTAGCGTCGAAATCCTTTCGTCCCTACAATTTTCGGTTAAAGATACGCTGCAAGAACTTCGCGCGTTACGAAGTAATGCCGGGCTGACGCTACTCGTTGGGTCAGACGTCGCCCAGACGCTCTCCAGCTGGCAAAACGTCAACACACTCCTGCGTGACATGTCGCTCGTCATTGGCGTCAGAGAAGGGGACGGCGAAAAAGCTCTCGCCCGAGAACTACGAAATCTAGCCAACGACCAGATCACATTCGTCACTACGCGCCACGCAAGCGTCAGTTCGTCGGCAATTCGCAACGGCCATATCATTTCTGACACACTTCACCTTGACGCACGCAACTACATCCAACAACGTAGTCTGTACGGGTAAGCTAACGAATTGGTGTCGCCGAGCGCAAATCCCAACCTTCTTCGGCTGGGCTATAAACACGCACGCTTCGATCTAGTCCGGCCATATTTTTGTAAAGCGCTGCTTTCGCCGAATCGACCGCCGTCCTAGGCTGTTCAAGCATCATTTTCACACGCGACGTATGAGCAGGAGCGGCAATATATAATAC